>Ga0207930_1000265_pt1 | contig 15314 bp, 10 predicted proteins | sample NGESurshal092012_7_FD_184477 | JGI IMG/M metagenome (GOLD analysis project Ga0207930, IMG submission 184477) | Arctic peat soil microbial communities from Barrow, Alaska - NGEE Surface sample 210-3 shallow-092012 (SPAdes) | ecosystem: Environmental > Terrestrial > Soil > Wetlands > Peat ... | reverse complement strand
GGGTGGGAGTGTTCGAGGCGAACGCCATCGCGCTTCAGATGGAAGGCATCACCACGCCCCGGCCGATGACTCACGATCTCCTGAAGAACCTCATCACGCAGATCGAGGGCGATGTCCTGCGCGTCGTCATCAACAGCCTGAAGGAGAACACGTTCTACGCCCAGATCCACCTCAGGGTCGCGAACAAGGACGTGCTCGTGGACAGCCGACCGTCGGATGCGATCGCCCTGGCTCTTCGACTCCGAGCACCCGTTTTCGTGGAGGAGTCGGTCCTCGAAATGAGCCGGAGCGGAGAAGACACCGCGGAAGCCCAGAACTCGGAGCGCCTGAGAAAGTGGCTCGAGGAAGCCGATCCGGACACCCTCGGCAAGTACCGGATGTGATTTTTCAGGCGGGACGAACGATTCGTCCTTGAAGCCTCCTCGCCCCCTCCGTATCATCCGCGTCTCCAGCGCATGATCATCACTGTTGCAAATCAGAAAGGCGGCGTGGGAAAGACCACGACCGCGATCAATCTTGCCGCTGCGCTCGCGCAAAAGGGTCTCCGCACTCTCCTCATCGACCTCGATCCCCAGGGCAACTCGACGATGTCTTTCGTGGATCGCAAGGACGTGGAAAAGTCGATGTACGAGGTTCTCACCGACCCGAACGTGTCGTTCTTCGACATCGTCAAACAGACGAGCGTCCCGAAGCTCACGGTAGCGCCTGCCCGCATCTCGCTCGCGAAGGTCGAGTCGAAGCTCCTCGGCGAGCTCGACGGGCACTTCCGGCTCAAGGACAAACTTCAAGTCGTGCGAGAGTCGGGGGAGTACGACGCAATCCTCATCGACACGCCGCCCACGCTCGGCATGATCACCGTGAACGCACTCGTCGCTTCGACGCACATCCTGATTCCGATTCAATCCTCGTACTTCGCGCTCGAGGGCACTGACGACCTTCTCGAGACGATCGAGAAGATAAAAAACCGGCCGAATCCGAACCTCCAGATTCTGGGCGTCGTGATCACGCTTCACGACAAGCGCACGACGCTCGGAAAAGACATCCAGAGCCAGATCGACCAGGTCTTCAAGGGAAAGCTCTTCAAGACGACGATCTCTAAGTCCATTCGGCTGGAGGAGTCGCCCGCGTATCGAGAATCCATCTTCACATTCGCTCCGCGCTCGTCAGGCGCGCTCGAGTACTACAGCCTGACGGAGGAGATACTCTCTCGTGTCTAAGCGCCGCGGTCTCCCCGAAACTTCGCGCATGCGCCACGACTCGCATTTCGTCGAGCAGCTCGTTCGAGCGGACGAGCTGCCGGTCGGACGCCGCATTTCCATCCACCTCATCGAGGCGAATCCTGATCAGCCGCGGAGCGCTATGGGCGACCTTTCGGACCTCACGAAGTCGATCGTCGACAAGGGCGTGCTCGAGCCAATTCTCGTACGTCCACGCGGCGATGGGCGCTTCACGATCATCTCGGGCGAGCGGCGCTTTCGCGCATCCCTCGACGCGGGTCTCTCGGAGATTCCGTGCATCGAGATGGACGTACCGGACAACGAGCTGCTCGAGATTGCGCTCGTCGAGAACCTCCAGCGCAGGGACCTGAGCCCCTTCGAGGAGGCCGAGGGATACAAGGCGCTTCAGGAACGTCACGGATACACGCACGAGCAGATCGCCGATGCCGTGGGCAAGTCGCGCGTGACGATCACGGAGGCGCTATCGATCTCGCGGCTTCCCGACCGCGTGCAGGCGGAATGTCGGCGCGCCGACATCGGATCGCGGTCCTTCCTGCTCGAGTTGGGGAGACTGAAGGACGAAGATCTCATGCTCGCCGCGATCGTCGCGATGGCGAGCGGCGAGACATTGAGCCGGGACGTTCTGCGAGAAGTGAAGAAGGACGCGCGGCGCGGTACGGGCTCGAAGTTCGGTGGAATGAAGAAGGCCTACACCCTGGACTTCGCTCCGGAGGACAAACGCTACAAGGTGAGCCTCGTCCTGAAGGGACACATTCACAAAAGGTACGAGATCCTCGAGGCGATTCGCGATGTTGCGCGCCGGATCGAAGCAGGGGACATCGACCTCGAGGCACAGGGCCGCTTCGTGAAGGCGAAACCGAAGAAGTAGCGAACCGTGCGGCATGGCATTGCGCTCGGAGCGCCCGGTACCCACGCTCCTGGGCGCGTGAACTCGCTTCGCTCAGACAGCACGCGCCGGCGTCGCGAGAGCACCGGGCCGCTGCTCGCGCGACGCCGCGGGACCTCTATTACCTTCTAAGAGAATCCGCCGGCAGCTAAACCGAGGCGATTACTCGCCGCGCGCTGGAAGCCGTGCACTTCCAGACGACCCGTACGTTTTATGGCAAGGTACCTTTTAAATTTAACATAATAAATATTATCGGACGTTGCATATTGGCGGGACGATGCGGCCCGCACGCCCTGGTTCGACGCGCCCAGCCAACTGCCCGCAGCGCTCTTTACCTTCTAAGAAACTCTCATCTTGCGGCTACCATCGGGCGTGCTTCGCCGTCTGGATGGGTACGTGTTCCGCGAGGTGCTCGCGCCAACGCTCGTCGGCTTCCTCGCTTATACGGGGTTCATGGCCGTTCGGGGGCTCGTGCAGTTCGCAGAGCTTCTCGTGCAAAGCGAGCAGCCGTTCGTCGAGGCCGGACTGGTTGTCGCCCTCTCGCTCCCGCACATCGTCGTGCTCACGCTGCCCGTCGCGTTTCTCCTGGGGCTTCTCATCGGAATTGGCCGGCTGTCGGCTGACTCCGAGCTGACTGCCCTCCGCGCCTCGGGCGTCGATCTGATGTCCCTTTATCGGCCGATCGCACTCCTCGCTGTCGCGATCGGAGCCGCAACGCTCGCGCTCATGCTTGGCGTCGTCCCGCGGACAAACCACCTCCTCTACGCAATGAAGCTCCGCCTCTCGAGCTTCGCGTTCGCCCAGCGGATCCAGCCGGGCGTCTTCAGTCCGGAGATTGCCGGGCTTCGGGTTTACGCCGAGGGGGCGTCCTCCGACCGCCGCGAGCTCACGGGCCTCATCATCTCGGACCGCTCCAGCGCCGAGGGTGAACGGCTGACCCTCGCGAGGCGAGGCTGGTTGGAGCTGGAGGAGGACCAGGGCCGTCTCTGGCTGCGCGTCGAAGACGCCGAGACCCACCACATGCAGGACGGCGGCGCCCGGTACGACGTCACGTCCTTCTCCGAACACCGCATGGTCCTGCAGGACAATGGCCCAACCCGCGGCGTCACGGAGAAACAGATTCGCGAGCAGACGCTGCGCGAGCTCCTGGAACGCGCCGCAGCCCGCACGCGGCGGCCCGAAGACCGAAGGCTCGCGCTCACCGAGGTCCACAAGAAGTTCGCGCTTCCGGCGGCCTGCCTCGTATTCGGCCTCATCGGGCTGCCCCTCGGAATCGTCAACCGGCACGGGGGGCGGGCGGCCGGGTTCGCAGTGTCGGTAGCGATCGTGCTTCTCTACTACGCCCTTCTCGCCACTGGCGAGGCTCGCGCGATCGAAGGTCGGATGTCACCGGCTCTCGCCATGTGGCTGCCGAACCTCCTCCTCCTAGCTTTTGGCGTTTTCGCGCTCGCCCGCGTGCGGCGTGACAAGTCGGTCTTCTCCCTTCCCGTGTGGACCGCCGCTCCGGCCGATTCGACGGAGGCGGCGGACGCTGGTGAAACCCTCATCACCGAGAAGGGGCGGAGCCTTCGGGGCCGGCGGGGTCCTTTTCCGGGCCTTCTCCTCATCGATCGCTACGTCGCGCGGCGATTTCTCGGCGCCTTCGCCCTCGTCGTCACCTCGATTGCCACGCTCTACGTGCTCATCGATTACCTCGAGATCTCCGACGACATCGCGCGGCATCGGCCACCGACGACTCTCATCCTGCGTTACTACCAGGCCTTCCTGTCCCCGATCATTCTGGACATCGTACCGTTCGCGTTTCTCGTGGCGGCGCTCGTGACCATCGCGGGCCTCGTGCGCTCCGGCGAGACGACCGCCCTTCTCGCGCACGGAGTCTCACTGCATCGGGCTACGGCTCCCCTTCTCGTGCTCGCCGCCGCGGCGGGAGCGGGGCTGTTCCTGTTCGCCGAGCGCGTCGTTCCGGCGGCGGCTTCCGAGTCCGACCGAATTCGCTTCCTGCTCAAGGGCCAGAAGCCACCCCTCAGCGGGGCCGGCGGTGCCTGGTTCCGAGGCGACGGAGGACGCTTCCTGGCGGCGGACGCATACGACCCGGCCTCCCGGGTCGCGAGTGGCGTCACCGTGCTTCAAATCGACCCAGCGAGCTGGCGGCTCGTCTCGCGCCACGATGCTGCCCGGGCGCGCCTCGTGCCGGGGAAGGGTCTTCTCGCGGAAAGCGGCTGGATCCGGACGTTCTCGCCGGGCAATACCCTCGCCATTCGGCGCGACGATCCCTTCTTCATCGAGGCGCCCGAAGCCGCCGCCGGCTTCGCCGCCGGCCGGGCCGACCCGCGTCAGATGACGTTTCGCGAGCTCGCGCGGTTCATCGACGTGCGTCGCAGGGCCGGCGCCGACACGGCTGCACTCGCGACCGGTCTCCACCAGAAGACAGCGGCGGCGGCGTCCGCTCTTCTGCTGACGCTCATCGGACTCCCCTTCGCGTTCGCGTACGGAAAGCGTGGGGCCGTAGCGGGTGTCGGCGTCGCGCTTTTCCTCGGCTTGACGTACCTCTTCCTCTCCGCGCTTCTCGTCTCGTTCGGGCAGCAGGGCGCGATCCCGCCCTTCCTCGCCGCCTGGGCGCCGAACATCTTCTTCGGCCTCGGCGCGGCGTGGGGGCTCCTCGGAGTTAGGACGTAAGAGCGATTTTCTTAGAAGGTGCCCGAGCAGGACGCGGCGGCGGCGCCGAAAGGCCCCGGCCGCCCCAATAAATCCTTTCTAAGAAATCTCTTCTTAGGTTCCCTCCTCCCATCCTGCCAGATACTTTTCCTGTTCCTTCGTGAGCACGTCGATCGCGATGCCCATCGAGGCGAGCTTGAGGCGCGCGATCTCGCCGTCGATCGCCGCGGGAATCGAGTGGACCTTGTTTCCGAGCGTCGCGTGGTTCCTGACCATGTACTCGGCGCCGAGGGCCTGATTCGCGAAAGACATATCCATCACCGACGCCGGGTGGCCCTCGGCGGCCGCCAGGTTTATGAGACGTCCATCTCCGAGCAGGAAGATCGTGCGGCCGTCCTTGAGACGGAACTCCTCGACGAACTCGCGGATAATGCGGCGCGACGAAGCCCGCTTCTCGAGCGACGGTATGTCGATCTCGACGTTGAAGTGGCCCGAGTTCGCGATGACCGCGCCGGACTTCATCATGGCGAAATGCTCGTCGGAGAGAACGCTCTTGTTGCCCGTCACCGTGACGAAGATGTCTCCGATCTTCGCGGCCTCGGACATCGGCATCACGCGGAAGCCGTCCATCGCGGCCTCGATCGCACGGACCGGGTTGATCTCGGTGACGATCACGTTCGCGCCGAGGCCCTTCGCCCGCATCGCGACGCCCTTGCCGCACCAGCCGTAGCCGGCCACGACGATGTTCAGGCCGGCGATGAGGAGATTCGTCGCGCGGATGATGCCGTCGATCGTGGACTGGCCCGTGCCATACCGGTTGTCGAAGAAATGCTTCGTCTCCGCGTCGTTCACGGCGACGACCGGAAACTTCAGGACGCCTTCCTTTTCCATGGCCTTGAGGCGGATGACGCCCGTCGTCGTCTCCTCGGTTCCGCCGATGATCCCTTCGAGAAGAGCCTTCCTCTCGGCGGCCGAAAGGCCGCGGACCCAGGCCGCGAGTGAGGGCTCGAGCTGCCCTTCCTTGCCGAGAGCGATGAACAGCAGTGACGACACGAGGTCAGCGCCGTCGTCCATCGTCATGTTCGGCTTGTGCTGGAGAGCGGCCTGAATGTGCGCGTAGTACGTCTGGTTGTCCTCGCCCTTGATCGCGTACGTCGAGATTCCGAATTCGGCCACGAGCGCGGCGGCCACGTCGTCCTGCGTGGAGAGCGGGTTCGAGGCGCAGAGCACCACGTCGGCACCGCCGGCCTGGAGCGCGCGCGCGAGATTTCCCGTCTCGCTCGTGACGTGGAGGCAGGCCGAGAGTCGAATGTCCTCGAGCGGTCTTTCTTTCTCGAATCGCTCGCGAATCCTGGCGAGAACGGGCATCGAGCGATCGGCCCATTCCATGCGGAGCCGCCCCTTGCCGGCGAGAGAGAGGTCCTTCACGTCGTGGGCGGGGAGGGTGGCGGTCGTCATGCGATCTCCTTCCGGCCGTGCACGGGATCCCGGACGGCGTCGACGATGTACGTGGCGAGTGCGACTTCCCCGGACTCCGAGGAGACGCGGTAGGGAGCGAAAGCCGAGAAGCGCGCGGCGGCAAAGCCAGCGCGCCTGAGACCGGCGCGGAGAGTCTCGCGCGGCAGGCCGAGGTGCTGCGCGCCCGTCACGGCGCGCAGCGCGCGGAGGCCGTGGGGCTCGAGCTCGACGAGGACGACGCGGCCGCCCGGCTTCACGGTTCGCCCGAGCTCCGCGAGCGCGTCCGCCGGCCGGACGAGATGCCGGAGAAGGTGAAACGCGAAGATCGCATCGAACGCACCGTCGTCGAACGGCAGCTTCTCCGCGCTCGCGCGCCGCACCGTTACGTTCGCGGCGCCTGCGCGCCGGAGCTTCTCTCGCGCGAGGCGCACCATGCGTTCGCTCGCGTCCACGGCATCGACCCTCTCTGCCACGCCGGCAAGCGTGAGGGTCAGGAGGCCCGTGCCGCAACCGACATCGGCGACCCTGAGGCCGCGCGGCACGAGTCTGAGGAGCGCCGCCTCGCGGACTCCCGGCGAGTAGAACGGGCCCTGAAACCGGTCCCACTCCCCCGCGACCGCGTCGAAGCTCACTTCGGGAAGCGCCGTGGCGCGCTCCTCGAGCACGTCCTTCAGCCGCTCGTCGTCCGACGGGAAAGCGGAGTCCGTGACGGCCGGGGCCACCGAGGCCCAGAGCTTCCGCCCGTCGCCTGTCGCCGCGTAGCGCTCGGCCCCGTTCGTCCGCCGCGTCTCGACGAGACCGGCGCGCCGCAGCACGGCGAGGTGGTTCGAGACGCGCGATTGAGCGGCCCCGAGAATCCGCTGGATCTCCCGCACCTGCAGCTCGTCATGGGAGAGAAGCCGAACCGCCCGCAGACGCAACGGGTCGGCGAGGGCGGACAGGGCGGCGGCGGAGTCCAGCACCGCGAAACCATATCATACGATCATGCTTGCGTGATACGAAGAAGAATGAAGAGAAGAAGATAGAGAAAGATTTTCTTAGAAAGATTCAGAGAGAGTTGCACGCTCGAGAGGGGGCGGCGCGTCAGGCGGTGGCGGGCACCGCCGAGCGGAAGGCCGCCGCGAGGGATTCGGCCTTGTCGGTGCGCTCCCACGTGAACTCCGGGAGGCGCCGGCCGAAATGGCCGTAGGCCGCGGTCTTCTTGAAGATGGGACGCCTCAGGTCGAGCGCGTCGATGATGCTTTTCGGCGTGAGCTTGAAGTGCTCGCGCACGACCTTCGAAAGCGCCGCGGGGTCGACGTTCGAGGTTCCGAACGTCTCGACGAGGACCGAAACCGGATCCGCCACGCCGATCGCGTAGGCGAGCTGGACCTCCACCTTGTCGGCTAGGCCGGCCGCCACGAGGTTCTTCGCGATGTAACGCGCCATGTAGGAGGCCGAGCGGTCCACCTTCGTGGCATCCTTGCCCGAGAATGAGCCTCCGCCGTGGCGCCCGAAGCCGCCGTAGGTGTCGACGATGATCTTGCGGCCCGTCAGCCCGGTGTCGCCCTGCGGCCCTCCGACGACGAAGCGGCCCGTCGGGTTGATGTGGAACTTCGTGTTGTCGTCGAGGAGCGCCGCGGGCACGACGCGCCGGATGATCTCTTCGCGCACCGCCTCGCGCAGCTCCGACGTGGGAACCGTCTCCGCGTGCTGCGTCGAGATGACGACGGCCTCCACGCGCACCGGCCGGTCGCCTTCGTATTCGACGGTGACCTGGCTCTTGCCGTCGGGGCGCAGCCACTCCAGAGCCTTCGACTTGCGGGCCTCGGCGAGCCGCATCGTGAGCTTGTGCGCGAGCGTGATCGGAAGGGGCATGAACTCTTCGGTCTCGCGCACGGCAAGCCCGAACATGAGGCCCTGGTCGCCGGCGCCGCCCGTGTCGACCCCCATCGCGATGTCGGGCGACTGCTTGTCGATCGTCAGGAGGACGGCGCACGTCTCGTAGTCGAATCCGTATTTCGCTCGCGTGTAGCCGATGTCGCGGATGGTCTCCCGCACGATGCCGGGGATGTCCACGTAAGTCTTCGTCGTGATCTCGCCCGCGATCAGCGCGAGGCCCGTCGTGACGAGCGTCTCGCAGGCGACCCGCCCGAGAGGATCGTCCTTGAGGATCGCGTCGAGGATGGCATCCGAGATCTGGTCGGCGATCTTGTCCGGGTGGCCTTCCGTGACGGATTCCGACGTGAAAAGGCTGCGGTTCATGCCCATGGCTCTATGCTCCAAAGCCGCGCTGCGGCGAAGCGCGGAGTTTAGCAGGGCCGTTGATCCCCCGAGGGGCGGAAGATGAGGAAGCGCGTCGTGCCATAGCGCCGGCGGTCGGCTGGCTCGAGTCCCGACGGATGAAAGACCTCGTCGTCGCCCCGCTCGTGAAACAGCCAGCCGCCGGGCCGCACGACGCGAAGAAGGAGCTGCAGGTCCCCTTCGGAATTTGCTTCGAAAGGGGGATCGTGAAACACCACGTCGAACGATTCGATGACGTTGCCTGCGGACGGCGTGTCCTTTGTCTCATTCGAAGAAAAACGGGTCACGGACATCCCCTCGACGCCGGCCCTTTCGCCCGCGCCGAGCATCTCGATATTTCCCCTCAGAATTTCCACCACGTGTTGATTCGATTCCAAGAACGTCGCGTGCGCGGCGCCCCGCGAAAGCGCCTCCAGGCCGTAGGCTCCCGAGCCCGCGCACGCATCCAGCACTCTGGCACCGACGACCGCCTCCCCAAGGATGTCGAACGCCGCCTTGCGCGCGAGCTCGGTCGTCGGCCGGATGCCCGGCGGAATCTCCAGCTTCCGCCCACGCCAGGTTCCGGCAGTCAGACGCACCATCCTCAGCGCCTCGTCGCGGGCGAAGGCGCGGGCGGCCGCGAACCCGCGGCGGCGGGATCCTCGAAGAGTCGCGGGATGTCGCCGCGATACACGAAGATCCTCAGTTCGTGGCTCCCCTGCTCACCGTTCGCGTCGAGCTCCTCGAGCTCGAAGTCGTGATCCAGCGTGTCGTCGTGGACGACGCGATACCAGACGCCGTCGGCCCGCCTCCGAAGAAAGGTACCGTCCTTCAGGGGCTTCGTGTCCCACTTCGTCTCGGCGAGATCCTGCTTCTCGAACCGAGACCGGAGGTCTTCCAGCGCCCCCCGCGCTCTCCCAACCGCCAACGGCAGCGAGGTGAGATCGTCGTACGTGTAGATGCGCGAGCCGCCGGCCGGATCTGTGATCTCGATCGTGATGCGCCGCGCCTGCGCGTCCCCGAGGACCGACCGGCCGGGGTCCTCGACGTCTTTCGCGCGCACGGCCAGAGCCTCGAGACAAACCCTCCGCACCACGTCGATCTCCTCCCGCGAGATCGCCTTGCGGTCGACGATCCGCTCAGAGCGATATCCGCGGACCCTCACGAGGGTCCCATCGTCGAAAAGCGCCACGCGCTCCATCCCCATGCCCTGCCGGGACTCGAGCGCGGCGACGAGATGAGGATCGCGCTTCTCTGGCGTCGGCGTCGGAAGGGCCGTCGGTGTCGGAGCGGGCGATGGAGAGGGACCTACCGCGAGCAGCGCCGCGAGCAGCACGGTCCGCGTCATGGCTCTTCCGCCTCTGCAGCGCGCCTCAGAGCTTTCGGGAAGTTCAGCCGAGAGGCGACAGCCGCGCGCTCGACCGCCGTCAGCGGCGCGAGGAGACGCTTCCATGAGACTTCTGGTTTTGGACTCTCGGGCTCATGGCGCAGCGCGTCGAGGGACGCCGACGCAGCGGCCGAGGTCGATTTTTTCTTAGAAGGTGAATGGGGGCCCGCCCAGCCGGGGAGCACATCGCCAAAGAGTTCAAGTTCCGCCGCGAGCCCGAGGGAGCGGTCCCAATACCCTTCTGAGAAAATCTCCTCGAATCCCCTGCGCATCCGGTCGCCGGAAAGGGCACCGAAGGCGCCTGCGGCACGGGCCTTTTTGAGAGCTTTCTCGAATTCCCCGTCCCACGCGAATCCCAGCCGAACGGCGTATTTCACCGCCCGGTAGGCGCGCGTCGGGTCGTCGACGAGGGACTTCGGGTGCAGGAGGCGGAGTGTCTTGGAAGCGAGGTCCCTCCGGCCGCCGAAAGGGTCGAGGACGCTTCCCGTGAGGCCGCGCTTGCCGACCCGTAGGGCCATCGAGTTGATCGTGAAGTCCCGACGACCGAGATCCTCCTCGATCGTGGTCGTGCCCGTGACGACGGGCAGGCTCGCCGGCGCCGGATACTCCTCCCGGCGCGTCGCGGCAACGTCCACGCTCAGGCCGCCGGGCCCCCGGAGCCTCGCCGTGCCGAACCGCGCATGGGACTTCTCGAGCATCCAGCCCGGCAGTTTGCCGAGACGCATCGCGAGCTCGAGCGCAGTCGCGGCGGCCGCCTCCACGGCGAGATCCACGTCGTGAAGCGGGCGGCCGAGGAGCAGGTCGCGCAACGCCCCTCCGACGAACCACAACCCCACTTCGCGCCGGTCGGCGACTTCGCCCGCCCGCACGAGCTGGGCGCTGACCTCCTCGGCGGCGAACCCGGGCGCGGTTTCGCCCTCGGCGGTCATGGAGCAGCCGCGTAGGAGTATCGGACGGAGCTCGGCCCGAGAAGGGTCTCCATCGACGCCGTGAACTCCGGCGAGGGTCGCACCCACAGGCGGGAGTCGATTTTGTGGCGGGCGGCGAAGTGACCCGGCCGGCGCAGCTCGAGCGAGACGGGCACCGAGCCCGCGTATCTTCTAAGAATCTCCCTGAGCGCCTCTTCGTCGAAGGTCTCGAAGTTCTGAGGAACGATGAGCACCGCGCGCGCGCCTTGCTCCTTCAGGCCCTCGAGAGGCTGGATCTCGCGCGCGATGATCTCGATCGGCATGCCGGCGGACTCATTTTCGGACGGATCGTGCGTCCCGCCACCGGGCGCCATGGACAGGCGCACCGTTCCGGTGACGAGCACGGGCCGGCCCGGCGCGAGCCACGACCCGACGCGCTCGAGAAGGCCCGCGAAAACGGTCACCGGCACGGAGCCCGTGAGGTCCTCGACGACGGCCTTCGCCATCATTTTCCCCTCGTTCTGGCCCTTTTTGATCTGGCTCTTCTTGACCGCCCCGACCAGTCCCACGAGCTTCACCTGTGCGTCGAGGCGCTCGCGCAGCGTCTCGCACGTGACGTCGCCGAACATCCGGATTTCGTCCTCGAATCGCGCGAGCGGATGGCCCGTGATGTAGAAGCCGAGCGTCTCTTTCTCGTAGCGGATCTTCTCGTCGACGCTCCATTCCGCCTTGTCGGGAAACTGATCCTCGACCTGCGTCTCCTTCGGAACGTCGAAGAGGAGAGTTTGAGTCGACGACGCGGCCTCACGCGCGTCGGCCGCCACGTCGATCGCATGGTCGAGCCCGTCGAGAAATGCGGCCCGGCTCTTCCCGAGGGAGTCGAAGCAGCCCGACTTGATCAGCGCCTCTATGACCCTCCGGTTGTTCAGGCGGAGGTCGACACGCGAGCAGAAATCCGTCAGCGACTTGAACGGGCCATCGCCCGCGCGCGCTGCGAGAACGGATGCGACGGCGCCTTCCCCAACGCCCTTGACGGCACCGAGGCCGAACCGGATCGCGGGCCCGTCCGGCGTGAACGAAAGGTCCGAGGCGTTGACGTCCGGCGGCAGCACGGGGATCTTCATGTCGCGGCAGGTGTTCACGTACTTGACGACGTCGTCCGAGCTGCCCGAGCTGGCGGTGAGCGTGGCCGCGAGGAACTCCACCGGGTGATGCACTTTCATCCATGCCGTGCGGTACGCGAGAAGCGCATAGACGACCGAATGTGACTTGTTGAAGCCGTAGCGGCCGAACGGCAGGATGAGCGACCACAGCTCCTCGGCCTTCCTCTTTGGCGTCCCGTTCGCGACCGCCTTCTTGACGAACTTGTCGCCCTCGGCCTTGAGAAGCGCCTCGTCCTTCTTCCCGATGGCCTTGCGGAGCTTGTCCGCCTCGCCGGGCGAATAGCCGGCTACGGCACGCGCCGCGAGCATGACCTGCTCCTGGTAGACGAGGACACCGTACGTGTCCTTGAGGATCGGCTCGAGCTGCGGCAGGGGGTACTCGAACTTCGTCCCGCGGCGACGCTGGATGTAGACCTCCACGGTTCCGGCGTCGAGCGCGCCCGGCCGGTAGAGCGCGTTGAGGGCGGCGAGGTCATCGAACACCTCGGGCCTCACCCGGCGGAGCAGGTCGCGCATTCCGGACGACTCGAACTGGAAGACGCCGTCCGTGCGTCCGTCCGCGAAAAGCCGGTACACCTCGGGGTCGTCGAGCGGAATCGCGTCCATGGCAGGGCGCTTTCCCGTCTTCTTCATCACGAAACGCAGGGCGTCGTCGAGGATCGTCAGCGTGATGAGCCCGAGGAAGTCCATCTTGAGGAGGCCCATCCGGTCGACCGACTTCATCTCGAACTGGGTCGTGATCTCGTCGTTGCTGTTGCGGTAGAGCGGCAGGTACTCGACGAGGGGCCTCGGGGCGATGAGGATCCCCGCCGCGTGGACGCCCGCGTGGCGCGACACGCCTTCGAGCCGCTCGCCCAGATCGAAAAGGCGGCGGTACGTCTCGTTGCCCCTCAGGGCTTCGGCCAACTCCTTCACATCGCGCCGCGCCTCGGCGAGCATCGTCGGCTTGCCGGGGTTCGCCGGGATGAGCGAGCAAAGCCGATTCACCTCGGCGAGCGGGACGTCGAGGACGCGGCCCACGTCGCGAATGACGGCCCGCGCCTTCATCGAGTTGAACGTGATGATCTGGCCCACGTTTTCGCGCCCGTACTTGCCGCGCACGTATTCGATGACCTCGCCGCGGCGGCGCTCGCACAGGTCGACGTCGATGTCGGGCATCGAGACGCGGTCGGGATTCAGGAAGCGCTCGAAGAGGAGGTCGTACACGAGCGGGTCGACATCCGTGATCGCGAGCGCGTACGCGACGAGCGAGCCCGCCGCGCTCCCCCGCCCCGGGCCCACGGGGATTCCCTCGTCCTTCGCGTACTTGATGAAATCCCAGACGATCAGGAAGTAGCTCGAGAGGCCCATCTTGCGGATGACGGAAAGCTCCCACGCCAGCCGCGCGTCATACTCCTGCCGGGGCTTTTTCGCGGTGCCGTTCTCGAACGCCGCGCGCTGAGGCTCGAGCCGCCGCTCCAGCCCTTCCTTCGCGAGGTCCTCGAGATACACCTCGGGCGTCCGGTCGCCTCCGGGGACGGGGAACATCGGGATCTTGAGCCCCGTATCCACGATGACGCTGGGCGTGATGCGCTCCGCGATGGCCGCGGTGTTCCTCACCGCCTCGAGCGTGAGCGGGCGGAACACGTCGCTCATCTCCTCGGGGCTCTTCACGTAGAACTCCGAGTTGTAGAACTTCATCCGCTTCGCGTCGTTGAGCGTCTTTCCCATCCCGATGCACAAAAGGACGTCCTGAGCCACGGCGTCGTCGCGCGTCAGGTAGTGCGAGTCGTTCGTCGCGACTGGCGGAATGCCGGTCTCCGAGGAAAGCCGCATCTGGTCCGGCAGGATCTGCCTCTGCTCGGGGAGGCCGTGATCCATGATCTCGATGAAGTAGCGGTCCTTGCCGAAGAGGTCGCGATACTTGAGGGCCGTCTTCTTCGCGCCCTCGTAATCGCCCATCCGGAGCCGCTTCGAAACCTCCGAGTTCAGGCAGCCCGAGAGCGCGATGATTCCCTCGTGATACTTCTCGAGAAGCTCCCAGTCCATGCGCGGCTTGTAATAGAAGCCTGAGAGGAATGCCTCGGAAACGAGCCGCGCCAGGTTCCGATAGCCGTCCGGCGTCTCCACGAGCAACGTCAGGTGATAGTTGTTCCCTTCGCCGTCGAACGTCCTCACGCTCTCGCGGTCGAAGCGGGAACCGGGGGCGATGTACGCCTCGACACCCAGGATGGGCTTGATGCCCGCCTCCAGCGCGGAGGTCTGGAGCTCGTACGCCCCGAACATGTTCCCGTGGTCGGTGACCGCCACGGCGTCCATCCCGGACGCCTTCACCTGCCTGATCAGGTCCTTGAGCCGGTTCGCGCCGTCGAGGAGGGAGTACTGGGTGTGGAGGTGCAGGTGGACGAAGTCGCCGGACATCCGGCCCGCGATTGTAGCCGTCCTGGAGAGGGTCGACGTCGGCCTCATGGAACGGCCTCGGGTTCTTCCGCAAGCCGCTCAACCTCGACGGCGTCCTGGCCCGCGCACGCTCCGTCACCCCGCGCTTCGCCTCCGGCCGACCGAGAGGAGCGCCGAGGCCGCCGCGAACAGGGCGGCCGCGGCGTAGGCCCATCGAAGCCCAGCGAAGAAGGCCGCCGCCTCCACGGGACCGAGCTCCGGCGAATTGAGGACGCCCGCTGGAACGGCGGCGTAGAGGACCGCCCCTGCCGCCGCGACGCCGAGGACCATCCCGACGCTGCGCGAGGTACCGAGGAGGCTCGACACGACGCCGAGGTGCTCGCGCGGCGCGGCGCCCATCACCGCGCTGTTGTTCGGCGACTGGAAAGTCCCCGTCCCGAGGCCGAAGACGACGAGGCAAAGGATCACGGGGAGGATCGCGCCGTCTCCGGGCCTTGCGGCGAACAGAAGGCACGCCATCGCGCAGACCGAGCTGCCGCCCGCCGCGAGCGCCACGGTACCGATCCGGTCCGACAGCGCACCCGCGAAGGGCGCCACGGCGAAGACCGTGAGCGGGAAGGCGGTCAGGACGAGACCGACGCGCGCCGGCCCCTCGTGAAGGACACGAGAGAGAAAGAACGGCGTCACGAAGACGACGACGTACTGGGCCATGAAATTCAGGAGGGCGGCGAGGCACCCGAGGCCGAGCGCGGCGCTCCGGAAGAGACCAAGGTCGAGGAGCGGCTGCGGGGCCCGGCGCTCGATCGCGACGAACGCGGCACCGAGGAGGACGGCGGCGGCGAGAAGCGCGGCGGCGACGGCGTCGACGCCGTACTGCTGAATGCGGTTCACCGAGAGCAGAAACGTCGAGAGCGCGCCGAGAACGGCGAGCGCGCCCGGCACGTCGATCCGTCCCGGCTCGCCCCGGAGGTCCGGCAG
>Ga0207930_1000263_pt1 | contig 15350 bp, 14 predicted proteins | sample NGESurshal092012_7_FD_184477 | JGI IMG/M metagenome (GOLD analysis project Ga0207930, IMG submission 184477) | Arctic peat soil microbial communities from Barrow, Alaska - NGEE Surface sample 210-3 shallow-092012 (SPAdes) | ecosystem: Environmental > Terrestrial > Soil > Wetlands > Peat ... | reverse complement strand
TCATCTTTTCCGTCCACAGCGCCGTACACGGTCCCCATGTGCTTGGCCATCCTGCTGATCATCACCGCGCTCAATCTTCGCGGACTCGGGGAAGGGGCACGCGCCCTTCTCATTCCCACCCTGGTGTTCATCGTCGGGCTGTTGGCCATCATCGCCGTCGGTTTGATCCATCCGCTCGGCCTGCATACGACTCAGACGGGACGGTCACTGGTGGCGACCCACTCGGTGGAGGCGATCACCATCCTCCTCGTGCTGAAAGCATTCTCGGCCGGATGCAGCGCCCTGACCGGCGTCGAGGCCATCGCCAATGGCGTCCCGCTCTTCAAAGAACCACGGGTCGTCCGGGCAAAACGCACCGAGCTCATGCTGGGCTTGATCCTGGCCTCGATGCTGTTGGGCCTGGCCGTGCTCAGCAACAAGTTCCACATCCAGCCGAGAACGGACCAGACCGTCCTGAGCCAGATCATGGTGGATGCGGTCGGGCGTCACTGGGCCTACTACGTCGTCTCACTCACCATCACGCTGGTGCTCGCTCTGGCGGCCAACACCTCCTTCGGCGGGCTGCCCGTGCTCACCAGCCTGCTCTCGAGGGACAACTACCTGCCTCACCTCTTTGGTGTACGGGACAGCCGACTGGTGTTCGGCAACGGAGTCTGGGTGCTGGCGGTGGGCTCCGGCATCTTGCTCGTCGCGGTGAGTGGAAATACAAACGAGCTCATCCCGTTGTTCGCCATCGGGGTGTTCATCGGCTTCACCCTGTCCCAATCGGGGCTGGTGGTGCATTGGCGCCGCACCAGAGAGCAAGGGTGGACTCGGCGGGCCACGATCAACGGCGTCGGGGCACTCATCACCGCCGCCGCCACTCTCATCTTCCTCTTCTCCAAGTTCCTCGAGGGCGCATGGGTCGTCGTGGTCATCGTGCCCCTTCTGATCTTGTTGTTCACCCGAATCGAGGGCTACTACAGCCGCGCCAACAAGGAGTTGGGAGCCGGTCTGATCCCGCAGCCGCCCGATCGCAAGCGCACCCTCGTGGTGGTGCCGGTGACCCGGGTGTCTCGGCTGACCCAGCACGCCTTGTCCGAGGCACTGTCGCTCGGGGACGAAGTCCTGGCGGTGACGGTCGTGTTCGACGGGGAATTGGTTGGTCTACCGCAGAGCGACGTCGAGCGTCAGTGGCGGGAATGGCATCCGGGTGTACCCCTGCGAGTGCTGCACACCGATTATTCATCCATCGTGCAGCCGATCGTGCGGTTGGTCGACGAACTCCGGGAGCGGAAGGACCGCCAGGTGGTCGTTCTCATCCCGGTGATCATCCCTGAGAAATTCAGATACCGGCTGCTCCACAACCAGGTCGATTTGGCACTTGCCACCGAGTTGCGCCGCCGACCGGATGTCGTCGTCGCCCGTGTCCCAATGCCCATTCTTCCCTCCGAGCCTGCAGATCTGTGAAGGCAGGGTAGCCAGACGGCGCCGACTCCGAGCTCCAGGCAGGTCCCGCCTGACCTGACGACGGCGACGGAGCGATGCCTCCGTGCACGGGAGGGCGTACACAACGATGGCCCTTGTCCTTACCGACGGAGTTCAGGATCGAGAGAGGGTGACCGGGCAGGGGATCGCCTCGGCCGTCGAGCAGTCCCTGGCGCAACCGGTCGTGAAGAGTACGAGTTCATCGACAAGCTGACTTGTCGGCGGCTCCGAGGGCTTCCGAACGTCAGCTAGAGATTCGCAAGCACGGTGACGAAGTCCCTTGTCCATCCGACCTGGTACTGGTCGGATGGACGGTTCTGCCCCGGAATGCCGGCGGCCAAGACCCCTCCCGGGGTTGACGCTGAGGCCAACTGCACCCACTCCGGGTTGATGTCGAGTTCCATGCCGGTCACGCCTCCTGCGCTGATGAGGGCACTGGCCAAGTCGTCGGGGACCGCGTCCATGCTGGCTGCGTAGATCAGATCGCCAGCTGTGTCCTCTCCCAAGGAGCTCCGAGCAACCGCCGCTCCACCTCCCAACGTGGAACCCCAGGCACCGATGTCGGCGATGCTGGGGCTGGGTTGGCCGTTGGCGACCAGGGGCGCCAGGTTCTGACGGACGCTGACGACCTGTTCGCCCGGGATGGGCAGTCCTCCACCCCAGATGCCGACATGGGCCGATCCGTTGGCATCGATGACCAGGCTGGCGACGCCAGCCTGTAGGGGCACGATCACCCGGGAATCGAGCTCGAACCCTCCAGAACCGGAGCTGGTCTTGAACCCACCGTTGAACGCCGCAACGAGCGCGGGGGCTTCGTCAGTGCCGATTGCCGGTCCGCTGTCGGACCCGATGGTGCTCGCAGGAACCGGCGGATCCGAACTGCCCGCGTGGAGAGCGAACCGGGTTCGGGCTGCACGAAACCGGAAGATGGTCACGACATGGCCATCGGGCTCGTTCACCGCTTGGCTGTCGACGGCGATCGCTCCACCGACGGTCGATTGCGGAGTCCACCCCGGCTGCTCGGTCGTGGTCGTCGTAGTTGGAGGCACTGTCGTCGAGGTGGGTGGCGATGTGGTCTTCGTCGTCGTGGAGACGCTGGACGAGACCGTGGAGCAACCGGCCAACAAGAAGCCTGTCGCGACCAGGAGTGTCATCGCTTTGTTGGCAACTGATCTCACTGCGTCAGACCTCGGAGGACATGGTGTGAACGGCCCACGGCACGCAACACCGGAGTGCCCTCGTCCCGGGAGAGCCGCTCATCAGTGCTCTCGGGATAGACGGCGCGGAGTCCGATCATACCGTGTGATTGTGCAGCTTCACGATCAGCCGATCTCGCTCCCTCCAGCAAGGCCTGAGCCACTCCACCGTTGGTTTGCACGTCACGAACTCAGCGCTGACTAGATGGTGATGAAGTCTCGTACCCGCCACGACTCGAAGTACCGGCCCCGCGTGCCGACCATGTTCGGGAGAAGGTCCGTGCCGTTGGCCGGACCTGCCGAACCCGATGCGGTAGACGGCCTGTAGGTACTCAAGCTCACCCAGTCGGTGTCGATGTCGAGTTCCGTCACACGCACTGCACCGGCGCGTGCCAGGGGATTGGCCAGGTCGGTGTTGTTGAGCCCGGGTCGACCCACATAGGCGAGGGCGCCGTCGGCGTGACCCCGAGGCCCGAGCGCCAGACGTACACCCCGTTGCCCAGGGTGCCTCCCCACTAGGTGGTGTCGGCGTCGTCCGGGCCGGGAACAAGTCGGCCTTAGTCCACCAGCAGGCAGAGGTTCTTCCTCACGGGCACGACGGCGGGCGTCATAGTGACGTCACGGCCCCCACTGCCCGACTGTCGAGGTGCCGTTTTCGTGGACGACGAAGGAGCCCGCCCCCTGCCGGAGGGGCAGGATGGTCTCTCCGTCGGTGAAGTAGCCGCCGTGGGCGTCGGACATGAGGAGCCCGGCGTTGAAAGCTGCGGCCGGGCTGACCGCTGCCGAAGGTGGAGTTGGCCCGGTGTGTGCACAGGGACTGCCACCGGAGATCTCACTGCCCGAGTACAGGCCGCCCAGGGGCACCACCAAGACGGCCAGGATGAGGTCCGGGGCCAGGCTGGCAGCGATGGTCCTGGCGTGCGCCGGCTCCGTCCACTTGGTGTCGTGTGCGACACAGCCAGTCACGAGGTGCGCTCCGTGCGGAATCGAGCAGGTGCCCCAGCACTTGGAGGGTCATAACGAAGAACCAGACGAGGAAACTGGCCCTGTGCAACACGAGCAGCTGGGAACGCCAGGACAGTGCACCGAGCAGCAGGGCGATCCCGGTTGCGAGCACGGACGCGGTCAGGACGACCACGATCGGCCCGAGGAGCCGGAGGAGAGGTAGCGGTGGGCCTTTTGTCGGTAGTCCGGAGCGCCCGTGCAGTACCGGGCGAATCGCCAGATCGTGCCTCCCATCTTCAACGGGGACCGGCAGGACGAGCAGCATCCCCAGGAACACGTGCGGCGTCAGCAGCAATCGAACCCGAAGGACGGTCACGCCCTCGGCGGCCAGGAGGATCAGCAGCACCGCGGCGGTCGAGGCGGTCGACCGACGCGGCAATGCCCATGGTCTTGACCCATCGCTCAATGCAATGAGGCGATCCTGACGGCACGATGACGCAGTTCGGTGCCGTCCGGGGAGAGTCGCCCTTGGTCCGACCTGGTCCGGGCCAGGCGCGCTCCTGTCGCTCTGTGGCAGTCAAGACGGAGTTCGGAACTCCGGTTTCATCGTCCGGCCGGCTTCCATGAGCCGGAAGTCGACGTTTGCATGGGTTGAGGGCCGAGTGCACCAGCCCGTATATCTTTCCGATCATGGGATTGGCAGAGGATCGGACACCGGCCCGACTCCCACATGGTTCGAATCGCTCACGACGGCGGGTCCTCCGTCGCCGATGGATCCTGGCTCTGCTCGCGACGTGCGCACTTGTGGCCGGCGTCGGTCTGGTGATCGCTCGCTCCCCCGCTGGGCGCCGATCAAACGACGCGTCCATTGCGGGGCACGCCGGCACAACCACCACTCAGGATCGCTCGCCCCCAACCACGACGACCACCCCGCCCCCAACCACAACGACCACCCAACCGGGTGCGCTTCCTCAGACCGGTGCCCTTCCAGCGAGCACCGATCCGACCTTCACCGCGAACATGCAGGCTCTGTGGAACGGTGTATCCACTGGCACGCCTCAGGCGGCACTCCCCGCGTTCTTTCCCGAGGCGGCATACGTGCAGCTCAAAGCGATCGCAAATGCTCAGGCCGACTTCTCTGGGCGGCTGGTGATCGAGTACGAGGAAGACGTGAGCGCGGCACACCAGCTTCTTGGATCCGACGCGGAGGACGCCAGATTCGTCAGCGTCAACGTCAACGTCAACTATGCCCATTGGGTGCCACCGGGCGTTTGCTACAACAGCGTCGGCTACTTCGAAGTGCCGAACTCACGGGTGGTCTACTCCATCAATGGACAGGTCAGCTCCTTCGGGATCGCGTCGATGATCTCGTGGCGAGGAGAGTGGTACGTCGTTCACCTGGGAGCCATCCTGCGCTCGGGGAGTGGAGGCGAAGTCGATGACCCGCAATCCGGGTCTGGGAGCCCGACGTACTCATCAACCTGTTGACGAGCTGCACCGGCACCGATGGGACCGATCCGTCGCATGCTCTGCTGCAGACATTGCAGTGACCCTCAGGTGTCGACGGAACCCCAAGTACGCCAGTCAGGCAGGGCTGGGCACGATCCCCTGCTGATCGATGCTGCTCTCAGCCGTTTCAGGGGCGAGCATCACCTGATTCTTTGGCTTCCGTCTTGGCCACCGGAAAGATGACGCGTTGGTAAATGACGAACTTGGCAAGCCAGAACATGATGCTCACCACGAAAAAGCCGATGCCGACGACGGCAAGATGGAAGCGGTGCCCGGGCGGCACGAGAGCGGCGATGGCACCTGTCGCGAGGCTCGTTCCGACAATGCAGGCGATCGAGGTGCTCCAGTACAGAACGACCTGACGGCCGACGCGCGTGCGAGCTGCTTCTTTCCAGATCCAGTAGCGGCTCATGAGGTACGAAGGGACCGTGCCGACGAGGTTTGCGATGAGCGCGGCGACGGTCGCGTCCACGATCCCGCTTCCGTACAGGATGAGAAGCGTCGCCTCGCTCACCCCAAAGGCAATTGCCGAGGTGGCGGCGTAGCGCGCGAGTCGTGCGATCCGGACGCGACGCTGTGACAGCGAAGCGGGTTCCCCGATCACGCCGCCCATGAGTGGACTGGTATGACCGGGACGAAGGGAGCCGGAAGCGGTGCGCCCGATGGTTTCGTCATGGCTGGCCATCCGTCAGCACGACTCCCGATGGTCATCGAGTGGTGGCGTGACCCGGTCTCCACCAGACGCCGGCGGTCGGGTCGACAGGCGGAAGATCCCCGCGTCCCGCAGCCGTCGCGGAGGCGGGCCGTCGCCGAGCAGCTCGTGGAATGCGGCAAGGGTGTCCAAAACGATTCGGCGGTAGAGCCAGAAGAAGAACAGCGCCAAGGGGAGTTCGCCCCCGAACCCCGTGAGCAGGGTGAGCCACTGGTCACGATGGCCGATCGAGGTGATGATGTCGAACCACGCGTCACACAGCAACAAAGTCCCGGCGACGATGGCGATCGACGCCAGGATCTGGCGACGGAACCACGCCGCCCACGCCGCGTAACCCAGGACGAAGAGGAGCCCGACGTCGAACCCGGTCCACAGCACATTCCAATGTCCGGCGTCGTACTTGGGCGGGAGAGTCAGGCCAAGAAGGACCGTCCACGGAATCAACGCCATGGCTGCAACCAGAAAGATGGTCGATAACAGCCGGGCGCGCCGCGAAAGCGAAAGGTGCAGGCGGTGATCCCGTAGGTGATCTGCTGGGGGTCGTCCGGGTCCGGTTCGATTGCGATCGTGTGCCACGGTGCCAGCGTCGCGCACTCCAGCTGGCTCTGGCAGGGCCTTCTGTCACATGGTGTCCATGGACGAAGACGATCGTCAGAGTGGGGGGTGAATGTTTGGCTGCGTGAACGTCCTGACGCCCGCCGGAGCCTCCGATTGGATGAGGACAGGTCCGATGCTGAGCCGGTCGCCGGAAGTCGCTCGTCGAGGTGCGGTCATCCGGGGTCAGCCAGGGGCTGTCCGTGATCCAACTGCTGCGCATCGGCGTGGTGGTCGGGCCCGGTGACCTCCTTCTTGCAGCCGCGCCCGTGGTCGCGCCGGTGCACCCGGACGACGAGCCCGTCCCAGGTCGGCCGGGGTGAAGGTCCAGGTGGTTGGGTTGGATGCCGTCTCTGCTCGCATGCCCTCGCAATTCCCATATCTGAGGTCAGCAGTCCCCGCGGAGTCCTGTGATGGTCCGCGATGTGAACCCCGGTGACGACAGGTAAGCTGGTACCGATCCCAGCCTCGACGGAAGAGCCTCGCCGACCTTCGGCGACATGCCCCGGAGCTGGCTGCGAGGCGAATCGAAGCGCATGGCGGATAAACGGTTTTCGCTGCTCGGCCGTGACATGGCCATCGATCTCGGCACTGCCAACACCCTGGTGTATGTGCGTGGCCGGGGCATCATCTTGAACGAGCCGTCGGTCGTCGCCGTGAACATCAAAGACGGGCGGCCACTGGCGGTGGGCGTTGAGGCGAAGCGGATGATCGGTCGCACCCCGAGTCACATCCAGGCCATCCGTCCCCTGAAGGACGGAGTCATCGCCGATTTCGAGATCTGCGAGAAGATGCTTCGCTACTTCATCCAACGGGCCCAACAGCGCCGCTTCGCCAAGCCACGCATCATCATCTGCGTACCATCGGGTATCACGGGTGTCGAACGGCGCGCCGTCATGGAAGCCGCCATGAGCGCGGGTGCTCGCAAGGCCTACATCATCGAAGAGCCGATGGCCGCTGCCATCGGGGCTGGGCTGCCTGTGCATGAACCCACGGGGAACATGGTTGTCGACATTGGCGGGGGAACCACCGAGGTCGCCGTCATCTCGTTGGGTGGCATCGTGAGCAGCCAATCGGTGCGAGTCGCGGGTGACGAGCTCGACGAGGCAATCATCTCCTACATCAAGAAGGAATACAGCCTCGCCCTGGGCGAGCGGAGCGCCGAGGAGATCAAGATCGTCCTCGGCTCGGCCTACCCCCTCAAGGAGGAGCTACACGCCGAGATCCGAGGCCGCGATCTCGTGAACGGCCTACCGAAGGTCCTCGAGGTGTCGACCGCGGAGATCCGCAAGGCGATTGCCGAGCCCGTTTCGGCCATCATCGACGCCGTGAAGGTAACTCTCGATAAGACCCCGCCCGAGCTCGGCGCCGACATCATGGAGCAGGGGATCGTCCTCACCGGCGGTGGGGCGCTACTCCAAGGGCTTGGCGCCCGGCTGCAGGAGGAAACGGGCATGCTGGTCGTCTCGGCGCGCGATCCCCTGAGTTGCGTCGCCATCGGGGCCGGACAGTGCCTCGAGGAATTCGACATCCTCAAGCGGGTTCTGGCCACCTCCGACTACTAGGCGGACCGTCGTAGTCCCTTCGTGCCCCGGAACAACACATGCCTTCGCATGTTCCCAGCTCAACGGCCATGTGTTCACAATGTCTCGCGACGGGGTGAGACGGTGCCGTAGACGACGGAACGCAACCATCGTCTCGCGTGCGCACCGTCTTCTTCGGCGACGAGCGTGGACTCCTCCGCGTTGTCCAGGGCGAAATGGCGCACCACCACGAATATCAGGCCGTCCTCAGCATCGGGAAGGCAGTCTGCTGGCAGTTCGGCTGCTGGAATGTCGCCCACCGCGATGCAATCGATCTTCATACCATTGAGCAGACCGTCAACGCCTTCTTCAGCGACGGCCGACTCGACTACTGTCGGCTCGTCGCCGTGTTGCGTGGCGACAGTGTCGAAACCGTCCACTGCTCCTGGCGCTCCTTCGAGGCGTGCCAGGACTGCCGGTTCGCCGATGCCGTGACAGCGGAGACCCTGGCCCTGAGAGCGACCCCTCCAGCGTTTCTCCAACTGGTGCGGGCCGCCAGGGCCTGTCTCCTGGCCGCCACGGGTCAGCCCCACTCCCCGATGCGGGTGCTGGAGCAGCTCCATCACGGCGAATCCGTTGCCGCTTCCGATGAGGCCCATGCCTTGGCCCGCCTAGCGGAGGTTCTGCTCTTGGCCGATGGTGGTGACCTCGAGGGTGCCCGGTCGTTGCTCGATGCCATGACGGTGGAAGAGCGTGCCGTGCGTTCCTCGGTGTGGAAGGCCGCGCTAGACACGGCGCTGCTGCCGAGTTTGCCCTCGCACTTGGCCGAATCGGCCGGGCATTATGTGGCATTGGGACGAGCTGTCGCGGCAGGCCAGGCCGCTGCCATCCATCCGGCCGGGGGACCACCGGCCGGTGAGCACCGTCGGCCCTACCTGCCGGCGCAATGGTGCACCCGGACCCGGCGCTCGATGATGATCACACCCGATGGCACTGGCCGCGTGGTGCGCGACTTCCGGTCTGTCGATCACCCGGCATGGGGGGCGCCCGGGTGCGCGAACTCTGCCTGCACCTTGACTCGCCTCCTCGACGTGCTCGACCCGTACCGGGTCAAGGCCAGTGATACGGCCCTGATCGTCGTCAGCGCCGGGTCTCTGAGGTTCAGTCGGGACACCGGCATGCACATCGACATCTGGGATACCAAGAGACTCGCCAACGCCATACTGGCCACATCCGATCACGAAAGGCCCTTGTTGCTTGCCCACGCACGTCGCCTAGTCAAGATCGAGCCCGGTCAGCTACTCGACGGTGTTACAAGCGGGGAGTGGCTCGAGCCGCATCGGCGTCGCCTCGACGACCTCGTGGTCACCGCTTCACTCCATGCCGGCGTTCATGCATTGGGTGCGGCGGACCATGGGCTCGCTGAGGCTCTTGGTCTACGAATACTGGCGGTGGATCCCGGTCGGAGCGGGCCCATGGGCTGGTGGTCGAGGCAAGGCTGTGCAGTGGGGATCTCGACGGGGCCCGACGTGCTTTGCTCCACGCCCTGGCCGTGTCCAATGATCTGGGAGTCACCACGCGACTGGCCACCGTTGACCTCGCCTACCGACTGGGCCTCACCCGTCAGTCGATATCGACCGGACGCAGAGGTGCTCGCGACTCCCAGGGTTGAGCTGCAGCCCGGAGATGTTTGCCGAGCGAGCGATTCTCGGCGAGACATCCTGTACTGGTCCAAAGTCTCAACCCTGTGCTTCGGAGCTCGGGCGCCCGCTTCTGGCACGGCAACTCATCGCCGAAAGACAGGACATCACTTCACTCGACAGCACTTGATATGCGGGACACCGGGAACGAGACCCGGAATCCAAGGAAACGAACGCTCCACCTTCTAGCCTGTGGACAATGTCAGATTTCCCCCTGCTCGGCGAGACACCCGGTGCCAATAGCCCTAGCCAGGTGGGTCGTTGACCGTCGACCTCGTCCTCATCGGCTTGGCGTGCTCCCTCGAGCCCATTCCGCTCACCGGCTTCATCCTCACGCTCAGCACTCACCACGGGACACGGAAGGGCCTCTTCTTCCTGGCCGGTTGGGTGCTGAGCCTGGCGCTGGTGATCGGCGCGACCCTGGCCTTCACCGCCGGCAAGCCTCCTGCACCGAACACGGCGCCATCCGAGGGCATCTTGGCCGCCAAGATCCTCGTCGGCGTCGCCCTGATCGTCTTCGCCTGGCGCTACCGACGTCGCGCACCGAAAGAGGCGGGCCAGCCGAGCTGGATGAAGCGGATCGACCAAATGTCCGTCTGGACAGCTGCCGTCCTCGCCTTCCTCCTCCAACCCTGGGGTCTGGTGGCCGCGGGCGCACTGTCGATCACACAAGCGGATACCTCGAAGCCCAGTGACGTACTCGCCATCGTCCTGTTCGCAGCCTTGGCCACCGTGAGCCTGCTCGTGATGGAGGTGTACGCCATCGTCGCTCCCGATGCGTCTCAAGCCCGCCTGGCCGGCCTCCGCCAGTGGATGGACGTCCACCGGACCCAGGTCATCATGTACCTCTCGCTCATAGTCGGCCTTTGGCTGATCGGCAAGAGCACGTACTCCCTCGTCCAGTGAACGACGTGGTGGACATGCCATCGGGCGCCAGCGGAGCGGTGGATGGAGAAGGGACGGCGTCTGACCCTGGCGTTCACCATCTGATCGGCGAGGGGGGCTTCAAGCCGGGTGACGACCGGAGTCGGGTCGAGGCGTACCAGCGCCGCTGGCAGATGCCGCTCGACCTGCTCGCCCTCGTCACGATCTGGTTCGTCGTGGTCCCGCCGGGAGTGATCACCACCGACCGCGGCGTCTATCTGGGTTTGCTGGGATTGCGCCTGGCGCTCTCGGCGATCTACGCCACCGACATCATTGTCAGGGCCCGACTGGCGCCGCACCACTGGTTCTACGTCCGACACAACCTGCTGTCCGTGGCCACAGTCTTCTTCCCGTTCCTCAGGGTCGCATTCAGCCTCCGGTTGCTCCGCTCCATCTTCCAGCGCGGCAACATCGGGCGCTTCGTCCTGGCCGCCGGCCTCATGTTCTTGAACCTGACGACCGTCGTCTACCTGTTCGAGCGCCACGCCCCCCACGGCAACATCAAAACCGTCGGCAACGCGCTGTGGTGGGCGGTGGTCACCCTCACCACGGTCGGCTACGGCGACTACACCCCGGTGACGTGGCCAGGCCGCGTGGCGGCGACGCTCCTGATGTTCGTCGGCTTCGGTGTGTTGGCCACCGTCACTGCCCAGATCTCCTCTTCCTTCATCGATCAGGCAGCCCGTTCCCGGGCCAAGGAGGCTGGTGGCGCAGCCTCGGAGGCGAGTGAGCAGGAAGCCCAGTTGCGGGGGATCGCCGATCAGCTTTCCCGACTCGAGGAACAAGTGGGACGCCCCTCACCGCCCTCGTAGGATGCGTCATAGGCACGTCTTTGCCGTCTGACGTCACGGGGATGTCAGCACCGGGGTCGAGAGCCAGCTGTACCCAGAATCCATTCGGCGGCTCTCCATGAAGCTACGGCGTGACGGTGGCGAAGTTGGAGTCGCGGGTTTCGGTCGGACCTACCAGCCTTGCCAGCCCGGCGTTGGAAGCCGATCGAACCGTTGGCAGCGACCCCGATGGCCCCGCAGATCATCTCGATCCCCTGATGGCTTGGTGGTGGCAGCACGGCAGAGGCGTGCGCCCAAGGGACCTTCGGATCTAGAGCATCTGACACCCTGGTCCCACAATTCCAAACCGAGTACGAAGTAATGTGACGTCCTGGTGGCGGCGAGTAGCAGGAGGCCCACACTGGGGTGGCGATCCGAAAACGAACCGCACAGGCTCCGGCCCTGATGCGGCGATGACTGGCGGTCCGACAGCCGGGCGACCGGCACACGAGAGGAGATCCGGGTGGAAGATTTCCAAGCAATTCAGGAGTGTCCGTGCTGCAGCTCATCGGATGTGCCCTTCCTGATCGTGCGTTCGAGCTGTACCAACGACAAGGGGCTGAGCTGGCGGTGCCGCCAATGCCTCCATGAATGGTCAGACGTCTCTGCCACCGCACAGCTGCCGCCGCAGTGAGGACAAGCCGCCAGTTCGTTGGGGCTGATCGGCAGACAAGACTCAAGGTCTGAAACGAAGCAGTCGTCTCACCTGATCCACATCCCTGGAAGGGGCCGCTGCCAGCTACGAGTACATGGACCCCAAGATCATCCGGTCCGACCAGATGCTCGCGGGCCTGTCGATGGGTCCGGGCAAGCCCGAGCACATCTTCGCCCCGACCGGAAGGCTGCACGTGTTCGCAGGCGGCAACGCCGATGTCGAGATGCTGGAATCCGCCCCGTTCGCCGTCCTGGTGAACCATGACGACGAGGATCGTGGGTACGCCTCCACCGTGGCGGCAGAGAAGGCCCCCACCAAGGCCAAGGAGCTGGCCGGACCGTCATCAGCATGAAGGACGGCTGGTCGACGATCTTCTGGATCTCCGAAATCAGCGAGTCAGCACCGGACCCGGATGAAGGCGTTGGCGACCGCTCCATCCACCTGGTCCCTGGCGGCGGAGAGGTTGATGACGCGGTTGGAGATGACCACGTCCACCGACTTGTCCGGCAGGGGGATGTCCTCGACCGTCCCGAGAGGGAACTCGACGTTCTCGACGCCTGCCCCGGCCTGGCTCCGCCTGGCGAGCTCGGGCACCTCGGGCGCCATGCCGAGGCCGGCCCCGCTCGACGTCGCCCGGCCGCCCCTGGTCAGAGTACGGCGGCTGCGTAACCGTTCATGGCGCCGTTGCCGGCACCAACCCACATGAAGACCACGAGATCCCCCTCGTTGACGCGGCCGGCACGGCGGTCCTCGTCCAGCATGATCAGGGTGCTGGCCGCCGAGGTGTTGCCGTAGTGGTCGACGGTGATCGGTACGCGGTCCGGCGGCAGCCCGAGCATCTCGATCGCCTGACGGACCACGACCCCGTTGGCCTGGTGCAAGTACCAGCGGGCCACGGTGTCGACGCCGAAGTCGGTCCCGGTCACGGGCTTGATAGTGGTCGGCCAGTCTTCCTGCAGCATTTCGAAGTCTCGTGCCATCAACGGTGGGAAGACCTCGGCCACCTTGACGCCGTCCATCAGGAAGACGTGATCGGCCACGTTGCTGGCCGAGGTGTGATGCAGACAGCCGCCACCGGGGTAGGACACGAGGCCGATATCGGGGCTGGTCTCATAGCGCACCGACAACAAACCGGTCGGAGCTTGGCTCTGGTCCCGCGACGCCGACCGCCATACCGACGCACCGGCTCCGTCGGCGAACATGAGTGGTGCCAACCACCCCAGGCCGCTTTGGTGCTCGTAGTAGTAGTCGTGGACCTCCGGACCGAAGTAGCCCGATGGGCAATTACTTGCCACCACCAGGGCGGTGGCTGGTGCCGTCGAGACAAGCGAGCACGCAGCGGTGCGAAACCCCGAGGCCAGCCCGGCGCACCCGAGGTTGTGATGCACGAGATCGGCATCCCGGCGCAACCCGAGCTCGGTCACCAGGAACCGGAAGTGGTCCTCGCAGGCGATGAGGTCGGGAGTGGTGCTCACGTGGATCAGGACATCAACGTCGTCAGCCTCGATCCCAGCGTCGGCGAGGGCGCTCCGGCTGGCTCGCAGGGCCAGATCACCGTCGAACATCCCCCCTTCGGCCCGGGTCCGCTTGCGTGAGCCGCCGAACTCGTAGTCCAACCGGCGCTCATTGATACCGAGATGCCTTACGACCCACTCGGGGTCAAGGGGCCTGCCATCAGGGCGGACCGGATGCAGGTATTCGAGGATCTCCTCGTTGGGGACTCGGCGCTCAGGCAAATAGGACCCGGCTCCCACAAGAGAGACCGAGACCTCGGACGCCAACCTTGGAATCGCAGAACCAGTCATCGAATCACCCCACAGTCGATCGAGACCACCATCTTCGCCAGCCAAACCTTCAGTGCCCAACATAGGACCTACCCAGCGGGTCAGCCAGGGGCGAAGGTCCCAAACCGTGCTGCCGGTGCCGGCCGGGAGTAGCGCGTGTGGCTTCTGCCCCGGGGATCGGGGATCGCCCCGTCCTCTCGGAGCCGGGCGGCTGGCGGCTCCGAGGTCTCGTCATCCCCGCTTTCTCTTGACGGTCTTCAGCCCGCAGCGGCCCCCATGCAATGGATGGCGGCCTCGAGCTCGGTGTTGTCGCTCCGGTCTCCGGCTGCGGCGCAGAAGGCACTTCCGGTTGGTCGGAGGTGCAGCACTCGACAGAGTGGTCGCCAGCGATTCGGTGGGTCGGATCGGACGTCAGCGTCGACGTCGTCTGTTGCTTCTCTGAGGGCGGCGGCGGACGGCAGTTGGGCCTGCCTGGAGCAGAACCTGCAAGCCGCGTTCGACCTCGTGGGCGAGGATGATCCCGGCTGCCTCTTGCGCAATGGGGCGAAGGGCATGGAGGGACGTGGCCAGTTCGTCCGTTGAGACCCATCCGGCGAATCCGGTGGAGGTTCGTCCAGCGAACAGCACGATCAGGTCGTCGACGGCTCGAGCAAACCTTCGACGAAGCAGATCCGTCGCCTGACCTGTCAGCTCGACGTCGATGCCGGCGTCTTGGAGTTGGAGGGCGAGGTCCAGCAGCGCTGGGCTGCGAACCAACCACGACCCGTCTGGTTCACGCTCGAGATAGTGGGACCGTTCGAGTTTGCTTCGCAGCCCTGCGGGTCGGGTTCCGAGGACGTCGGCGAGCTCGTCGTCGTCGATGACTTTCGGCCGGTCGTCGGACCAGGGACCTCGTAAGGTCTCGTCCAAGCCCAGCCAGTCGCCAACCGACATGCCCGGGCTGGCCCGTCTGCCCAGCAGTTGGCGGATGGCACCGAGAGTGAGGCCGCGGTCCTGGAGTTCGGAGATGAGGCGGAGTCGTTCCAGGTGGTGCTCGTGATAGACGGCGGATCGTCCGCGCCGGTCGGGCCTGGGCAGCACGTCGGCGGATTGGTAGAAGCGGATTGTCCGCGCCGGCAGGCCGGAGCGGGCGGCCAACTCGGCCAGCCCGTACGCGGCGGCCTCGTCGGAAGCGTCCACCGGTCCAGTCAACCACAGTGTGAGCAGCAATGACAGCAATCACTGTAATAATACCTTGACAGTAATAACTGTCACGGTCATGATGGACAGATGACCGGGAGATCGCGACTAGAGCAGACCGGCGATCGGGACCAATACGGCGTCCGGCGTGAATTCGCCGACCGCGTCGACGCCTCGTCCTGCCGGTCGAACGATGACCCGATTCGATGTCCGCGGCTACCAGCAGTGGGAGCGCCATGAAGGCCAGCGAGTTCCGTTCACGTACGGTCCGCATCCACGGCCACGACGTCAGCTACCGCATGGCCGGCGAGGGGCCGACGGTACTGCTGGTG
>Ga0207930_1000262_pt1 | contig 15408 bp, 10 predicted proteins | sample NGESurshal092012_7_FD_184477 | JGI IMG/M metagenome (GOLD analysis project Ga0207930, IMG submission 184477) | Arctic peat soil microbial communities from Barrow, Alaska - NGEE Surface sample 210-3 shallow-092012 (SPAdes) | ecosystem: Environmental > Terrestrial > Soil > Wetlands > Peat ... | reverse complement strand
AAAAAAGCCCGGTCACCGGGGAGAGCGCGAAGTAACCGTTAAAACCATTGCGCGGGGAATGCCGGGCGATCCGGCGTGACCGTGGTGACTAACGCGCGTGCTTACTACCACACCACGCGCGGCTGCGGGCGCTTCGGGCGCCCGGCATTCCCTGCGCCCTCTGATCTCTTAGGGCGGACGTTGACGCAAAACTCGCGCGAAATGCGCGGCGAGATCGCGGAGTTGTATCTTACCGTCATTGCGAGGAGCGAAGCGACGAAGCAATCCATTCTTTCTAGGTGGCGAAATGGATTGCTTCGCTTCGCTCGCAATGACGCCGTTGGGACCGTCGCGGCTGTTTGAAAATTGAATCCGTTGTCGGGCAGCGCGTCGCTCCCGACACCAAAAGAAAAGCCCCGCCCGGCGGGGGAACCGGACGAGGCCTTTGTGTCCGGAGCGCCGCTGCGGGCACCGGACAACTCGTTCAGGACGTCAACTTACTCGACCACCTGAACGATGCGGCGGGAGCGCGGATCGACCAGCACGGTCCGGCCGTTCACGACGGTGTAGCGGTAGGGCGTGACGGCATAGGTCTGCGGCACGTCATAATAGGTGACGCCGGCTTCCGGCAGCACGCCGCCCACGATCACCCGATCCGGAATGGTGTACGTCGGCACGCGCTCGCGCACGATATATTCGCGAAACGCCGGACGCTGATCGACGGCGATGCCATCGACGTCGTCGTTGACGATCACGTTGCCGCCGCGAACCGCGCCGGTGGTGATCGCGCTCTGCGCCTGTGCGGCGACCGGTGCGCCGATGGCGCCGGCGATCGCTGCAATGGCAAGTATCCTGTATCGCATGTTCAACTCCTTTGCGATGATGCACGCCCGCTTGCGCCGGCACGCAATTCCATCCAATTCGTCGCGCGGAGCATCGTTCCCCAAAAATAGCGATCACATACGTGGCCATTTTTGGCTTTTTTCGCGTGCACGGGAACCTGATGAAGCCGCGCGCGTCTCCTATCGGGGAACCGCTGGAGCGGATAAAATGCCGCCCTCGATTCGACTTTTCACTGCGCCAAAGTCACAGCCATAGCGGAGACACCTCAAAATGACCCTGACCGTCGCTCACATTTCTCCGATCATGTCGGTGATTGCAGGCCTGCTGATCTTGATCATGCCGCGGCTGCTCAATCTGGTGGTCGCGGTGTTTCTGATTCTCAATGGCCTGATCGGTCTAGGGCTGCTCAAATGGCTTCACATGTAGCGTCGAAACGCGCCTCGCGCCTTGCGCGGAACCGCCCAAACGTGGTGTATGGCGCGCATCTTCTTCCCCTCCTTGCGGATATCAGCAGTCATGGCCAAAGCCGTCGCTAAACCCAAGAAAATCGCAGAGAAAATCGCAGCGAAATCAAAGCCATCCGTGTCGGCCCGGGCCAAGGCCGCGCCGCCCGCTACCGCTCGCAAAGCCCTACAGAAGAGCCCGGCCAAGCCGGCGCCGAAGCCCCCTGGCAAGACGGCCGCGACCAAGCCCGCGGCTGAGGCGGTGAAATCCGGCAAATGGGTGTTCACATTCGGCGACGGCAAGGCTGAGGGCAAAGCGGGTCTTCGCGATCTGCTCGGCGGCAAGGGCGCCAATCTTGCCGAGATGGCCAATCTGGGCTTGCCGGTGCCTCCGGGCTTCACCATTCCAACCTCAGTGTGCACTTACTTTTACGCGCATGACAAATCCTATCCGAAGGAATTGAAGGCCCAGGTCGAAAAGGCGCTCGACCATGTCGGCAAGCTTGCCGGCAAGGCGTTCGGTGACGCGAAGAATCCGCTGCTGGTTTCGGTGCGCTCCGGCGGCCGCGCCTCGATGCCGGGCATGATGGATACCGTGCTCAATCTCGGCCTCAACGACAAGACCGTCGAGGCGCTGGCCGAAATGTCCGGCGATCGTCGCTTCGCCTTTGACAGCTATCGCCGCTTCATCACCATGTATTCCGACGTGGTGCTCGGCTTCGAGCATCATCACTTCGAGGACATTCTCGATACCTTCAAGGACGGCCAGGGCTATTCGCTCGACACCGACCTCACCGGCGACGACTGGGTCGATGTGGTCGGGCGCTACAAAGATGCGGTGGCGCGCGAAACCGGCCAGGATTTCCCGCAGGATCCGCACGCGCAATTGTGGGGCGCGATCGGCGCGGTGTTTTCATCATGGATGAACGCGCGCGCGGTGACCTACCGGCGGCTGCATGACATTCCGGAATCCTGGGGCACCGCAGTCAACGTCCAGGCGATGGTGTTCGGCAATATGGGCGAGACCTCGGCGACCGGCGTTGCGTTCACGCGCAATCCCTCGACCGGCGAGAGCAAGCTGTACGGCGAATTCCTGATCAACGCGCAGGGCGAAGACGTGGTGGCGGGCATCCGCACGCCGCAGGACATCACCGAATATGCGCGCCAGGAATCCGGCTCCGACAAGGCCTCGATGGAAGTCGCAATGCCCGAGGCGTTCAAGGAATTGACGCGGATCTACACGCTGCTCGAAAAGCATTACCGCGACATGCAGGACATGGAGTTCACGGTCGAGCAGGGCAAGCTGTGGATGCTGCAGACCCGCGGCGGCAAGCGCACCGCGAAAGCGGCGTTGCGGATCGCCGTCGAACTCGCCAATGAAGGCCTGATCTCCAAAAAGGACGCGGTGTCGCGGATCGATCCGGCGTCGCTCGATCAATTGCTGCATCCGACCATCGATCCCTCGGCGACGCGCGATGTCATCGCCACCGGCCTTCCGGCGTCGCCGGGCGCCGCCGCCGGCGAGATCGTGTTCTCGTCCGATGAGGCCGCCAAACTGCAGGCCGATGGCCGCAAGGTCATTCTGGTGCGGATCGAGACCAGCCCCGAGGACATTCACGGCATGCACGCCGCCGAAGGCATCCTGACCACGCGCGGCGGCATGACCTCGCATGCCGCGGTGGTCGCGCGCGGCATGGGCAAACCCTGCGTTTCCGGTTGCGGCACCATCCGCGTCGATTACGGCCGCGGCACCATGAGCATCGGCTCACGGACCTTCAAGACCGGCGATGTCATTACCATCGACGGATCGCTGGGTCAGGTGCTGGCCGGGCGGATGCCGATGATCGAACCGAAACTGTCGGACGAATTCGGCACGCTGATGGGCTGGGCCGATTCGGTCCGCAAGCTCGGGGTTCGCGTCAACGCCGATACGCCGGAGGATGCACGCACGGCGATCAAATTCGGCGGCGAAGGCATCGGGCTTTGCCGCACCGAGCACATGTTCTTCGAGGAGACCCGGATCCGCACCGTGCGCGAGATGATTCTCGCCGAGGACGAACAGGCCCGCCGCGCCGCGCTGTCGAAGCTGCTGCCGATGCAGCGCGCCGATTTCGTCGAGCTGTTCGAAATCATGAAGGGCCTGCCGGTGACGATCCGGCTGCTCGATCCGCCGTTGCATGAATTCCTGCCGCACACCCAGGCCGAGATCGAGGAAGTCGCGCGTGCGATGAACACCGATCCGCGGCGGCTGGCCGATCGGGCCCGCGATCTCGCCGAATTCAATCCGATGCTCGGCTTCCGCGGCTGCCGGCTGGCGATTGCCTATCCGGAAATCGCCGAGATGCAGTCGCGCGCGATCTTCGAAGCCGCGGTCGAAGCCGAAAAACGTACCGGCAAGGCGGTAGGCCTTGAGGTGATGGTGCCGCTGATTGCGACCAAGGCCGAGTTCGATCTGGTCAAGGCGCGGATCGACGCCACCGCGCAGTCGGTGATGAAGGAAACCGGAAAGAAGCTCAGCTATCAGGTCGGCACCATGATCGAACTGCCGCGCGCCTGCCTGATGGCCGGCGACATCGCAAGCACCGCGGAATTCTTTTCGTTCGGCACCAACGATCTGACGCAGACCACCTATGGCATCAGCCGCGATGACGCCGCAGGCTTCCTCGGGACTTACATTGCCAAGGGAATCCTGGAGATCGATCCGTTCATCTCGGTCGATCGCGATGGCGTTGGTGAACTGGTCAAGATCGGCGTCGCACGCGGGCGCAAGACCCGTCCCGATCTCAAGGTCGGCATTTGCGGCGAGCACGGCGGCGATCCTGCTTCCGTCGCATTCTGCCACGAGATCGGGCTGGATTACGTCTCGTGTTCGCCCTACCGCGTGCCGATCGCGCGGCTGGCCGCAGCGCAAGCCGCACTCGGCAAGGCGGTCGCCAGCCAGGCGTGAGGCTGACCACGTATGTCAGCGTCATCCCGAGGTGCGAGGGCGGATGCAAATGCCCTCGCCGAAGGCTTTCTTTCATCATTTTTGTTGACGCGATATTTACCACTTTGTTCGAGCGCCCGTTTACCAACGTTTTCGATGTGATGGCGCCAACCCCGGCCTCCGCTTGCGTGTATCTCGCGCGCACCACCGGTTAACCCCCTCGCAACCTAAATTAGATACTAACAAAAAAGATCGAATTGCACGTAAGTACTGAGTTCGGTCGCCTTTGTGTGTGTAGCGTTGCGTGAGCGTATCGATGTTAGAGTTGCGTAACCGGCCGAAGGGCGCGCGTTTCGCGTCCTTCGGTCTTGGTCTTTGCGTCTTCGCATTGATCCCGACGGAAGTTGGATATCAGGACATCGCATCGCTGCTGGCCCGGCAGCCGGGTGTCGCCGAGCGCTGGCAGAGCCGTGTTTTCTCGGCGGTCTCCACCATGCAGCTCGCCACCTACAGCTTCGGGCGTCCGATCGGGACGTCTTCGCCGCAGAGTGCGACCTTTCAGCTCGCCAGCCTCGACAATCGGGGCCTCGACGTCACCGGCACGGTGACACGTAATCCGATTGCGCAGCCGCCGCAGCGCTATCAGGCAGCGGAATTCCCCAAGGTCGACCGCACCCTGAAGGGCGATCGCCTCGTCAAGGTCCCGCCCGAGTCGGCGGCGCCGGTGAATGCCGCGCCCGCGAATCAGGATCCTTCGACATCCAACGCATCGGTGATGGGTGCCAAAACCGCAGGTGCTGCGCCTGCCGCCGATCACGTCTCGCTCGATCCGGAACTTCAGGCGGCGCTGAGCGCGCCGCCGCTTCCGCAATACGATGTCTCGATGTCGCTCGAAGCCCAACCGCTCGACGACCTGAAAGCAGCGCCCGATGCGGCTGCCATTCCGCTGGAGCCCACCCCATCGCACGATGGCTTCTCGGTGAAGACCGCGAGCCTGTTTTTCGGAAGCTCGTCGCTCGGAGCCTCGGCGGAAAGCATGGAGCGCTGGCAGCCCGGCGAGGAGCCGATGGTGGTGTTGCCGGGCGCGGTCCCCGATCCGGACATGAAGGCGACTGCGGCGCCGCCGCCGTCGGTTGCGGATGAGCCCGCCAAGGCCGCGGCCAGCGGCGAGAGCATCGCCGCCAAGGGCGAAGTCAATTCAGACAATCAGCGTGCCAAGACGCCGGCCGAACGCCTTGGCCTGTTCGACGAGAATGCGCGCGCGAAATCGGAGAAATGCCTCGCCGAGGCAGTCTATTTCGAAGCGCGGGGCGAAGCCGTGCGCGGCCAGATCGCGGTCGCCCAGGTCGTCATGAACCGCACCTTCTCCGGTTTCTATCCGAACACGGTGTGCGGCGTGGTCTACCAGAACAAGCATCGTCACATGGCGTGCCAGTTCACCTTTGCGTGCGACAATAACCCCGACGTGGTGACCGAGCCCGACATGTGGGACCGCGCCAAGAAAATCGCCAAGGCGATGCTCGACGGTCAACTTTGGCTGCCGGAGGTGGACAAGTCGACCCACTACCACGCCTATTGGGTGCGCCCGTCCTGGGTGAACGAGATGAAGAAGATGTACAAATTCGGCGTGCACACCTTCTACCGTCCGCGCGCCTGGGGTGACGGCAGCGAAGCGCCGAGTTGGGGAACGCCCGGAGAAACCGCGGCTATCTCGGCGAAGCTGGCGGAAGCCGCCAAGAGCTCGGCGGAAATCTCGGAGACGAGCGTCCGGCGCTAGCGCGCAGACCGAAACATCCCGTCATCCTCAAGGCTCGCGGCGCTCACACCTCGGGTGACAACGACCAAGCCGTGGCATGAGGATGACGAAAGCTTACGTATCGATATCCAGCGCAATATCGAAATTCGGCGCCGAATGGGTCAGCGCGCCGGACGAGGCATAGTCCACGCCGGTCGCCGCGATCTTGGCGATCGAGCCTTGCGTGACGTCGCCGGACGCCTCCAGCACCACGCGCCCCCGGGCCAGCTTCACCGCTTCGGTCAGCTCGGCGATGTTCATATTGTCGAGCAGCACCACGTCGGCCAAGCCGGTCTCGAGCGCTTCGCGCAGTTGCGCGATGGTGTCGACCTCGATCTCGACCTTGACCAGATGGCCGGTATGCGCCCGTGCGCGCTGCAGCACGGCGGTGACGCCGCCGGCGACCGCGATGTGGTTGTCCTTGATCAGGATCGCATCATCGAGCCCGAAGCGATGGTTGAATCCGCCGCCGCAGCGCACGGCGTATTTCTCGAGCGCGCGAAGGCCCGGCGTGGTCTTGCGGGTGCAGCAGATCCGCATTTTGGTGCCGGCGGTATGGCGGACATAATCGGCGGTGAGGGTGGCGATACCGGAAAGCCGGCCGACAAAATTCAGCGCGGTGCGCTCGCCGGTCAGCACAGCGCGTGCCGGGCCCGAAATCGTCAGCACCTGCACGCCCGCGGTGACCACCGCGCCATCGCGAAAATGAGCCTCGATGCTGATATCCGGCGACAGTTTTTGAAACACCGCAACCGCCAGCGGCAATCCGGCAATCACGCCGGATTGTCGCGCGACGAGGACGGCGTGGGCGTGGGTGGTTTCCGGGATGGTGGCCATCGAGGTGATATCGCCTGCGCGCCCGAGATCTTCGTTCAGCGCGCGCTGCACGGCTTCGTCGATCGCGAGCGGCGACAGAAAGGCTTCCGGATGCAGGAGCGAGGTTGCTGTTGTCATGATGCGTGCTTCCAACATGCGTATTTCCAATCAGGCGTTCACGGGTTGCGCCGGCCGCGCCGGATTGCGGTCCGACAGTGACGCCGCGATATCCCGCGCCGCCGCCAGCGTCGTCATGGTGCGATGCGCCAGCGCCGGCTTTTCGGCGAGATGATCGATGCGATACTGCGCGCCACGGCTTTCGCGTCGGGTCCAAGCCGACGCCGCCACCAACAGTGCCGTGGTGGCCATGTTGCGCAGCGCGATATTGCCGGTGTCCCGCTCGATGTCAGCGAACGACCGCACGGCTTCCGCCAACCGGTCGCCATCGCGGATTACGCCGACATGCGAGGTCATCATCGCCCGAAGGTTTGCCTCGGTGAGCGGCGGCATGGCGCAATTTCGCGGTATGACCAACGTTGTCGGCATGCGGGACGGTGCGGCGATGGTTTGGCCCGCGATATCCTCGGCGATGCGCGCGGCATAGACCACGGCCTCGAGCAGCGAGTTCGATGCCAGCCGGTTGGCGCCATGCGCGCCGGTGCATGACACTTCGCCGCCTGCCCAAAGCCCCTTCAGCGACGTGCGGCCATGCGCGTCCACTGCGATGCCGCCCATATGATAATGCGCGGCAGGCGCCACCGGAATCGGCTGTTTCGCCGGGTCGATGCCGGCGGCGATGCAGCTGGCATGGACGGTGGGGAATTTTTCGGCGAAATGCGGGCCGAGTGCGATGGTGGCATCGAGGAAGGCGCCGTGGCCGGCGGCAATTTCCGCGAATACGCCGCGCGCCACAACATCGCGGGGCGCGAGTTCGGCAAGCGGATGCAGCGCCTGCATGAAACGCTCGCCCTGGTCGTTGATCAAGGTCGCTCCTTCACCGCGCAGCGCTTCGGTGGCCAGCGGCGCCGGATCGCGGCCGACCATGATCGCGGTCGGATGAAATTGCACGAATTCCGGATCGGCGATCACGGCGCCGGCGCGCGCGGCGATCGCAAGCCCGAGGCCGCGGGCCTCGGCCGGATTTGTCGTCACCGCATAGAGATGCCCGATGCCGCCGGTCGCCAACACCACCGCGCGCGACGCAACGATGATCGGTTTGGCGGTGGCGTCGGCAACCTCCCGCAATTGCAGTCCGGTAACCGCGCCATCCTCGGTCAACAGCGCTTCGGCGAGGTAGCCTTCGATCACCCCGATCGAAGGCGTGTTGCGCACCGCTTCGATCAGCGCCGCGATGATCGCCTTGCCGGCCATGTCGCCACGCACATGCACGATGCGCCGCGCGGAATGCGCGGCTTCCCGGCCGACCGCGAGCTTGCCCTCGAGGTCGCGATCGAACGGAACACCGTAATGCAGGAGGTCGCGGATACGGTCGCCGGCTTCGCGCGCCAGTCCCAGCGCCACCGCCTCATCGACCAGGCCGGCGCCGACCGCGATCGTATCGGCGGCGTGCGCCTCCGCGCTGTCGCCTTCGGCCACCGCCGCGGCAATGCCGCCTTGCGCCCAAGCTGTCGAGGCGCCTTCGCCCAGAGGTGCTGCGGAAATCACCGTAACGCGACGCGGCGCCAGTTTCAGCGCGCAGAACAGTCCGGCGAGGCCGCCGCCGACAATGACGACATCGTCGGTGTTGCGGGTGAGGTGGTTTTTGAATGTGTTACCCATGGCGCGATCTTCCGCTGTTCGTCGTCCCGCTTTCGCGGGGACGACGGCGCTTGTTTTACTTAGTTCTTCAGGTTGATCATCCGCTCGACCGAACGCCGCGCTTTCCCGGCGATGACCGGATCGATGGTGACTTCCTCACGCAGATAGACCAGGCTGTCGAGAATCTTGGGCAGCGTGATCCGCTTCATGTGCGGGCACAGATTGCACGGCCGCACCATCTCGACGTCAGGCAGTTCGGCCTGGACGTTATCGGCCATCGAGCATTCTGTGATCATCACCACGCGCTTCGGATGCTTGCTGCGGACCCAGTTGATCATGTGGGCGGTCGAGCCGGTGAAATCGGCCTCGGCCAGCACGTCGGGCGGGCACTCCGGATGGGCGATGATCTGCACCGATGGATCGGCCTCGCGATAGGCGCGCAGCTCGTCGCCGGTGAAACGCTCATGCACTTCGCAGGCGCCCTTCCACGCGATGATCTTGACGTCGGTCTGCGAGGCGACATATTTCGCCAGATACTGGTCGGGCAGGAAGATCACTGTCGGCGCATGGAGGCTCTCCACCACCTGCACGGCGTTGGAGGACGTGCAGCAGATATCGACTTCGGCCTTCACGTCGGCAGAGGTGTTGACATAGGCCACCACAGGCACGCCGGGAAAGCGTTCGCGCAACAGCCGTACGTCCGCGCCCGTGATGCTCGACGCCAGCGAACAGCCGGCGCGCGAATCCGGAATCAGAACCGTCTTGTTGGGGTTCAGGATCTTCGAAGTTTCGGCCATGAAGTGCACGCCACACTGCACGATGATGTCGGACTTCACCTTGGTCGCTTCGATCGCAAGCTGCAGTGAATCGCCACCGATGTCGGCGACGCAATGGAAAATCTCCGGCGTCTGATAATTGTGCGCCAGGATCACCGCGCCGCGGGCCTGCTTCAGTTCGTTGATCGCCTTGACATAGGGCGCCATGAACGGCCACTCGACCGGCGAAATCACGGTCTTGACCCGCTGATAGAGATGCGCGGTGGCGCCTTCGACCTCGGGCGTCCACTGCAGCGACGGCATTGGCAGCGCCCGTGCGCGCTCCGTGGAACTGATGCGATAGCTCGCCGGCGCCGCGGAATGTCCGCGAGGCGGATTTCCGAAATCATCGGGACCGTAGATTCCAGTGATCGGCATGGCGATCTCCCTTCGAAACCTCTTTATACTCAATATGAGCATAATTAGGTTTTGAGAAATCCGGCCTCACGGGGCCGGCGTTTTCCAAGGCTGCGAGACGATATTGCGAACCAACGTGCAGCACTGCGGAGGGTTCGGCTCGCCATGAGGTAATCGACTTATCCTCACAGCGAGCAAATCAAACATAGCATGCATCCGGTGGCTTCGCTAGGCAGCCAAACGGCCAAATCGTCACAGCTGCCCGCTGTCATTTGCAACGCTGCAATGCAGCGCAAGGTTTGGCGAATATCGGCGTTGGGATTTCCATGCCGATGCATTAACTTCGGCAAGCGTTGATATGCGGGTGATTTTCGGCCCTCGCACATCGACATGTCTCGTGCGATCCGCACCAACCATCGGGGAACCGGATGACCGCGACTGAGGGCAAGCCGCGTCTGTCTCCCGCTGCAGCGACCTGGCGGACCCCGCTGGTGATCGTGGTATGCGGCTGCCTGATCGGCATGCTGACATTCGGACCACGCTCCACCTTCGGCTTTTTCATGCAGCCGATGAGCCGCGAATTTTCTTGGGGCCGCGACGTGTTCGGTCTGGCGCTGGCGATCCAGAATCTGCTGTGGGGAATAGGCCAGCCGTTTGCCGGTGCCATCGCAGACCGCTTTGGCAGCCTGCGCGTGATCATGGCTGGCGCGCTGATGTATGCCGCGGGCCTGATCACGATGCGCTATGCCGCCACGCCGTTGTCACTCGATCTCGGCGCCGGCGTTTTGATCGGCTTCGGACTGTCCGGCTGTTCTTTCAATCTGGTGCTGTCGGCGTTCGGAAAGCTTCTGCCGCCTGAATGGCGCGGCGTTGCGCTCGGCGCCGGCACCGCGGCGGGCTCGTTCGGGCAATTCGTGTTTGCGCCGTTCGGCGTTGCCATGCTCGACAATTTCGGCTGGCAGCCGGCCCTGATCGTGTTTGCCTGTTTGATGCTGCTGGTGGTGCCGCTATCGCTGGCGCTGGCAACGCCGACCTCGGAGTCGAGCGCCGTCGCCGCGACCGACCAGCAGACATTCAGGCATGCGCTGGCCGAAGCATTCGGTCATCGGTCCTATGTGTTGCTGGTGCTCGGTTTCTTCACCTGCGGATTTCAGCTCGCGTTCATCACCGTGCATCTGCCGGCCTATCTGGTCGATCGCGGCATGCCCGTTCAGACCGGCGGCTGGGTGATCGCCGTCATCGGCTTGTTCAACATCATAGGCTCGCTCAGCGTCGGATGGCTGCAGAGCAGGTTGCCGAAACGCTATATCCTTTCCGCGATCTACTTCGCCCGTGCGATGTCGATCGTGGCGTTCATCTCCTTTCCGATCACCACCTTCTCCGCGATCGCATTCGGCGTCGTCACCGGCCTGACCTGGCTGTCGACGGTGCCGCCGACCTCAAGCCTGGTGGCCCTGATGTTCGGGACCCGCTGGCTGGCGACGCTGTACGGCTTCGCCTTCTTCAGCCATCAGGTCGGCGGCTTCCTCGGCGTTCTGCTCGGCGGTATCGTGTTCGAGAAATTCGGGTCGTACACGCCGATCTGGTGGTTGTCGGTGCTGTTCGGCCTGCTGTCGGCGCTGATCAACCTGCCGATCGTCGAAGCGCCGGTGACGCGGCCGGTTGCGCAACCGGCATAGACCGTTCAAGGTTCATCCATCAAGAAACAAGCATCAGGGAGTGCGTGGTGGGAACGTTCAGGGCAATCAGGATCGACAAGGCCGAAAAAGGCACCACCGTTTCGCTCACGCAATTCGACGAAGCTGAATTGATGGAGGGCGACGTCACCATTCGGGTCGAATGGTCGACGCTGAACTACAAGGATGGGCTTGCCGTCACCGGCAAGGCGCCGGTGGTGCGGCGTTTTCCGATGATCGCGGGCATCGACCTTGCAGGTACCGTCGAGCAATCCTCGCATCCGCAGTGGAAAGCCGGCGACAAGGTGATCTGCAATGGCTGGGGCATGGGCGAGACCCATCTCGGCGCCTATGCCGAGAAGGCGCGCGTCAAAGGCGACTGGCTGGTGCGCCTGCCGGAAGGCATGTCGGCGCGCGATGCGATGGCGATCGGCACCGCCGGCTACACCGCGATGCTGTCGGTGCTGGCGTTGGAAAAACATGGCCTGACACCGAAGGACGGTCCGATTGTCGTCACCGGTGCCGCGGGCGGTGTCGGCTCGGTCGCCACGGCAGTGCTGTCGAAACTCGGCTACCATGTCATCGCATCCACCGGGCGCGTGGCGGAGGCCGCTTACCTGAAAAGTCTGGGGGCGGCCGAGGTGATAGATCGCGCCGAATTGTCGGGGCCGGCCAAGCCGCTGGCAAAGGAGCGCTGGGCGGGCGGGATCGATAGCGTCGGTTCCACCACGCTTGCCAACCTTCTCTCGATGACGAAGTACCGCGGCGCCGTCGCCGCCTGCGGCCTCGCGGCCGGCATGGACCTGCCGTCCTCGGTGGCGCCGTTTATTTTACGCGGCGTGTGTCTGTTGGGCATCGATTCGGTGATGTGCCCGATCGAGCTGCGCAAAACCGCCTGGAGCCGCCTTGCCGGGGATCTGGATCGGACAAAACTGGCTGAAATTACTCATGAAATTGGCCTCGACGGGGTTGTCGATGCGGGCGCCAAAATCCTCGCCGGGCAGGTCCGGGGCCGAATCGTGGTAAAAATTCTCTAACGTCGTTCAGACTTTACCAACCAACCTGCTCCAATGTTGCCACGGTTGGTATGGTAAGCAGCGGGTAAAGACATCAGCGGTTGCCCCTGCTCGGTTAGTTGGAGTCACAGCATGCTTGCGCGTTTTATGTGGGGAGCCCTTACGGCCGGGGCGATGGTCGCGCCGGCGCTGGCCGGACAGGTGATGAGTGCCGAAGAGGCCCGCAAGTTTGTCAGCGGCAAGGTGTTCGCGTTTACTTGCTTCGATGGCACCCGCGGCGCCGGTCGCGTGCTCGATGATGGCGGTGCCGCAGGCGCGGTGCAGTTCAGCGGTTCAGGTCCGGTGCGCCATATCCGGTTGCCCGGCAATACGCTTCAGGTCCGTGGTCAGGCCGTCTGCGCGTCGATCAAGGGCATTCCATTCGAGCCGTGCTTCAACATCGACAAGAAAGACGAGCGCAACTTCCGCGGCTCGGTCTCGGGCATGGGCTTTGCCTATTGCGATTTCCGTCACCAGGGCGCGGCGCAGATGATGATGGCGCGGGCGGCAGCCCGGCCGCGCTCGCTGAGGCCGCCGGAGCAGACCGGGGCGGTTGGAGCGGTGCGGACCGAGCGGACCGAAGTGACGGCGCGGGTCGAGACCCCGTCGGTCGAGAGCGCCAAAATCGAGCCGGTCAAATCCGAGGCGAAATCCGAGCCAGTGAAATCGGAAAGTGCGTCGGAGTTGCGCCACTCGACCGACTAACGGTGTTTCCGCTTCAGCTGGCAGCGGCTTCGCCGGGCGACGCAGCCTGCCTTCGGAACAGGATCCGCTGGTACAGCCAGCCGATCGCCACCAGCACGAGCCCCAGGCACATGAACGACAGCGCGCGGTAGGCCCCCGTCAGCGTCGACATGTCGATCAGGAACGCTTTGAGGATGGTCAACGCGATCACGACGGCGGATGCGAGCCGGGCGCGCTGCGAATTGAACAGGATGCCGATGCCGAGCAGCGCCACACCGAACATCAGCCAGGCGATCGAATAGGTATATTGCTCGGCGCCGCCGGTGAGGCCGCTGGTCAGTTGTGGCCCGTGATAGAGCCTGCGGATTTCAAGCGTCAGATAGCTCAGTGCGAGCACCAGCGCACCCGCAGCGATCGTATTGCCGTAACGGGCGGACCGCCGGCCCGCCACCGCATAGGATAGCAGCAAGGCAAGCACCGCGGGTATCGCATAGCCGAGCAGCAGGGTATTGATGAATGCACCGTCGATGCTGATGCGCCAGAGCGCCGGGTTGTCCAGGAATAACAGCCCGGCGACGATGGCTAATCCGGCAAACACCGTCAGCAATACCGCAGCGACATTGTGGATGATGCTGCCGGTGCGAATCCGCAGCCGCTCGAGACCGATGGCCATCGCCAATGCGACGCAAATCTGCAGCGCGGTCTCGGTGAGGCCGGCGGTATCGCGATAGACATCGCCGCCGTTCACGGCATGGCGAATTTCCATGAACGCCAGCAGCACCGTGAACAGGATCGCCGCCGACTCCACCGTTCGCAGCGGCGCGTCGTCGCCGCGGCGGCGCAGGAAAATGCTGGCGACCCAGAACGACAGCGCGGGAATGCCGTAGCCCCACAACAGCCAGTTGAAAATTGGCGTGGTGCCGACCGCATCGCCGACGATGCGCGGTTCGTAGCCGATGCGCAGAACCACGATGCCGGCCAGGATCGCGGCCAACGAACGCAGGAACGGGATCGGCCGCTGCATCGAGATCCAGGCAGTCCCCATCGACATCAGCGCCAGCGCAATCGTGAGCCAGCCTTTTTCCAGCGCAAAGGTCAGCGCCAGCGCCAGCGCGCCGAGCGTTCCGGTGGCGAACAGCGCGGTCGAAATCGCCAGTCCCGGCCGAGTGTCGCGCCGTGCGAGGGTTTCGGTCGCGGCGCCATAGGCGGCGGCAAGGATCACCGCCAGGATCGCAAACGGAATCGAGCGATCGAGATGGGCAATGTGCGCGTAAAGCGCGATCAGAAGCGCCAGTGGCGTGAACACGGCGGCTGCCGACCATACCACCGGTATGACGGCGCTGATCGAACGGCCTTGCGCCAGGAATCCCGCAATGCCGAACCCGGCCGCGAACATCGCCGCCGTCGTCAGGTGCACGGAGACCGAGCCATTGGTGGCAAGGGGTCCGAGACCCGGCAACGGACCGCCCGGCAGCACCAGCATGTCCGGGTCGGCGCGAATGACCCATTCGAAAAACACGATCGCCACGAACGCGGCGGCGGCTGCGACCGCGCCGGTAGCCGCAGGCGCACGCCATGCGACCAGCAGCGTGCCCGCCACCAGAATTGCGAACACGATCATGGCCGCATCGGCGTGCAAGCTGCCGAGCACGATCATGGTGGCTCCGAACAGCGTGGCCGCGAGTGAACCGGACGAGATCGGCTCGATCCGGCCTTCGTCGGCGGGCGGCCCGAACAGGAATCCGCATACCACCAGCAGGGCGGCGAGGATAAATCCTGAGATCACATGGAATACGTGCGGGCCGATCATCGAGGGTCCGCATTGCAGACAGGGGAAGACCCACAGCAGCGCCAGCACGATGGTGGTCACCGCGAGCCACCGCCACAGCCTGATGCGCGCCAGCCCGAATGCCGCCGCGGTGACGATCGCGAGATAGATGTACAGCGCCCAGTAGTCCGGCTCGTTCGAGGAAACCAGTATCGGGGTGACAAAGGCGGCAGCGATGCCGAGGCCCGCCAGCGCCGGCCCGTGCAACAAAGCCGCGGCGAGCGTGCCGAGCGCGACCAGCCCGAGCAGAACGAACGCGGTGGCGGGTACGAGAAAACCGTACAGCGCGTAGGCGGCGTAAACCGTTGCGAAGGCCACCGCTGTTCCGGCGGCGGTGAGGATCGCGGGAATGTTGGCGATCGGCAGCGCTGCGATCGTCGAGATGCTTTCCTTGCGGCGGGTCCATTCGCCGGCGGCAAACAGCGCCAGCGCG
>Ga0207930_1000261_pt1 | contig 15453 bp, 10 predicted proteins | sample NGESurshal092012_7_FD_184477 | JGI IMG/M metagenome (GOLD analysis project Ga0207930, IMG submission 184477) | Arctic peat soil microbial communities from Barrow, Alaska - NGEE Surface sample 210-3 shallow-092012 (SPAdes) | ecosystem: Environmental > Terrestrial > Soil > Wetlands > Peat ... | reverse complement strand
CGCCAGCGCCCGCTTGGCGCGTTGCAGCGCCTTGCCTGACAATTGTGGCGTCTCACGCGCGACTTCGCGCATTTCGTCGAGCTTGCCGTTGCAATGCAGAACCATGTCGCAGCCGGCGGCAAAAATGGCTCGGGTCCGCTCGGCGATCGATCCCGCCAGTGCGTTCATGGACACATCATCACTCATCAGCAAACCCTGGAACCCGATCACGCCGCGAATCACCTGTTCGATGATTGTCGCAGAAGTCGTCGCCGGATGGGCAGGATCCAGTGTGCTAAACACAACATGTGCGGTCATGGCCATCGGCAGGTCCGCCAACAGTTGAAAGGCGGCGAAATCGGTCCGTTCCAGCTCCGCTTTGGGCGTATCGACGATCGGAAGCTTCAAATGGGTGTCCGCGGTCGCCCGCCCATGCCCGGGAATGTGCTTGAGCACCGGCAAAATACCGCCCTGCTCGAGCCCCTCGGTCACGGCGCGGGCGATCGCCGCGACCTTGCCCGGCTCGGTTCCATAGGCCCGGTCGCCAATCACCGCATCCGCGCCGGCAACCGGCACATCGGCCAGCGGCAGGCAGTCAACGGTAACACCCGTTTCGATGAGGTCTGCCGCGATCAGCCTCGCGCTCAACCGCGCCGCGGACAGGCCGAGCGCGCGATCGATGTCGTAAAGCCTGCCAAACACAGCGCCCGGCGGATATGCCGGCCAGTTCGGCGGGCCGAAGCGCTGGACCCGGCCCCCCTCCTGATCGATCAGGACCGGCGCATCCGGCTCACCGAGCTCCTTGCGTAATTCGCTAATAAGCAGAATTACCTGCGCAGGCGTCTCAATATTCCGCTTGAACAGAATAAATCCCCACGGCCGCTCCAAACGGATGAATTCGCGCTCCGCGGCGCTGAGCTCCGGTCCGAATACGCCTGTGATGAATGCGCGCGTGTTCATGGGGCCGATTAGCCCGCAGGCGACCTAAGGGTCAAGGAAACGGCGGTTAATTCCTTTGGACGACGCACTGCCCGCCGGCAGTTTTCAGGCTGCCGCAGAATTGCGACGCCTCCTCGGGCGACCCGAACGGCCCCACCATGGCGCGGTAGTAGATGCCCTTGTCGCCGAGGTCGGCGCGTTTGATTACCGGCGCGTGCGATCCCAGCACGGTCGGGAACTTGCCCTGCAGGGCCCGGTAGGAGGCCTGGGCGTCGGCCTCGTTCCGTTGCGAGGAGACCTGAACCAAGTATCCGCCGCCGCTTCCAGCGCTGCTGGGCGCGGTTTGTACCGGGTTGGTCGCAGCGACCCGGGTGCGCGTATCCGCGGCAGGCGCCGGCTGAGTGCCCTGCGGCACCAGCGACAGCGGTGCATTGGCGCTCGCGTTAGCAGCGGATGGCGGACTTCGCGGGGCGGCCGGTGACGGCGTCGCACCGGTGTGCGCGGCTGGTGCTGGTTTTGCCGGCGGGGGCGACGCCGACGTCGCCGGCATCGCCGCGCCATCGGGCTGGTCGCCCCGGACGGCAAGGGTCTTGATCTTTCGCGGCTCATTGTTCGGCAGCGTGCCGTTCCCGGCGCTTGCCGGCGGAGCAGCCGCTGGAGCCACGCTCGCCGCGGACGGCGGATTCGCATTCTGGTTCAGCGCCGGAAACACCACACGCGGGCCGGACTTGGTAGTCACGTCCACAGGCGCTTCCTCGCGCGGAACGATTTTCTCGGTGCCATCGCCTGCCGCCAAGCGGTCCGGCACCTTGGCAGCCCCGTCGGCGGGCGCCGGCACCATTTTGGTCGGACCTGCGTCAGCCTTGATGATCGGCGGCTCGCCACTGCGGGCCGATCCCACATAGGTGCGATAGGCAAACGCTGCGCCCGTCCCCACCACCGCCAGCGCAAGAACGACAACAACGGTGACCATGCCGCCGCGACGCTTCTGGACCTGGTCCTCGGCGCCATCGCCATAACTGTCCTGATAACCGTAGGGATCATCCGGATAGGCCGGATCGTGCTGCGATTCCTGTGCGCCAGGATCAAGCTGGCCATACAGCGCATCGTCATAGCGCGACGGATCGGGCTCCCGATCGGCGTCACCAAGCTGCGGAACCTGTTGATAATGCGGCTCAGGTGCGGCGTGCGCCGCCGCATAGCGCTGCAGCGGATGGACCGCACTTGGGTAATCCTGCTGCGGGACTTCCTGCCGGGTAGCGCGCTGCATCCAGGGCGGCGGGCCAGCGGGCGGGCCATCATCTGTGGCTGCCGGGGGCTGGTACTGATTATGCACGCCGCTGCGCGGTTGAACCGGCTGATTGGCCCGGCCCATTGCGAACGGATCGGTCTGACCGATCAGCCGCGCGAGCTCGGCCAGCGGATCGCTCTCGCCTTTTGCAGGCGCGCGCGGATCACCGCCGCGATCATAGTCGCCGTCGGCTGGAAAAGGCCTGTCCTGATATCGATCAGCCATCGTGATGATGCGTCCCCTTCGGGAAAGCCGCCAACCCGCTCTTACAAACGAACTGGCCCCTGCCTGATGCCCTCACAGATCCCCATGTGAGTGGCGTTCGCCCCTTGCCTTACCGCATCTCGTCCGGAGCGTGGACGCCAAGGATGGCGAGCCCAGATGCCAGAACCGAGACGACGCCCTGAACCAAAGCCAGCCGCGCCTTTGTGATCTCTGCATCATTATTGATAATGAAGCGTAAATAGGGCAAATCGCGCCCCCGCGTCCAAAGCGCATGAAATTCGCTGGCTAAATCATAGAGGTAAAAGGCGATTCGGTGCGGTTCATGGGCCACCGCCGCGGCCTCGATCATCCGGGGATAGGCCGCCAGCCGACGCAGCAGGTCGAGTTCCGCGGGGTCGGTCAGCCGCTCCACCGCAGCGCCCCCGAGGAAGGCCGCCCGTGCGACGGTCTCCTCCGGCAAGTCCGGGACCACTTCCCGCGCATTACGGAACACCGAGTGACCTCGGGCGTGGCCGTACTGCACGTAGAATACCGGGTTCTCCTTGGATTGTTCGATCACCTTGGCAAGGTCGAAATCCAGCACCGCGTCGTTCTTGCGGAACAGCATCATGAAGCGCACGGCGTCGGAGCCGACCTCGTCGACGACCTCGCGCAGCGTGACAAAATCGCCGGAGCGTTTCGACATCTTCACCGGCTCGCCGTTGCGCAGCAGCCTGACGAGCTGCACGACCTTCACATCCAGCGTGGCCTTGCCCGCCGTGACGGCCTTGATCGCTGCCTGCATGCGTTTGATATAGCCGCCGTGATCGGCGCCAAAAACATCGATGAGGTTGCTAAAGCCGCGGTCGAACTTGTTTTTGTGATTGGCGATATCGGAGGCGAAATAGGTGTAGCCGCCGTCGGACTTTTTCAGCGGACGATCGACATCGTCGCCATAGGCGGTGGCGCGAAACAGCGTCTGCTCGCGATCCTCATAATCTTCGACCGGCGCTCCCTTGGGGGGCTGCAGGCGGCCCTGGTAGACGTCGCCCCTGGCTCGCAAAAACTCGATGGTTGCCGCGACCTGATCGGTAGTGCCGTCGATCAGCGAACGCTCCGAAAAGAAAATGTCGTGCTTGATATGGAGCGCGGCGAGATCGCCCTTGATCTCTTCCAGCATCATCGCGATCGCCTTGGTCCGCGCGATCGGAAGCCAGCGCTCCTCGGGCATCTTATTCAGCGCGCCACCATATTCAACGGCCAGCGCCTGCCCCACAGGCTTCAGATAGTCGCCGGGATAAAGCCCTTCCGGAATCGCACCGATGTTCTCGCCGAGCGCCTCGCGGTAGCGCAGGAAAGCCGAGCGCGCCAGCACATCGACCTGAGCGCCTGCGTCATTGATGTAATATTCGCGGGTCACATCGTAGCCCGCAAATATCAGCAGGCTTACCAGCGCATCGCCGAACACCGCGCCGCGGCAATGCCCGACATGCATCGGCCCAGTTGGATTGGCGGAAACGTATTCGACGTTGACCTTCTCGGCAGCGCCCATCGCGCTTCGCCCGTAAGAATCGCCCTCGCGCAGCACCGTACGCAGCGCGTCCGACCATGCCGACGCCTTCAAGGTGAGATTGATGAAGCCGGGACCGGCGACGTCGACAGACGCAATCAAATCGTCGGCGCGCAGCCTGGCGGCGATCTGTTCGGCGAGGTCGCGCGGCTTGGACCGGGCCTCCTTTGCCAGCACCATCGCGGCATTGGTCGCCATATCCCCGTGCGCGGCATCGCGCGGCGGCTCGATCACGACGCGTGAGAGGTCGATGCCCGCGGGCCATCCGCCTTCCGCCGCGAGTTCGCCGCAAACCGCATGCACGCGCGCAAGCACATTGGCGAAAAGATGCTGCGGTGAAGCTTTATCGACCATGGGCGTGACTGGGACCGGAGATTGCGCCGCGCATGCGGCTTAGGCCGCCGCCTAACGCAAATCCGGGGTCGAGTCAAAAAGCCTCTGATGTTCCGTCAGTGCGAAGCGGTCGGTCATCCCGGCGATGAAGTTGCCGATCCGCCGTGCGCGCGCGGTTTCGGTCTCGGTGTCCCCGCCATCCGGAGGCAGCCATTCGGTCGGCAGATCGCCCGGCGTTCTCTGATAGCGCGCGAACAGGTCGAACAGGATCGATTCCGCATCGCCCATCACACGCATGACGCGCGGATGGCGGTACATTCGCTGCTTCAGGAACGACTTGATCTCAGCCTCCGCTTGCGCCACCCCGGCAGGAAACGCGATCAGCACGTCGCCATGGTTGCGGACATCGTCGACCGATTTTGGCGCGGCTGCTTCCAGACGCCTGCGCGCTTCCGAGACGACCGCCCCAATCAGATACGAAATCAGCTCGCGCACCAGTTCCGCGCCGCGCCTGTCGTCATCGAGACCTGGATAATGCTTGGCGATATCCGCGATCATCGCCGCGGCGAGCGGCATGACCTTGAGATCGTCAACGCTAAACAGACCGGCCCTCAGGCCATCGTCGATATCGTGGGCGTCGTAGGCAATGTCGTCGGCGATCGCCGCGACCTGCGCCTCCAGCGACGCAAAGCTCCATAGTTCCAGATCGTATGTCCTGATGTAATCGGATATCCCTGAGGGAACGCCGTGGTCGCGATAACGTCCGATGGGTGCCCCGCTGCGTTCGGTCAGCGGGCCGTTGTGCTTGACGACACCCTCCAGCGATTCCCAGGTCAGGTTGAGCCCGTCGAAATCGGGATAGCGATGCTCCAGCGATGTCACGACGCGCAGGGTCTGCGCGTTGTGATCGAACCCGCCATGGGCTTGCAGACAGACATCGAGAGCGCGCTCGCCGGCGTGGCCGAACGGCGGATGGCCGAGGTCGTGTGCCAGCGCCAGCGTTTCCGTGAGATCCTCATCGAGACCGAGCTGCCGGGCCAGCGCGCGGGCGATCTGCGCCACTTCGAGGGTGTGGGTCAGCCGGGTGCGGTAATGATCGCCTTCGTGGAACACGAATACCTGGGTTTTGTACTTCAGGCGGCGAAAGGCGGTGGAATGAATTACTCGGTCGCAATCGCGCCGGAACGGGCTGCGGGTCTTGCTCGGGGGCTCGGCGAACAGCCGTCCGCGGCTGCGGTCGGGGTCGCAACCATAGGCCGAACGAGGAGCAGCCATTCCGACCGACACGGTGTATTAATCCCCCTAAAGGTTTGATTCCGGCGCCTGGCGCACTTAACTATGCCTTGCGGGGCAGGCAATTCAAATGACTTGAAAAACCCGCAGGGACTACGGAGCTACGTCATGACAGCAGCCAGCGTCACCATCAGCGAGCGGGCGGCCCGCCGGATCGGGGAAATCCTCAAGACCGAGGGCGACGGCGCCATGCTGCGCATCAGCGTCGAGGGCGGCGGCTGCTCCGGCTTTCAATACAAGTTCGACGTCGAGCGCGCGCAGGCTGAAGATGACCTTGTGATCGCGCGCGACAGTGCAGTGGTGCTGGTCGATCCCGCCTCCGTGCCGTTTCTGGCCGGATCCGAGGTCGATTTCGTCGACGACCTGATCGGCGCGTCGTTCCGCGTGGTCAATCCCAACGCCACCGCATCCTGCGGCTGCGGCACCAGTTTTTCGATCTGAATACTGTGGACTGGCTTGATCGGGGTGTCTCGGCCGAGACCGGCCCCTGATGTTCTAGGCGACCTCCACGAGATCTGCCTCGAACTCCCGGCGCATCTTGCGATAGGCCGCGTCCAGCCGGTCGACCGCGCCTCGCAACTCGTCGGCGCTGATGCCTGCCGCCCGTGTTCGATCAACCTTGCGATATCAGACACCTCGCTGGCGCCGAGGGTTCCGGCCGATCCTTTCAGCGCATGGGCCTCGATCTCGATCAACTGCCGGTCGTTGCCTTCCGTGAATTGCCGGAACAGTGCGATGCGTGCTTCGGTCCCGCGTGCAAACACCGCGAAAGTCTCCTGCACGCCGTCTTCGCCGATCGCGGCGGTAAGGTGTGCCAGCGCCGTCCGGTCGAAGCAAACAGGCACGGTCGCTGCCGGTTCCGCCGGCGATGCCGCGGCCGGGATTGCCACGCGACCGATTGCCCGCAGCATCGCAGCGACCATCGCCTGCTTGCGCAGCGGCTTGGCGAGGAAGTCGGACATGCCGGCATCACGGCATAGCTTGATATCTTCGGCGAATGCATTTGCGGTCAGAGCAATGATGGGCAGTGCCGCGAACCGGACGCCACGGGCGCGAATTGCCCTGGTTGCCGCAAGGCCATCCATTTCCGGCATCCGCACATCCATCAGCACCAGATCGTAATCGGCCTCCGCTGCGGCCTGCACCGCCTGCACCCCATCGGTCGCGATCCGCGTCTCCGTGGTGAACTCCTGCAACATCTTCACGACCACCATCCGGTTGGTGGCGTCATCCTCCGCGATCAACACCCGCAGCGGACGGCCAAGCTCGGCGATGCGGGCCTTCAAGTCGTCGGCCCCGACGCGGTCGGTGCGTTGGTCCAGCACCACCTTGTCGCTCCACGGCAATGTCAGGCGGAATCGGAACGTCGTGCCCTCGGCCGGTACCGAGCTGACGCCGATCGTCCCGCCCATCTGCTCGACGATGCGCCGGCTGATGGCAAGGCCAAGGCCGGTGCCGCCGAAACGGCGATTGATCGAGACGTCGGCCTGGGCAAATCCGTGAACAGCCGGCCGACACGATCCGGCGGGATGCCGATCCCGGTGTCGCTCACCTGCCATTCGACGGTGGCGCGGCTGTCGGCGCGCGATGTGCAGGCAACCGCGATCGTCAGACCGCCGCGATCGGTAAATTTGACGGCGTTGGAGACAAGATTGAGCAACACCTGACGGATCCGCGCCACATCTCCGTTCAAGGCGGACGGGAGTTTCGGATCGACTTTGACCTTAACCGCCAGTCCCTTGTTTTTTGCGCTGGTTCCGATGATCGAGGCAACGGCGTCCGCCAGCGCGGCCGGCGAAAAATCGATTGTCTCGAACTCGAATCGGCCCGCTTCGAGTTTCGAGAGGTCCAGAATGTCGTTGAGGATCCGCTGCAGATTGTCGCCGGATTCCCGGATGGTGGCCACCGCGTGATGCTGTTCCGGATCCAGCTTCGTCTCCAGCAGCATGCTTGCCAAACCGAGTACGCCATTCATCGGCGTGCGGATTTCGTGGCTCATCATGGCGAGGAAGCCCGATTTCGCCCGATTCTCCGCCTCGGCCTGCTCCGCCCGCCAGCGTTCGGTGACGTCGCGGCCGAAGCCGCGGTAACCGGCGAAATTGCCGTCATGGTCGAGCGTCGGCTTTGCCGTTAACGCCCAAAGACGAGCCTGACCGCCAGCGACGACGTGAACGATGATCTCGTGCAGCGGCTCGTGCTTTGCCATCAGCGCGACAATACCGGCTACCGCCGGCCCGTCGGAGGGACAAAGCGTCTCGAGCGTTTTGCTGAAGCATGCGCCCTGCAGCAACGGAAGCGGAATTTGCGCTACTTCAGCGAACCGCTCCGGGACGTGAATCAACCGCCCCTGTGGGTCGGTCTGCCAAAGCCAGTCGCTGGCATTTTCCTGAAATTCCTTGAGCAGCAGCGAGATAGTCTCGGTCTGACGTTCGAGTTGCAACTGCGTCCGCAAATTGTCGTAAAACAGGTTGCCGTTTAATACCAGGTTGCGGGAGATAAAGACGGCGTAAATCAGCAGGAAAATCGCCGTGACGACGAAGGCGTCGACCCGGCAAAGCAGCAGGGCTACCGCGGACGCGGCCATGTGTATGCAAGTCCTGCCTTGGGCACCGTCGAGAGCGCGAACCCGCCTGCCGAGATCATTCCCGCCATCAGGCAGGCGACGATCAATTGATGCGTCGGCCCGATCACGGGAAGCAGCACCACCGGCATCGCTCCCCAGGTCAGGGCGAGGACAAATGCCTGAACCGTCATCCGTCTTGTTGCGTTCGGCGACGCTTCATTGGGTGGGCGTCGGCGCGATCGTGCCCATGACCGCGTCGCCATGGCAGCCGCGGAAACGATTGCCAGCGCCCACGCGCTGAGGAAAATGTTCGAACCGGTACCCCAAAAGACGAAAAGAATAATCGCGGCGTTGGCAACATTGATTGTCATGGTGATCGGGACGAGGCGTGTCACCGCATCGATTTGCTTTGCGCGAATACGGCGCAGCTCGCGTTCGCTGACGTCGCCGGCTTCAAATCTGGTCTTGGCGGAAAAGCCGCCAAGCCAACTGACAAGCGCACGCACGCGCGACGGCAAGCCGCGCGCGTCTGAGGCTGACAATTTGCCGGGCCGTCCCATTATGCACCGAGCCGGGCCTGCGCCGGACAACGCGCACTTTTGTGTTCGTGAACCGATTTCCGGTTTTCGGAATTGCGCAATTGCCGGCAAGAACTTCTTGATTCACATCGCGGCGCGAATTCGACAACCGCAGCATGCTTGAGAACAAGGTGACGCCGGCGGCGCTTCAACGAAGTTAATTTTCTTCCCGTAATAATACGGGCAGCAGCGGCCGATCACCGATTAGGTCACTCAGCCGCGACGACATGCGGCCGTTCGACGTTCTCGACCTCGTCGAGCTGCGGCTCGAGGCGGCGCTTCAGGCGGCGATCGATCCGGTCGAGATAGACATAGATCATCGGCGTAATGAACAGCGTCAATAGCTGCGACACGCAGAGACCGCCGACCACCGCGATGCCAAGCGGCTGACGCAGTTCCGCACCGGCGCCGGCGCCAATCGCAATCGGCAGCGTGCCGAAAATCGCCGCGAACGTCGTCATCATGATGGGGCGGAACCGCAGCAGTGCGGCTTCGCGAATGGCGTGCTCGGCGCTGAGACCGACGCGGCGGCGCTCCAGCGCGAAGTCCACCATCATGATGGCGTTCTTCTTGACGATGCCGACCAGCATCACGATGCCGATCATCGCGATCACGGAGAGTTCCATATTGAACAGCATCAGCGTTAGGATCGCGCCGATGCCTGCTGACGGCAGGCCGGAAATGATGGTGATCGGATGAATGAAACTCTCGTAGAGAATGCCGAGGATCACGAACGCCGCGAACACCGCCGCCAGGATCAGCACGCCCTGCCCGCGCAATGAATCCTGGAACACTTGCGCCGTGCCGGAGAAACCGGTGGCGATGGTGGCCGGAAGATTGGAGCTTTGTTCGATCGCGGTAATCTGGTCCACCGCATAACCGAGCGAGTAATTCGGAGCGAGATTGAACGAGATCGTCACCGCGGGCTGCTGCCCCTGATGGTTGATCTGCAGCGGGCCCACTGACGGCACCAGCTTTGCCACCGCATCGAGCGGAATGGTCTGGTTGTTGGCCGTCTTGACATAGAGCTTGGAGAGGTCAGACGGATCGACCCGGAACTGCGGCTGCGCTTCCAGGATGATCTGGTAATCGTTGGACGGCATGTAGATGGTGCCGACCTGACGCGCGCCGTAGGCATTGTAAAGCTGGTTGCGCACCTGGTCGACGGTAACGCCGTAGACCGCGGCTTTCTCGCGGTCGATGTCGACGGTCATCTGCGGGTTCTTGATGTAGAGATCGGTGGTGACGTCGAGCAACCCCGGTATCTTCGAGATGTTGTTGCTCATCTCCGGCGCCAGGCGATAAAGCGCTTCGGTGTCGCCGCTCTGCAACGCGTACTGATATTGACTCTTCGATGGCCGGCCGCCGATGTTCAGGTTCTGGATGCTTTGGAAGAACGCCTGCATCCCTGGCACCTGCGTGGCCTTCTGACGCAGACGCGCCATCACCACTGCCGCCGGCTCGCGCTCTTTGCGCGGCTTCAGCGCGATGAACAGCCGCGCATAGTTGGCGGTCGTGTTGGGACCGCCCGCGCCCACCGTGCTGTTGATGTATTCTATCGCCGGGTCCCGGCTGAGAATATCCGTCAGCGCCTTTTGCCGTGCCGACATCGCCTCGAACGAGGTGTCGGTCGCCGCTTCCGTTACACCTGACAGAAAGCCGGTATCCTCTTGGGGAAAGAACCCCTTGGGCACGACGATGTACAAAGCGATGGTGCCGGCGAGCGTTGCCAGGGTTACCACCAGCATCATCGCCTTGCGCGCGAGCACCCGATCGAGCGCCCGTTCGTAGGCGCGGAGCCAGGCATCGAACATCCGCTCAAAGATGCGAAGGACGATATTCGGCTTCTTCGTCGCATCGTGCGCCTTCAGCACGCGTGCGCACAGCATCGGCGTCAGCGTCAGCGAGACGAAGCCCGAGACCACGATCGCAACCGCGATCGTAACCGCGAATTCGCGGAACACACGCCCGACGATGCCACCCATCAGCAGTACCGGGATGAACACCGCGATCAGCGAGAACGTGATCGAAATGATCGTAAAGCCGATTTCGCGCGCGCCCTTCAGGGCCGCCTCATACGGGCGCATGCCGTGCTCGATATGCCGGACGATGTTCTCGAGCATCACGATGGCGTCGTCGACCACGAAGCCGACGGACAAGGTCAGCGCCAGCAGCGTCATGTTGTTGATGGAGAAATCCAGCATGTACATGACGGCGAAGGTGCCGCAGAGCGAAATCGGGACTGCCAGCGCCGGGATAAAGGTCGCGGATGCCGACCGCAGGAACAGGAAGATCACCAGAATGACGAGACCGATGGCGATCAGCAGGGTCTCTTCGACGTCGCTCACGGACTGGCGGATCGACGTCGAGCGGTCCATGGCGACCTGGATGTTCACCGACGGCGGAATCTGGGCGCGCAGCGACGGCAACTTCGCCAGCACGCCATCGACGACGGCTACCGTGTTGGCGTCGGGCTGCTTGTAGATGGCCAGAACGATCGCGCGCGTGCCGTTGAACCAGGTGGCGATCTTGTCGTTCTCGACGCTGTCATAGACGTGCGCTATCTCATCGAGCCGGACCGGCGAACCGTTGCGCCAGGCGACGATCACGTGCCTGTAGTCGGCCGCCTTGTCCATCTGGCCCGAAGCCTGAAGTGCGACATCCTGTTTCGGTCCGTTGAGCGTGCCGACCGGCGTCGACGAATTCGCGCGCGAGACCGCGGCGCGGACGTCTTCAAGCGAGATTCCGCGCGCCGCCGCAGCCTCCGGATCGGCTTGCACCCGAATCGCAAATTTCTGGCTGCCGAAAATCACCACCTGGGCGACGCCCTGAATCTGCGAGAGCGCCTGTCCGATGGTGATGTCGCCGTATTCGTTGACGGTGGACAGCGGCAGCGTTTCAGATCCCAGCGAGATAAACAGGACTGCAAAATCCGACGGATTGACCTTCCGGAAGCTCGGCGGGATCGTCATCTCGATCGGCAGCCGGCGCTGCGCGATGGTGAGGGCGGTCTGTACATCCAGCGCGGCGGCGTCGATGTTGCGGTTGAGATCGAACTGGATGACGATCGCGGTGGTGCCCTGCGAGGAGGTCGAGGACATCGACGAGATGCCGGCAATCGTCGAGAGCTGGCGTTCGATCGGACCGGCGACGGACGATGCCATGGTGTCGGCGCTGGCGCCCGGCAAGGTCGCGGTCACGGCGATGGTGGGGAAATCAACCTTGGGAAGCGCGGAAACCGGCAGCAGCCGGAAACCGAACACACCGAACGCGATGATCGAAGCCGTCATCAGCGTCGTCATGACCGGGCGACGGATACAGAGCTCCGAAAGCATCATCGATCAGGCCCCCGCCTTGGGCGCGCGCGGCGCGACCGGAGTTCCTTCCGACAACAGCAACTGTCCGTCGACAATGACATCCTCGCCTCCGGACAGTCCGGTCGCGATCACGGAAATTCCCTGGAAGGTGCGGCTGACATTCACGGGCTGCACGTGAGCCTTGCCGTCCCGCATCACGAACACGTAATTGCCGTTCTGGCTGCGCTGCACGGCGGCCGTGGGCACCGTCACGGCCTCCTCGGTCCGAATGACGAGCTTTGTGTTCACCAAAATCCCCGGCCACAATGTTTCGTTCTCGTTGTTCATGATGCCGCGCACGGTGATCATGCCGGTGGTGGAATCCACCGAGTTTTCGACCATCGCGACCTTGCCGTCCTCGGATCGCTGGTGTCCGGGGATTGTCGCAATCACCTTGGATCCCCCGCTCGCCATGGCGTCGCGCAGATCGACCAGGACGCGCTGCGGAATTGCGAAGGTCACATAGACCGGCGCCATCTGGTTGATGACGGCCAGCGGCGCGGTATCGGCCGGACGCACGAAATTGCCGACTTTCACATTGGCTGCGCTAATCCGTCCCGAAAACGGCGCGCGGATGATGGTGTAGCTCTTCTGGACCTTCAGATTGTCCAGAGCGGACTGATCGGCCTTGATGGTGCCAATCAGAACATCGGCCTGGGTTTTGGCATTGTCGAGGTTGACCTGCGTGGTTGCGCCCTTGCCGATCAGGTCGCTGAAACGCCGGACGTCGCGTTGCGCGCCCTCGAGCTGCGCCTGATCCTTGGCGAGCGTGCCCTCGGCCTGTTCGATCTGGGCGTCTATCTGGCGCGCGTCGAGCGTAAACAGCAAATCGCCTTCGTTCACCTTGGCGCCGTCTTCGAAGTGCACCGAGACGATTGTGGTTTCGACCCGCGATTTCAGCGCCACGCTGGAGATCGGCGTTACCGTCCCGATCGAATCGACATCGACCGGCACGGGCTTGCGCTCCGCCTTGGCCAGCTCAACCGATATCACGCGCGCGCGCTGCGGTCCCTTCGCACCGCCGTCGCCCATCCATGATGATCGGGTCGCAAAGGCAGCCAGCGCAGCAATGCCGAGCACGCCTGCGAAAAACATCAAGTTACGTTTTTTCATAGCATTTCACGTCAGCCGGTCCGCAAGGACCGGGACGGTCCGGTTCCTACCCCTTTACGGCGACATTTGCGCCTTGTTCTAAACGGTTATCACAGCCTCGCAGGGCATGGTATGCCACCCAAACGAAAATGTGTGGTTACCGGACCGGACCCCCTCCATGCGTATTGCTACGTGGAACGTCAATTCGATCAGGCAACGGGTCGACCATCTGCTGGTTTGGCTGAAGGATTGCGCGCCCGACATTGTCTGCCTGCAGGAAATCAAATGCGTCGACGAGGCATTCCCGCGGGAGGCTATCGAGGCGCTCGGCTACAACGTGGTCACCCACGGCCAGAAGACCTTCAACGGCGTCGCGCTGCTGTCGAAGCTGCCGTTCGACGAAACCAGGCCGCGGCTGGCCGGTGACGACGAAGACATCCACGCCCGGTTTCTGGAAGGCGTGGTCACGCTAAAGCACGGCGTGCTCAGGATCGCCTGTCTTTATTTACCCAATGGCAATCCCCCGGAGACTGAAAAATATCCTTATAAACTCAAATGGATGTCGAGACTTCTTGAGTATTCAAGGCAACGGCTGAAGGCCGAGGAGCCGCTGGTGCTGGCCGGCGACTTTAACGTCATTCCATCGGCGCAGGACGTCCACAATCCGGCGGCCTGGGTCAACGACGCCCTGTTCCGCCCCGCCACCCGCGAGAGCTTTCAATCGCTGCTCGGGCTCGGGCTCACGGACGCGCTGCGCGCCGTCACCGACGCGTCAGGCCAGTACACATTCTGGGATTATCAGGCGGGCGCCTGGCAGAAAAACCAGGGACTGCGCATCGATCACCTGCTGCTGTCGCCGCAGGCCAGCGACCGGCTCATCGACGCCGGAATCGACAGCTATGTGCGCGCCTGGGAGAAACCGTCCGACCACGTGCCGGTGTGGATCGATCTCGACCTCGAGACGGCGTGATGTCTGTCACCCTCCCGCTATTTGCGAGAAAAAGGTGAAGCTCAGTCCTTGCGGCCCTGGACCCAGTGCTCGAGCATCTGCAGCGCCATCGCACGGTCGTCCTCGGACGCCTTGCTGATCGCCTTGTTGTAGCTTTCCTTGATCCAGGTTTCGTCCGGCGCGGCGCTGTCCCGCGCCAGTGTCAGCCACATCAACCCGCGGGCGGCCTGACGCGGCAGCTGGTCGCCGTTGAACAGCATCTGGCCGAGCAAGGCCTGCGCCTGATGCTGGCCCTTCTGGGCGGCAAGGCCGAGCCAGCGCGCGCCATAGCGGAAATCATCCCGCGACGAGCCGACTCCCTTGAGATAGAGCCGGGCCAGATCATACTGCGCGTCGGCATTGCCGAAATACGACGCCGCGTAGGAGAACATCTCCCTCGCCCGCTCCGGATCCGACTTGATCTTCGAGTTGGGAATGCCGTTGAGGTAGTACCGACCCAGCGCGACAAAGGCGTTGGCGACGATCGCCGCCTGCGGCGCCGACGGGCTGTCTTCGGCGTGCGCATTGGCGATCCGGCTGAAATACTCAAAGGCGCGAAGATCGTCCTGGGCGACGCCGTCGCCATCCGCGTACATCCGTCCCAATTTCCACTGCGCGACGGGATGACCGCCTTCCGCGGCGTATTGCAGCGAAGTCAGCGAGGTGTCCGTCGTCGACGGCGGGATGGCCTTCTTCAAGGCGGCGGCCCCGGGCTGGGCTGAAACTACCGGGATCGCCGAATCCTGATTGACCGGCGCGCCGTCGAAGGCAAATGCCGGGGCCGCCACCGGCGTGGCCCCTAAAATCAACGCAAGAATGATACGCTCAGATATCCGCATAACACTGTTTCTCGTGCGCCCCGCCCGGATGGGTTACGGCGCCATCCACCGCCGGCCCAACCTGTTGGGCATATTTCCACAGCGCTCCCGATGTATGATTGGTCTCGCGCGGCTTCCATTTGGTTTTGCGTTCGGCCAGTTCGGCATCGGTCAATTTTACGTTAAGTGTCCCGACGACGGCGTCGATTTCGATGATATCGCCGTCCCGCAGCAATGCGATCGGCCCGCCCACGGCCGCTTCCGGCCCGACATGGCCGATGCAGAACCCGCGCGTTGCACCGGAGAACCGGCCGTCGGTGATGAGCGCGATCTTGCCGCCCATGCCCTGCCCGGTCAGCGCCGCCGTGGTCGAGAGCATTTCGCGCATGCCGGGACCGCCGCGCGGCCCCTCATAGCGGATCACAATGACCTCGCCCTCTTGGTAGGTT
>Ga0207930_1000260_pt1 | contig 15455 bp, 13 predicted proteins | sample NGESurshal092012_7_FD_184477 | JGI IMG/M metagenome (GOLD analysis project Ga0207930, IMG submission 184477) | Arctic peat soil microbial communities from Barrow, Alaska - NGEE Surface sample 210-3 shallow-092012 (SPAdes) | ecosystem: Environmental > Terrestrial > Soil > Wetlands > Peat ... | reverse complement strand
ACACCCCGAGGACATGGTAGTAGTCCTTGCTCTGGGCCATGTAAGCTAGGGCCTCGCTATCCGTTCCACTGCTTCACGACCACGCGCGCAGGCCGCAGCAGCTGTCCGTTGAAGCGATAGCCCTGCTGAAAGACCTGTGACACGAGATGATCATCTTCCTTCGATAGCGCGGGCTGCGTCGACACGGCCTCGTGCATCGCCGGATCGAAGGTCTCGTTGACGGGATCGATGAGCTCGAGCCCCGCGTTCGCGAGCGCCTTCATCAGCTTCTTGTTGACGACCTCGATCCCCTGATGGATGGTCTTCGCGTCTACCGTCTCCGGATCCTGCGCGGTGACGCGCTGAAGATCGTCGAGCGAATCGATGAGGTTCTTCACGAGCTCGCCCTGCGCGCGCGCACCGGCTTCCTGCCGCTCCTTCGAAGAGCGCTTGCGATAGTTGTCGTATTCCGCGGCGAGACGCAGGTAGCGATCGCGCTGCTCCTCGAGCTCGCGATTCGCGCCGGGTGCCACCGGTGTGCCCTCACTGCCATCGCCATCTGCGCCGTCGGCAGCGTCGTCGTGCGACGCCGCGGGGCCATTTGGCTGATCGATATCATCCCTCACGAGTTCCATCCTTTCGAGTAGACGACGCCCTCGGCGTCATGCCGTAATTTCCGCCTTTTTGCCCGGTTAGACAACGGCGAACGGGGTGTCCGCGCCTTTAAATCGACGCCAATCCGCGGCGTATCTGGTCGAGCGATGCCTGCGTCGCGCGCATTCGAATCTCCTCGCGATCGCCGACATACACGCGCCCGAGCGCGCGAGTTTCGCCGATTCCCGACACCGCGATCCAGACCGTGCCGACGGGTTTCTCCTCCGTGCCGCCGCCGGGCCCGGCGACCCCCGTGATCCCGACCCCAATCTGGGCACCGAGCGACTTCGCGCACCCTTCGGCCATCTCCCGCGCCGCCTGCTCGCTCACCGCGCCATGCTCCCTGAGCGTTACGTCGCTCACGCCGAGGAGTTTCGTCTTCACCGAGTTGTCGTACGCGATGACGCCGCCGTGGTAGACGTCGCTCGACCCCGGAATCGCGGTGAGCCGGGCGCCAAGCAGCCCGCCGGTGCAGCTCTCTGCCGTCGCGATATGCAACCCGCGCTCGCGACACATGTCGAGAATGAGCTCGGTCAGGTCGTCGCTCTCGGTGCCGTACACCACGGGGCCGGCGACATCGCGCAGCATTCGCTCGGCGCTGTCGAGGGCGCGCGTGGCCTCATCGGGCGGGAGCGTGCGCGACGTGAGGCGGAGATCGACGCCGGCCCATCCCGGAAGAAAGGCGAGCGGCATCCCGTCCACGCTTTTCCCCAGCTCGCCCAGCCGCTCGGCGAGCGCGGACTCGCCGATGCCAGTCGTGCGAATCGTGCGCGAGACGATCGCGACCGGCGCCGCGCCGATGCGCTCGCGAAGAATCGGGAGGATCGAGTCCTGCGTGAGCCCGCGCATCTCGCGCGGCGGAGACCGTGTCGCCTTCATCGACCATCCAAACCCCGGCGACGACGGAGGTCTTGCTGCCGTCGTCGATCGCTCCGGGAAGAAAGTGACGCTCTCGCCTCCCTTCGAAAGCGCCCAGGGACTCGCGTGGTCGCCCGACGGCTCTGAGGTCTGGTTCACGGCGGCGGAAGTGAGCAATCGCGCGCTCTACGGCGTCTCGCTCTCGGGAAAGCTGCGTTTGCTCGAGCGCGTGACTGGCTCGCTGATCATCCAGGACACTTCTCGCGACGGGCGCGTTCTGTTGATCGACGAGGCGCGGAGGGTGGGTCTGTCCGCGCTCCCCCCGGGAAAGACGAAGGAGCGAGACCTTTCCTGGCTCGACTGGTCGCGCCCCGTCGGTCTCTCGAGAGACGGTAAGACGGTCCTCTTCTTCGAATCCGGAGAAGGCGGTGGCCCGGGATACTCCACCTATGTGCGCGACACGGACGGCTCGCCCGCGGTCCGGCTGGGCGAGGGCAACGCCGTCGCCCTCTCGCCGGACGGGAAGTGGGCCGTCGCGCTCCTGCACAAGCTCACCGACGCGCATCTGGTTCTGTATCCGACCGGCACGGGACAGCCGAGGCCGCTGCCGTTGCCGGGCCTCCGTGTCGTGGGAGCGACTCGGTTCCTTCCGGATGGCCACCGCTTGCTCATCGGCGCGAACGAGGAGGGCCGAGGCGATCGGGTTTACCTCGTGGACGTCGAAGGAGGAAAGCCCCGGGCGCTCACACCGGAGAATGTCCGCGGTCCCGGTCCGATCTCCACGGACGGGAAACGCTTCCTCGCACGCGGCTCGGACGAGAAGGCTTACATCTATCCGATCGAGGGCGGCGAACCGGCGCCGATCCCGGGGTTCGAACCGGGCGACGTCGCCGTGGGCTGGACAGCCGATGATCGAGCCCTCTTTGTTCAGCGCGGCGGAGGTCCCGGGGCTCGGATCGATCGGCTCGATCTGGCGACGGGACGCCGGAAACCCTGGCGCGAGATCCTGCCCTCGGACGCGGCGGGAGTCGTTCGGATCTCCTCGGTCTTCGTCTCGCCGGATGGGACGTTCTACGCCTACGCTTACTCGCGCGTGCTCTCGAATCTCTTTCTCGTCGAGGGCTTGAAGTGACGCTTTCGGCGGGAACCAAGCTCGGCCCGTATGAGATCCTCTCGCCCCTTGGCGCGGGCGGGATGGGAGAGGTCTACCGGGCGAAAGATCCGAGGCTGGGCCGCGACGTCGCAATCAAGGTGCTGCCGGCCTCCTTCTCGGCCGACCCGGATCGCCTGCACCGATTCGAGCAGGAAGCGCGAGCGGCGGGAATCCTAAACCACCCGAACATCACCGCCGTCTATGACATCGGTCAGCACGATGGCGCGCCCTACGTCGTGCAGGAGCTGCTCGAGGGCGAGACGCTTCGGTCGGCGCTCGCGGGCGGGAAGCTGTCGCAGCGAAAAGCGATCGACTACGCACTGCAGATTGCTCATGGCCTGGCCGCCGCGCACGAGAAGGGGATCGTCCATCGCGACTTGAAGCCCGAGAACCTGTTCGTGACGAAGGATGGCCGCGTCAAGATTCTCGACTTTGGGCTCGCCAAGCTGACGCATCAGGAAGAGGGCGGCCAGGCCACCAACCTGCCGACGGCCTCGGCGGGGACGGAGCCCGGCGTCGTGATGGGGACGCTCGGCTACATGTCGCCGGAGCAGGTGAAAGGCAAGCCGGCCGACGCCCGGTCGGACATCTTCTCCTTCGGCGCCATCCTCTACGAGATGCTCTCGGGCCAGAGAGCATTCCACGGCGATTCGGCGGCCGAGACGATATCGGCCATCCTCCGGGAAGAGCCGCCGGACCTTTCCGTCACGAACCAGAGCATCTCGCCGGGCCTCGAGCGCATCGTCCGACACTGCATCGAGAAGAATCCCGAGCAGAGGTTCCACTCGGCCCACGACCTCGCCTTCGACCTGGAGACCCTGTCCGGCGCCTCGGGAACGAGCTCCAGCGCCGTGGCACTTGCGATGGGCAGGCCAGCCCCGCGCATCGGAAGGCTCTGGCTCGCTGGCCTCGTCGTGGCCGCGCTCGCGGCCGGGCTTTTCGCCGGCAGGGTGATCTGGAAGCGGAGTCCGCCCTCTCCTCCCTTGTTCAAGAGGCTGACGTATGGCCGTGGGCCCGTCTGGTCCGCCCGCTTCGCTCCCGACGGGCAGATGATCGTCTATGCGGCATCCTGGGATGGCGCCCAGAAACCCCAGCTCTACTCCGTGCGGGCCGAGAGCCCCGAGTCGCTCCGGCTGGCCCTTCCCTCGGGACGAGTCGAGTCCATCTCCAAGAACGGCGAGATGCTCATTTTGAATCTCCTCCAGTTCTCGACGGGATACGCGAGGGTCGGCACGCTCTCCCAAACGCCCCTGTCCGGGAGCGCGCCTCGGGAACTGCTCGAGGACGTTGGTCACGCGGACTGGTCTCCGGACGGCAGTGCGATGGCGGTCGTCCGAGCGCCCCAGTGGCGTTACCGGCTGGAGTTTCCGGCCGGCAAGGTTCTCTACGAGACGACCGGCTGGATCAGCTATCCGCGGATCTCTCCGAAGGGAGACGCGGTCGCGTTTCTCGATCACCCCGTCTTCGGGGATGACCGCGGCTCCGTCGCCATCATGGATCGATCGGGAAAGAAGAAGACCCTCTCGACCGGATGGGAGAGCGCGCAGGGAATTTCCTGGTCGGCCTCCGGCGAGGAGATCTGGTTCACAGCGACAACGGCCGGCAGCTCCCGTGCCCTTTACGCCGTCACAGTGTCAGGACGCCAGCGGCCGGTGGCGACCACCCCTTCCGGGATGACGTTGCAGGACATCTCTCGCGACGGGCGCGTGCTCTTCGTCGAGAGCAATGCGCGGCTCGGATTCCTCGGCCTGCTCCCCGGGGAGACGAAGGAGCGGGATCTCTCGGGGCTGGAGTGGTCCTCTGGCCCGATCCTGTCCCGGGACGCAAAGTCGGCGGTCTTCACGGAGCAAGGTCAAGCGGGAGGTGCGGGCTACTCCGTGTACCTGCGAAAGCTGGACGGCTCGGCCCCGGTGCGGCTGGGCGAGGGATACGCGTTGGCGCTTTCCCCGGACGGAAAGTGGGTACTGACCGCTCTCATCCGCTCGACACCTTCGCAGATCGTGCTGCTGCCGACCGGAGCCGGAGAGCCGAGAACGTTCCCGAAGGACGAGATCGAGCACGCCAACGGGCTATTCGGGACCTTCCTTCCGGACGGCAAGCAGATCGTCTTCGTCGGCAACGAGCCAGGGAGGCCGCCGCGCGTCTTCATTCAGGACCTCGAGGGAGGAGCGGCGAAGCCCGTCACCCCGGAAGGCGTGGTGGCCAGACTTCTCTCGGCGGATGGCGCGTCGCTCGTCATCCGCATGCCGGACGGGGGATTCGCCATTGCTCCCCTGGGAGGTGGGCCTTCTCGCCCGATTCCGGGCCTCAAGCCCGGCGACAGGCCGTTGCGGTTCACGGCCGACGGCCGGCACCTCTACCTTCGCGACGACGCGAGGGAATTCCCTGCGCGAGTCTTCCGGCTCGACGTCGCCACCGGGCGCCGGGAGGTCTGGAAAGAGCTCATGCCCGGTGACCCGGCAGGCATCACGCTGCTCTCACCCACAGCCATCTCCGAGGACGGGAAGACAATCCTCTTCATCTACGCGCGCTCCCTCGCCGACCTCTACCTGGCGGAGGGACTGAAGTGAACATTCAAAGGACCATCGTCTCGTGGATCGCCTCGCCGCGGGCGAACCGTTCGAGGGACAGCGCGCCGACGTCCACGCTTTCGCTCCGCCCCCGGACGATCATCTCGGCGACGGCCCGGCCCGCCGCCGGCGCGTGCATGATGCCGTGGCCGGAGAAACCGGAGACGACGAAAAAGCCGGGCACGCCGGGAACCGTACCGATGATGGCGTGGTGGTCGGGCGTCACCTCGTAGAGCCCGGCCCAGCTCCGCTTGATGTCGAGGCCCGATTCGCCGACGGCGGGAGAACGCGCCTCCAGCGCCTCGGCGATGCGGATCGGGAAGTCCGGGTCGAAGGCGGTGTTGAAGCTAGGGGGCTCGTCGGGGTTGGAGTACGCGATCAGGACCCGGTTCCCCTCGCGGCGGATCAGGACGCCGCTGTCGGCGTCGATCGTCATCGGGATCGTCTGCGGGAGCGACGGGCACGGCCCGCTGATGAGGATGTGCCGGCGGACGGGCACGACGGGAAGGTCCACCCCTAAGAGCGCCGCGACGCGGCCCGAGAACGGCCCCGCGGCGTCGACGACGGCGGACGCCCTGATCTCGCCGACCGCCGTGTGGAGGCGGAACTCTCCGGAGGAGTCCCTCTCGATCGCCGTCACCCCGGCTCCGTAGCGCGTCTTGGCGCCGGCCCGCGTCGCTTCGCGGAGGAAAAAGTTCGTCAGGCCGCCCGGATCGATGAATCCGTCGCGCGGCCCGAAGGTCCCGCCCAGGATCGGCCCGGCCGCGTACGGCGCCTTCGCGCGGACGCCCGCCGCGTCGAGCACCTCCACGCTGACGCCGCGCGCGCGCTGGAACGCGGCGGCGGCCGTCATCGCGGAAAGCCGCGCCGGGTCGCCCGTGAGGAAGAGGTAGCCGGCCTTCCGGTACAGGGGCGGCTCGCCGATCTCGTCCGCGAGGGCGTCGAGGATGGCCATCGAGGCGAGGGACATGGCGACGTTGATCTCAGTCGTGAACTGGGCCCGGATGCCGCCGTTCGCCTTCGACGTCGAGCCGCTTCCGGGCAAGGGCTCCTTCTCGATCAGGCAGACGCCGGGCCGGCCGAGGCGCGCGAGATGGAACGCGACGCTGCAGCCGATGACTCCGGCGCCGATGATCGCGACGCCCGCGTGATCCGCCATCCCCTCCCCCTCGCCGTACGGCCGATCGTAAGCCGGACCGATAATCCCTGGCTGAAGATCGACCCGACGAGGTGGCCATGAACTACGAGTTCCTGAAAACAAGCGTGGAAGACCGTGTCGCCTGGCTCGAGTATCGGCGCCCGCCCTTCAACGCCATCGACTGGACGATGCTCCGCGAAATCCCCGTGGCGCTGGACGAGCTCCTAAGGGACCCAGGCGTCCGCGTCATCGTGATCGCGAGCGCGCTGGAAAAGTTCTTTTCGACCGGGGCGGACCTCCGTGTCCTTGCGGCCATGCGGGCGGGGGAAATGCGGGAATGGGTCGAGATCTGTCACGGTCTCGTTCGCCGGATTCGCGAGGCTTCAAAGCCGCTCGTCGGCGCCATTCACGGGACGGCGGTCGGCGGTGGACTGGAGATCGTCCTGAACTGCGACGTCCGTTTCGCCGCGAAGGATGCGCGGCTCGGGCAGCCGGAGATCAACATCGGCTTCATTCCCCCCGTGGGGACCACGCAGTCCCTGTCCAGACTCCTCGGCCGTTCTCGTGCGTTGCGGTTTCTCTACGAGGGAAACCTCGTCACGGCCGACGAAGCGCTCGCAATGGGACTCGTGGACTTCGTCGTGCCTAAAGAGAAGCTCCGGGAGGAGGTCCGAACGTATGCCGCAGCCCTGGCCAGGAAACCGGCGGCCGCGCTCGCCGCCATCCGACGCTGCATCACGCTGGGTCTCGACCTACCCTACGACGACGCCCTCGCCCTCGAGCTCGAGGCGGCGGTCCACCTCGCGGGAACCTCCGACTTCGCCGAAGGCCTCCGCGCCTTCCTCGAGAAGCGGCCGCCGAAATGGGAGTAGCGACGGCCACGAGTCCACTCAGGTGAGCGAGATCATCGTGACCAAGGAGGCCGACAGCGCCTCGGCTCACCTCCTTAGAGAATCTGTCGCCAATCCGGGCACACCGGCGCCGTAATCCTACGGGGCCTTGAAGGCCTCCACCAGTGCGTCCATCCTCTCGCCCGCCTGAACCAGGCGTACGCGCTCGAAGCCCGCCCGCGCCAGCCCGCCCGCGATCTCGTCGAACGTGTACGTCCCCCCGCTGGCGGTCCCGACCAGCATGTTGATCGCAAATAGCGCACCGGCGCGGGGGCCGGTGCGATCGGGCTGCATCACGTGGTCGCGGATGACGACGCGGCCGCCCGGGACGAGCGCCTCGTGGATCCTCTTGTAGAGCGCGAGGTTCTCGGCGGGCGAGTTCTGGTGAATGATGGCCGAAACGAAGGCGAGGTCGTGCCCGGGCGGCAGCGGATCGGTGGCGAAATCGCCCCCGGCGAGCGTTACGCGAGGCAGGACCCCGGCCGCGCCGAGACCCACCCGCGCCATCTCCACGACTGGCGGGCGGTCGAACAGCGTGGCCGTCATTCCGGGGTTCGCGCGGAGGAATGCGAGCGTGTACGTCCCCGAGGCGCCGCCCACGTCGAGAAGCCGGCGCGCTCCGCCCGCCCCGACGGCGGCCACGATCACGTCGGCCTGCGGCGCCGCGACGACGTGCATCGCGCCGATGAACGCCGCGAGGAACTCCGGGCCGGCCGCGCCGGCACGCCTCGGGACGACTTTCCGCGTGAGCTCTGACCAGTTGTTCCAAAGGTTCGCGGCATGAAAAACCATCGGGAGGACTGAGCGCTCGGCTCCCTCGACCAGGAAAGGCGCCACGGTGGGCTCGGTCCGCCATCTTCCGGCTTCCTTCACGAGCAGCCCCTGCGCCGCGAGCGCGTCGAGCAGCATCTCGAGCGCGCGCCGGTCGGCGCCGGTCTTCGACGTGACCTCGTCGAGTGAGAGCGGCTCGGGCGCGAGAAGCGTGAACAGGTCCAGTTCGGCGCCCGTCAGGAAAACCCGGCTCTCCATGAAGTTCCGGGCGAGGGCGAGAAGCGAGTCCGGTGTGTGCAGGGTCATTTCCGGGGGCCGAGGAAAGTGTACCGCCGTCTGACGAAAAGGACTCGCAGATCTATTGCGGGAACCGGAACCGGCGGCGCTAAATGCCGCCGTCCCTGAGGCCGACGCCCCCCGGCAGCATCCCTCCGTCGAGACCCGAGCCTGCCGTGAGCGGCTGCGGGGCCGGCCGCGTCATGACCGCGCGCCAGCCGCCCACACCCGTGTGGTAGCGAATGCGGTTTCGCCACGGCCACGCATGCCATGCTTCCACGCGGCTCCCCCACCCCATCAGGTCGCCTCGCTGCCAGGAGGTCGTCCCGTAGCACGCGAATGCGTTCGTGTCTTTTGCGTTGCACGCCGCCCGGTACCGACTCACGTGGGAGAGGCCGAGAAGATGGCCGACCTCGTGGAGAGAGGCCTCCTGCATCTGAAACTCGCCCCGCACGGGTTGCTTATCCAGAAACGACGTGGCACCGAGGTCGAGCTCGCCTGTGCGGCTTCTCGGGCTCATGCTCGACCGCATCGCCTGGCCCGGCACCGGATAAATGCAGTTGACGACGATGCGGGCATGCGCGGGATGCTCGTGTACCGAGAGCTGGAGCCCGCATTTCACGTTCGGGCGGTGGGTCGGCCGGCCATCCGGCCAATCGAGGCCGGTGTACCCGGGGGGCGGAACGAGCCAGAACCTGTCCTTGAAAAAGCCCGTGACGTCGTTGTAGAAAGTCCGGCGGAATTGCTGCCACTCGTCGTCGGGCCATCGCAGGGTCTGCGTGATTCCCCCCATCGCGTCGGCGTAGTAGCCGGAATCCGGCTCGGCGCGATTGAGGTAGACGCTCAGGATGAAGATGAGATCGGCGTTCCGGTGGGAGGACCGCTCCGCCGTGTAGAGGCGGGAGTCCATGACGGGCCCATGAATCAACTCGCGCAACATGGTCGCCTCCTGAAGGTTGGCCTGCCTTCGTTGATACGTATCGAACTCTTCTGGCCGACCCGCCGCCCGAGCTTATACGGCTAATCGAGCGGCTCCCGGAGATCATGGAGGCGGCGTGACGGACATGATTCACCGCAAGAGGGCTGGACCGGGACCGAGACTAGAATCCCCGCAGTCACACGACTCTAAGGGCGGGGAAAAAGTGTCTCGGCTACGCGCCACAGGCCCCCGGCAATTCCCGTTGCGCCCCTACAGGATCTTTCAGGAAAACGGCTGGTTTTGCGAACCTAAATCGCCGTCCGGCCAGGATGCCCCTTTACGGGCTGGAGATTGCGAAAGAAACCGAGGGCGTCACTCTCGTCTCTACGCGCCACAGCCCCCGGCAATTCGATTGCGCCCCCAGAGCACCCCGCAATTTCCATTGCAGCCCTACACCATTCAACAAAAGCGACGCCGACAAATGAGTCAACGCACGGCTTCCTGAACCACGATCTCCACGCGGCGGTTCTGACTCCGGCCCGCGGGCGTGCCGTTACTCGCTACCGGTTTGGTCGAACCGTAACCGTGGGTCTCGATTCGGTCCCCCGAAACCGCGTTCTCGACGAGGATGGCTTTCACGGACTCGGCCCTGAGCTCTGAGAGCTTCATGTTGAACTTGGCCGGCCCGGTCAAGTCGGTGTGACCTTCCACGAGGATTTTCCGGTCGGAAGAGCCGGCCAGCACTTGACCGATCCGGCCGAGGCGCTCGCGGGCGGTGGGCTTCAAGTCCGAGTGGCCGGAATCGAAGTACACGCTACCGGGGAGCGTCAGGACGATCCCGCGCGGCTCGACCCGCGCGGACCGCTCGATCTGCTGGAGACGCACTAGCAGGTCGCCCTGCGTCTTCTCGCGCTCGGCGGCCTGCCTGAGGGCTTCGTCGGCCCGGGTGCGCTCTTCAGTGGCAACCCGCTCGTCGGCCTCGCGCTTCACAGCGGCCGGATCCTCGGCGAGCTTCTTCTGCTCTTCGACCGGCGCGGGTTTCGTTTCCGCGCAGGCGCCGAGAAAGAGGGAGACGAAGGCCGCAACAAGGACTGCCGATGCGGCGGTCCGTCGCGAGAGAGCGTCACGAGTCATTGTCATTCCTCCTACGGGCGCATACGATTTCCATCTGAAGCCCTACCGGCTCCTACGTAGGTGTCGGCAAAGTCTATCAACCCTTCACATGCCTTAAGAAGCCAGGACTGCCGCCTCGCGGCAGCCGGAAAGAGCGCATGAAAGGCCCCCGCCGGGCCAGAATGCCCGTCTAGGGGCCGGGTCAAAATACCTCGGCCGCACCGAGAAAGAGGCAGAATGGCGCCGGTTTCACGCGCCACAGGCTCCCGGCAATTCCCATTGCGCCCCTGCACCTGGGCAGAAATGGTGGAGCATCTTGCGACGGGGCTCGGTCTGAGTGGACGGGCGAGGCCTGTTTCCCGGCTGGCTCGCATCTTGCGTAGCGTACTTTGGAGGACCATAACATGCGAACCAAGCGACTGGCTTCCCTCTTCATCGGCGCCGCCGCGGCCGTACTCTTCTCGACGCCGGTCTGGGGCGCCCAGCAGACGTGGATGGGGAAGATCAGCGACAGCAACTGCGGCGCCTCGCACAAGGCTGCCATCGAGCACGGCGGGAAGAAGATGAGCGACGCCGAGTGTGCGAAAGCCTGCGTGAAGGCGGGCGCAAAGTACGTCTTCGTACATGAGGGCAAGGTCATTCCCATCACGAACCAGGACTTCTCCGGCCTCGAGGAGAACGCCGGGCACACGGTGCACCTCACGGGCGAGATGACTGGCGACAGCATTACCGTCTCGAAGATTGAGCTCCACGAAAAGAAGACCGTCACGAAGAAGACGTCGTAACCCGGTTCGCGAGCCGGGGTGGAACATCGCACACGGCCCGGGAGCTGGACCTTGACGCCTTCCTCAAGGAACTGTTTACGCACATAAGGGGAAGTTTCTTCCCCGACGGCCGCTTTGCCACGCTCCTCGACGTAGTCAATCACTACGACGGCCTGCTTGGCCTCAAGCTCGGCGAAAAGCAGGAGATTCACCTCGTCGAGTACCTGAAGTCGCTTTAGGGAATAGAGGAGCGATTATGAAGAGTCGCGCTGCGATCGGAAATCACCCCGTTCATCCGGCGCTGGTCTCGCTTCCGATCGGCGCCTTTTTTCTCGTGCTCGTCGGCGACATCGCCCACGCTCACACCGACGCCGACTTCTGGTATGCGTTTTCGTTCGTTTGTCTCGGCGTCGGCATCGTGACGGCTCTCGCCGCCGCGGTCGCGGGTTTCATCGACTACTTCGGTGTGAGGATGAGCGACGGGGGCTTCCGGATCGCCCGGATCCACATGCTGCTGAACCTGGCGGGCGTCGTCCTCTACACGGTCAACTGGCTTCTGCGACGCGGCAACGGCGCCCTTCACACGCCGCGCTGGGATTTCGTATTCGGCCTCGAGGTCGTCACGTTCATCGCTCTGGGCCTCTCCGGCTGGCTGGGCGGACGAATCACATTCGAGCACAAGGTCGGAGTCATCGAGAACGCGGATCCAGAGGCGACGGAATTAGGCCGGCAAGAGGCGGCACGCTAAGAGGCTTGAAGCAGAAGCCGCATGGCATGTGCCATGGCAAGCACGAACGGCAACCCATCGGCGGCGTTCGCGCGTCCTGGCCCAGCGCGCACCGAGGATCCCAGCAGCCTCGCGCATCATCCTGAGGAGGAGGGCACTCTCTTCGGCCCTTTCGAACATTCTCGCCGCGGTCATACCCGTGTCACGCAGCTTTCCGAGGGCCGAGCCGAGGGCTAGGCGGAAAAGGTGCGTGGCGCGCCGGAGGGTGGCCAACGCGGCCGGAACGGTGCCGCCTCGCGGCGGCCGGGAAGAGCGCATGAAGGGCCCTCGTCCGGCCAGAATGCCCGGGTACGGGGCGGGATCAAAACGCCTCGGCTGAGGCGAGAAAGAGACAGAATGGCTCCGGTTTCACGCTCAACAGGCCCCCGGCAATTCCCATTGCGCCCCTACACCTCATGAAAACGAAACCGATCTCCAGTGTGCGTAGTCCCGGACCAATGCGCTCTGAGCCGATGGCGGACTCACTCGGGCAGAGATCGCAGCGACGTTCAACAATCGAGCCTTCGAGCGACGGCCACGAGCCGCGTTGCGCCATTCCCGAAAGGATGCCGATCGAAGCTCCCCAAACTTCCTATCCTTAATTAGAGCGGACGCGGCGCGGAGCGGGGCGCGAGGCCTCACGCGCCGATCCTAACGCCGGGCGTTTCAGCCCTTGCGGTCGCCCTTAGCCTTGGGTTTCGGCGCGGGCTTCTCCTCTTCCTTCTGGTCGCCGATGACGGACTTGACGGGACAGAACGAGAAGATCGGACATGTAGGGGCGCAATGGGAATTGCCGGGGGCCTGTTGAGCGTGAAACCGGAGCCATTCTGTCTCTTTCTCGGTGCGGCCGAGGTATTTTGATCCCGCCCCGTACCCGGGCATTCTGGCCGGACGGGGGCCCTTCATGCACTCTTCTCCAGCTGCCAGGACGGGCCGCAATTCCCATTGCACCGCTACAAGTGTCAAAAGCTCATCGGGATGTAACTTCCATCGGAAGTAACGGCGTCATCGAGAACCCCGTAGGCCACGAAGCTGGAGTTGCCGGATGTCTTCTCGATCCTGGCGTAGCCGGAAATGGCTCCGAGGGCCGCGAGGGACTGGCCGAACTGCATCCACTGGCCGGGTGTGAGCATCACCACCGTCGGCGTGCCGAGCGCTGCGCCGGTCCCGTCGAAGTAGCTGAGTGTCAGGGTGATCGAGTCGGAGGCGTCACCGCGGTTGACGAGGGCGAGATTGGACCGCTGAGCGGAGTTCTGTTGGAGGCCGTTGACGTACGCAACCGAGTTGGCTGACTCCGCGAGCGTCAGTCCGGGGTAGTAGACCCCGAAAGTGCCGCCACCCGAGGAGGCTGGCGCGAAGGTCCGGGCCCCGACGGCGAAGGCCGAGGGCGCAGTACCGGATGACGGCAGGGCAAGAAGCGAGCCGCCAACGCTGCTGCCGTCGTTGGGGATTGCCAGTCCCTGCGAGCGGAGGAATCCAATGGTGTCCGGCACACTCTGCTGCTCGCCAGGGGCCAGCGTCAGCATGGCCTGGCCCGAGCCGCTCCCGAGCGAAGCCGTGTAGACCAAAGTCACCGGTAGGGAGCTGGTTGTCAGATTGGCGAGCGTCAGCTCCGTGGTGTAGTGGCTGCCGCCCAGCCCGTATACGTCGAGAACGATCGGAATCAGGCGATCGCCCGGACCGGAGCCGTTCGCGATGAGAGGCGGAATGAACGAGCCGTCGGAGGTGACGGCATCGTTGAGGACGGCGTAGGCGGTGAATGGTGAGGTGCCTGAGGTTTCGGTGACGACGGCCCGTCCGGAGGCGGCCCTACCCGTGAGCGGCTGGTTGATCTGCGCCCAACCGTAGGAAGGAAGGTTCTGGTCGGGCAGTGTCCCGAGGTCCTCGCCCATCGGTCCGAACAGCTGCACGTGAAGCGTGATGGGAGCGCCGCCTGCGTTAACGAGAGCGAGGTTGGAGCGCTGGGCGTCATTCTGCTGGAGGCCCACGAGGGTTGCGGTAGTCGTCGTGGTGGCGGAGGCTGGGTAGAAAACACCGAACGTGCCGCCCCCGCCGGTCGTGAACGTGCGCCCGCCGATGAATGGGTCGCCGGAAGAGCCGGCGACGAACTTGGCTAAGAGCGTGCCGACAACGCCGCCGTCCATGGGGATCGCGAGACCCTGGGAGCGCAGGAACGAGATGGTATTCGGGATGATGCGGGTCTCACCAGGAGCCAAGGTGAGGGAGACGGAGCCAGTGCCCGAGCCGACCGAGGCGGTAAAAAGGAGGTCGACCTGGACCGCAGTCGTCGCATTCGCTGCCAGCGTCAGCTCGGTCGTGTAGTGGCTGCCTCCCAGACCCGCGACATTGTCGAGGACGACGGGCAGGAACAGTTCGGGATCGGCCGTCAAACGGAAGACGACACCACCCCAGCCGAGCGCTCCTCCGGAGTCCGTCGTCCCATAGAAGTCTCCGTCGCTCCCCTGCACGAGGGCGGCGGTGGGCCAGAGGCCGTCGCTTCCAGTGAACAAATGAAGCGTCGTCAGCATCCCCGTCTGCGTGATCCTAAAGACGGTGCCGCTACCGCTCGTACCACCGAGTTCCGTCGTCCCATAGAAGTCCCCGTCCGTTCCTTGCACGAGGCCGGCGGCCGGGCTCCGTCCGTCGCTCCCCGAGAAGGAGTGGAGCGTCGTCAGCGTTCCTGCCGGCGTAATCCTAAAGACCGTGCCGTAGCCGCTTGCGCCGCCCTTATACGTCGCGCCGCCCTCAGACGTCGTCCCGTAGAAGTTCCCGTCGCTCCCCTGCACGAGGCCCGCGATGGGCACGAGGCCGTCGCTCCCGGCGAACGAGTGGAGTGTCGTCAGCATCCCTGCCGACGTGATCTTAAAGACCGTGCCGCGATCGCTCGTGCCCCCGAAAAACGTCGTCCCGTAGAAGTTCCCGTCGATTCCTTGCACCAGCGTAGCGGCGTACGGATAGCTGCCGTCGCTCCCGACGAACGAGTGGAGTGTCGTCAGCATCCCCGCCGGCGTGATCCTGAAGACCGTCCCGTTACCGCCCGTGCCGCCGTAACTCGTCGTCCCGTAGAAGTTCCCGTCGGTTCCTTGCACGAGGCCGGCTTGGGGATCCGAGCCATCGCTCCCGGCGAACGAGTGGAGCGTCGTCAGCGTTCCTGCCGGCGCAATCTTGAAGACCGTGCCGCTACGGCTCGTGCCTCCAAAAGCCGTCGTCCCGTAAAAGATCCCGTCGATTCCTTGCACGAGGCCGTCACACGGATTCTGTCCGTCGCTCCCCGAGAAGGAGTGGAGCGTCGTCAGCGTTCCCGTCGGTGTGATTTTGAAGACCGCGCCGTTACCACTCGTGCCCTCTGAGGACGTCGTCCCATAGAAGTTCCCGTCTCTCCCCTGCACGAGGGTTTGGGGACTCGAGCCATCGCTCCCGGCGAAGGTGAATTCATGCAGCACCGTGTACGGCTGGGCGTCAGCCGGGAGGCCGAGAAGCAGCGGGACCGCCAGCAGGGACAGACGAGAGAAGCAAGCACTCATTCGCCGCGATAGGAATCGCATTCCAGCCCTCTCGGCAAACCCCAGATCACTGAGGCACCAGGTTGCCTGCGAAGTAGATC
>Ga0207930_1000258_pt1 | contig 15521 bp, 15 predicted proteins | sample NGESurshal092012_7_FD_184477 | JGI IMG/M metagenome (GOLD analysis project Ga0207930, IMG submission 184477) | Arctic peat soil microbial communities from Barrow, Alaska - NGEE Surface sample 210-3 shallow-092012 (SPAdes) | ecosystem: Environmental > Terrestrial > Soil > Wetlands > Peat ... | reverse complement strand
CATGGCGATGACCGGACAGATCCGCAAGGTGCTGAAGGAAAATCCGGAAGAATTCGATCCGCGCAAATATCTTAAACCGGCGATGGAGGCGATGGCCAAGCTCTGCAAACAGCGGCTGCAGGAATTCAACACCGCGGGGCAAGCCAGCAAGATCAAGAAGGTGCTGACCACCGCCGAGATGGCCAAGCGTTACGTCAAGGGCGAACTCGATCCGAAAGTCGCGTGACAGGCAGCTGCTCCTGAGCGCGTCGCCAGCTACCCCGCGCCCGCGCACGTTTTTTCCCGCAGGTTTTCTTGGGAATTGCCTGAGAACCGTCTAGTTTGACTTGCAAGGATATTGCTCTGGAGGAGGCATCGATGAATCTCGCCGATCTCAACAAGGTCGCCCTGGCCATGGTCGCGCCGGGCAAGGGCCTGCTCGCCGCCGACGAATCCTCGGGCACGATCAAGAAGCGCTTCGACAACATCAACGTCGCATCGACCGAGGAGTCTCGCCGCGACTATCGCGAAATGCTGTTCCGCTCCAGCGAGGCGATGGCCCAGTACATCTCCGGTGTCATTCTCTACGACGAGACCATCTGGCAAAATGCCAAGGATGGCACGCCGCTGATAAAGATCATCGAGCAATCAGGAGCGATCCCCGGCATCAAGGTCGATGAGGGCACGCAGGCTTTGTCGAACTGCCCGGGTGAATTGGTCACCACGGGGTTGGACAGGCTCGCCGAGCGACTGAAGAAATATTACGATCAGGGCGCGCGGTTCGCAAAATGGCGCGCGGTGATCGATATCGGCCAGGGCGTCCCGACCATGACCGCGATACACGTCAATGCCCACGCGCTCGCGCGTTACGCCGCGTTATGCCAGGCCGCGCAGATTGTTCCGATCGTCGAGCCGGAAGTCCTGATGGATGGCGATCATGACATCGACCGCTGTTATGAGGTCACCCAGCGCGTTCTCAACAAGACTTTTCAGGAATTGCGGATTCAGCGCGTCGCACTGGAAGGCATGATCCTGAAACCCAACATGGCGATCTCCGGCAAGAAAAGCACCAAGCAATCCTCCGTTGAAGAGGTCGCGGAGAAAACCATTCGGCTATTGAAGCGCTGCGTCCCCGCGGCGGTGCCCGGCATTGCCTTCCTCTCCGGTGGGCAGTCCGACGAGGACGCCACTGCGCATCTCGACGCCATGAACCGGATCGGCGGCCTGCCGTGGCGTCTCACCTTCTCCTACGGTCGCGCGCTGCAGGCGGCGCCGCAGAAGGCGTGGTCGGGCAAGGCCGAGAACGTCGCCGCGGCCCAGCGGGCATTAACCCACCGCGCGCGGATGAATTCGCTGGCGAGCAAGGGCGAATGGAAGGCCGATCTGGAAAAGAAGAAGGCGGCATAGATTTGGCCACTAAACCTGTTCCGCCGCGCCCGGTGCCGCGCCTCTATCTCGCGACGCCCGTTGTGGACGATACTGCGGCTTTGCTGGCAAGCCTTCCGGGCCTGCTCGCCGGAGCCGATGTCGCTGCGGTACTGGTACGGCTTAAGCCGACGGACCAGCGCACCATGATCTCGCGCATCAAGGCCCTGGCGCCTGCGATCCAGGACAGCGGCGCGGCGCTCTTGCTCGATGGTCATGTCGAACTGGTCGCCCGCGCCGGCGCCGACGGCGCGCATCTGACCGGCATCGAAGCCATGGAGGATGCGCTGCCGACGTTAAAACCTGACCGCATCGCCGGCGTCGGCGGGCTGACGACGCGGCACGATTCGATGGCCGCGAGCGAAGCCGGTGCGGATTACGTGCTGTTCGGCGAGCCCGATGCGAGGGGGCAGCGGCCTTCGATTGAGGCGATCACGGAGCGCCTGCAATGGTGGGCCGAACTGTTCGAGCCTCCATGTGTCGGCTTTGCGGAGTCGCGCGAGGAGGCCTACGAATTTGCGGCAGCCGGCGCGGATTTCGTTCTGGTCGGCGATTTCATCTGGGCCGATCCGCGCGGCGCGGCGGCGGCATTGATGGATGCGGAGCAGACCATCAGGCAGGCGCATGCCGCAAGGTCCGGAAAAGCCAAAGCCGAACAGGAATAGGAAATGAAGATCCTGCGTCCCATAGCAATCCTCGTCAGCTGTCTGATGTTGACGGCAAGTGCTGTGGCGCAAATCTCGCTGACGCCTCCCGGCGCGCAAACGCCCCCCGCGGCAGGCAATCCCGCTTCGAAACCGAAAGCAAAACCAGCCGCGGCAGCCAAGAAGCCGACAGCTTCTGCCGCGACGCCGAAGCCCGCGGCAACTCCGGCTCCGACGGCGACCGTAACTCCTGCCCCCGCGCCCGATGATCCCAATGTCGATCTGGTGTACGGCGCCTATCAGCGCGGCCAGTACAAAACCGCATTCGATCTCGCGACCAAGCGCGCGCAGGACAACGGCGATCCGAAGGCGATGACAATGCTCGGCGAGCTCTACGCCAATGCGATGGGCATCAAGCGCGACTATGCCAAGGCCGCGGACTGGTACAAGCGCGCCGCTGACGGCGGCGACCGCGAAGCCATGTTCGCTCTTGCGATGCTTCGGCTCAGCGGCCGCGGCGGCCCGGTCAACCGCGAGGAAGCCGCGAAATTGCTGGCGTCCTCGGCCAAGCTCGGCAACCCGAAGGCGGCGTACAATCTCGCGCTGCTCTATCTCGACGGACAGACGCTGCCGCAGGACCTCAAACGCGCGGCGCAATTGTTTCGCGTCGCCGCCGACGCCGGCAATCCGGAAGCGCAATACGCGCTGGCGACCTTCTACAAGGAGGGCACCGGCGTCGAGAAGGACATTGAAAAGGCGGTCCGGCTGCTGCAGGCGGCTTCGCTCGCCGACAATGTCGACGCCGAGGTCGAATATGCCATCGCGCTTTACAACGGCACCGGCACGCCGAAGAACGAAGCCGCCGCGGTGGCGCTGTTGCGCAAGGCCGCCAAACAAGACAGTCCGATCGCCCAAAACCGCCTCGCGCGCGTGCTGGTGACCGGACAGGGCGCGCCGATGGACAAGATCGAGGGCCTCAAATGGCACATTGTCGCGAAAACCGCCGGCAAGGGCGACCCCATGCTCGACGAGGCATTCGCGGATCTAAGCCCTGAGGATCGCGCCAGGGTCGAGGCGGCCGCGCGCAAATGGCTCGGCACCAAATGATCCGCCTTGACGCCACCACAACGGCAGGGCACCCACTGGGAAGCATCCCATTAATCCCTGTCCTGACCTGGCGATCAGGTCGTCTTGAGCCGAGATCATGCTGCATTCAGCCCTTATCAACGTCATGGTCAAGACCGCGCGCCGCGCCGGCCGCAGTCTCAAGCGCGACCTCGGCGAGGTCGAAAATCTTCAGGTCTCGCTGAAGGGGCCTGCCAATTTCGTCACCATGGCCGACAGGCGCGCCGAGGAGATGCTGCATAGCGACCTCACCAAGGCGCGGCCGGGTTACGGCTTTATCGGCGAGGAAGGCGGCATCCGCGAAGGCGACGACAAGAGCCACACCTGGATCGTCGATCCGCTCGACGGCACCACGAATTTCCTGCACGGCATCCCGCAATTCGCGATTTCGATCGGCCTGCAGCGCGAGGGCACCATCATCGCGGGCCTGATCTACAATCCCGCCAATGACGACCTCTATATCGCCGAGCGCGGCAAGGGCGCCTTCCTCAACGATCAGCGGCTGCGCGTCGCCGGCCGGCGCAAACTTGGCGAATGCGTGATCGCGTGCGGGCTGCCGCATATCGGACGCGGCGACCTCGAACTGTCGCGCGCCGAGATGACCGAAATTCAGGCCAGGGTGGCGGGTCTGCGCCGGTTCGGCGCGGCCTCGCTCGATATGGCTTTCGTCGCGTCGGGCCGCCTCGACGGCTATTGGGAACGCAACCTGTCGCCATGGGACATGGCGGCCGGACAGATTATCGTCCGCGAGGCCGGTGGCATCGTCAGCGGTATTGAGGGCGACGACGACCCGCTCAAGACCGGCAGCGTGATCTGCGGCAATGAGTTCGTCCACGCCGAACTGGTGAAGATTCTCAAGCCGCTGGGGAAGTGACGGCATTTTCGCCGTCATCATCCGCGAAAGCGGATGATCTGGTACGCCGCACCGATGATGTTAAATTCCAGTGTCACGGACTACTGGATGCACGCCTTCGCGGGCATGACGACTGTTATGACGCCGCCTTCATCCGATAATGGCTGACGCCCCATTCGCTGCCGTCGGCGTAACCGAACAGCCCCGCGGTGGCGAGGAAGAACCAGCGCCAGCGCCGCATCCACAACGCGGTGTCGTTGCCATTCACGGTACGAAGAATGGCTTCGATCTCGTCGCGATGGGCATCGAAATTGCCGAGCCAGTCGAGCGCGGTGCGCTGGTAATGCCTGCCGCTCCAGCGCCATTCCTTCTCGACCTCGAACAAATCGGCATATTGCCGGATCAGATGATGGCTCGGCATCACGCCGCCGGTAAAGAAATGCTGCGCGATCCAGTCGTCTCTGTCGGCGCGATCGAACAGATAGGCGCCTGAGCGGTGCGTGAAGATATGCATGAAGAAGCGGCCGTCCGGCGCGGGCCATGACCTCACCCGCGTCATCAATTCGCGCCAGTTCATCATGTGCTCGAACATTTCAACCGACACGATGCGGTCGCACTGCCGCTCCGGGGCGAACGCATTCATATCTTTCGTGATCACACGAAGATTTTTCAATCCGCGCGACGCCGCCTCGCCCTCGATGTAGATCCGCTGCGAATGCGAATTCGACACCGCTGATATCTCGGAATTGGGGAATTGCCGCGCCATCCACAGCGACAGCGAGCCCCAGCCGCAGCCAAGTTCGAGGATCGATTGCCCGTCGGCGAGATCGGCGTGCTCCACGGTCTGGCGCAGCGCTTCTTCCTCGGCCTCCTGCAGCGTGGACTCCGGCTCCTTGTAATAACATGAAGAATATTTGCGGTTCGGCCCGAGCACGTGAGCAAAGAATGCCGCTGGCACCTCGTAATGCTGGGTATTGGCGGCGTCGGTATGTTCGGCGAAGGCGCGTGCCGCCATCTCCTGCGCGAACATGGCATCGTTCTCCCCATTGCCGCTGGCAAGCCGCGTCGCGGTGCGCGAACACAGCCGCTGGATCGCGGCACGGATCACGAGATCGGGCAGCGGCACCCGTTCGGCGGTGCCGATTATTCTGGATACGACGCTCATGTGACCACTCCCTTTTGTGGTGGCAGTGGAAAGAACGTGCTGGTGCGTGACTGATAGTCGCGATAGCGCGCAGCGCCCGCTACCGGCCACAGCGCGCTGCCGGCCCCGACCAGCCCCACCGAGAACGTCCGGATGGTGTCGGCCCAGCCGGAATTGCCGGTGCGCTGCTGCACCAGCCAGGCGAGGCCCATCAGGACCGACAGCGACAGTGCGATCCCAGCCAGAGCTTCGAGATACAAAACGGCCATGCGAAATCCCGCCAAAAGCTTCAGGCGCCAAACATTTGTGAAATACGCTCAGGTCCTAAGCCCGGTTTCACGCCGAAGTTCCATGTTTCCTTCCCCGACAGACCGCAACCGGCCTTTTTTCCCGACACCGCTGTGCCATATTGGTGGCCGAAAGCGGTTCCTCGCAACGGATGACATTGGCAATGCCTTCAGGCCCCTCTTCCCGCTCCGCGATGGAGATCGAACTGACCAAACTGTCCTCGCCACGGATCTTCCTGGTGCGGATGGTCGTGTTTCTGGTGCTGTGCGCGCTCGTAATGGTCGTGCTCTACAAGCAGATCGTCCTCGCTTTCTTCGCCAATCCCGGTCTCAACGCGTTGATCGGCGCGGTGCTGTTGATCGGCACCATCCTGTCGTTTCGCCAGGTCATCCGGCTCTATCCGGAAGTCGCCTGGGTCAATAATTTCCGCATCGCCGATCCCGGCCTCGCTGCCGAGCGGCAGCACCCCACGCTGCTGGCGCCGATGGCGGCGATCCTCGGCGGCGAGCGCACCGGCCGGATGACGATTACGCAACAGACCATGCGGCATCTCCTGGATTCGATCGCCACGCGGCTCGACGAGGCCCGCGACATTTCCCGCTACATGACCGGCCTGCTGGTGTTCCTCGGACTGCTCGGCACCTTCTGGGGCCTGATCGAAACCGTCGGCTCGGTCGGCAAGGTGATCGACGGCCTGAAGGTCGGCGGCGACGCCGGCGCATTGTTCGACACCCTCAAGGAAGGTCTGGCGGCGCCGCTCGGCGGCATGGGCATTTCGTTTTCGTCGTCGCTGTTCGGCCTCGCCGGTTCGCTGATTCTCGGCTTTCTCGATCTGCAATCGAGCCAGGCGCAGAACCGGTTCTATACCGACCTCGAGGACTGGCTCGCCTCCACGGTGCGCGAATATTCCGGCGAGAGCGCAGCGGGCGGCGGCGAACTTCAGGCAGCTGTCGAGCGGTTGCGGGCCACCCTGGAAGAGGGCGGTGCGAGCCGTGGCACCACCGTGGCGTTGGCCAACCTCGCCGAAGCCATTCAGGGTCTGGTCGCGCATATGCGGACCGAGCAGCAGATGATCCGCGAATGGGCCGACGGCCAGGGCGAGCAGAACCGCGAGATCAAGAAATTGCTCGAGCGCATCGCGCGCCAGCCCGAGAAGAATTAGCTAAGCGTTTTCAATAAGAAGAGAGAAGCCAATGGCCCTCGCCCGTGCACGCCGCAACGAATCCGGATTCAACTACTGGCCGGGCTTCGTCGACGCGCTGTCGACGCTGGTGCTCTCGATCGTGTTCCTGCTGTCGGTGTTTCTGGTGGTGCAGTTCTTCCTGTCGCAGGAGGTCACCGGCAAGGAAAAGGCGCTGGAGCAGCTCAACGCCAAGATCGCGCAGCTGAACGATCTGTTGTCGCTGGAAAAACTTGGCAGGCTCAATCTCGACGACCAGCTCTCGCAGGTGCGCGCTGGGCTGGCGTCGGCAGAGGCCGAACGCGACCGCGTCAAGGGCCTCTATGAAGGCCTCGCCGGCGCGGGCGGCGATGCCGCCGGCCGCGCCACCGAACTCAACAAGGCGCTGGATTCCGAAAAACAAGTATCGTCGCGCGCGCTGGCGCAGATCGAGGTGCTGACCCAGCAGATCAGCGCGCTGCGCCGCCAGCTTGCGGCGCTCGAAGAGGCGCTCGATGCCTCGGAGAAACGCGACAAGGAATCGCAGGGCAGGATCGCCGATCTCGGACAACGGCTGAACGTCGCGCTGGCGCAGCGGGTGCAGGAACTGTCGCGCTACCGTTCGGAGTTCTTCGGACGCCTGCGCGCCATTCTCGGCAACCGGCCGGACATCCGCATCGTCGGCGACCGTTTTGTCTTCCAGTCGGAAGTGTTTTTTGACACCGGACAGGCCTTGCTGTTGCCGGAGGGCCGCGCCGAGCTCGACAAGCTGGCGACCGCACTGGTCGATCTCGACAAGCAGATTCCGGCCGAAATCGCCTGGGTGCTGCGGGTCGACGGCCATACCGACGTGCGGCCGATTTTGAACAGCCCGGTGTTCAAGTCGAACTGGGAATTGTCGTCGGCGCGCGCGATCTCGGTGGTGCAGTATTTGATCTCGCTCGGCGTGCCGGCGCAGCGGCTGGTCGCGGCCGGGTTCGCGGAATTCCAGCCACTCGACACCGCCACCACCGAAGAGGCCTACAAGCGCAACCGCCGCATCGAGCTGAAGCTGACGGAACGCTAGTGAGGACGAGGTATCAGCTTCGCCCCTATCGCACTGAGGACGAAGACGCCGCGATCGCGCTGTGGCAGCAAACCTGGCAGCAGGCCTATCCGGGAATCGATTTCGCCGCGCGCGTGACATGGTGGCGCGAGCGCTGGCGCAGCGAGCTGGTACCCAAGGCGGCGATCATGGTCGCGGAGCAGGTGGGCGCACTGGTCGGGTTCGTCACCATCGACGCATCAGGCTATCTCGATCAGCTGGTCGTCGCTCCCGATTACTGGGGCTCGGAGCTCGCCAACATGCTGGTCAACGAGGCAAAACGCCTGTCGCCCGAGCGCATTACGCTGCTGGTCAACGCCGACAATATTAGAGCGATCCGCTTCTACGAACGTAACGGTTTTGCGCAGGCCGGCGAGGACGTGAATCCGACCTCGGGCCGGCCGGTACTGAAGATGGAGTGGAACCGGTAGTGCTGTTCACGGCACCGTCCAAATCGTCATACCCCGCGAAAGCGGTGTATCCAGTACGCCGCGGCTTCACGGTTCAATCGCTGACGTCTCTTGAATACTGGGTCACCCGCTTTCGCGGGTGATGACGGACGTAGCGAGGCATCACGAGCGGAGTTCACACGCCCTCAAACTGCAGTCTCGCCAGCCGCGCGTAGAGTCCGTTGGCGGCGACCAGCGAGGCGTGGGTGCCCTGTTCGACGATGCGGCCCTGGTCCATCACCATGATCCGGTCGCAGGACAGGACGGTGGCGAGGCGATGCGCGATCACCAGCGTGGTGCGGTGACGCATCAATTCCTCGAGCGCGGTTTGCACCAGCGTCTCGGATTCCGCATCGAGCGATGAGGTGGCTTCATCGAGCAGCAGCAGAGGCGCATCGCGAAGGATCGCGCGCGCAATGGCGATGCGCTGGCGCTGGCCGCCCGACAGCGTCACGCCACGCTCGCCGAGCTGGGCCTCGAATCCATCCGGCATGCGGCGGATGAATTCGGTGGCGTGGGCGAGGTCGGCGGCGCGCTCGACCTCGGCGTCATCGGCGTCGGGCCGGCCGAAGCGGATGTTCTCGCGCGCGGTGGCGGCGAACACCACGGAGTCCTGCGGCACCAGCGCGATGCGCGTTCGCACCTCGCGCGGATCGGCGTCTCTGATCGAAACCCCGTCGAACGAGATTGCGCCTTCAGCGGGATCGTAGAACCGCAGCAGCAGGTGAAACAGCGTGCTCTTGCCGGCGCCTGACGGGCCGACGATCGCGACCTTCTCGCCCGCGCGCACTGCCAGCGAAACGCCATCGACCGCCAGCGTGTCCGGCCGGGTCGGATAGGCGAAGCTGACGTTTTCGAAGCTGACGTCGCCGCGCGCCGGCACCGGCAAAGCGCGCGGTGATGCCGGGGCCGATATCGCCGATTTGACGCGAAGAATTTCGAACAACCGTTCCGATGCGCCTGACGCGGCCGAGACCTCGCCCCAGACCTCGCTGAGCTGGCCGAGCCCGGCCGCGGCGAAAGCCGCGTACAGGACGAACTGCCCGAGCCTGCCCGGGCTGATGGAGCCGGTCAGCACATCGTGCGATCCGATCCAGAGGATCGCCACGACACTGGAAAAAACGATGAAGATGATGATCGCGGTGAGAACCGCGCGCGCGCGGGTCGAACTGCGCGCCGCTTCATAGGCCTGTTCGACTTCGCCGCCGAAGCGCGCATTGGCCAGCCGCTCGCTGGTATAGGCCTGCACGGTGCGGATGGCGCCGACCAGTTCGGAAGCATAGGCGGTCGCCTCCGCCAGCGTATCCTGAGCGTTGCGCGACAACCGCCGCACCCAGCGGCCGAATGCCACCAGCGGAATCACGATCACCGGGATAGCCAGCAGCACGAAGCCCGAAAGCCGCGGGCTGGTGATCACCATCATCGCGGTGGCGCCGACGAACAGCATCACGTTGCGCAGCGCAATCGACACCGAGGCGCCGACCGCGGATTTGATCTGGGTGGTGTCGGCGGTGAGGCGCGAGATCAGTTCGCCGCTGCGCGCGGAATCGAAGAATGAAGGCGACAGCGACATCAGGTGAGCGAATACATCGCGCCTGAGATCGGCGACGATGCGTTCGCCGATGGTCATCACCAGATAGAACCGCGCCGCACTGGCGCCGGCCAGCACCGCGACCACCGCGATCATGACGCTGAAATAGCTGTTGATCAGGGCGATGCCTTCGGGGCTGAATCCGAAGTCGATCATGCGCCGGACCGCGACCGGCACCAGCAGGGTCGTAATGGCGGCGATCGTCAGCGCGATCAAAGCCAGAAATGCGCGCCCGCGATAACGCCCTACATAGGGCGCCAGCGCCAGCAGCGGACGCAGCCGCACGCTGCGTTTGGCCGGCGCCGGCGTCAGTTGCGCTTCGACGGAGGATGCCTCCGCCGGCACCGAATCGCGCCGTGGCGGCGTTTCGTCACGCCGGTCTTCAAGCCGTTCGACTGCACTCATGAGATCTGGACCAATCGCTTTGCCACCCCCAGATAGGCCCCGCCGCCACCGCTGGCAAATCGGGGAGGATCCTTGGCTTGTTTTGGAGGGCTTGCTGCGTTATAGAGCGGCCCAAATCCATCTCACAGCCATCTTAGAGACAGCGCCGGCGCGCCGAAGGATCTGCCATGAAAGCCGAAATTCATCCGGAATATCATATGATTACGGTCGTAATGACCGATGGCACCGAATACCAGACGCGTTCGACCTGGGGCAAGGCAGGCGACAAGCTGAACCTCGATATCGACTCCAAATCGCACCCGGCCTGGATCGGCGGCGCCCAGCAGTTGCTCGATCGTGGCGGCCGCGTGTCGCGGTTCCAGAAGAAGTTTTCCGGTTTCCTCAAAAAGGATTGAGGCCTCTTAGGCCACCTTACTCGAGGCAAGACGTCAAAACGCCCCGGCTCGCACCGGGGCGTTTTCATTTGACGCGCCGGCGTCAGGATCGCCAGCCGACGCAGGCGGCGATGACGCAACAGGCGGCGATCCGCAAGCCGGTCAGACGCTCGTTGAGGAACACAGCTCCGAGCAGTGCGGCGAACACCACGCTGGTTTCGCGCAACGCCGACACCGCGCCCATCGCGCTTGCCTGCATCGCCCAGATGATGGCGCCATAGGCCGCGAGCGAAATCAGCCCGCCGCCGGCCGCCCTGCCCGCTTCCGCCAATGGTACCGCAAACACCGCGCGCTGGCGCCGCGCCAGATACCATAGCGGCACGGCGAGGAAGAACGCGAACATGCCGCCGGTGTAGGCGATCCAGTTGCCGGAGGCGCGCACGCCGAGGCCATCGACAACAGTGTAAGCGGCAATGCTGACGCCGGTCGCCAGCGCCGACGGCAGGTTCATCGCGTGCAACCGGCCTCCTTTCTTTGGAGCGCGATCGGACGCAAAACCGGATTCCACTTTTGCTGATCGCGCTCGCGCCGCTGCCAGCATGAAAATCCCCGCACAGACGAGGCCGATGCCGGCGGTGCCGAGCGGATTCATCCATTCACCGGCGAACAGGCTGCCGCCGAGCGCGACCAGCGCCGGCGAAGAGCCGCGCGCGACCGGATAGGTCTCGCCGAGATCGCCGCTGCGATACATCCGCACCAGCAACGCATTGTAGACGAGATGAATCAGACCCGAGGCAAGCACGTAAGCCGCGCTCGCCGATGACGGCAGGCCGGAGAACGCCATCATCGCGAGGCCGGCGATGCCGACGGTGACGTTCATGATCAGCATCGATTGGGTGCGATCGGCGCCGCCGCGCAGCAACGCATTCCAGCTCGCGTGCAGGAACGCGGCCGATAGCACCAGCACAATCGAGAAAGGGGTCAGCAAGGCCGGATCAATCTTGTGTCGACTGTAGACGCGTGCGGACTAGCGCGCGCGTGGCCAACGATCCGGCGTTATCGCTGCTCGAACGCCGCCTTCAGGCGATTGAGCTGCGGCACCAGCGGATTGCCGATCGCGGCGCGTTCCGTCGCCGGCGTGTGGATGCTGGTATCGAGGCGGCGGACTTTCGTCTGCAGCGCCATCGAGCGGGCGATCAGGTCCTTCAATTGCTGCGGCAGCTTTTCGATCATGTCTTCGGCGCCGGGATCGGCAGCGCTGAGCTTGACCTTGGTTTTTTCGCGATTGGCCTGGGTCAGCGTCATCTCGCCTTCCTTGACCGCGCGGTGCAGCAGCAGCCACGATGCCAGTTGCATCAGACGTGTGGTGAGCCGCATGCTTTCCGTTGCGTAGGTCAGGCTGACGGAGCGCTCGAGCGCCTTGGCCTCGACGCGGCCGACCCCGTCGAGATAGGCGGCGGTCTCCTCGACCAGATCCATGCCTTCCCGGAACAGGGTGCCGAACGCCGCGGAATTGGTCAGCCGCTCGCTGAATTGAACGAGAGCGGTTTCGCCTTGCGAACGGTCCGACATGGTTAACGCCTCACGCCACTGTTTACGCTGCCGGCCAACACCGCACCGGCTTATGATGAACAAATCATTGCGCGCCCCGGGGCCGGAGTCCAGCCGCAAGGCATTTTATGGTTTCCAGCGAGGTGACGGAACCGAAGACGCCCAAAAAAAGAGCCGCCGTTTCCGGCGGCTTTTGAAGTTGATAACAGGGAGGCGTCAAACAGAGTGGACAGGAGCCACTCGGTGTCCAAACGAGGACAATTCAAGTCATAAGCGAGAAAGCTTAATCAATCGTAAACGAACGATTTCCTTCAGCCTTCGTTTGCCATATCGGCCATTGGCCGACCGCCGCACGACCGGGATACGCCAGCGCGCTCGGGACCGCGCCCGGCGCGGCGGGAGCAACCCAAGTCCTCTCAGCGAGCTGTCCCCGCGAACACCGGCACCCATAACCCGCGGCAGTTTTGATTAAGGCAGGCGTCCACCGCATTGCGCCAATGAGAGGACACGGCGTATGGGTCCCGGCGTTCGCCGGGATGACGCAAACGGTGACCGGCGTCAGACGCTTCTCACGACTTGAAAAAGCTGGCGGCGGCGTCCCTGGAGGCGCGCTTCTTCGTCATCGCCACCTGCAGCCGCTCGATTTCCGAAGTCATCAGCGCGATGCGCTCGGTAAGTTCCTCGACCGACAGCAGCGACAGATCCTGCCCGATCTCGTGGGTGACTTTCTTCCTCGGCTTGTCGTCGTCCTCGATGGCCATGTTTTCTACCCCGTGCTCAACTATCCGGGAGGCGGTTGCCAGCCGGAGCGCGGCTGGCTAATCAGATGCCTCTTCAAAATTCTTAGCGTTTCGCAAGGACAAATCATGGAAAAGCTGCCCGCGCAAATGACCGTCATCGGCATCAGCAAGCCCGGCGGTCCGGAGGTGCTTTTGCCCGAGACCCGCGCGGTGCCGGCGCCCGGGCCGAACGAAATCCTGGTCAAGGTTGCGGCGGCCGGCGTCAACCGCCCGGACATCTCACAGCGATCCGGCTCCTATCCGCCGCCGCCCGGCGCCAGCGATTTGCCCGGCCTCGAAATTGCGGGCGAAGTCGTGGCGGTCGGCACCGGCAGCACCAGGCACAAGCTCGGCGACAAGGTCATGTCGCTGGTGGCCGGCGGCGGCTACGCGCAATATTGCATCGCGCAGAATGCCCAGGCGATGGCGGTGCCATCGGCGCTGTCGATGCTGGAGGCCGGCGCCATACCGGAAACGCTGATGACGGTCTGGCACAATGTGTTCGAGCGCGGCGCGCTGAAGGCTGGCGAGACGCTGCTGATCCATGGCGGCTCATCCGGCATCGGCACCATGGCTATCCAACTCGCCAAGGCCTTTGGCTCTAAGGTGATCGTCACCGTCGGATCGAAAGACAAGGCCGATGCCTGTCTTAAGCTCGGGGCCGATCGCGCGATCAACTACAAGACCGAAGACTTCGTCGCCGAGGTAAAGACGGCGACATCGGGTGCGGGCGCCAATGTCATTCTCGACATGGTCGGCGGCGACTACATCGAACGCAATTACGATGCGGCCGCGATCGACGGACGCGTGGTCCAGATCGCGTTTCTGGGCGGACCCAAGGCAAATGTTAATTTTGCCAAGCTGATGATGAAACGGCTGCACCACACCGGTTCGACGCTGCGTCCCCGCAGCAACGCGGACAAGGCTGCGATGGTCGCCGCGATCGAGGCCAGGGTGATGCCGCTGTTGCGCGAGGGGCGCGTCAAACCGCTGATGGACAGCACATTCCCGCTGGAAAGGGCCGCCGATGCGCACCGGCGGATGGAGACCAGCGAACATATTGGCAAAATTGTGTTGGCCGTTTAACGCTCGCGAGCGATGAGCGGCCGGAAACCCTTTGATTCCCCTCACATTCATGTCATTTATCCCGCCACGCCGGGCAGTTCGCTTCGCCCGGAAGCGTCGTCGATCGCGGAGAACTGACATTGCGTCTGATCAGGTGCCTTGCGCCCCTCGCGCTGGGCCTCATGATTTTTGCCGCCGCGCCGCCGGCGCGGGCCATCGACGCCGTCAGCGTCCGCGGCGACGCGCCCGCGATCGACCTCACCGCGGTGCTCGATCATCAGCGCAGCGACACTGACCGCATTCAGGTCTCCACCGCGCCGGGCACCGACGGCATCGTCCGCCGCATCGAAGTCCGCGCCCGCGAAGGCGGCCAGAACTGGGTGGTGTTCGCGCTCGCCAACAACACCGACGACCAGCTCGACCGCCTGATCGTTGCACCTCACTATCGCATCGTGTCGTCGGGGCTATTGTGGCCCGACCTTGGTCTGTCGCGCATCGCGACCATCACGCCGTCGACCGGCGACCGTCCCGAACGCCAGGAGAGCGCGACCGCGGACATCTTCCGCATCACACTCGATCCCGGCGCCGTCATCACCTTCGTCGCCGAACTGCGCACCGACAAGCTGCCGCAGCTCTATCTGTGGGAGCCCGACGCCTACAAGGACAAGGTCAACTCGTTCACGCTGTACCAGGGCATCGTGATCGGCATTTCCGGATTGCTGGCGCTGGTGCTGACCATCCTGTTCGTGGTCAAGGGCAGCATCATGTTTCCCGCCGCCGCCGCGCTGGCGTGGGCGGTGCTGGTCTATATCGGCGTCGATTTCGGCTTCTGGGGCAAGGTGCTCGACATGTCGAACAATGCCGAGCGGGTGTGGCGCGCCGCCGGCGAAGCGATCCTGGCTGCGACGTTGCTGGTGTTCTTGTTCGCCTATCTCAATCTCAGCCGCTGGCATGTCCGCTACTCCCATATCACCGTCGGCTGGCTTGCCTTTCTCGGCTCGCTGGTGGCGCTCGCGCTGTTCGATCCCGCGGTGGCCTCCGGCATCGCGCGCATCTCGCTGGTGCTGATCGCCTTCGCGGGCTTTGCGCTGATCGTTTACCTGTCGACCCATGGCTTCGATCGCGCGGTATTGTTGATCCCGACCTGGTTCCTGCTGGTGGTCTGGGTGATCGCGGCCGGCATGACGGTCGCAGGCAGCGTTACCAACGACATCGTCGGCCCCGCGCTGCTCGGCGGCCTGGTGCTGATCGTGATGCTGATCGGGTTTACGGTGATGCAGCATGCTTTCGCCGGCGGCGGCGCCACCACCGGCGTGGTCTCCGACGTCGAGCGCCGGGCGCTGGCGCTGACCGGCTCCGGCGACCTGATCTGGGATTGGGACGTCTCCGCCGACAAGGTCTTCACCAGCCCCGAGACCGAAAGCCTGCTCGGGCTAAAGCGCGGCACGCTGGAAGGCCCTGCCGCGAAATGGCTCGAAGTGCTGCATCCGCTCGATCAGGACCGTTTCCGCGCCGCCCTCGACAGCGTGCTCGACCAGCGCCGCGGCCGGCTGGTGCAGGATTTCCGGCTGCGCACGCCCGATGGCCACTTCATGTGGTTCGCGCT
>Ga0207930_1000255_pt1 | contig 15531 bp, 15 predicted proteins | sample NGESurshal092012_7_FD_184477 | JGI IMG/M metagenome (GOLD analysis project Ga0207930, IMG submission 184477) | Arctic peat soil microbial communities from Barrow, Alaska - NGEE Surface sample 210-3 shallow-092012 (SPAdes) | ecosystem: Environmental > Terrestrial > Soil > Wetlands > Peat ... | reverse complement strand
CCCCGCGGATCAGCGTGAATTCGATGGCGACCGCAGACACCAGCGTGAAGGCGCAGAGATGGTGAAGGAAGGCGAACAGCGTGGACATGGGCGCGGGGCTCCGTTTATCGCAGGGTTTAACAGCCGGACCGCGTTAGCGCGACCTGTCGGCCAATCCGGCTTACGTGCTCCCTATTCGTCATTCCGGGGCATCGCAAAGCGATGAACCCGGAATGACGAGATGATTAGCACACGGAGATTCCGGGTTCGCGCTGACGCGCGCTCCGGAATGACTGAATGTTAAAGTACCAGCCTACAACGGCAAATTGTCGTGCTTCTTCATCGGCATCTCGACATGCTTGTCCCTCAGCATCGCCAGCGCCCGCGCGATCCGGCGCCGGGTCGAGTGCGGCATGATGACGTCGTCGATATAGCCGCGCTCGGCGGCGACGAACGGCGACAGGAAGCGGTCCTCGTATTCCTTGGTCCGCGCGGCGATCTTGTCGGCGTCGCCGATATCGGCGCGGAAGATGATCTCCACCGCGCCCTTGGCGCCCATCACGGCGATCTGCGCGGTCGGCCAGGCGTAGTTCATGTCGGCGCCGATTTCCTTCGACGCCATCACGTCGAACGCGCCGCCATAGGCCTTTCGGGTGATCACCGTGACCAGCGGCACCGTGCATTGCGAATAGGAGAACAACAGTTTGGCGCCGTGCTTGATCAGCCCGCCATATTCCTGCGCGGTGCCCGGCAAAAAGCCCGGCACGTCCACGAAGGTGACGATCGGAATGTTGAAGGCGTCGCAGAACCGCACGAAGCGCGCGGCCTTGCGTGAGGCGTCAGAGTCGAGCACGCCCGCCAGCACCATCGGCTGGTTGGCGACGAAGCCGACGGTGCGGCCGGCGATGCGGCCAAATCCGGTGACGATGTTTTTGGCGAAGGTCTCGGAAATCTCGAAGAAATCGCCTTCGTCCACCACTTTCAGGATCAGTTCCTTCATGTCGTAGGGCTTGTTCGGATGATCCGGAATCAGCGTATCCAGCGACATGTCGACGCGCTCGATGTCGTCGAAACTCGGCCATTCCGGCACGCCGTCGGTGTTGTTGGAGGGCAGGAAGTCGATCAGCCGGCGCATCTGCAACAGTGTCTCGACATCGTTCTCGAATGCACCGTCGGCGATCGAGGAGCGCGTGGCATGCACCGAAGCGCCGCCGAGTTCTTCGGCGGTGACGACCTCATTGGTGACCGTCTTCACCACATCGGGCCCGGTCACGAACATGTAGCTGGTATTCTTCACCATGAAGATGAAGTCGGTCATCGCTGGCGAATAGACATCGCCGCCGGCGCACGGCCCCATGATGACGGAGATCTGCGGGATCACGCCGGAGGCGACGACATTGCGGCGGAACACGTAGGAATAGCCCGCCAGTGCGGCGACCCCTTCCTGGATACGTGCGCCGCCGGCGTCGTAGAGGCCGATGATCGGCGCCCTCGCCTTCATCGCCATGTCCTGGATTTTTACGATTTTCTGCGCATGGGTCTCGGACAGCGATCCGCCGAACACCGTAAAATCCTTGGCGAACACAAAGGTCTTGCGACCGTTGACGGTGCCCCAGCCGGTGACGACGCCGTCGCCCGGAACCTTGGTCTTTTCCATGCCGAATTCGACCGAGCGGTGCTCGACGAACATGTCGAGCTCCTCGAACGAGCCCTTGTCGAGCAGGAGTTCGATGCGCTCCCGCGCCGTCAGTTTGCCGCGGGCATGCTGCGCCTCGATGCGTTTTTCGCCGCCGCCGAGCTTGGCGCCGGCGCGGCGCTCCTCAAGGGTATCCAGGATGTCTTTCATGGGGGGCTTCCTGCCAGATTTGGGTCGGTTCTAACACGGCATTTTGGCGGCGGGAAACGCCCTTCCGGCATCTGGCACCCCGGGCCAGCGCACGATATATCCCGGGCCCCAACGGAGGCGAGGCGATGACGGATACAGCAACCACGGAAACCGCCGGCGCCGCGTCAGGAGGACTGCGCACGCTGCTCCGGCTGGAGGGGCTTGCGCTGTTTGCGGGCATGACGCTGCTTTACGCGGTCTGGGGTGGATCGTGGTGGGTCTACGCCATCCTGTTCCTGGTGCCCGATCTGAGCTTCGCCGCCTATCTTGCCGGTCCGCGATTCGGCGCCGTGATCTATAATGCCGCGCACTCTTATCTGGCGCCGATGGCGCTGATGGTCACGGGATTCGCGGCGAGCGAGCCACTGATTCTTTCCATCGCGATGATCTGGCTGGCGCATATCGGCATCGACCGCGCGCTCGGCTACGGGCTAAAATACAGTACCGGTTTCGGCTTCACCCATCTCGGCCGCATCGGCAAGGACGCGGCCAGGAAGGACGCGGCCAAGGCGGCTTGAGCCATGCGTTTTCGAGCGAAAGCTTGCCCCGCCCTTGATGCGGGGTGGATCTAGGTTCGCGTGAAGAAAACGCGTCAAAGATTAAAGCCCCTACTTTTCGCCGGTCTTGAACGGCGGCTCCTTGCCGGGAGGCGTGGTTTCCTCCGCCATTGCCAGCATCATGGCGACCATGACGTAATTGCCGGCCACCGCCGTCAGATCCACGATCTGCTGATCGTTGAAAACCTTCTTTGCCCGCGCAAAGGTCTCGTCCGAAACCTTCTGCGTGGTCGTCAATTCGCTGACGAAGTCATATACCAGCGCCTCGTCGTCGGCCATCTTCGACGGCCGCTGATTGGCTTTCAGCTCGGCGATGATATCGGCTGACAGTCCCGCCTTCGCCGCCAGCGGCGCATGCGCGTACCATTCGACCTGGGAACGCCATTGCCGACCGATGATCAGGATCGCAAATTCGTTGAGCCTGGTCGGGACCGAGGTTTCCCAGCGCAGATAATGAAACAGATCGAAAAGCCGCTGACCCAGCACCGGACTGCGCATCAGCGGGTTGTACGGCCCGCCAAGGCCGACGCTCGAGACCTTCATGACCTGCTCGCCGAGCGGCCTTTGCGCCTCGTTGAGCGCATCCATGGTCAGTTGCGGAAAGCGCGGCTCCTTGCTGGTCGCGGGCTGCGCGAACATCGTGGCCGCGAGCCACCCGCCGGCCGCGGCGACCGTGAGCGATGACATCCAGAGCGCCGATTTCATGGTTTCCTCCATGGGTTTTTATCAATCGGCAGAAGCTAATCCAGCCGCGTATCCCGCGCCAGCCGAACGGATCAGATGGCGCCGATATCGCCGAGGAAAACAATGGTGCAGGGAAACCCGCTAGCGGATTCGCCCCGACAGCCGGAGCACGAAAATCAGCACCTCCGCGACCGCCTTATATAACTCTGCCGGAATTTCATCGCCGAGTTCGACATTGGAGAGCGCGCCGGCCAGCACTTCGTTCTCCTCGATCGGGATGTCATGGGCCTTGGCGACCTCGATGATCTTCGCACCGAGGCTTCCCCTGCCCTTGGCAACAACGCGCGGCGCGCCCGACCTGTCGTAATGCAGCGCGACCGCAAGCTGGGGTTTCGCTTTCGGGTTCATAGCGCGCGATCCAGAAAATGCCCGGCAAGTGCCGAGGCCGATTGAGCCGGCGCGCCGATGCGGATCACGATGTCGCCCGGCAGCAGTTCGGCGCGGGTCAATGCCTGGCTTAGCTGCGAGACGCCGGCCTGCAGCTGCTCGACGGTTGCAGGCCGTTCCGCCCACATTCGCACCGAGGTCCGCTCGCCTGCGAGCGACACCATGACGTGAACCGGGCCGGCCGGCTCGACGTCGAGCGAGAACCGCGCCCGCCAGGCGCGCTTGGCCGCTTCGATCTCATTGCCGGTCCCGTCGCGTGAAATCTCGAACTGCGCCACGGCCGTTCCATGCGGCATAACGAATGGAATTTCGAAATTCCAGCGCGGCACGGTCGGATCGAGCCGCGATACTGTCGGATCGGCCTGGCCCGGCAATGAGGCGACCTGCAACAGCGTCTGCCGCGCGATGGCCGAGTCAGTGTCGTCAAGCAGATGCCGCACGCTCGTTGCGAGCGGCGCACCGGGTGCGATCGATGGCGCGGCAACGGGCTGCGCCGATGGCAGCGCGCCGCGAAACGGCGGCGGCGGCGTGTTGGTATGGACGGTGATGTCATCGTTGCGACCGTCATTCGGCATCGCCAATGACGGGCTGCCGATTTCCCGCAGGTTTTCTTGCAGATTTCCTTGCAGGTTTCCCTGCAGCACTTCGCGGAGCAGATTGAGCCCAGCACCTGCCGTCGCCGCGTGCGCGCCGGTGTCGAGCAATGTGGCCGATGACACGATCTGCGGCAGGAAAATTTCCTGCGCTTCGATTTCGGGAGACAGCGACGGCGCAGACATTGTTGCCAGAGCCGTTGCACGCGGCGCGGCGGCATCATTCGAGGCGGCGGTATCGGGAACGCCTGGCATGGCTGACCGCGGCACGGCTGACTGCGGTGCGGCGGCGGCTGCCGCGGCCGGGCTATCCGCCGTGCCGAGCGATGACAGCAGCGTTTGACGAAGCACGATCAGCGCGGCCTTGAGATCGGGTAGCCCGGATGCGGTTGAAGCAGAGCCCGACGCCAATGAGGCCTCCAGAAAGAGTCCGGAGCTTTCGAAGGCATTCTTGACGTCGCTGCCGGTCAGGTTTTGATCGAGGCTGGAGCGCTGTGCCAGCACTTGCGCGACTGCCTGTTGCAGCGCCGGCGGCAGGCCGCCGGACGATGCGACGACACCGAGATTGGCGAACAGTGGCGCCAGGCTTCCCTGCTGTGTCACAGCGGTCTGCACCGCCGCCGAAACGGCTGATCTCTCGAGCGGGGTCAACGCATTGACGGACGGGGCGGCACTCACGAGCGGATTCGCCACGGCAGCGGCATTCCCTGGGGGCGCAAGCGTCGCGCCCGGTGCCAGGGTGACAGTGTCCGGGGACGTGCCGCCGGTCGCCGCAGCGGTGCCCTGCCCGACCACCGCGAGCCGGATGCCGTCTTGCGTCTGCGACACCGCAAGCTGCAAGTTCTGGCCGGCTTGAAGCGGAATTTCAGAGAGAACATCGATCGACAGGTTGGCGATCGCGATCTGCACCAGATTATCCGCGAGGATCTTCAGCACCTGGGCGTTGATCACGGTGCCCGGCTGCAGCACTACACCGGACGCGACGCCCTGGGCCGTGATTACCGGAACGGTCGGATTGACGGATATCGGCATGAGGGCGGTCTCGCTGGGCCGTGAACGCTAGCCCAACCACGTAAACCTCTCGTTAACCGACGGAGCGCGATGCGCTAGGAATTCAGCGATTTTAGAATGCCGGCGGCGGCTTCGAAATCGACCAGCCGCGCCGCGCGCCGTGCGGCGACCTCTTGGTCGACGCCCCATTGATCGATGTTCCAGTCCTCGTCGACATGGGCGGCAGCCCAGACCTGATCCTGATCAAGCACGCCATGCATCAACGCCAATGCGAGCAGCGCCGAGCCGGTCAATGTGGTGACCACGTGGAGGGCCGCGATCGACCAGGGGTCGGCCGGAAATGTCTTGCGCATCGCGGCGATGGCGGAATCTGGCTGGCGGACATGCACGATCCCTTCGGCCAGAATGAAGTGGGCGCCCAGCGTATCCGCCGCCCAAAACAACAGGGGATCCCAGAGTGCTGCCTCCCGCGCCACCAGCGCCTCCGGATGACCGGCACGATAGAACAACAGATCGGAGCCAAGGTATTTGGCGACGTCGTCGGCGACGGCCTCGACCCGTTCGACCACGGCATCGACGCTGTTTCCGAACCGGGTCAGCGGCATGGTCAGGGGATCGATGGTCTCCTGCTGGGCCTCCCATTCCGCCGCCATCGCGTCGGCGATCTGGCGGGTCGGCGCAACCAGCGTACGCCCCGAGGGCGTGCGGATCGGCTTGTCATCGAGCGTAATGACAAATCCGTCCGGCGATTCGGCAACACCGGCACGGGTGTAAAAGCGCTTGCGGCGCGGCGCGCGCGTCGAGCGCCGGACCGCTTCCTCGGCATCGAGCGGAGATTTTCCGGCAACTTCGTCGAACACTTCACGCATGCGGTCTTATACCGCTTTTGAGCGACGTCGACACCGGGTCGCACCAGGAAAACGCGTCAACCGGCCTGCCATCTCACCGGACCCCGCCGCCGCCGAAGTACCACAGCGCTCAGGGCTTCTGATAAATCACCTCACCCGCGCGAATGGTGTAGGCGACTTTCGCGAGATTGCTAACGTCGGCCACGGGGTCGCCATCGAGGATCGCGAGATCGCCGTCAAACCCCACTTCGACCTTGCCCTTCTTCGCAGCCTTGAAATAAAGCGCAGGATTCGTCGTGAGCGAGGCGAGGATTTGTCTTTCCGAAAGCGCCCGGTGCATGAGTTCGTATTCCAATGAAGTGTCATAGATCGTGGTGAAGCCGACGTCGGTCCCAAACAGCACGCTGCTGCCGTTTTCTGAAAACGCCTTGAGCTGACCGACGCCGGAATCGACCAGCCGGGCGGACATAGCAGGCCCGCCGATCGTCTTCGCAAACAGAGAAAGGGTCGGGATCAATGCGGTCCCCTGCGATTTGAATCGCGCAAGCTGCTCGGGACTATAGCCCGGTTCTCCCGGAGTGATGTGAGCCAGCACATCGACGCCGGCCTCGATCACAGTCTCCAGACCCGTCCTGTTTTGCGGGTGGGCGAACACCGGCTTGCCCTGCGCATGGGCCACCTCCACCGCGGCCCTGGCGATGGCCCCGTCCATATTCACCACAGGCTTGTCGCCCATATAGACGCCGGTAAAAAGCTTGATACCGTTTAGACCCATTTCAAGATAAGTCCGCGACATTTGCGTGGCTTCGTCTGATGTGGCGGCTTCGGGGAGTTGCAGCTCAGCCGGCAGATAGACAGGATGCCCGCCCTTCGGGAAAATGCTGCCGGCAAAGCGAATATTCGGACCCGGCACTTCACCGGAATTGACGCGCTGGCGGAGCGGCAAAGAGTCCCGCGGGTCGGAACCAAGGTCCCATACGGTGGTGAAACCCCATCGGGTCAGCATCTCCTGCATATGTTCTTCCAGCGGCGCGGCCGGCGCGCTGCCCGCGTTTTTCCATTCGGCTTGCGTGAAATGAACGTGACTGTTCCAGAATCCCGCAACGACGGTCTTGCCGGTACAATCGATGACGCGGGCGTCCTGCGGAACCGGAACGTCACCGCGGCCACCGATCGCGGTGATGACGCCACTGGAGATGACAACGACCGCATCGGTGAGCGCAGCAGCGTCAGGTGACGCATAGACGCTGCCGCCGAGCAGGACGAGCGTTTGCGCACTTGCCGTCGCGCTGACGCACCCGGATCCGCCGAGAAGAAAACAAAAAAGCGCGGTGCGAAGCAGATTCCCGATCATGGGCGGATCCTTTGAATGTTCACGGGCAGTCGGCTGCCGGGACAGACGGGAACCGAGCGATACCTGACCAGTTCGCCCTCGACTTGATCGTTGTTGCCCCCTCGGGGTGAAATCGACGACGGCGCATGGCGTCATGCCCCGAAATTATTCTTCCGGCGCGTTCTCGATCGGATCGAACCGGTCGGCCTCGAGACCGAGCAGGTTCCACGATTGCAGCATATGCGGCGGCAGCGGCGCGGTCGCGTCGATAAATCCGCCGCGCGGATGCGGAATCACGATCCGGCGCGCCAAAAGATGCAGCCGTTTCTGCAGGCCGCCCGGCAGCTGCCAGTTCTCCTTGTTGAAATATTTGGGATCGCCGACGATGGCGTGGTCGATATGCGCCATATGCGCGCGCAACTGATGGGTGCGCCCGGTGACCGGCTTCAACGAAACCCAGGCGAGCTTCTGCGCCGACGTCTCCACGACAGCATAATAGGTCACGGCGTGGCTGGCGCCCTCGTCGCCATGCGCCGCGATCCGCATGATGGTATCGTCCTCGCTCTCTTCCTTGGCCAGATAAGTCGAGATGCGGCCCTGCTTCGGCTTCGGCACGCCCGCAACCAGCGCCCAGTAAATCTTGCGCGCCGAGCGATGGCGGAACGACCCGGTCAGCGCGGTCGCGGCAAATCGCGTTTTCGCGATCAGCAGACACCCCGCCGTCTCCTTGTCGAGCCGATGCACCAGGCGTGGTTTCTGCCCCTTGGCATCGCGCATCACCTCCAGCATGTCGTCGACATTTCGCGTGATGCCGGAGCCGCCCTGCACGGCAAGCCCAGCGGGCTTGTTCAGCACCATGACGTCGGCGTCCTCATAGAGGATCATGTCCTTGAGGGCAGAAAGCGTTTTCGTCGCGGCTTCCGAAAGCTCTCCTGCGACCTTGGGCGCATCGAGCTTGAGCGGTGGAATGCGGATGCTCTGGCCTTCTTCCAGCCGGTCCTTGCTGTCGGCGCGCTTGCCGTTGACGCGCAATTCGCCTTTGCGGACGATGCGCTGGATGTGGGAGAACGAAAGGCCGGGAAAGCGCGCCTCGAGAAAGCGGTCGACGCGCATGTTGTTCTCGTCCGCGGTCACTACCACGGTCTGCACTTTGGTAGGGAGCGGCGCGGGCTCAACGACGGTCTTCACCGGCTGCTCGGCAAACGGCGCGGGCCTCGGCGCGCGCGGCGTTGTCGAGGCAAAACGCGCGGGCTTGCCGCCCGGACGATGCGACTTTGACTGTAACTGCGAGCGCTCAGCCTGCGATCCACGAAAGGGACGCGCGCCCTTCGGGCGATCGCCCGCGGGGCGCAGTGGTCTCTTGACGCGACGGCTCATGGTGGTTGTGGCTCCGAACTAGACGGTTGGGTAGCGCAAAAGCCGCGGATCGTCACGGCGAAATCAGTCAATTTCGACGCGGAATCGGTGATGCCGGGCGAAGCGGACCCTCCACCAACTATCCCTGATCCCGCTCGCGGCGCAGCTTTGCCCAATAATCCAGCCGCTTGCGGATCTCGCGTTCGAAGCCGCGATCGGGCGGATCGTAGAAGGTCTGGCGGCCGAGCGCTTCCGGGAAATAGTCCTGGCCTGAAAAGGCATCCGGCGCGTCGTGATCGTATTGGTAGCCGCCGCCATAACCTTCGGACTTCATCAATTTGGTCGGCGCGTTCAGGACGTGTTTCGGCGGCAGCAGCGAACCGCCCTCCTTCGCCGCGCGCATCGCCGCGCCAAACGCCTTGTAGGCGGCGTTCGATTTTGGCGCGGTGGCAAGATAGATCACCGCCTGCGCGATCGCCAGTTCGCCTTCGGGATGGCCGAGGAAATCATAGGCATCCTTGGCGGCGTTGCAGATCACCAGCGCCTGCGGATCGGCAAGCCCGATGTCCTCGACCGCCATCCGCACCACGCGCCGTGCCAGAAACAGTGGGTCCTCGCCGGCGTCCATCATGCGCGCGAGATAATACAGCGCCGCGTCGGGATCGGAGCCGCGCACCGATTTATGCAGCGCCGAGATCAGATTGTAATGCCCGTCAGCGGATTTGTCGTAGATCGGCGCGCGGCGCTGCAGAATGTCCTGCAAGGCTTCGGCGCTGAAAATCTCGCCTTCGCGCGCGGCGCGCCAGACCTCTTCGGCAAGCGTCAGCGCCGCGCGGCCGTCGCCGTCGGCCATCCGCACCAGCACGGCGCGCGCCTCCGCATCCAGCGGCAGCTTCTTGCCCTCGACGTTTTCGGCGTGGACGAACAGCTTTTCGACGGCGGCCGGATCGAGCGAATGAAACACCAGCACGCGCGCCCGCGACAGTAGCGCCGCGTTGAGCTCGAACGACGGATTTTCGGTGGTCGCACCGACCAGCACCACCGTGCCGTCTTCCATGACAGGCAGAAACGAATCCTGCTGCGCGCGGTTGAACCGATGCACCTCATCGACGAACAGCAGCGTCCCCTTGCCCATCTCGCGCCGCGCGCGGGCCGCATCGAACGCCTTCTTCAAGTCGGCGACGCCGGAAAACACCGCCGAGAGCTGTTCGAAATGCAGATCGGTCGCATCCGCCAGCAGCCGCGCCACCGTGGTCTTGCCGGTGCCCGGCGGGCCCCAGAAGATCAGCGAGCCCAGGGTGCGCGTCGCCAGCATGCGCGTCAGCGCACCGTCCGGCCCCAGGATATGATCCTGCCCGACTACATCGGACAACACGCGCGGGCGCAGTTTATCCGGCAAAGGATGCGGTGCATCGTGGTCCATGCCCGCCGCGGCGAACAGGGTTTTTGCTTCGCGTGGTTGCTTCGGGCTCATCCGCCGAGCGTAACGTTGATCTGCTGGCCGCCGCGCACGAACGTGATGCGCCAGACCCGGGCGGTTTCGTGCGTCGCCTTCTCGAGATCGCCGGTCCTGGCGATTTTCTGATTGTTGACAGCCAGGATGATATCACCCTTCTGGAACCCAAGGCTGGCGGCCGTTCCGTCATCGGCCAGATCGGTTACCACCACCCCTTCGGTATCCGCATCCAGATGCAGTTCATCCGCCACCGCGGGCGAGATGTTGGCGACCTTCGCGCCCTGGAATGGCGAACGTGACGTCAGGACAATCTCGTTACGGCCGACGTCAGGCGCGGTTTCAAGCGGCACCGTGAGCTTCACCGTCTTTCCGGCGCGCTGCACTTCGATCTGCGACGTCCCGCCGAGCGGGCGGGTCGCAAAGCGGTAATCAAAGGCATTGGGATCGTCGACTGTCTGGCCGTCGATCTCGACGATCAGGTCGGACAGCTTCAGTCCGGCGCGCGCCGCCGGACTGTTCGGAACCACGTTGGCGACCAGCGCACCAGTCGGAAGGTGAAGCCCCATGGTCTCGGCGATTTCGGGCGTCACCGCCTGCAATCGCGCGCCAAGCCAGGGCCGCTTGACGGCCTTGCCGCCGCTCTTCGCCGAGGCAACCACCACGCGCACCATGTTGGCCGGAATCGCAAAGCCGATGCCCTGCGATCCACCGGAGCGCGAGAAGATCGCGGTGTTGACGCCGACCAGCTTGCCGGTGATGTCGACCAGCGCGCCGCCCGAATTGCCGGGATTGATCGCGGCATCGGTCTGAATGAAGAACTGGTAGTCGGTGATGCCGACCTGGGTGCGCGCCAGCGCCGAAATGATTCCGTGCGTCACGGTCTGCCCGACCCCAAAGGGATTGCCGATCGCCAGCACGACGTCGCCCACCAGGAGCTCATCGGAATTCGCAAAATCAAGCGTCGGGAATTTCTCGTGGCTATCCTTCAGCCGCAAGACCGCGAGATCGCTGCGGCTGTCCTTGAGGACGATCTCGGCCTCGAATTCCCGCTTGTCGGAGAGCGAGACCTTGACCTGATCGGCGCCTTCGATGACGTGATTGTTGGTCACGACCAGGCCGGAAGGATCCACCATCACGCCCGAGCCCAGCGACCGCTGCATTTGTTCCGGCTGCTGGCCGGGCACGCCGAAGAACCGGCGAAAGATCGGATCGTCGAGCAGCGGATTGCGGTTCTGCACCATCTTGGCGGCATAGACGTTGACCACCGCCGGTTGCACATGCTGCACGATCGGCGCGTACGAGAGCCTTATCTCGGCAGGCGATGCGGGCACGCGCCGGTCCTGCGCCAGCGCCGGTAAAACGACCACCACTGAGATCAACAGCGCGGCCAGGGAGCGAATCATCGTCATGCCAAGAATCCTGAAATGGATAGCCTCAGATATAGGCGGCAGGTTGCGTCGAGAGAAGGGAAACCGGGACGCGATACCCCCAATTAGGCCGCGCGATTGGGCGCTTTGATGGTCTTTGGGATGGTCTTTGACACAGGTCCGCAGGACAGCCGCTCCTGATGGCCCTCGCCCCAGGCCTTGAGGGTGTCGATGACCGGACGCAAGCTCTCGCCGATCTCCGACAGCCGGTATTCGACCCGCGGCGGCACCTGCGCATAGACCTTGCGGATCACGAGCCTGTCCTCTTCCAGCGCGCGGAGCTGCTTGGTCAGCATGCGCTGGGTAATGCCGGGCATCCGCCGCCGCAGCTCGCCGAAGCGCTGGGTGCCATCCTGCAAATGGTAGAGGATGACGCCCTTCCATTTGCCGTCGATCAGATCGAGGGTCGCCTCGACCGCGCAGCCCGGCCTGCGCGCAAAATCTCGCCGTTTCATCCGCAGTTTTCCCAATAGTATCCAAACGGGGACTATATCCCCGAATTTACAGTACTTGCCAAATTCGTGCCAGAGCGACAATTAGGCGAAGGGTTATCGCCACCAGATGGAGACCATGAGCATGAAGGCCGTCGGATACAAAAAATCTCTGCCGATCGAAACCGCCGAGGCGCTGATCGATTTCGAGACCGCCAAGCCAGAACCGCGCGGCCGCGATATCTGCGTCGCCGTGAAGGCGATTTCAGCCAATCCGGTCGACTACAAGGTACGCAAGCGCGCCGCACCACCCGAAGGCGAGACCAAGATCCTTGGCTACGATGCCGCCGGCGTCGTCGAGGCGGTCGGTCCCGATGTCACCCTCTTCAAGGCCGGCGACGATGTCTTCTACGCCGGCTCGATCCAGCGCCAGGGCACCAATTCGGAATTTCATCTGGTCGACGAACGCATCGTCGGCCGCAAGCCGAAAAGCCTTTCATTCGCGCAAGCTGCGGCCTTGCCGCTGACCTCGATCACCGCCTGGGAGTTGCTGTTCGACCGCCTCGGCGCCGTGCCCGGCAAGAGCGTCGATCCGCGCACGCTCTTGATCGTCGGCGGCGCCGGCGGCGTCGGCTCGATCCTGATCCAGCTCGCCCGCCGCCTCACCGGCCTCACGGTGATCGCCACGGCGACCCGCCCGGAATCGCAAAAATGGTGCCTCGATCTCGGCGCACATGCGGTGATCGATCACGGCAAGCCGATGAAGGAGCAGATCGAGAAACTGAAAGTGCCCCCGGTGGCGCTGGTCGCAAGCCTCACCTTCACCGACCAGCACTACAAGGCGATCGCGGACTTCATGGCGCCGCAGGGGAAATTCGGGTTGATCGACGATCCCCCGGAATTCAACGTCAGCGTTTTCAAGGGCAAAGCCATTTCGATCCACTGGGAATCGATGTTCACGCGCTCGTCGTTCCAGACGCCGGACATGATCGGCCAGCACATGCTGCTCAACGACGTCGCCGACTTGATCGACAAGGGCGTATTGCGCACCACGCTCGATCAGACCTTCGGGACGATCAACGCCGCCAATCTCAGGCGTGCCCATGCCCTGCTGGAATCCGGCAAGTCACGCGGCAAGATCGTGCTGGAGGGGTGGTAAAGAAAGGAACGACACGGCGTTCGTCCGTGGCCGAACGAGTCTCCACGGGATCGGGTGCTTAGTCACCCGTATCCTGGCTTGATCGACCCCAGGAAAGTGGCAACAAACGCTGAAACCTCCGGCTGACATCAATCAATACGGCACCTTGTCGGCCTTTCGCGCCCATGCCTCAAATACTTCCTTCGCGTCGACATCGTCGCTTTGCTCAATCTTTATTTTTCGATTTTCGAGAGGCGCGCTTACCTCCCTGTAGAGTTCTGCATCGTCGAAGCCGACATTTGCAGCCGCGTCACGGCTGTTGGCGAAGACGATGCGGGATATCCTTGCCCACCAAATGGCGCTGAGGCACATCGGGCAAGGCTCACAGCTCGTGTAGATGACAGCTCCATGCAATGAATGGCCGCCTTGCGCCCGACACGCGTTTCGGATCGCATTGATTTCAGCATGTGCGGTCGGGTCACCGTCCGGCACGACCTGGTTTTTTCCTTCACCAAGCACGCGACCGTCCAGGACGACGACGGCTCCAAATGGACCGCCTCCTTGGCTGACGGATTCGCAGGAAAGCTCGATCGCTCGACGCATATGGACGTCCGTCATCTAACAGTTCCTGTTTCTCATGCGATGGTCTGGACGATGCCGCCCTCGACGCGAAGGGCGGCGCCGTTGGTCGCCGAGGCCTCTTTCGAGGAGACATAGACCACCATGTTGGCAATCTCCTCGACGGTGGCAAAGCGTTGCAGCAGCGAGGTCGGGCGGAATTGCTTGACGAACACCGAGGCCGCCTCCTCCACCGACTGGTCGTTTTGCTTGGCGAGACCCTTCACGAAGGTTTCCACGCCTTCCGACATGGTCGGTCCCGGCAGCACTGAATTGACGGTTACGGCGGTGCCGCGGGTCATCTCGGCGAGGCCGCGGGACACTGCAAGTTGCGCAGTCTTGGAGACGCCGTAATGGATCATTTCCTTCGGGATGTTCAGCGCGGATTCCGAGGAGATGAACACGATGCGACCCCAGTTGCGCTTCAGCATCCCCGGCAGGTAGGCGCGCGACAACCGCACGCCTGACATGACGTTGACCTCGAAGAAGCGGGTCCAGTCCTCATCGGGTGTATCGAAGAACCCCTTGGGTTCGAATATTCCGGCATTGTTGATCAGGATATCCACCTCCAGCAGCACCATCATCACCGTCTTGCACCCGACCACTGTCGAGACATCGGCGGCGACGCCCCGGATCTTGGCTCCGGGCACGGCCTTGGCCAACGCGGCGACCGCGGCGTCGACCTTGGCCTGGGTGCGGCCATTGACGGTGACGGTCGCGCCGGCCGCGGCGAGGCCTTTGGCGATCGCATGACCGATGCCGGTGGTCGAGCCCGTCACTAGCGCGGTCTTTCCCGAAAGATCGATTTTCATGTGAACTCTCCATTAGCGATGACAGGGATATCGGGAGCGGCACGCGCAACTGCAATCGCGGCCGGCGCATGACTTGAGTTCAAGAAAGCACTGGGGCTCAATAAAAAGCACGTGGGCCTAATAAAAAAGCGGCGCACCAGGCGCCGCTTTTTGCTGACTATTTCGACGATTGTCAGGCCGCTTCAGCGGCCTTTTCCTGCACCGGGCCGGAATCGAGGCCCTTGGCATCGACATCGCGGTCCACGAATTCGATCACCGCCATCGGCGCGTTGTCGCCATAGCGAAAGCCGGCCTTGATGATGCGGGTATAGCCGCCATGCCGGTCCTTGTAGCGGGTGGCGAGAACGTCGAACAGCTTGCGAACCTGATCCTGGTCGCGCATCTCGCTGATCGCCTGCCGGCGCATGGAAAGACCGCCCTTCTTGCCGAGCGTGACCAGCTTTTCAACGATCGGACGCAGTTCCTTGGCCTTCGGCAGCGTGGTGACGATCTGCTCGTGCTTGATCAGCGCCGCGCACATATTGGCGAACATCGCACGCCGATGCTCGGCGGTGCGGTTGAGCTTCCGATGAACCTTGCCGTGACGCATGGTATATTCCTCAATACTTGTTCTGTCGCGACGGCTCGTCGGACAATTTGCTCAGGTGGGCCGCCTGCGTTCGCCCAAAATACAATGGCCGGGACATCAAGCGTGAAGACGCGCTTCGCGCTTGAACTGGCCGTTGCGGTCATCTTCCGATCAATAGTGGTCCTCGAAGCGCTTGGCGAGCTCGTCGATGTTCTCCGGCGGCCAGCCCGGCACTTCCATGCCGAGATGCAGCCCCATCTGGGCCAGCACTTCCTTGATCTCGTTCAGCGACTTGCGGCCGAAGTTCGGGGTGCGGAGCATTTCGGCTTCCGACTTCTGCACGAGGTCGCCGATATAGACGATGTTGTCGTTCTTCAGGCAGTTGGCC
>Ga0207930_1000252_pt1 | contig 15698 bp, 6 predicted proteins | sample NGESurshal092012_7_FD_184477 | JGI IMG/M metagenome (GOLD analysis project Ga0207930, IMG submission 184477) | Arctic peat soil microbial communities from Barrow, Alaska - NGEE Surface sample 210-3 shallow-092012 (SPAdes) | ecosystem: Environmental > Terrestrial > Soil > Wetlands > Peat ... | reverse complement strand
TCGAGCCCGGCGGAAAAGCGCTCAGGCCCGCGTTCGACAAGGACCGCTTCGCGGCCGGCGAGGCGGAATACTCCTGGGCGCTGAAGAACAACCTGCGCGTGACGCGCACCCCACGCGAGCTTCACGCCTACGGCAAGGCGCGGGTGGCCGAGACCCTCGTCGAGATGACTGCTCTCTCGCGCCGCGTCGCCGCGGACCACAAGCTGAAGGACGCCTCGCCTGGTGCGGTCCTGTCGTTTCTCGGAAACGACATCCCGAAGAACGACGCCGAGATGCTGTCGTGGTACCAGCTCGCGTGCCAGCGTCTCGTGGAGTACGGCCGGAAGACCGGCATGTTCGACCTCCCGTCGGATTACCGCCTCGACGTCGCCTTCACGCCGCCGCCGCTGCGCGACACGATCGACGCCGCCTATTACCCGGCGCCGCAGCTCAAGAAAGGGGGCGTCGGGCAGTTCTACGTGACGCCGACGGGCGACGATCCCGCGGCGCTTCGCGAGCACGCGCGCGCCGCGGTCGCGAGCCTGGCGGCGCACGAAGGCTTCCCCGGCCACGACTGGTACTACCAGTTCATGCGGTCACGCGGCAGCTCGATCTCCGCGATCCGCTGGCTGACGCCGGGCGGCGTGGAGGACTCCGCTTCGATGTGGGAAGACGCGATGTCGTCCGAGGGGTGGGCCCTCTACTGCGAGCGCCTCGTGGGCGAGCCCCGCACGAATTTCCCCGACGGCTTCTACAGCCCGGAAGAGCGCTTTTTCGAGCTTCAAAACCAGCTCCTGCGCGATGCCCGCGTCGTGATCGACACCGGAATCCACTGTGGCTTCATGTCGTTCGAGGACGCCGTGACGTACTTCGTGAGGAACGTCGTCTTCGTGAAGGGCCCGGTCTCGACCGATCCCGCGCTGAATCCCGACGCGAAAGAGCGCGCCGCGGTCGCATCCGCCCGCAGGGAGATCTTCCGCTATTCGAAGTGGCCCACACAGGCGATCACATACCACCTCGGCAAGGCCGAAATCCTCGCGCTGCGCGAGGAATGCCAGGCGGTCGAGGGGCCCGCTTTCTCCGAGCGGCGGTTCCACGAGGAGTTTCTCTCCGAGGGTCAGATCCCGCCGGGGGCGTTCCGCGCGCGCCTCCTCGCGAGAGCCCGCGCCCGTTCAGCCGCGACCGGCGCTCCGGACGCGACGAACATCGGAATTTCGCGCTGAACGGCGCGGAGCTCAGGCCGGCTGGGAGCCTTTGCGGTCGAGCGCGCGCCGGACGCTCCGCGCGAGCGTCTCGGGGTTGAAGGGCTTCTGGATGAAGTCGCTTCCCGACTCCAGGATGCCGCGCTCGTCGAAGTAGCCCGACGCGAAGACGACCTTCATCGAGGGGCGCTCGGGGCTCAGCAGGTCCGCGAGGCGCCGGCCGTTCAGGCCCGGCAGGAGGACGTCGGTGAGGAGCAGGTCGATCTGTCCCGCGTATCCGCGCGCCGTCTCGAGCGCCTCCTCCGCGCTCGACGCGACGAGGAGGCGATAGCCGCTCCGCTCGAGCAGGAGGGAGGCGAGACGGCGCACGGATTCCTCGTCCTCGACGAGAAGGATCGTCTCCGTGCCCCCGCGCTGCAGGAACCGCGGGGTCACGTTCGAAGGCGAGTCCGCGGCGCCGTGGACGCGCGTCAGGTAGACGAGCACGCGCGTCCCTTTCCTGGGCTCGCTCTCGATGTGGATGTAGCCGCCGCTCTGCTTCACGATCCCGTAGACCGTCGAGAGCCCGAGGCCCGTGCCCTTGCCTCTCTCTTTCGTCGTGAAGAAAGGCTCGAAGGCGTGCGAAAGGGTCTCGGCATCCATTCCGTGGCCGGTGTCGGAGACCTCGAGCAGCACGCAGTCCCCTTCGGCGACCTTCGGAACCTCCGGAAGGTTCGCGGCATGAAGCGACACGTTCCGCGTCGCGATTCTGAGGACGCCGCCCTCGGGCATCGCGTCGCGCGCGTTCACCGCGAGGTTGAGGAGCACCTGCTGAAGCTGACCCGGATCGGCCAGAACGCGCCAGAGGTGCGGGTCGCGCTCGGCCTCGTACTTGACATCCTCGCCGAGCGTGCGCCGCAGCATGCCGTCGACCTCGGCGAGCACCTCGTTCAGGTCGAGGATCTTCGGCTGGAGCACCTGCTTGCGGCTGAAGGCAAGGAGCTGTTTCGTGAGCGCGGCGGCGCGCTCTCCGGCCTTGCGGATCTCGTCCGCGGAGTGTTTCACCTCTGGCGAGGGGTCCGAGTCGAGAAGGAGCTCCGCGTACCCGAGGACTGCCGTCAGGAGATTGTTGAAGTCGTGGGCCACGCCGCCCGCGAGCCGTCCGATCGCCTCCATCTTCTGGGCCTGCCGGAGTTGCTCTTCCAGCGCGCGCTGTTCGGCGAGACTGTGCACGACGTTGAGCACGGTACGGCGTCCGCTTTCCTCGATGAGAACCGCGTCGATCTCGACGGTGACCTCCTTCCCGTCCTTCCGCCGGAAGGCGCGGTTCGGGACCGTCAGCGACTCCTGATCGGCAAGCCGGTGGACGTTCGCGTCGACCGATGCGCGATCCTCGGGCGCGAAGTCGTAAAGGCTCAGCGAGGACAGCTCTTCCGCGGAGTAGCCCAGCATGCGCTGAAACGCCGGGTTCGACTCGAGAACCCGCCGCGTCGCGAGATCGAAGAAGAAAAGACCGTCCCGCGACGACTCGATGACGCTTCGATAGCGCTCGCGCGACACCCGCAGCGCCTCCTCGGCCTCCTTGCGCTCCGAGATATCCACGATCGTTCCTTCGATGACTTCCGGAGGGCCCGGCAGAAGAGACGCGTGCTCGAGCGTCCAGAACAGGCTTCCGTCCTTGCGGCGCGATCGAGATTCGTACGCGACGAGCGAGCCCTTCTCCCTCAGGGCCTCGAGAAAACGCTGTCGGGGCTCCGCGCTCTCATAGAGCGCAACCGCGGATTGATCGAGCAGGTCCTGCCGCGACTCGTAGCCGTAAAGGCGAGCGAACGCCTCGTTGCATTCGAGGATCTGGCCTTCAGGGGTCGTGCGGTAGATCCCGACGAGACTCTGCTCGAAGAGACGCCCGTACCGCTGCTCGGAGGCCCGGAGCAAGGCCGTCGTGTCGCGGGCGGCGGCGCGGGCCCGGAACCGCGAGAAGGCGTCTGACCAGTTGATGCCGGGCACGCGTCTGAATCATAGCCCGGGACTCCCGCGGCTCAGTCTCCCGAGACGACGAGGATCGATCCGGCCGAGAAGGCGTTGAACTCCGGCGCGTACATCGACTCCACGGTCGCGGGCCCCACGCGGAACGTGCCTGCCATGTTCGCGCGCAGCCGGTATTTGAACGTGTACTGCCCCACCGGCAGACGCTCGAAGAAGAAGTTCGTGGCCGAGTCGTTGGTCTCCTCGTACCAGGCGATCCCGAGGTCCCACTTCCAGCGTGAGACCGCGTTTTCCGGCTCGAGGCCGGCCGCGCGGGGATCTCGCAGGTGGACGTACTCGGCCTCGTGCTTCGTCCGGAGAGAGATCTGCACCTCGATCTCGTCCCCCGGCTTCAGCACCGCGCCCTCCGCGAGCGGAGTCAGGACGAACTCGCGCCCGTTCGTCGCGCGCCGGAAGTACTTCCGCGAGACGGAAAAGAAGTCGCCGCGATCCTCGGCGGGGAGCTTCTCCGTGGAGTAGTGCCATGCGGCCGAGGCGAACGCGAAACCCTTGCCCTCCTTCTCGACGACTACCGTCGAGGTCGTCTTGGGGTCGATCCTGTCGCCGGGCACGACGACGCGATTGTTCTTCCCGGTGTACGTGGCCGGGTCGAACGTGAACGTGACCTTCTGGGTCCCGACGGTGACCGTCGCGTCCTCGGGGATTCCGAGCGCGCCTTCGCGCTTCAGATAGTGGACGAGGGAGTAGATGACCTCGGCCGTCGCCCGAGTGGATTTCCACTGGTTCAGCTTCTTGTTGAGGAGGAGCCACTGGACGATGCCGTCCATCTTCGCGTTCTTGGGGTCCAGCTCGAGGAGCGTGCGCAAGGCGAACGCGTGCGTCTCGATCGTGTCGTTGTACCAGAGCCACGAGCGGTCCTCCGGAGCCCAGAACGTGCCCTGCTCGTCGTTCGTCTTCGCCGAGTCCATCACGGACGCCCACACGAGGCCCGCGTCCGCCGGACGGCCCATGCGCTTCAGCGTCAGCGCGAGGTACCCCTTCAGATACGGCGAGTGTGCCTTCCAGTGCTTGAAGGAGTAGTCGAGCATCTCCCGGCGCTCGGTCTCCGTGACGGCGCCGTTCGAGAAGGACGCGTCGGGGTACGCCGAGACGACGTAGTTCAGGAAAGTGATGAACTCCCAGCATCCGTTCAGCGACATGCAGCGCTTCCACTCCGTGCGGTAGTGCTCGGCGACGTAGGAGAAGGCGCGCTGGGTCATGTCCTTCGGCACGTCCACGCCGAACTCGGCGGCCTTCGCGAAGCCGTGGAGGAGGTAGAGCGTCATGTACGGCGACGGCGGACCGCCCGGGAACCACGGAAAGCCGCCGACGGACGTCTGCGCCTTGCGAAGGCGCGCGAGCGCCGACTCCCGGTTCGCCCGCGCGACACGCGGATCGAGGACGTCGAGCGCGCCGTTCTGCCCCGCGTCGCCGCCCCGCGACGTCACGAGCCAGGGCGTCTCCTCGAGCGCCATCTTCCGGTTCGGGTCCAGGGCGTCCCAGCTCTCGAGCGGCGTCGTCCGCTTCGCCATCTCGGCGGCCATCTTCGCGACGGCCGGATAGTCCTTGTAGACGCTCGAGATGATGCCCGTCGAGACGAAGCGGTTCAGCGTCTGCTCCGTGCACTCGTAAGGGTAGTTGACGAGATACGGGAGAGCCTGGAGCACCGTGTAGAAGAGCTGCGCGTCCACCGTGACGACCATCTGCTCGTTCACGCGCGTCGGGTCGTCGTTCTTCGCGAGGTCGTCGAAGCGGAGGGTCTTCTTGTCCTTGTTCCTCAGCGTGACGAAACGCGACTGCACGAGATGCATCCGGCCCGGCAGAACCGGCACGGGGCGCAGCTCGCCGTCGGAGACGTCGCCGGCGGTCGCCGTGACCTTGAACGCGGCGTTTCTCAAGCCCCTCGGGGCCGTCACGAGGAACGTCAGATTCGTTCCGCCGCCCGGCTTCACCGTGAACGGCTTTTTCGCGTCCGCGTCGCCGACGCCAAATGCCGCGTTCAGACTCGCGTTCCGGTCGGGATCGAGGATGTCGAGCACGAGCGTGCCGGAAAGCGGTTTATCGGACGCGTTGTTCACGACGACCTTGATCCCGGCCTTGTCGCCTTCGCGCAGGAAGCGCGGGACGTATGGGCGAACCATGAGGTCCTTCACCGTCCGCGTCTCTTTTTCCGCCGAGCCGCCGCGGAGATCCACCGTGATGGCATGGACGAAGACGTTCCACGACGTGACGGAATCCGGCACCGTGAACGCGATCGTGGCCGAGCCGTCGGCGCCCGTCAGAAGGTGCGGCTGCCAGAAAGCAGTCTCGGAAAAGTTGCTGCGCAGGGCGGCTGGTGAAGCGTCTCCTGCTTCGCCGCCGCTCGTCGCACCGTCGTCTTTTCTCTTAGAAAGAGAATCCCGCTCCCTGTCGCGCGAGTCCGATGCCCCATCGAGCTTGCCTTCGGCGACCGGCGCCTGCGCGCTGATGACGGACTCCTGCCGCGCCGCCTTCATGGCCATCGGCGCCGAGGCGGGGTACGCCTGGTTGTAGGCCATCCCTCCCATGGGTCCGCCCATGACTCCGCCCCGCCGGCCCGGGCCGCCGATGCCGTAGCCGTCGTCGAACTTCAGACGGTCGGCCGTGAGGCCGCCCCACGAGGGCGGGCTCGGAAAACCGCCGCTCGTGAGCCACAGCGACTGCGCCGGGCCGAGCGTCGCGCGCCACGTCGCCGGGGTCGCGCGGTTCGGCAGGAGGGACAGGGGGCTCGGCGGCCGGTGAGGCGCGAAGATGTCGAGGCTCCGGTCGTACATGTACGCGAGGAGCTCGGCCGTCTCCGCGAGCGGGTGCTCTCGTGTCGCGCCCTTCACGCTCACGCGCCAGGTCTCGGCGTGGCCGGGCCGCAGGCGGTCGCGGAACGTCGCGAACGTGACCTTCAGCTCGCGGTCGTCCCACGGCACGAAGAGGCTCTGGGTCTGCTGGAGGAACTGGTGGTCGTTGACGGCCGTCACCGTGACGCCGAAGCCGCCGCGGTCCTCCTCCGTGATCGCCCGCTCGATCAGCGCCGCGTCCGTTCCCGCGCGCAGAATGCGGCGCTCGATGACCTTGCCGGCCCTGACGAAGTCGAGGAACAGAGCCTGGCCCTTGATCCCCGACGCGGCGTAGAAACGCGCGACGCCGCCCACTTTCACGGAGGACGACTCGACGAGGAGGACGAGCGGCAGCGCAGGCGCCGCCTTCGAACCCGCGACGAGAAAGTCCTGCGCCATCTCGTACTTCGCCCCGAAGTCGTCGGCCGTCGAGTAGCGCAGACGGTAGGCGCCCGCCGGCAGCGCGGGCAGCTCGAGCTTCGCCTCGCCCTTCGCGTCGTGCGTGACGGCGCCCGACGCCGCCTCCGCGCCATCCTTCCACGCGTGCAGCCACGCGTCGACGGAGTAGTCCGTCGACCAGCGCGGGCGGAGCAGGTCGCCGGGAGTCAGAAACTCGTTGCTCCCTGCGCTCGTGGACCCTCCGTTCCTCACGGCGCCCAGCCCGCTCGGCGAAAGGCCGTTTTCGGATTGCTTAGAAGGGAGCTCAGCAGGCAGCAGTGTTTTCTCGGGCCCGACGAGCCGCAGCAGCCGCCAGGTTCCCTTGCCTGGCCGCGGCGCTCCGTCGAGGTCCGTGCGCACGATCTGGGCCTCTCCCCTCTTCCCTTCTAAGAAAAAATTCGTGCTCCTCTCCATCCGGGCTTTCACGCTGACGAACCCGAGGCGGAACGCCCGCTCCTGTGAGCGAGTCTCGCCGCCCTCGTCCGTGACGTCCGCCGAGAGGCGGTAGCGATACGTCACGTCCTTGCCGGCGCGCTCGTCGGCCTTCGGCGTGAACGTGACGGCGAAGGTCCCGTCCTGAGCGAGAGAGGCTCTGCCCGTCGCGACGATCTCGGCTCCGGCCGGGCGAGAGCCGCCCCACCAGCCCCACCACCACCACGGGTACTCGGCCTCGCGCGTGACGCGCCAGACGACGCTCCCATTCGTGACGGGCAGGCCGAAGTAGTAGCGCGACCCGCCGCGGAACGTCGCGGGCCGGTTGAGGCGCAGAGGGTCTTTCGGGACGTCGAGCGTCGTCTCGAAAGTCGGCCGTTTGTAGTCCTCGACGCGGATCGAGGCGGCCCCTCCGGTCGCGCACCGCACGCTCCAGGCGCCGAGCGCGCGCCCGGCGGGGATCGCGAACTCTCCCGCCGCCGAGCCGTACGCGTTCGACGAGACGGTCTTCGACTCCACCGTCTGCCCGTTCGCGTCGACGAGCGTGAGCGTCACCGGCGTCTGGGGCGTGACTCGCCACCGCGCGAGATCGCCCCGGCCGCTGAAGACGACCGCTTTCCAGAGCACCTTCTGAAGCGGCCGGTAAATGCTGCGGTCCGTGTAGACGAGCGCCGAGGAGGTCTCCGAGGGCGCTGGCCGGTTCCAGAAGCCGAGAAAGCTCGGATCGAGCGCGAGGTCGTCGCCGCGCCGCGCGAAAAGGAAGTGCGATTTCCCGTTCCGGTCGGGGCCTGGGGTGAACGCCACGAGCCCGTCCGCCGACGCCTGAGCCGTCGCGACGCGCGCATGCCCCGCCTGCCAGTCGTACCTCCAGAGGGCGACGCTCGCGCCCGCCGCGGGCTGGCCCGTCGTCCCGGAGACGGCGCGCGCCTCGATGCCGCCGTCGTCCGTCTGGCGAATGTCGAGAACGAGGTCCGTCACGAGCATGCCGGCCGCGCGCAGGGGGTTCTGCCCCGTCGAGAAGTCGGCCCGTGGCGACGCCGCGATCACGTAGAACCCCCGTGAAAGCGCCGGCGGGGTGACGAACGTCCGGTGCAGCTTGAAGTCGGTCGTGGCGGGCAGATCGACCTGGAACGTGGCCGCGGGCATCGCCGTCGCCACGAGGGCGTCCAGCTCCTTGCCCTGGGGCAGGAGGTTGTAGTCCCTCGCGCGAGAGAGGCGTTCCTCGAGGTCTACGGCATACGCGCGGAAATGCAGCGCGGCGAGGTTGCGGTGGGTCACTTCGATCGAGCGCCGGCCCGGGCCGTCCGCCGCCATCGCCGCGAGCCGGTAGTCGGGCTGCTCGATCTCGCCCACGATCGCCCGGCAGCGTTCGCCTCCGGTCGACCGCGGATACGTCCTCGCGCCCTCGAGGGCGAGGGCGCGCGCCTTCACGAGGCTGCCCGGCCTCTCGTCGGCCTTCACCAGCTCCGCGAGCTCGGCCTTCCCCATCGCCCACCAGGGAACGTCCGCGACGTCGACGAGGCGCTTCGCGAGATCGCGCCGGAGGAGCGAGCGGGCGGAAGCGTCCGTCAGCGCCGCGTGAAGGCGCCGCACGCGCTCGAGCCGCGCCTCGAGAGCGGCCTCGCGCTCGCCGCGTCCCGCGTGCCAGGTCTCGAGGTCGTCGAGGACGGCGCCGAGCTTGACGAGCGGATGGACGGAGGGGTCCTCGAGCGCCATGAGCCGTGAAGCGGCCGGATCGCCCGCGACGAGCGACGCGCGGTCGAGCCCGAAAATGCCGTTCGACTGCTCGGGCCGCCAGAAGGTCGAGTCGGAGAGGAGCGCGACGAACAGGTACGCCGTGGCGTCCCGCAGCGTGTCGCGAATCCCCTTCGGATAGCTGTTCGCCACGAGATACTCGTCGAGCGCCGCCACCTTCGCGTTTCCGAGGCTCTCGCGATCGCGGAAGACCTCGGCGTACGTGCGGACGGCCTCGGCCGCGATCTGCTCGCGCGTCCACGCCTTGAGGTCGACCGCTCCCGTCGACGCCACCCTCTCGCGCTGGCCGATCTCCCACGCGTAGGCGCGGGCGTACGTGACGAGCGACTGCGCGTAGAAGAGCCGCAGCGCCGTGCGCGGCAGGAGGGCCTTCGGCCATGGCTGGTCCTTGAGAAAGCGGACCGACGTCTCGTACCCGTGAAGCGCGGTCCGGAGCTGGACTTCGCGGACGAGCGCCTTCGCCTCGTCCGCTTCGTCGCCTGCAGCCCGCGCCGTCTCGCGGATCTTCGCGACGCGCTGCGAAGCCTCCTCGAACTTCTGCTCCGAGACGAGGCGTTTGACTTCCCTCCACGTGGCGGCGCCGTCCGTCGCGTGGACGTCGTCGGAAAACGGACGCGCGAGAGCGATCGCTCCGGCGGCCGCGAGGGCCACGGCGCCGAGGCCGAAGAACGAGAGGCGGCGAGGAGTGAGTCGCATGAATCCTCCGCGAGTCTAAGACCCCGGAAATCGAGGGAAGGTTCCCCGGCCTACCGCATGAGGCGGAACGCCGCGACGGCTTCGAGCGTGCGGCCCTTTCGCTCCGCGAGGGCGCGGCGCGAAAGACGGCGGACGAGCGAGGCCCAGTCTGGGATGCGGCCGCCCGCGGCCTTCCTGAGGATGCCCAGCCAGTCCTCCGGCCGGAGGCCGCGCGCCTCGGCGCGGCGCCGGAGGATCAGCTCGGCCCAATCGGGATGCGGCGTGCCGTCAAAACCGACCGCGAGCGCCTCGACGCTCCCACCGTGACGGAAGATGAAGAGCAGGCCCGCTCCGGAGGCGTCCGCTTTCTCGAGCAAAAGGAGTCCCACGCGCCCGTGCGCCCCGTCCTGAAGCTCGCGAAAAATCCCCTCCACGAGCGCGTGGCCCGAGGCGAAGAAATCGAGGTCTTCCTTGCGTACCGCCTCGTCGCGGTCGAACGTGCCGAGCCAGCGCGAGCCCCCGGGCACGCCGGGCAGGTGCTCGACGAGCGCGTCCGCGCCGAATTCCACGTACCACGTTCCCTTTCCCGCGCGCTCCTGCGTCTCGAAGCCGTGGAGGTCCGCGGCATCGAGGACGAAGCGCTCCATGTGCGCGTCGAGGTCGGCGGGGACGCGCGCGAGAATGCCCGGCGCCTTCTCCGGCCTGTAGCCGTCCTGGTGAAGATGGTGATGGACGGCTTCCTGCCGCGCATCGGCCGCGCCCTGCACCTCGGCCGCCAGCGCCTCTATAGGGAGAGCTTGTCCGACCTTCGCGAACCGCTCGGCCTTCCGGATCGCGGCTTCCACGTCGGCGAGCGAGCGCTCGAGACCGCCGAGCGGTGACGTGAAGAGGCCGATGCGCTCGTAGAGGTCCACGATCTCGCGTTCGAAGCCGTCGGGGGGGCGGAAGTAGACGATTTCGACCGGCGTCGTCCGGTTGATGCGGTCGAGGCGGCCGATGCGCTGCTCCACCGCGGCCGGATCGCGCGGCAGGTCGAAGAGGACGAGCCGACGGCAGAACTCGAAGTTGCGTCCCTCGCCGCCGGCTTCGGTCGAGATCAAAAGAGACGGGCCGTCGGGCCGCCGGAACTCCGCCACCTCGACGTCTCCGCGCTCCGGGGCGAGCTCCTCGTGAAAGATCGCGACGCGCTTGCGGGTTGCGGACTCCAGCCTCCCCTTGAGGGCCGAAAGCGTCTCGCGCTCGTGTACGAAGACGAGCGTCTTGGCGGTCCCGGCCGCGCGCCACTCCTCGTCCCGCCTCGCGAGCCACGCGACACGCGGATCGGCGTCGTCCTTCCCGTCTCCAGTCAGGCCGGCGGCGGCAGGCGGGCTCTCGACGTCGACGGGCGCGGCCACCCGGGGCTGGAACCCGCCGACGTCTGCGCGCCGCGTCGCGCTCGTACATGGCGGCAGCGGCTCGCCGCGTTCGAGAGCGGCGAGGAATCCCTCTTCGGACGTGTAGGCGTCGGGCCGGAGCAGCTCGAGCAGCCGGAAAAAGCCGTGCGGGTCCGCCTCGAGCGGCGCTGCGGAAAGCAGCAGCACGTGGCGCGCGACGCGGGCGAGCGGCGCGACGGCGCGGTACGAGTCGCTCCCGGCGTCGCCTCTCGCGCGCTCGAGGCGGTGCGCTTCGTCCACGACGAGAAGATCGAACCCCGCCGCCTCCGCCTGCGCGGAAAGCCGGGGGTCGAGGGCGAAGTCCTCGAGCGCGATGATCGCGTGCCGGTGCGCCTCGAACGGGTTGAAGCCTTCACCGTGCTCCTTCACGACGTCCTCGCGCCTCTTGCGGTCGAGGAGTACGAACGTCTGGTGGAACTTGCGGTAGAGCTCGCCGAGCCATTGGACCGTGAGCGTCGCGGGCGCGACGACGAGCGCCCGGTCGGCCCGGTCCGTGCGCAGGAGGCACGAGAGGATGAGGCAAGCCTCGATCGTCTTGCCGAGGCCCACTTCGTCGGCGAGCAGCCAGCGGACGGGATCGGACGCCGTGGCGCGCTCGGCGACGTCGAGCTGGTGCGGGAAAAGCGCAATGCGCCCGCCGAGGAACGAGCCCAGCCCGGTCGCCTGGCGGACCTCGGCGAGCAGGAGGCCGTCGAGCCGATTCCGGAACGCCGCCGCGCGGTCCGCCTGCAGCGCGGCAAGGCGCTCGACGGGGTCGTCCGGTGGAGCGAGGGGCCAGACGCACCCCGGGTCCACGGTTCTCCCGTCGATGAGGCGCACGCCGAACGCCCCGATCGCGGCCACCAGGACCTCTCTCTCTTCGCCCTCGAGCCGCGCCTTCTGGCCGGCGGCGAGAGGCAGCGGGCACAGTGCCTTGTCGTCGGCCGCAAGCGTCAGGCGCGTCTCTTTCGCCGGGAAAAAAACGACGATGCGCCGCCCGTCCACCTTCTCGACACGCCCCGGCCCGAGGTCGGCGTTGAACTTGTGAAAGAGCTTGTCGTTTTCGCGGAAGGCGGGCACGAGGTTGCGATGGTGCACGGGGACGCGCGATCCGGCAAGCGGACCCTTAAGACGACCGGCGGCGTTCAGCGCAGCGCTTGATTCAGATCTGCGATCAGGTCGTCCGGATGTTCGAGGCCGATCGAGAGCCGGATGAGGTCCTGAGGCGTCTTCGAGCCCGCGCCTTCGCTCGTCGCGCGGTGCTCGATCAGACTCTCGACGGCGCCGAGCGAGGTCGCGCGCACGAAGAGCTTCGCCCGGCCCACGGCGGCGATCGCCGCGTCGCGGCCCGCTTTGACGTGGAAGGACATCATCCCGCCGAAGCCCGACATCTGCCGCGCGGCGATGGCATGGCCGGGGTGGGACGGCAAGCCGGGATAGTTCACGCGCGACACCGCCGGGTGTTTCTCGAGCGCGCGCGCGACCGCGAGCGCGTTCGCGCTGTGCGCGGCGACGCGCACCGCGAGCGAGCGCAGTCCGCGCAGGACGAGCCATGCGTTGAACGGCGCGAGGACGGCTCCGAGGATGTGGCGGACGTGGGTGGCCTTTTCGAACGTCTCGTCCCGGCGCTTGAACACGAGCGCCCCTCCCTGCACGTCGCTGTGCCCGCCGAAGTACTTCGTCACGGAATGAAGCGCAACGTCGGCTCCGAGGTCGAGCGGCCGCTGAAGAGCGGGCGTCGCGAACGTGTTGTCCACGACGGTGCGCGCCCCGGAAGCCCGCGCAGCCTCCGCGATCGCCGCGATATCCGAGACTCTCAGGAGCGGATTCGAAGGCGACTCTACGAAGACGAGCCGCGTCAAGGCCGTCAGCGCCCGCTTCACGGCGTCTAGGTCGTCCATCGGGCAGAAGCTCGCCGTGAGCCCCCACTGCGGCAGATACTCCTGCGCGACGACCCGCCAGCCGTAGTACGCGTCGTCCGGCATGAGAACGTGCGCACCCGCCGGCAGTGTCTGCAGCAGCGCCACGCCCGCAGCCATGCCCGAGGCGAACGCGAGCGCGCCCGCGCCGCCCTCGAGAGGAGAGAGGGCGTCCTCCAGAAGCGTCTGCATGGGATTCGACTCGCGGATGTACGTGTGGGCGCCGAGAGGAGTCAACTCCGCGTCGCGCTCGAATGTCGTGGACAGGTACAAAGGCGGTGCGACCGCGCCCGTGGCGGCCTCGGGACGGCGTCCCGCGTGCACCGCGAGCGTTTCGAACTTCATCGCATCGTGCGGGGCGTCCGTGTGTGGCACGATTCCCTCCGTGAGACTTCCGCTTCTTCTCGGGCTGACCGCCACTCTGACCGCTTTCCCACTCGCGGCGCAAGCCCCCACGCCGTCCAAGCCATCCGTCGGCGAGGGCCTCAAACGAGAGCGCGAGCACCTCGCGAATTACCAGTGGCGGCTCAAGACCGAGATGAAGATCGACGGCGTCCTGCGCGTCTCGCGGATCGAGAACGTCCACCTGGGGCCCAGCGGCGAGCTCGTCAAGAAGATCGTCAAGTTCGACAAGTCGATGGAGCCGACTCCCTTTCCGCACAACGATCCGCGCGCGCGGCACGCCGCCCCCCCGACGAATACGGAAGAGGATGCCCTCTTCGAACAGGCGCAGGCGCTCATGCAGTTCTACGCGCGCCTCTCTCCGGAGCGCGTCGAGGCTTGGGCCGAAAGGGCCGAGCTGATGCCGCCGGATCCCGATCGCGCGGATAAGGTACGGCTGCATGGCCGCGGCCTCGGACGGCCGCAGGATGACGCCGTGCTCTACCTCGACCCGCTGACGAAAGTCGCGAGCGAGATCGAGGTCAAGACCACCGTCGATCCACGCATCGTCGACATCGCGTTCCTGAGGGCCACGTTCGAGCCGCTCCCGCAGGTGAGGCCCAATGTGCCAGCCGTCTGGGTGCCGAAGAAGATCTTCCTCAATATGAACCTAGGCAAGCGCGCGGTCACGCTCGAGATGGAGACGTCCGACTGGAGGTCCTGGACGGGCACCTAGGGCCAACGGGCGCCGCCGGGGCTAGAGGGACGCGACGCCCTGCGGGTTGTTCCGGAGCAGCACGGTCAGCCCGACGAGGACGAGCAGCGCCCCGTTCCCGACGAGCACCCACGGCGTCGGCATGAGCGTCACGAGGAAGGCCGCGACGATTTTGCCGAGGGGCATCCCGCCGCGGAACGCTAGCGAGTAGACGCTCACGACGCGGCCGCGCATCGCATCGTCCACGTTCGTCTGGACGAGCGTCATGAACATCGCGAACACGATCATGAGCGCCGCGCCCGCGAAGAAGAGGAACACGAAAGACACCCACTTCGTGCGCGAGAGGGCGAACCCGATCATGAGGGCACCGAACGTCATCTGCATGACGACCGCGACGGCTCCGCGGCGCTTCACGTGGCCGAATCCGGCCGTACCGATCGCGCCGCACACGGCCCCGAGGCCGAAGACGGCGAGGAGATAGCTCAACATCTTCACGTCGCCCAAAAAGACGTCCTTCGCGAAGACGGGCAGGGACGTCAGGAGCGGGAACGCGCAGAGGCTGCCGATGAACGCGAGCCCAATGAGCCCGCGAAGCGACCGGTCGGCGCGCACCGCCGTCAGCCCGGCCTTCAGGTAGTCGAGGACGCTGCCGCTCGCCGTTCCCGTCGGGGCGCCGCGCCGGAGTGCGAGGAGGGCGACGATGACGGCGAAGAACGAAAGCCCGTTGAGTCCGAAGCACGCGGCGGCGCCGAGCGTCGCGAACGCGGCGCCCGCGAAAACGGGCCCGATGACGCGCGCGAGGTTGAACTGGATCGAGTTCAGGGCGACCGCGTTCGGGAGATCCTCTCTGTCGACGAGCGTCGGGACGAGCGCCTGATAGGCCGGCCCTCCGAAGGATTGCGCGACGCCCACGACGAAGGACAGGACGAGGATCATCCAGACCTGGATCCGGTTCGTGTAGACGAGCCCCGCGAGGAGGAACGCGGACGAAAGCTGGACGACCTGCGAGAGGAGGAGGATCCGCCTCCGGTCCATCCGGTCCGCGAGGACGCCGCCGACGAGCGAGAAGGCGAGGAAGGGCGAGTCCTGCAGGACCTCCGCCAAGAAGAGATACGAGGCCTTGCCCGAGATCGTCAGGACGAGCCAGCTCTGTGCGACCGCCTGCATCCACGTCCCGACGCTCGACGTGAACGCGCCCGCCCACAGGAGGCGAAAGTCCCGATACGTGAACGCCTTGAAAACGCGAGTCAGCCGCTCACGCACGATGCGGGAGCATACCCTCGGAGGCGCTCAGCGGGGCCGATCGACGGCCGTGAAGAGCGTGAGCGCGTACCCGGCGGCTCGATCCTCGAAATGGCGACGCGCAGCGAACCCGGCGGCCTCCACCCGGGCGCGCAGATCCCCGGATACGTACTTGTAGGAGGCCTCCGTGAAAATCGACTCGCCCTTCCGGAAACGCACCTCGAGGCGCGCCCCCGGAATCCGCACCGTCTGCGCGAGCCGACTCACGAGGGACATCTCCATGCGCCCCTCCCCCGCGTTCCAGACGGCCCGGTGCGCGAACGACGTCAGGTCGACGTCCGCCCCCAACTCACGGTTCATGCGCGCGAGAACGTTGCGATTGAACGCGGCCGTCACGCCGAGCGGGTCGTCATAGGCGAGGAGGAGATCCTTCTCCGGCTTCACGAGATCAGCTCCCAGGAGGAGGCCATCCCCCGGCTCGAGAGCGGACCTCACGTCCCTCAGAAAGCGCGCCGCCCTGGGCGGCTCGAAATTCCCCACGTTGGACCCGAGGAAGAGCACGAGCGCAGACCCGCGCTTCGGACGCTCGCGTGCGATCCGCGCGAGCCCCGCTTCGTAGGTGCCCCGGACCGCGGCGACGCGGCCGAACCCCGCCTTCGCGAGGCGCGCCGTCGACGCGGCGAGCGCCTCATGGG
>Ga0207930_1000251_pt1 | contig 15698 bp, 12 predicted proteins | sample NGESurshal092012_7_FD_184477 | JGI IMG/M metagenome (GOLD analysis project Ga0207930, IMG submission 184477) | Arctic peat soil microbial communities from Barrow, Alaska - NGEE Surface sample 210-3 shallow-092012 (SPAdes) | ecosystem: Environmental > Terrestrial > Soil > Wetlands > Peat ... | reverse complement strand
GCCGGTCAACCCCACGCGGTTGCGGAATGTCCTGCAGAACGCGACGCGCATTCGCGGCACGGAGCGTGAGTTGGAAGCCAGCCGCCGCAGGTTGCGCGACGTTGGCGTCCTCGGGTCGCTGGTCGGCCCTTCCAAAAAAATGCAGGAGATCTTCCGCCTGGTCGAAATGGTGGCTCCCAGTACCGCATCCGTGCTGATCACGGGAGAGAGCGGAACCGGCAAGGAACTGCTGGCGCGCACCGTTCACACCCTTAGTCCTCGCAAATCAAGACCCTTTGTCGCCATCAATTGCGCGGCCATTCCCGAAACGCTAATCGAGAGCGAGATCTTCGGCCACGAGAAGGGCGCGTTCACCGGAGCGGTCGAGCGCCGTACCGGATGTTTCGAACTGGCAGAAGGCGGGACCCTGCTGCTCGACGAGATTGGCGAAATGCCGATCGCCACCCAGGCGAAACTGCTCCGTGTCCTGGAAGACCGCAAACTACGCCGCCTGGGCAGCAAAGGCGAGACGTCGGTGGATGTTCGGGTGCTTGCCGCCACCAACAAGCCTCCGGAAGAAGCCGTGGCTCGCGGCGAATTGCGCAACGACCTGTACTACCGGCTCAACGTGTTCAACATTCACATGCCGCCCCTGCGCGAACACATGGAGGACATGACCGATCTGGTTCACGCCCTGCTCGCCGACATGAATGAAAAGCATAACCGCGTGGTGGCCGGCGTGAACGAAGCAGTCATGAATGCTTTTCAAGCTCACACCTGGCCGGGCAATGTTCGCGAATTGCGCAACACGCTGGAGCGCGCCGTCATCCTCTGCGACGGTTCCATGATCGAGCCGAAACACCTTCCACCGGGCTTCGGAAAGGCCTTCGTGCGTGCCCCAGTCCACGATGCTAACTCAGTTCATCTCGGCGTCGGAACCACGGTCGGCGAGGGCGAGCGCCTGTTGATCCTGAAAACGCTGGAAACCACGCACAACAACAAGACCCGGGCGGCTGAGATTCTAGGGATCAGCCTGAAGACCCTGCATAATAAACTGAAGGAATACGGGCAACGGGGAGCCAGCGGGCGCGACGAAATCAATTCGGCAGCCAGCTAGTCCGCAGCAGCGTTTGGCGAACTGCGGGTAGCGCTTGTACAATAAGTTTCTTGCCCGCGCAACGAGTTCTGTCTCAGGCTCGTTCGTTTCCCGCGCCGAAGTGGCGGAATTGGCAGACGCGCATGGTTCAGGTCCATGTACCCGCAAGGGTGTGGGGGTTCGAGTCCCTTCTTCGGCACCAGTACTTCTCCAAAGATCAGGCTGGACTAGACACAACCTCAGTTGGGTCTCGCCCTTGGCGGGTCCAATGCCGGTGTGGTGACGGGCGCACGGGGGACTCCGGCCAGGATGGGCCACTCTGCCGGTTTGGTTGGTAGATCCGTTTTGAGCCGCCAGGCGATCATGAGCTTATTGTCTTTGTCTTGTCCAAAAGTTGCCAGCACGTCGTAAACCGCGCCCGCGATTCCGGGGTCAAAGCCGCCGCCCTTGAGACCGTTAAGGCCCTCAATTAGCTTAGCCAGGAGTGGCCATCGATACTCCCTCTTCTCCGATTTAACGTAATCTTCGGCTTTACTACTGATCCAGATCGTTCGAGTAACGGAATCCGCCTTTGGAGGTGGAGCGTCGTCTTTGCCTTTATACAATCCAAAATTGACCGTCACACTCGCATCGCCAAGGGAATTCAGCCAGTCCTCGACACTTGTAATTTCGATTTCGAGAATCGCCCTCTCGTCCGGGTCTATGGTCTCGAGCCTTGGTTTTAGATAGGCAATGGCTTCCTGCAGATGTCTGAAAAAGTCGACCGCTTCATCCGTCCACCTTTGCATATCGCCATTTTCATCCCACCCGTGATCCAGGTAGTCAATTTCGACCGGGAACTGCTTGATGGTTGCCAATTGGTGCGCCGCAGAACCTCCGAAATAATTCGAAAGCGTGGCAACGTCCGCCGAAGTGAGAGGTTGGTTGATCAGAGAGCCGGCCACGTTCTTATAAAGCTGTTGAGGATCAGAATAGTACCGCGTGGGCAAGACCACGACGATACCGCCTTTTCCCGAGGTATCATCTGGACCCCGCCACGACGCAGTTGTGTTGTTGCTAGCAAAGAAATAAACATTCACCTCTCGAACTTTGGGAAGCTTTTGCTGCAATAGTTCCGCCGCCGAATCATGATTACGCAAACCCGCATTCGATTTTACGAAAAGCTGGTTCACTAAATTGCGACTCGAGACGGGTTGTAAGTCTGAGAACTGCTTTAAAGAATCCCTTGCTCGGATACTCAATTCATTTAGGCCACGCTCCTGCTTAGGATTTAGAAAAATGGGGTTCAATTGCTCGACGTCTGTCGGGGAGCTTGCAATATTAGCCGGGACTGAGGAAGGGAGAGCGGTCGTTTGTCCGGCGGGGGCCAAAGCAGTAATCGACGACTCCGTCTTCGCCGCGAGATACGATTCCGCTGACTCGCTGGGTTGCGTTTGCAGCGCGACCAACGATTCCCTAATCCCGACCATGTAGGCTTCGTATTCAGCCGGGGTCAGAAATTCATACGGTCCTCGTAGGCGCGGCATATAGTCTCTGCCAAGTAGTGGGTTTTTAAGAGCGAGGGCGGCCAGCCTGGGAATGTCCGGCACAGGGACGGGAAAACTGGGAACGGAAGTGTCTAATGCTCCATTTGCTGCCGGTTCAAGTTTATTGAGATCCAGCTCAGCCAGGTTTACTTCTTGCGCCCTGTGGCGCCCGGCCGGCGCGCTTCGTCCTGTCATAACGGGCTCGCCATCGACGAACTTCAGGTCCAGTACCGTTACCGCTGGCGAGACGTACCCGATGGACGAAAATGTCCGCGGCGGCATATGGTTCCAGTCCCAACGGCCCAGGCTGTTGTAGGTCAATGCCTTATCTTTTTCCGAACGGAGGAATCTAGGCACGAACACCTCCGGATCTTCAATGTTCCGATATAGCCAGAAACTCACGATTTTGAAGTTGTGCTCGTCATAGCGATAGACCTTGACCATGAGGCTGGCCTGCAGCCGTTCATTCTTTACCAGGGGATCGGCGCTGACTGCTGGGTCAGACAGTTCAAAGACTGTCGGCTCCCCCGGCCTATTCAACAGCCGGGGAGATTGGTGAAGATACAGCTCGGCATATTTCGGGAAAGCGGCTTGCAGTTGCGAGACCGCGTCCTGGAAATTCGTTTCCACCTGGAGCACTCGCTGCATATCGTGCGTGGTATCGACCTTTTCTACATCCTTGCTTCGAATCGGCTTCTTAGTCTCCTTCTTGACCCCCATCGGCGTAACCGTTTGGCGGTGCTGCAGGCCTTCTAGAAGCTCCCGCTGGGCCTCCTGAAGCTGCGGACTCAGATCCGATTTGTTGGCGGACATGACGACACTCAGCCAAACAGCTCCCTGACTATATTCCTGCAAAAGGGGGGAACCGACTAAGTCATTCGGTCCGCTGAGAGGGTCGTTTTTATCGGGTAGGGCAACTGCTGGCGTGAACTTTGATTCCGTTTGGAAGCAGCGCAACTCTGCATCGAATACAGCGGCAATCAATTTCAAAGCCAGCTTGTTCGCTTCGACCGCAGCTCGAAGATCCAGCGGCTGGCGCTTCCATGGCGGGAGTTCATTTTGAGTTTTGTCGGTCTCATTTTCATCGGACGCTGAAACCATGGCCGTGGCCATGTTAGTCGCAGTATTTGGGCCAATACCAAGCGCCAGTGTCAGCACCACAATCGCCGTGAGCCCTGTTGACTGGGTGAGCATCCGCAATCCTTAGCGAAGATCAGTGAGGAGAGTGTTCAAGGCGTAGCACCCCCGTGCTATCCAGCGCTCCAGGAAACCAGAGCAGAATGCGTTTCGCTTCGCTCGCGCACGAAGTTGCCGGGCTCCCTCGTCCGTCTCGATGTTATGTGGACGCCGAGCTCCGCCAGGCGCGCTGAAACGGCGGGAGCCCAGAAAAGTACTTGCATAGGCACTGTTCGTGAACCAAAAACCTAAGTCTATGGCGCCGCATAGTACTACCGTTGAGCACGGAATTCAAGACATCCTTCCTCCGTTGCGAAACTATATCGCTAGTCGTTAGCTCAAACTATGCAGGGTCAGGATAGCTATCCCAATGGGCTTGATAGCGCGTCCTTAGACTGGCGTCCAAGGGATCGGTGATACCCAAGGGTCCATACCCCTGGGTATGTCAAATTGTCTATCCCATAACTTCATGCCGTGCCGTTTCCGTTGACCAGCACATGAGAAATCGCGGCACCCACTCTTGCCGGTTGATACCGGATTGCCAGCAGCGTCTCGTCGTCGTCGCGTTCCTGCCCATCCCGCCAACCGTCGATGTGCTCCCGGCAGGCCCGAACCAGCACATCCGGGCGTCGCAGTTCACGGCCTTCTATCAGCGACCGAATGGTGGTCACGCCGTACTCTTCGCCCGCGTGGTTCTGTGCCTCGGAAATGCCATCGGTGTAAAGCACCAAGGTGTCGCCGGGTTCAAGACGAGCCTTAGACGCCGTGAACTGCTGATCACAAAACATTCCGAATGGAAGATCCGTGCTTTCGAAAACTCTCGTTCCAGACTCACCCGTCAACAGCACCGGCAAGTGCCCCGCATTCACGATCTCCAGTTCGCCGCTCGCGCTCACTCGCCCCGCTACCAGCGTGGCGTATTGCGTGGGCAGGGTGCTGTCGCAAAACAGGCGACTGGCTTGTGCCAACATTTTCTCCATGCTGAGCCCCAGCGGAATCAGTGCGCGAAACACAGCTCGCAGGTTGGTCGACAACAGCGCCGCTGCGATTCCCTTACCCGACACGTCGGCGATCAGGAAGTGCAATCCGCCGTCGCCCGAACCAATCAGGTCGCAGTAGTCGCCGCTGACCACGCCCGCGGGGCGGTAGTGATACGCAATATCCCAGCCCGCAATTTCCACGTTCGGGGGAGGCAGCAGCCCGCGTTGGATCTGCGCCGCCAGTTCCAAATCGTGCTCCAGCGATCGCTGCTGGGCCGGAGACAGGCACCCAAGGCACACCGAAATGGTCGGATCGTTCAGCAGGCGGCCGGCTTCAATCGTATCGTGGCAAACCTCGCACAAACCGAATTTGCCAACGTTCATGCGCTCCAGCGCATGGTCCACTTCCGCCAGAAGGTGCTGCATTTGTTCCGATTCGTTGCGCGACAGCACGTCTTCCAGGCGCGCCCGCCGGTCCAGCAATTCTTCCCGGACTTTGCCGGTGAAAGGAGTTTCTGCAAGTGCCATGGCTAACCACCTTTATTGACTTAGAAGGTTATTTATAGCTTGTAGATGCAAATTCATTTGGCCATTTTGGCATCCCCGTTCCCCTCTGAATCTGCCGCCTGATTCACTCTATGCGTTCATCGCGTTCGGTGCCTTCCGCTTCTTGCGCTGAAAGGCAAATAGTCACCTTATTTGCGACGAGTTGTTCCCCAGACGGCATCACCTTCGGGCTCATCGTATCCTTGGCTGGTGAGCTATCCACCACCGCCGCGCACTCCCGTTCCGCCTCGCCGAACTTCGCGAGCCACCATAGTCGCTCTGACGCTGCTCATCCTCTTTGCGATGGCTTGCCTTGGCGCTTGGTGGTATCGCTATACCGGAACGCCTGAATATTCGCTCTCGCAATTGGGCCATGCAGTCCGGGCAAAGAATTACGGAGAGGCCAGCAAGTATGTGGACGAAGAACGCATTGCCAACGCCATCAGCCAGTCACTGACGGAAGTGCTCCTGGCTAAGTACACCCAGAAATTCAAGGACGACCCTCTGCCCTTCACCGACACGCGCATTGAGCTCCTGCACAAAATGGCGCCACGCTTCCACGACTGGTCGCTGCTGGGAATTCGCAATGCCATCCGCCTGCTGCTGAGCGGCAACGGTCTCCTCACCGGATCAACTGGCTTCACGGTGCTCGACGAGCATAATTTCTCCGGTCTGCATCCCGTGCGCTCGACGGTGGGCGGCGATACTGCGGACGTCGTTATCGTTGGTTTGCCGCAACCCAATCCGTTTGACCTGAATGAAATCCACATACGCATGGTGCGTATTCCCGGCTCGCGCGAATGGCGCATCGAAGAGATTCCTGACGCCACGCCGATTTTCGCGCGTTATTTCAACTCGCCCGTGCCACCGGTTCAGCCATGACGGCCCGAGTCCATCGCACGCGTTTCGTAATCATGGCGGGACTGCCCGGCACCGGTAAGACCGCCCTCGCCAAAGCGCTGGCCGAGCGTCTGGATGGGGTCGTGCTGAGCAAGGATGAAGTCCGCGCCGCATTGTTTCCCCGTCTCGCGATCACCTATTCAGGCGGACAGGACGATTTTTGCATGTCGGTGGTCCTGATGGCGGCCCAGCGTATCGCTGCCGATCGCATCGTGCCCTTCGTTTTCCTCGACGGGCGCACCTTCTCTCGCACGTATCATGTACAGCAAGTAGTCAGGGCCGCGGCTTCCATCGGAGCGGGCCTCAGCATCCTGCACCTGCATTGTCCGGAGGCGCTGGCCCTGGAGCGAATTAAGCAGGACAGGGCGAAGCATCCCGCCAAGAACCGCGATCCCCTGCTGTATTTTCTGGTGAAGTCCTACTTCGAGCCGATTACGTTGCCGAAGTTAGACGTTGACACGTCGCAGCCGCTGGATGAGTGCGTGGAGCAGTGCATCGCATATTTGCGTTAGCCACAGAAACGAGTTCACCACGGAGACACCGAGGCACGGAGAAACAAGCCAATCGGAAATTAAGAAGCAAGAACGGGGTATCCGTGCTGGATCCGTGAAATCCGTGGCTGCTCTTGCCTTTCGCCTGACCTGATACTTTCCGTGATCTCCGTGCCTCCGTAGCGAATCAGTTCAGCAGTGATTCCACCACGCTATAGCTCTCCGCCAGCGCCGCATCCAGCGCTGCCGGGTCTTTGCCACCTGCCTCGGCCATGTCAGGACGCCCGCCGCCCGAGCCGCCAACTTTCTTCGCGACCTCGGCAATGATCTTCCCCGCCTGTACGCGCGATGTGAGGTCCTTGGTCACGCCGACGATGAGCGCGACTTTGCCATCGCTCACCGAGCCCAACACCACCACGCCGGAACCCAGCTTGTTGCGCAAGTTGTCGATCAGCACGCGAAGCTGTCCGCGATCGACGTTGTCGGCGCGCGTGGCCAGTACTTTTACGCCTTTGACCTCGCGTACATTCTCGCTCGCCGATTGCACCGAACTGGACGCCGACTTCATGCGTGCCTGCGCCAATTCCTTGCGCAAAATTTTCAGTTCTTCTTCGCGCCGCTCCAATTCCTGCTTCAACGCCTCTGCCGGAGACTGGTCTTCGCCGCCGCGTACCAGCGTTGAGACCACGTGCTCCAGTTGATGATCTTTGCGGAAGTGTCGCAGCGAGCCTTCGCCGGTCACCGCCTCCAGACGCCGCACACCGCTCGACACGCTGCCTTCCTTGAGCACTTTGATCAGTCCGATTTCGCCGGTAGCGGCCGTGTGCGTGCCGCCGCATAGCTCAGTAGAAAAGTCGCCAATGCGAATCACCCGCACACGGTCTCCGTACTTCTCGCCGAACAGCGCCATCGCCTTGTATTCGTTGACCGCCGCGTCAATCGGCACGTCTTCGATAACCTCGACGCGATCGTTGCGCAGCACTTCGCGGTTGGCGAGGTCTTCGATGTCCTGTAATTCTTCGTCGCCCAGCGAGGCGAAGTGCGAGAAGTCGAAGCGGAGATGCGAGGGATCGACCAGCGACCCGGCCTGCTTCACATGCGAGCCGAGCACTTCACGCAGGGCGGCATGAAGAAGATGCGTGCCGGTGTGATTGCGCATGATGGCGCGGCGAACCTCGTCGTTGACCACGGCATCGACTTTGTCGCCCACGTGAATCAACTGCCTGGCGATCACGCGATGGGCGCGTACGCCTTGCACCGGATAGGTCACTCCTTCCACATCACCGACTAATGCGTTGTGATCTTCGGCGTAGAGCCAGCCGACATCGCCGACCTGTCCACCGGCATCAGCGTAGAACGGTGTGTGATCGAGCACGATCTCGCCACGCTCGCCGGGCTTCAATTCCTTGGTCCCTACGCCCGCGCCGTTTTCGGACTTGATGATTGCGAGCACTTCGCAGTTGTCCGAGCGCGTCTGGCGATAGCCTTCAAACTTGGTCGGCGTCAATCCTTGATACGCGGGACTTGCAGAAGCTTTCGTGCCGCCCTTCCACGACGCCTGCGCGCGCTTGCGCTGCTCGTCCATCGCAGAGTCGAAACCTGCTTGATCGAACAGGATTCCCTGATCGCGCGCCGCGTCGACCATGAAGTCCAGCGGCAGACCGAAGGTGTCGTAGAGTTTGAACGCCTTGTCGCCCGAGTAGACGGGCGGCTTCTTTGATATCTCCCCGGGGACGTACTCGCGCTGTTTGATGACCTCGTACACGCCCGCCGGTAATTTAATGGGGTCGTGATTGGGGTGCACAAGCTCGATGTCATCACCAGCGGTTGACAGGTACTCTTTTCCACGGACTCGAATAAGCTCAGGAGCGTACGTACCCGTCAGGCGGTGGCTGCCAAGCGGCTCATCACCAGGTTCGAAAATTGTCCCTACTGACTTATTCAAATCAGAAGCTGAAACCTCAGTAGCTTCTCTTAGAAGAATGTTGCCTTGCCTATAGAGGCTCCCAGTTCTCAGTTCAAAGAGTTCGTCTTCCAGCCGCTTCAACCCGATGTCCAGAGTGTGCGCAAAGCGGGTCTCTTCGCCTTTGATCGTTTCCGACACACGCGTTGCCGACTCGATCAACTCGGGGTACGAATCTTTCATCAGATCACGAACAGCGAACACCATCTCGAACAAAAATGGCTTCTCTTGCCCGTGCAGCCGCCCATGCCGAATGGCGCGGCGAATGATCTTGCGAAGGACGTAACCGCGTCCTTCATTCGAAGGCAGCACGCCGTCATTAATCAGGAAGGTCGCGGCGCGCGAGTGGTCCGCGATGATGCGGAGGCTGGCTGTGCCGACGAGCCTCCTTAACGACCCTGAGACCTGGGCCTTAGCTAGACTCGATGCGTGCGCAATTATTCCTTGTGTCCTGACCGTCTCGGCCAAGTTAGCTAACGCCGTATTCTCCATCAAGTCCGCCGCTCTTAAGATCAGCGGCGTGAACAAGTCAGTGTCGTAATTCGAGATCACGCCCTGCAACACGGCTGTGACGCGTTCAAGGCCCGCGCCGGTATCGATCGACGGCTTCGGCAACAATCTGAACTCGAACCATGGAACTCCGTCTCTGACTCCCGCCTCGCGGTTGTACTGCATGAAGACCAGGTTCCAGATCTCGACGTAGCGTCCGCATTCGCAGGGGAACTTGCAGTCGGTGTGTCCGGCGTCGCTGGCCGCGACGCCCATGTCATAATGAATTTCGCTGCAGGGACCGCAGGGGCCGGTGTCGCCCATCTGCCAGAAATTGTCTTTCATGCCCATGGCGAAGATGCGCTCTTTGGGCACGCCCACGGCTTCCCAATATTGCTGTGCTTCGTCGTCGCGCGGAATTTCGCCCTGCCCCTCGAAGATAGTGACGTACAGCTTTTCCGGATCGATCCCGAACCAATCCTTCGAGGTCACCAGTTCCCACGCATAAGCGATGGCGTCCTTCTTGAAGTAGTCACCAAAGCTGAAATTGCCCAGCATCTCGAAAAACGTGTGGTGGCGATTGGTGAAGCCGACGTTTTCCAGGTCGTTATGCTTGCCACCGGCGCGCACGCATTTCTGCGACGAAGTCGCCCGCGAGTAGTCGCGTTTCTCCAAGCCGAGAAAGACGTCCTTGAACTGGTTCATCCCGGCGTTGGTGAACAGCAACGTGGGGTCGTTTTGCGGGACGAGCGACGAGGAATGGACCTCTTTATGTCCCTTGGAGATGAAAAAATCGAGAAATTTACGGCGAACTTGCGATCCGGTCAGCATAAGGGGTTGTACGTCAGGCCCGCGGGAATTGCGCCATACAAGTCGGGCTACGGCGGGAAACGTAAACTCCGATTCTAGCATCGGCAAACAGGACGAAGCCCCGGCAGATAGTAATAAGCAATAAGTCGTCAGCAATAGGTAATTAAAGACTCGGCATCCTCCAGCAATCGCTGCCCAACGAAAACCATTCGCGGATCGTCGCCATCGACCGGGTGCAAAGCTTATTGCTTATTACTTATTGCTGACTGCTCCTCCAGTTACCAGTTACCAGTCACCAGCTACTTCCCCCCGCACCCCCCTCGCCAATTGACCGCGCCGCCAAACCGCCTCATAATCTGAGTGCTCAGCGAATTCCGCTACTAACAAGGTGGCCAGTTGTGACCAAAAAAGATCCCAAAGGCAGCCGTCCTTTCTCGACGGCCGGACAGAAGCTCGACGACGTGATCGGCGATACCGCCAAGCGCATCGAAGAGGAAACCAAGCAGCTCATCGCCTACCTCAACGACGAGGTCGTGCCGCTGGTGCGGCAACACTCGACCACGGGCCTGCGCGTCGCCTCAGACAAGTTGAAGGAACTTGCCGACTACATGGAATCGGCGACGCATCCGAAAAAGGGCTGATCACGCGGCTTCCCTTCCTCACCGTTGTCGCCGCCGGCATGTTGCTGTTGTCGGCCTGCGGCGGACATAAGACTGCCTCCAGTAAGCACGTTCCGCCTCCCCCAACCGCTGCGCCCGCGCCAGCATCGCCACCGGCGAGCACTGCCAAAGCCGCCCCCAAAGGCGAGACCACGGTTTCGCCTAAGGCCAAGCCCATTTACGTGGAGACGGGGCTAGCAAGCTGGTACGGGCCTCCGTATCACAACCACAAGGGAGCCAACGGCGAGATCTACGACCAGAACGCCCTGACCGCGGCGCACCGCACAATTCCGCTGAACTCGGTTGTGCGCGTCACCAACGAGACCACCAATCATTCCGTCGTCGTGCGCATCACCGATCGCGGACCTTTCGTGGACAATCGCGTCATCGACCTGTCGCTGGCCGCCGCGAGGGCGGTGGACGTCTGGCAACCCGGCACCGCGATGGTGAAGGTGGAAGTGCTGTCGGCTCCTGCTCCTATTTCCGAGGGCGGACGCTGGTGCGTGCAGATCGGAGCCTTCCAGAGCGAGAACGAAGCGCGCAAGCTGAAAGAGAAGCTGCAGGACCGCTACGAAAACGCCAAGGTCGTCCAGTTTACCGGGCCTACGGGCGAGTGGGTGCGGATCCGCCCCGAAGGCGACGACAAGCTAAAGGCCCAGGAAGTCGCCAGCAAAACGCATGTCAAAGAGGGCGGCGTGTTTCTGGTGAGGCTGGATTGAAAAGCGTAACTGGTAATTGGTAATTGGCAACCGCGAGGTTCCTTTACCGTCGATTGTACGAATCGAAGTCGGGCCTAGCAGGGCCAATCCCTCGAACCAGCCTCACTTCGATCCCAAACAGCACTTCGCCATCGGCCCGCTTTCCGATATTCTGAAAGCCGTCTGACGATTCGCCTATGCCAAGTTCCAAGCGTCAACCCGTTGCGAAGCCGTTTGTCCCGCTCACCATACGATTCGACCATGCCCTTCTGTTTGCGGCCCAGGTGCATCGCAACCAGGACCGCAAGAAGACCGGCATACCGTATCTGTCGCACCTTCTGGGTGTGGCCGCGATCGTGCTCGACTACGGCGGCGACGAAGACATGGGAATCGCGGCGCTGCTGCACGACGCGGCGGAAGACCACGGCGGTCGCGCCATGCTGCACTCAATCGAGCAGGTATTCGGGCCGCGCGTGGCGAAAATTGTGGATGGCTGCACCGACTCCTACGGCGACGAAGATCAACGCAAGCCAAAGTGGTATCCCCGCAAGCTGCGTTATCTGCGCCGGGTTCGTCATGAAGATGCGGAAACCCGCTTCGTCTCCGCGGCGGACAAGCTCTACAACACGCGCGCAGTCCTGCGCGACTTGAGGCAGTCCGGCGACTCGGTCTTCGAGCGGTTCTCTGCTCCCAAAGCAAAAGTCCTCTGGTACTACCGTTCCTTGGTGCGCGAGTACCGGGCCGGAGGCGTTACTCATCTGCTGAAGCCGCTGCTCGACGATTACGACCGCGCGGTCACCGAGCTCGAACATCTCTCTGGATTGCTTGCGGCGCCGGGCCGTGCGGCCAAGCCGAAGGGTAAGCGCAGACGCTAAGTCAGCTGCATAAATGCACATTGGGAATGCAGGAGTCGTCGTTGTCCGCCAATGAATCCGCACGCATCGCCGAACTGCTGAAATCAGCCAAGACCATCGCCGTCGTGGGACTTACCGACAGTCCATTTCGCCCGAGCTACGGCGTGTCGCAATACATGCAGTCGCAGGGCTATCGCATCATTCCCGTCAATCCCATGATCACCGAATCGCTGGGCGAGAAGGCCTACGCGTCACTGCTGGATGTCCCCGAAAAGATCGATATCGTCGATATCTTTCGCCGCTCCGAATTCGTGCCCGAGGTTGTTGATGAAGCGATTCGCCTCAAGGTGCCAGCGATCTGGATGCAGGAAGGCGTGATCCACGAAGCCGCCGCCGAAAAGGCGCGCCACGCGGGTATCTTCGTGGTGATCGACAAGTGCATCCTGAAGGAACACGCCAAGAGGCTGTAACCAGACGAGTGGCGCTCACGCGCTCTAGCTTCGCGGAACGGGCAACCTCAAAATCTGGCGAACTTGCGGATATATGCAAGCTTGTCTTCTGCCAGCCCGCGCAACTCGTCCTCGTGTACGCGGCCTTCCCGAACAAGTTCTCCGAAGACGTCGGGCAGGACCGAATAACGGTAGTCGAACTTGTCGTCAATTTCTTTGCGACGCGTTGTGAGAAAACTTTCCAACTCCCAGAGATCGGATGGATGTTCGATCGTAGCCGCCATCCGCTGTGTTTTTTGAATAACCTCATGCAACTCCTTCTGGAGTGCCCGTTCGAAGGCTTTGCGCGCGATCGCCTTCTCTGTCTGTGACCACCTCAGATTGCGAATATCGGTGTAAGTATCCGGGGCTTCGGGCTGGTGTAAGTGGGCCATGTTCGCATCCTCCTTCGCGGAATTCTACCTCCAAAGTGGGTCGCTAATGCAGGCATTCTAAGGGTGATCGCTCAAGTTTCTCTTGAACAGCCGAACCCGCATTCACCACCGAGACGCCGAGGCGCAGAGGAATTCGAGTACTGGAAGAACCCGGGGCAGCACTAACCCGGTCGGTTTCTTCTCATCTTTGATCCTCTAATTTTCTTCTCTCCGTGTCTCCATGCCCCTGTGGTGAACTGGTCTTTAACTTTTTGATCTCTTCCAGCCGCGCCTTGATGCGCTTCTCAATCCCTTCCTCAGTGGGACGGTAATAAACCCGGCCCTTCAAGTTGTCAGGCAGACATTGCATGTCGGCTACCCTCGATTCCAGATCGTGGGCGTACTGGTATCCCGCGCCGTAGCCGACCGCCTTCATCAACCCCGTGGGAGCGTTGCGGAGATGCAGTGGCACCGAATCCTGTGCGGTGCGCTCGACGTCTTCCAGCACGGCGCCGTAGGCCGTGTACAGCGCATTCGATTTCGGAGCGACGGCCAGATAAACCACCGCCTGCGCCAGCGCGAGGTTGCCCTCAGGCATACCCAGGAAGTCCACGGCATCGCGTGCCGCAAGCGTGATATTCAGCGCGTTAGGATCGGCCAGCCCGATGTCTTCCGACGCCATGCGCACCAGGCGACGGGCGATGTACAGCCCATCCTCGCCCGCCTCGAGCATGCGTGCCAGCCAATACAACGCGGCATCCGGGTCGCTGTTGCGCACGCTCTTGTGCAGCGCCGAAATGAGGTTGTAGTGCTCTTCGCCCGCCTTGTCGTACATCAACACGCGCTTCTGCAGCGCATCGGTGACCACGGCATCGGTGATGCGCGGCTCGCGGCCTTTCATTTTCTGTTCCAGCGCGAGTGTTGATGCCACTTCGAGCGCGTTGTAGGCGCTGCGCGCGTCTCCGCTGGAGTAGGCTGCGATCTTTTCCAGCGCACCCTCGTCGGCTTCGAGATGCAGGTCGCCCAAGCCGCGCTCGGAATCTTCCAGGGCCCGCCGCAGCAGCAGCACAATCTGCTCCGCGCTCAGCGGCTGCAGAATGTAGACGCGTGAGCGCGACAACAGCGCCGAGATCACCTCAAACGACGGATTCTCGGTAGTCGCGCCAATCAGCCGGATACTTCCCTTTTCGACATAAGGCAGAAACGCATCCTGCTGCGCCTTGTTGAAACGGTGCACCTCATCGATGAACACGATGGTCCGGGTGCCGTATTGCCGCGCGCGCTCGGCATCGGCCATCACCTGCTTGATTTCCTTGATGCCAGTTAGAACCGCCGAAAACTGGACAAATTCCGCGTGCGTCATGCGTGCAATGATGTTCGCCAGGGTTGTTTTCCCGACTCCGGGAGGCCCCCAGAAGATCAGCGAGCCGGTATCGTCGCGCTCAATCTGGACGCGCAGAGACTTGCCAGGCCCGAGAATGTGCTCCTGCCCAACGAATTCGTCGAGCGTGCGCGGACGCATGCGCTCCGCCAGCGGCCGAGACTTATCGTTCGCCTCATCGGGCTGCGAAATGTTCTGGAAAAGGCTCACAGTCCACTTCTCTGCCGCGCGGTCTCGTAAAGGATGATCGATGTTGCAATGCCCGCGTTCAGCGACTCCACTCTTGACGACTGCGGTATCGCAATGATCTCGTCAGCTTGCGCGACGACGTCTCTGGCCAGACCAGCACCCTCATTGCCGATCGCTATTGCCACCGGGACGCGCAGGTCACTACGACTAATCGTTGTTCCCTTGTGCGATGAAGTTGCGAGAATCCTCACGCCTCGTGCCTTCAACTCGGTCAACGCCGCTGCCATCTCCACCTTTACTGTTGGCACGCGAAACATCGAGCCCGCCGAAGCGCGTATCGCCTTCCAATTCCACGGGCTGACGGTCCGCTCGCCCAGCAGTATTCCAGTCGCTCCAAAGGCTTCAGCCGAGCGCGCGATTGTGCCCAGATTTCCCGGGTCCTGTACGCCAGCGCTGATGATCACCAACGCCGGAGCCGGCGCGAAGGCTTCGTCCAGCTTAAACAGCTTCACTTTCACCAGCGCCGCCACACCCTGCGGAGTCTCGCTCGGCACAGCGCTGGAGAAAACTTCGTCCGGCAGCAATAGAGTTTCGGTCTGCAACGAAAGTTGCGGAATCAGCTTGTGCGCCCGCTCCCGCGCCGATTCGCTGAAAAACACGGTCGTGAACCGAAGACCGGCCCGGATCGCTTCCTCAACAATATGCATACCTTCAATCGCCACCTCGCCCTTATCATTCGGTGCGGCATCACCGAACGCGCGGCGCAACTCTTTCACCCGCGCATTCTGGCGGCTTTCCACGCGTCGCAGCCTGTCGTCGAATTGAAGTAGCTCCCTCATGTGATTCCCAAAATAGGCGTCTATCGTACACCGCACTATCGTGTACAGCGCACGGCCGTTCTGGCGTGATAATCTTCTTTCTTACTCTACAAGGAGCGGCGGTTCGCTCCTGACACCCGAACATAAAGAGGTCCGGTTGCGTCCCGAAATCATCAAAATTAACGCCGAGCACCCAGAAGCGTCCCTGGTTTCGTATGTCGCTGAAAAGATCCGTGCTGGCGAAGTGGTTGGCATGCCCACGGATACGTTCTATGGTTTGG
>Ga0207930_1000247_pt1 | contig 15950 bp, 6 predicted proteins | sample NGESurshal092012_7_FD_184477 | JGI IMG/M metagenome (GOLD analysis project Ga0207930, IMG submission 184477) | Arctic peat soil microbial communities from Barrow, Alaska - NGEE Surface sample 210-3 shallow-092012 (SPAdes) | ecosystem: Environmental > Terrestrial > Soil > Wetlands > Peat ... | reverse complement strand
CGGCGTTGACACGGTCAAACAGGCGGAGATGTTCGCGGCTGTCCGCGAGATCTATAACATCCCGCGCGATGAAAACCGCAAGCTGCGCGACTATCCGACACTGGCCCACGTAATTCGGTTCGTGTTCGAGAACCGCCCGGACCTGGCAGGGACAACTGCGCCGACACCGGCACCTATTAAGGTAGCCGCTACCACCGCGCCAGTCGCGCCGGTAGTAGCAACTGCACCAGTCCCCGCTGCGCCAACGGTCTCCGCAACAGTGGTGGCCGCACGCGCACCCGTCGCAGCGGTTCAGCCTGTCGCCGAAACCGAGTCAGTCACGGAACGAATTCTGACCTTGATGGCGGAGAAGACCGGCTATCCGAAAGACATGCTGGACTTGGAACTGGACCTTGAAGCCGACCTGGGCGTTGACACTGTCAAACAGGCGGAAATGTTCGCCGCCGTCCGCGAGATCTACAACATCCCGCGCGATGAGAACCGCAAACTGCGCGACTATCCCACGCTCGCCCACGTGATCCGGTTCGTGTACGAGAGCCGTCCCGATCTCGCGCCCGGCGTTTCTCCGAAGCCCGTAATCGTTCAACCAGTCGCGACCGTAGCGCCTGCCGCCACCTCACAGCTGGTGAGTGATGACGCCATCAGAGTGAAAGTGCTGGAAATTGTCGCCGAAAAGACCGGCTATCCCAAGGACATGTTGGATCTAGACCTCGATCTCGAAGCCGACCTTGGGGTTGACACCGTCAAGCAGGCGGAGATGTTCGCGTCCGTGCGTGCGGCGTATAACATCCCGCGCGAAGAAAACATGAAGCTGCGCGATTTCCCTACACTGGCGCACGTCATCCAGTTCGCGCGCGATAAGCAAAACTTAGGGGTAACGCCCGCGGCATCGGCTCCCGCTGCGGTCGCGCCACCTGCGGCGGTGAAGCACGTTGCACGCCCTCGACCGGCCTTGGCCAGCTTCGATGCAGCCAACTTAATTCCGCGTCGTGTCCCGGTGCCCACCTTGCGGCCGCCGTTGACCATTTGCAAGCCAACGGGAGTGAAACTAGGGCCTGGCAGCCGAGTAGTGGTCATGCCCGACAAGGGAGGCGTTGTCACGGTGCTGACACAGCACCTGCGGACGCTGGGTGTGGAAGCTCTGGTACTCGACGCCGCGCTCGATGCAAACGCCCTGACGGAGCGCCTCAAGAGTTGGTTGTCCGCAGGCCCGATCCAGGGAGTGTACTGGCTGCCCGCGCTCGACAACGAAGGCGATCTCCAACACATGAATCTGGCGGGATGGCACGAAGCTTTGCGGGTGCGCGTTAAATCGCTGTACACCACGATGCGTGCACTGTACGAGCAGGTCGCAACGCCCGGTTCGTTCCTGGTGTCGGCCACGCAACTTGGCGGACAACACGGCTATGACGCCGCCGGGGCCGTTGCTCCGCTCGGCGGAGCGGTTGTCGGATTCACCAAGACCTATAAGCGCGAGCGTCCGGAAGTGCACGTGAAGGCGGTCGATTTCGAGGCTGGAAGGAGTGCGTCGGAAGTTGCCGTCGCCATGATCGAGGAAACCTTGCGCGACAACGGCGCAGTCGAAGTTGGCTACAAGAATGGCCTGCGCTGGGCAGTGGGGTTGCAGGAGCAGCCCGTTACCGAAGGCGGTCACGGTCTGATGCTCGACCAGGACAGCGTATTTGTGATCACCGGCGCGGCGGGAAGCATTGTGTCGGCCATCACTGCCGATCTGGCGGCCGCATCGGGTGGAACGTTCTACCTGCTGGATCTGGTTCCAGAACCCGATCCGAACAATCCTGACCTGGCTCGCTTCGTGAGCGACAAAGACGGACTCAAGCGCGATCTGTTCGAGCGCATCAAAGCGCGTGGCGAGCGCGCCACACCGGCATTGGTGGAAAAGGAACTGGTGGGGCTGGAGAGGGCACATGCGGCACAGAGTGCCATCGACGCGGTGCGTTCGGCGGGAGGCACTCCTTACTACTTCAGCATCAACCTCACCGACGCGGACGGTGTGACCAATATCATCAAACAAGTGCGCCAGCGCAGCGGTCGTATCGATGTGCTGCTGCACGCCGCCGGCATTGAACGTAGTCACTTCCTGCCAGAGAAGGACCAACGTGAATTCGACCTGGTCTTCGACGTCAAGAGTGACGGCTGGTTCAATCTTCTGCATGCCATCGGCGACATGCCGCTGGGTGCGACGGTGGCGTTCAGCTCAATCGCAGGGCGCTTCGGCAATGGAGGGCAGACCGACTACAGCGCCGCCAACGACCTGCTGTGCAAGATCACCTCAAGCTTCCGCACCATGCGGCCGGGTACGCGTGGCATTGTCATCGACTGGACAGCGTGGGGCGGAATTGGGATGGCGACGCGCGGCTCTATACCCAAGATGATGGAACTGGCTGGCATCGACATGCTGCCGCCTGAAGCTGGCGTTCCGATGATTCGCCGCGAATTGACCTCAGCAGACAACCGTGGCGAACTTGTCGTCGCACAGCGTCTCGGTATCATGCTGAATGAATGGGACGAGACTGGTGGACTGGACACCAAAGCGCTGGCCGCTGCTCTCGAGCAGCGAGTACCGGCGCGAGGGCCGATGGTCGGCACGGTTACAGGCATGGGACTCTACAGTGGTTTGACGTTTGAGACCACGCTCGATCCGAAGGCCCAACCGTTCTTGTACGATCACCGCATTGACGGCACGCCCGTACTGCCCGGTGTCATGGGGATCGAGGCGTTTGCCGAAGCCGCACTCTGCATGCATCCGGGGTGGAGTGTCGAGGCCATCGAGGAAGTAAACTTCATGGCGCCGTTCAAGTTCTACCGCGACGAGCCACGCACCGTATTTATCCAGGCCCAGTTCTATTCGGACGGCGACAATTTACGGGCAGAGTGCCGGCTGATCGGGCGGCGAACGCTTCCCAATCAATCGCAACCCCAGGAGACCGTCCACTTCACCGCTCGCGTGCGAGTGACCAAGCAGCCGCACCAAGCGTCTGCCGCCGTGCCCCTCAAGTTGACGTCGGAGGGCATCGTCGATGCCGCTCAAATTTACCGCATTTACTTCCATGGTCCGGCGTACCAAGTTCTTGATCACGCATGGCGGGATGGAGATCGGATTGTCGGCCAAATGTCGGAGACTTTGCCGAGCGATCACAATCCATCGCAGGGACCGACGCTGATTGGGCCGCGGCTGATTGAGCTGTGTTTCCAAACCGCCGGCCTCATAGAAATAAGCGAGCACAACCGTATGGGGCTGCCGCTCTTTGTTGAGCAAGTGAGTTGGTCACGTGCTCCCGAGGTTGCCGATGGCCCGTTGTTTGCAGTTGTCACTCCAGACGCGGCGGGGGAGAAGTTCGACGCGGAGGTAGTAGACAAGCAGGGCAACCGGTACATGCGCTTGACCGGTTACCAGACGGTAACGCTTCCCGACAGTGTCGATGCTGAGCCGCTGCAGGCCCTGCAACACGTCATAGCGTAAGGAATAAGATTGTAGAACTGCAGATCTCTGGCCAGGGGAAGGGCTATGCAGCGCGAATTTCAACGGGTAGTTATCGTCAACCGCGGCGAAGCCGCGATACGTTTCATTCAAGCGGCGCGGGATTTCAATCGGGAGCATGGAACATCGATAGCTACGATCGCGCTCTATACGGAGCCTGATCGCCACTCCATGTTTGTGCGCGAGGCGGACGAGGCGGTGTATCTCGGCGCCGCTCGAATCGTCGATCCAACCACCAATCAATCCAAGAGCACTTACGTTGATTTCCCAACTTTAAGAACCGCGATGGAAAGCGCGCGTGCGGACGCAGCCTGGGTGGGATGGGGCTTTGTGGCCGAGCACCCGGATTTTGCGGACCTTTGCCGCGAGATGAACATTGTATTCGTCGGCCCGACTAGTGAAGCCATGCGCCGTCTGGGCGACAAGATCTCGTCCAAGCGATTGGCCGAGCAAGCCGAGGTGCCGGTTGCGCGGTGGAGCAACGGGCCGGTGGAGACCATCGACGATGCCATGCGGCACGCCGAGCGCCTGGGCTATCCGCTGCTGATAAAAGCCACTTCTGGAGGAGGCGGTCATGGGATTCGCCGGGTAAATTCCGCGAGCCAGCTTGCCAGGGCATTTGAGGGCGCCCGCGCCGAGGCCTTCAAGGCCTTTGGGGACGCCACGGTTTTCATGGAAGAACTGGTGCAGTCTGCGCGCCATGTTGAAGTGCAGGTCATTGCCGACGACTATGGAACCACCTGGGCCGTCGGGGTGCGCGACTGCACCATCCAGCGCCGCCATCAGAAAGTCCTGGAAGAAGCTCCTTCGCCCGTGTTGACCGCAGCGCAGGACCTGGCGCTGCGTCAGGCAGCGGTGCGACTGAGCCAGGCTTCGGGCTATCGCAACGCCGGGACGGTCGAGTTCTTGTACGAACCAGTCAGCCAGCGGTTCTTGTTCATGGAGATGAACACCCGCCTGCAAGTCGAACACCCCGTCACGGAATGTACGACCGGGCTGGACCTGGTGAAGATGCAGATCCATGTTGCCCGAGGGGAGCGCCTGGAAGGTGAGCCGCCGTGTACGTACGGGCACTCTATCGAGGTGCGGCTGAACGCCGAAGATCCGGAGAACGGCTTCGCGCCGGCGCCGGGCCTGATCGAGCGATTCAGGCTTCCGTCCGGACCGGGAGTACGCGTCGACACCGGTGTGGCTGTGGGCGACGCCGTGCCGGCGGAATTCGACTCGATGATCGCCAAAATCATTGTCTACGGCCAGAGTCGGAAGGAAGCGCTCTCACGGATGCAGCGGGCGCTGCGCGAAAGCGTAGTCGTCATCAAGGGAGGAGCCAGCAACAAAGCGTTTCTGCTGGAATTGCTCAACTGTCCCGAGGTCCTGAGAGCGACCGCCGATATTGGGTGGCTGGATCGTAGGTCGGCCGAGGGCGGCCACCTGTCCGCGCGCTACGCCGACGTGGCGCTGGTGCAGGCAGCGATCGAATCGTATGCCGCCGACCTGAAGTTGGAGCGGATACAGTTTTACGCATCGGCCGTGCGCGGGCGGCCTCACGTTCGCAGCGAAGTGGGCCGCACAGTACAACTACTCCATCGGGGACATTCCTACTCGCTGAAGGTCTGTTGCGTCGGCCTCCATCGCTACCGTGTGGAAGTGGATGGAGCCAGCATCGACGTCCGTATGTACAGCCTCGGTCAGTTTGAATATTGGCTCACCGCGTTCGGCAGCCGCTTCCACGTCGTCTCCAACGTGCAAGGACTGACTTACCGCATCGAGGTGAATGGCGTTGCGCATTCGGTCGCCCGGGATGACGGTGGAGTGGTACACGCGCCGGCGCCGGCGGTTGTCGTTTCCATCGCCGTAAAGCCAGGCGACACGGTCAAGGTCGGAGATACCTTGGCCGTGCTGGAAGCCATGAAGATGGAGATGTCAGTGCTCGCTCCTTTTTCGGGCAAGGTCAGGAGCGTAACTGCGATTCCTCATGTGCAGGTGGACACCGGGGCACCGCTTCTGCAAATCGAACCGGTAGCGGGCGACGACGAATCCGTGGCCACAACCGGACGAGTGGAGTTTGGTGCATCGCGCACCGCAGGCGTAACTCGTGAACCCGTTCGGCCCCGCTGGAGCACGAACCTGGAAGAACTTCGCCAACTCATGCTGGGTTTTGATGTTGACCCCGCGCATGCGATGAAGATCCTCTCCGACTGGAGCCAGTCTGCGGAAGTCGCCGTCGAATATCAGGAAATAGCCAAGAGTGAAGATGAAATCCTCGGCATCTTCGTCGACATATGCACCTTGTTTGAGCGGCAGCCCGAGATGGACGACCTGAATGGCGGGGAAGAACGGAGCGCCGAGACCTACCTCTTTTCGTATTTACACATGCTTGAGACGCGCGGCAAAGGCCTCCCGACAGCCTTCGTCGATGCACTGCGGCGCGCTATGGTTCACTACGGCATCCAGACGCTGGAGCGCTCGCCCGAACTGGAAGAATGCCTGCTCTGGTTGTGCAAATCGCACCACCGCGTGGAGCAGCAGACAGCTTCGATTGTCGGATTGTTGGAAAGGCATCTGCAGCGCGTCGAAGCCTCGGTGCCACGGTCCGATGAGGCCTTTCGCAAACTCCTCGGACGGTTGATCCACACCACCCGCGGGCTGTTTCCCACAGTTAGCGATCTGGCCCGGGAAGTGCGATATCGCTGCTTCGAGCATCCCGTGTTTGAGCGGGCCAGACGGCAGATCTACGCGCAGGCGGAAGAGCACCTCGCCTACCTCGCGGCCAATCCAAATGCGGCGGACCTGCGCCAAAGAGTTGGCGCACTGATCGAGTGTCCTCAACCGCTGGCTGGTCTCTTTTCGGGCAGGTATGCGGCTGCGCCGCCTGCCTTACGGGAATTGATGTTGGAGATTGAGACGACGCGATACTATCGCGGGCAGACTCTGTCGAAGTTCCGCACCGTGCCGGTGAACGACCGGACCTGTGTGACAGCCGAGTATGACGATAACGGCAAGCGCGTTCATATCTTCAGCCTCAACACCGAATTTCTCGGGCTGGCGGATGCGGCGCGCGCGCTGTTCCGTGGCATCGACGAAGTGCCTGTTGACCACGAAATCGTTCTCGATTTCTATGCGTGGAATCCGGAGTTCTTGTCCGATCCGGAGCTGATCGAGAAGGAAGTCCGCTCAACCCTTAACCAAGTCGGCTTCCCGCGGACGATCCAGCGCATCGTAGTGGCCATCGGCGGCCCCGGTCGCGGTCCCAGCATGGCTGGGATGCAGCATTTCACCTATCGTCCCTCTGCGAGTCTATATGAAGAGGAATTGGTCGTGCGTGGCGTTCACCCCATGATGGCCGAACGGTTGCACCTCTGGCGGCTAAACAATTTCAAAGTCGAGCGACTGCCGTCGGTAGAAGATGTTTACCTTCTCTATGCGGTTGCCAATGACAATCCCAAGGACGAGCGGCTGTTCGCGGTCGCGGAAATTCGCGACCTAACGCCGGTGCGGGACCAGGAAGGCCGCATCGCGCAACTTCCCCACCTGGAACGCATGTTCGGGGAAGCGGTGGCCGGTATGCGTATGTTCCAGTCGCGGCGCAGCCCGAACAAGCGGCTCCATTGGAACCGGATACTGCTTTACGTTTGGCCGACCGTCAATTTCACCCGCAAAGAATTCGATCAGATCGTGCGCAAACTCGCCCCGTCCACCGATGGGCTGGGATTGGAACAGGTGGTGGTACGCACCCGCATTCCGCAACCCGATACTGGCCGCGTGCGCGACATGATCGTGCGCATCTCGAGCCCGGGCGGCGCGGGCCAGATCATGACCATCAGGCCCGCTAGCAAACAGCAACCGCTTACGCCGCTGGATGACTACACCCAGAAGGTTGTCCGCATGCGCCAGCGCGGAATGATCTATCCCTACGAAATCGTCAAAATGCTGACGCCCGTTCCGGAAGGGATAGCGACCCAGTTTCCTCCCGGCGATTTTGTGGAATACGATCTCGATGCCGACGGCCACTTGGTCCCGGTGAATCGTCCGTATGGGAAGAACACGTCCAACATCATCGTTGGCGTCCTCCGCAACTTCACCACCAAATATCCCGAAGGCATGTCGCGGGTGGTTTTGATGGGAGACCCGAGCAAGGATCTGGGCGCAATCGCCGAGTCCGAATGCCGGCGCATCCTTGCGGGGCTGGATCTGGCACAAGAGAAAGGCATTCCGTTGGAATGGTTCACCCTCTCCGCCGGCGCCAAAATCTCCATGGAAAGCGGCGTCGAGAACATGGACTGGATTGCCAAAGTCCTCCGTCGCCTGATCGAGTTCACACAAGCAGGGTGCGAAGTGAACCTGGTGGTGAATGGGATCAACGTCGGGGCGCAGCCGTATTGGAACGCTGAGGCGACCATGCTGATGCATACCCGCGGCATTCTTGTCATGACGCCGAAAGCGGCGATGGTGCTTACCGGCAAGCGCGCTCTCGAGTATTCGGGAAGCGTTTCAGCCGAGGACAATGAAGGCATTGGCGGCTACGACCGCATCATGGGTCCCAACGGCCAGGCGCAATACTGGGCCCGCAACATCGATGAAGCCTGCCACATCCTGTTACGTCACTACGATCACACCTACCTGGCTCCGGGCGAACGTTTTCCTCGCAAGGCCGTGACCACAGACCCCATCGAGCGCGACGTCCGGCTCTATCCGCATACCCACGGCGGCGAGGGTTTCGCCACGGTAGGTGAGATTTTCTCCGACCAGACGAATCCCGGACGCAAGAAGTCGTTCGACATCCGCAAAGTGATGCGGGCCGTCATGGACCAAGACCAACTTCCTTTGGAGCGCTGGTCCGGCATGCGTGCCGCGGAAACAGGAGTGGTCTGGGATGCCCACCTCGGTGGCTATCCGGTTTGCCTCATCGGTATCGAATCCCATCCGGCGCCTCGCTTAGGATTCGTTCCTGCCGACGGTCCGGACCAATGGACCGCCGGGACGCTTTTCCCGCTCTCCTCGAAAAAAATTGCTCGCGCCATCAACGCGGCCAGCAACAACCGGCCGGTGGTGATCCTGGCTAACCTGTCGGGATTCGATGGTTCACCGGAATCGTTGCGCAAGTTGCAGCTCGAGTACGGGGCGGAGATTGGGCGGTCGGTGGTGAACTTCAAAGGACCCATGGTGTTTTGCGTGATCTCGCGCTATCACGGTGGCGCTTATGTCGTCTTCTCTGGGGCGTTGAACCAGAGTCTTGAAGTCGCCGCGTTGGAAGGGACCTTTGCCTCAGTCATCGGCGGCGCTCCGGCAGCGGCTGTAGTGTTTGCCAGTGAAGTCGAAGCCAGGACCAAGAAAGATCCGCGTCTGCAGGCGTTAACCGAGACCATGAATAAGGCGATGACCAAAGCCGACGGAGTGGAGAAGAACCGCTTACGCGCTCAATGGAACGAGCTCTTCAAAGTCGTACACTCCGAGAAGCTGGGACAAATGGCCGAAGAGTTCGATCGCGTGCATAGCGTGAATCGGGCCCTCGAAGTGGGCGCGTTGCATCACATTCTTCCTCCCGTGGACCTTCGTCCTTATCTCATCCATGCGGTGGAATCCGGCATGGCCAGGGAGAGGGAATTGCACTCCGCCAAACTACAAAGCGAGAGCTCAGGCACCATTCATGCGGCCACTCCCACTCTGGTTTCATGATGGACGTGTATTGGCTGGAGCAGCGCGAAAACGACGTTCCGGCCGCGGACGATTGGCTTAGCGAGAGCGAATCTGCCCGGTTGAGCGGCCTTCGATTTGCCAAGCGCCGCTCTGACTGGCGACTGGGGCGATGGACCGCGAAGTGCGCTGTCGCAGCCAGCTTGAAGTTGCCTGACGATCTGCAGTCGCTCAAACTAATCGAAGTTATTGCAGCTTCAACAGGCGAACCCGAAGTGGTCCTTCGCGACAATGCGGAGACGGCCACGATTTCGATTAGCCACAGTAATGGCATTGCCATTTGTGCCGTCGCCGTCGGTAACGTGGCGCTGGGTTGTGATCTGGAGGCCGTCGATGCAAGAAGCGACGCCTTCATCGCCGATTACTTCACCAAAGAAGAGCAGGAACTGATTGCCAGGGCCAATGGCAAAAAGCGGTCCCTGTTGGTGTCGCTGCTGTGGAGCGCGAAGGAGAGCGCGCTGAAAGCCTTGCATGTTGGATTGCGTGCCGATACCCGAAGCGTGGACGTCACGAAGATCGATGCTCTGGGCCGCTGGTTCGAAGTCGCTGCGTCGGACTCGGAAAACACCGCCAGTTCGCGTGATCTGGCGAACGATTCCGCCGCCAACTGGACGCCTTTAGAGGTCCACTGTGCGGACGGGACGATTTTCCAGGGATGGTGGCAGCATTCGGGGAACATGGTGCGAACCGTAGTCGCCGCTCCGCCGCCAACTCCGCCAATTGAATTGCGATGCCCCAACCGGGTTGCTACTACATCGCTGCTTTAGCAAGTTTGTGCGCGCATGGAGTGAAGCTCAACCGGTCATAGACGTCACCAAGCTGGTGTTTATTGATGAAACCTGGACATCGACCAGCATGACGCGGCGCTATGGCCGCGCACCCAGGGGCCAGCGTTGCATCGCTTCGGCTCCGCACGGTCATTGGAAAACAACCACCTTTGTTGGCGGTTCGCGCCATCGACGACATAGCGATTGACGCCCTCGATCTTCATTGCCTGTTCGAGCGTGATCTGCACCTTGTTCATCTGCGGCCATGGTTTGTACGTCGCATTCTGGTATTCATGCACCGCAATCTGTGCGAGGTCGCTCTCGCTGACGCCATACGCCTGCATGTAGCACTGCATGATCTCGGCAAAAAGGTGAGGAAGGACGAAGACTTTGCCCGCGCGCTCATCGGGTGCGAGTAGTTATCCGAGGACTTAGCCGAGCACGAGGTACTTGGGCGCATCAAATTGCGTTTCCACGAGCGCCCGGTAGATGATTAGCTTCGCTGGGTTGTCGGAGAAGGATCTGCCGCCTTCCTTCGACCTGCCGACGCATCGGCTCGAAGTTCCGCTGCATGCGGAGATCCTGCCGCGGAACATCTCCTCCAAGCCAGTTTAGGGCCAATGTGACAAACCCTTAAAGCACAAAGGCACATGCCCCACGGGAGCATATGCCTGCGCTTTCTTGACGGAGGGTCGGCCGGTAGGGAAATCCTAGTGGGCGCACCCCTTTTGAGTGACCTCGCCCGTCTGGTCGTCCAGGATCAGCGTGCGGTAACACGTCGACGCTTGGACGAAGGTGAACATCGAGTCGATGGAATTGGCGATGCCGTCGAATGAGCCGTCACCGATTCGCTGGCCACCGAGCCAGTTGTCCTCGATGAAACGGATCATCGAACTCTGGTCCGTGACCGTGTGATCGACCACGTTGGACCGAGTCCAGGGCGAAATCACCAAGAGAGGCAGTCGCGGACCGTAACCGCATCGGCCTTGGGCGTGGGGCCCGGTAATGCCAGCCAGAGCCGGAGGAGCGGTGCCGCAAAGCCCTGGCCCGTTCAGGGCGTCCTGCGAGGTCTGTGACTGGTCAACGATAGGCCCCATCTGGTGGTCATACCATCCGTCCGAGTCATCCCAGTTGATGACCACGGCAGTATCCTTCCACTCAGGAAGACTCATCAGGAAATTAATGGTGTCAACAACGAACGTCTGCTCATCGAGCGGATCTGAGTATCCTGAATGGCCGTCCTGGTAGCCCGGAGCTTTCAGAAAACTGACCGCTGGGAAGTTCCCCGCCGAAACCGCATCGAAGAAGTCGTGGCTGTCGTATTGGTGGTTGGCCGCATCGCCCTGCTGGCCAATCATCGCGATCGACGTTGGCCGTGTGTGTTGAAGGTTCTGCGTCGAAGCGTAGTACTGGAAAGGCTGGTGGTGCGGAATGTAATCGACCTTTTTCGTCCCCGTTACGGTAGACGTATGGGAGCGGCTGCAACCCGTGCTGCCGTTCGGATTGGTGATGCTGAGGTCAAAGCCGCCTTCGAAGAAGCCCCAGGTCACGCCTGCAGCATTGAGCAAGTCGCCGATATTCGTCCCGCCCATCTGAACTTGCGAACTGCCCGAGCACGTATCTCCCACCGGATCGGCATCGCTGACCAGAGTAAAGCCGCCATTCCCGTCGGGCACAGTGTCGCCACTATCATTCTGCTGCACAGTAACGCCGTTGGTCTGTCCGGAAATCAGGTTAAGAGCTCCGGGCGTCGAAGGACCGAACGTGGTGCCAAAGGAATTGTCATTCATGGCGAAGTTCTGGGCATAATTCCACAGCCCGGTCACCGTGTTGCCGTCGTAATAGCCCATAACCAAGCCGGTTGTGGTCACCGCCGATGGCGGAGGATTTGGCGGCGGTCCGGCGGTTCCGGTCTTCGCCGGAAACAGGTCCATCAATCCGCCATCGGCGGCGGCCTGCTCGGGACCGTAGTCGTGGTCCTGATCGGTGGTTGCAGCTTGCGAACGATCAAGCCGGAACGGATTAGTAGCGCCGGTTCCATTCGCCGGATTCAGATTTGGATTGGCGTTCAGCAAAGCGTTGCTGAGGCCGTTCACTGTTGGGGTCCCGGCTACTGCGTGGAACGCCGGTTCTCCCGAGGGATTTGTAGCGTAGGGATACGTTGCGAAATAGTGATCAAAGGAGACGTTCTCCTGGAAGATGATCACCAGGTGTTTGATGGGTGTGGCCGTTTTGGCGGCATGGTTTCGTGTCTGGGAAGCCCGCGTGACGTCGCTGGCCAGCACAGGATTGGTTAGCGGTCCGAAGGTGATGGACGCCATCAAGGCAGTCGCAAGAATTTGTCGCATAGCACACTCCGTTCATAGGATGGGAGCCCTACTGTCCACCTTTTTACAGAGCCCATGTCAATCAGCGGTGACTCTGACTTCAACAGATCATGAATTAATGTTTGGTGACGCTAGGAAGAGCACTAAGAGCCGGAGATTGAAAACTAGGGAGCCGGAGCGAGTAGGAACGTGGTGTTGCTGATTAGATTCGGCCTTGCACTACATGGAACGTAACCGTTGACGCCGTCACTCGGCTGCGGCCGTAGTAGAGGAATAGCAGCACCCAGCACGCTTGCAAAACAACGACGACAAGGGTTGACGCAACTTGCGTCAGCCCCGCCGTCAGATTGGGTAGCGGACCTTCGCAGGGAACCAGGCACGATACCCACGCCAGGTACGAAACCGCGATAAAGGCCATGATCTGGTATGCCGAAATGCGTGAGGCACCACAATAATCGGCGCGCAGAGTTTCTGAGATTGCTCGCCAACCCCAGGTCGCAACGACCGGCACTATCGCCGCTACTCCAAAGTGTCCGGCAAGAAACGCTGCAACTCCAATGAAGCCGGCCAGGGCGAATACGATTGACGTGATCGGCTGAACCGGGATCAGAGTTTCTCCGGCCAATCCAGAAGCGTATGCAGCTTTCTTCGTGTCGCCATGAAATACAACATAGTGGCGCCTGAACAGTCTAGCCAGTCGCGGACTGGCGTCGCGCAGCGGGACGCCTTAGCAGCATCCGAAGGTCAGGCACGCTAACCGGCCAATCGACTCCGACAGTGCGTAGCAGATCGACGCTGCCGACAGTAATGGCAAAACATAAATGGAAATCGCGACGATCGTTGACGAGGGCACACAAATAAGCATCATCCCGAAGATCAGAACCGCAGCAGCGATCAGCGGTGTGCCCACCGACGACACCAGCACAGTCATTAGAGTGATACCAAAAATATTGGCGTGGCTTGATAAACCAGCTGTAAATTACAGGTGAATTCGAGACGGTATCTGGATAGTTATGACTACTCGCGGTTTCGCCAATGTGGCGATCGTTTGGACCGGCCCAGCGATGACCGATTTCGGCGCCATAGGGCGTTGCGCGGAACTCGGCTGCAGACGACACTCAACAGTCCGATGAGTGATGGGGTCTGTCGCGCCACGTCAACTGCCAGTTGCTTCCTATCCCTTGCTCATCAAGCTATTGAACGTCCAGAACAGCAGGCCGGCCAAGCCGATCGACGCCGGCAAGGTTAGCACCCAGGCCATCAGCAAATTGCGGATCGTTGACATCTGCAGGCCCGACTTGTTGGCCCACATTGTACCAGCCACGCCCGACGACAATACGTGGGTGGTACTCACCGGCAGTCCCATATAATCGGCGGCGCCGATGGTCATCATGGCGGTGATTTCGGCTGCCGCGCCCTGTCCGTAGGTCAGGTGGTCTTTGCCGATCTTCTCGCCCACAGTCACCACGATGCGCTTCCAGCCGACCATCGTGCCCAGGCCGAGCGCCAGCGCAACCGCGACCTTCACCCACGTGGGGATGAATTTCGTGGCCTTATCGATGTGCTTCTTGTAGTTGTCCAGGACGGTCCAATCCGCCGCCGAAATCTTTGCCGCTCCCGATTTCTTCAGCAGACGCAGCGCTTCGCTGGTCAGGTACATGTCATTCCGGAAATTGCGAACCCGGTCCTCTGGAACCTGCCCTAATGCCTTGAAGTTTGCCACTTCGGTTCCCACATCGTTCACCGTGTTGCGCAAGGCCAGCATGGTATTGGCAGTGAAGTCCTTGGTGCGCACGTATTCCTTCACGTCTTCGCGCGGATCGGCCACCACGGCATCGGGACTCACATACTTGTCGAGCACGTTTCCCGCCTGCTGTGAGACCGCAATAAAGTCAATCGAGTCCTGCGCGGTGAGAGCGTGGTTCAAGGCGTAGGCTGTTGGTACGGTGCCGATCAGGATGAGCATGATCAGCCCCATGCCTTTCTGTCCGTCGTTGGAACCATGCGCAAAGCTCACGCCGGTACAGGTCAGCACCAACAGCGCGCGAATCCAGAACGGCGGCGGTGCGTCACCTTCGGGCGCCTTGTACAGCCGCGGATCATGGATAAACACCTTCGACAGTTGCAGCAGCAGGGCCGCCACCGCGAACCCGATGATCGGGGAGAACACCAGCGATTTGCCGATCTTCAGCGCCTGGTCCCAATCCACACCGCTGGTTGCGGTACGCGCGTTCATCAACTGGTTGGCGATGCCCACTCCGATGATCGAGCCGATCAGAGTGTGTGAGCTGGAGGCCGGAAGCCCCAGCCACCAGGTACCCAGGTTCCAGATGATGGCCGCCGATAATAAAGCGAACACCATCGCATATCCCGCGCCACTGCCCACCTGCAGAATTAACTCCACAGGCAGCAGCGACACGATGGCGAACGCGACCGCGCCGGAGGACAGCACCACGCCCAGGAAGTTCCAGAATCCTGACCATGCCACCGCTACGTGCGGATCGAGTGAATGCGTGTAAATGACCGTCGCTACCGCGTTGGCCGTATCGTGAAAACCGTTGACGAACTCGAATCCCAGCGCAACCAGCAACGCAACGCCCAACAGCAGGAATGCGGCACTGGAAGGATGATGCACATGGCTTATGTCTGCGATCAGGTTCGAGAGCGCATACACGACGCCAATTGCAAGCAGCCCCGCAAAGATGAAGATTCCGATCTTGTGCGGGCCTTTGTTGATCTTGTCGTGTACCGCCGCGGTGACGGGTGCGTCCGGCGTTGGGGAATTCAGCGGTGTCGCTGTAGCCGTCATGAATTGTCCTTCTTGAAAGCGAGAGTTGAAGGCGAAGGGCAGGCGCGCCCGTGCGGTGTAAGGTACTATGCGGCGGCGGCCGTCATCATTAACAGCAATTGAATGCCTGGTGAATGTTTTGTGACCGGCAATTGTCCCACAGTCATCGGTGCGGGTTGCGAGACAGATTAATTTTGGGTAAATGAAGGTGTACTATGATTGACCGGCTGCAAAGGCTGCCATAGTATCCGACATCTATGGACAACTCGAACCTCGATGAACTACAGCAAGCCTATAAGGAAGCGGTCGATCAATGGGTAGCTGCCATTCGCGCGGAGGAAGCTCTGGCCACGCCTGACCACTCCGAGGTCGCAATGGAGTGCTGGGATGCTGCAGGATTTGCAGAGCAAGACGCGCAGAACAAAGCCAAGCATGCGCGAGATGAGTACAAAGACGCTCTCCGCCATCTGCACTACGGAATTTGAGTCTGGTACACGGCTAGTGCATGGAGTCAGTCTTCTAGGGCCACCGGCACTCCGTCCGTCCATGATCGCTATGCCTCGATTCCCATGCGAAATGTTGGAGTCCGGTTGTTTTTTGGTTCGTCGCGGGAAGGCGACACCGCTTCAGATTTTTCCATCAAGATACCTCAGCGCCCAATCATCCTGGACCAAACCAAGACGTATCCTCGGGATTTTGACCGCTCCCTGGCGACAAGTGCGGCAGCCGAGGAGCCTATCCGCTCCATACTCCAGTTGCATGGTGGCCGAATGAAGGAGACCACATTTTGGAACGCGACCCACGCCGTGTTCGCCGTCGAAGAATCAACAGAACGGGGTATCCACTTAGCCCCACCAGTGCGGTATTCTTCG
>Ga0207930_1000238_pt1 | contig 16169 bp, 18 predicted proteins | sample NGESurshal092012_7_FD_184477 | JGI IMG/M metagenome (GOLD analysis project Ga0207930, IMG submission 184477) | Arctic peat soil microbial communities from Barrow, Alaska - NGEE Surface sample 210-3 shallow-092012 (SPAdes) | ecosystem: Environmental > Terrestrial > Soil > Wetlands > Peat ... | reverse complement strand
GCGCCCAGATCGTGGGGAAGCCCGTGATGGCGTCCGTTCCCACGGCCGCTCCCGCAACCGCGGCGCCCGCCTTCAGAACGGATCGACGGCTCAGGCCGCCCTTGAAATCACCTTTCGAAGTCATGCGCGAGTCCTCCATCTGATCATTTAAGTCGTTCGCCCGTGACGTCTGGCCGCAACTCTCCACTCACACGCGGAGCAGCAAACTCCGTCGAGCGTGTTGTAAGCCCCAAGGGCATATGAATTCAGTTTTACTAATCGGCTGGCGCTCTTGTCCGCCAATCGCACCGTTTGGCCAACTCTACGGGCGCAGACGTCGGCCGATAGTAGTCATTTAACTAGGGTCGATACTTGGCGTGTCCACTTCCACGCCACCATCGGATGCAAAATCGTGCGCCGATGTCAGCTTCCTTGTGTCACGCCTGAGCCTCATGGGCGTTGTGCCGGCGTGGGCTTCAAACCCGACCATTCGGACCCCACACCTACCGCTGCCCGTGACATATCGAGGCCTCCCCTGATCGCGAACATCGAGCCTAACACTGTCAGTGTGCTCCAGACCGGCGTCGAGAAATGCTGTCCGAAACCAGTTCCTTACCAGACGGTCCGGCTTGCTTAGCGCTGGTCGGATCCCCCCTTTTGGGGGGTCCACGCCGAACGCCGCGCCGTCTGCAGTGGATCGCCAAAGGCGTCCGGAGCCGACGCGAAGGTCTTCAAAGCTCATGAGATTCTCTTCGCTATGCAGAACGGCGGCTCTGCGCATATGGCGACAAATCGCGCTTCAGGAACGCGCCGTCACCGGGAGCGCCAAGAATTTTTCCTTCCTCCATTGCGATCTTGCCGCGCAGTATCGTCATGATTGGCCAACCCGTTACGGCCAACCCTTCGTAAGGAGTGTAGTCGGCGCCGTGATGCATGATTTCCTGACGGATCACTTCTTTACGGTTTGGATCCCAGATGACGATATCTGCATCGAATCCCGGAGCGATCGATCCCTTTTTTGGATAGAGCCCGTACATCTTCGCGTGATTTGTCGAAGTCAGAGCCACAAATTCGTTCAGCGTAATGCGTTCCTCGACTACCCCCTTGGAGTAAAGAATTGGGAGCCGGGTCTCAACCCCGGGAATTCCATTAGGCACCCAACGGAAAGACGTGCGGGCCTTTGGATTTAGTTTTCCCTGGACGCTGCCATACGTGAAAGGGCAATGATCGGATGAGAATGTCTGGAAAACGCCGGTCCGGATTCCCTCCCATATGGCATCCCAGCTCGCTTTGTCCCGCGGCGGAGGTGAACAGACGTATTTGCCTCCAGTCTCATCCATATTGAGGCCCTTTAGATCATCCGCTGTCAGGGCCACATATTGCGGGCATGTTTCCCCGTAAATCCTGAGACCCTTGTGCTGTGCCCACCGGATTTGTTCCATGGGTTCACGTCCGGACACGTGGACGATCATGATCGGGACGTCGGTCAGTTCAGCGTGACTGATAGCGCGATGGGTGGCCTCTCGCTCTACCGAAGCGGGGCGCGAAACCGCATGATAGTAAGGCGCGGTCTTGCCAGCCTGCTCGAGGCGATCCGTCATGAAGCGGATGGCATCGTATCCTTCACAGTGCACCATCACCAGCGCCTGACATCCCCGCGCGCAGTCGAACACTTCCAGGAGCTGCCTATCGTTAAGTACAAGGTCGTCATAAGTCATGAACACCTTGAACGATGTGTATCCATCCGCGACTAGAGCGGGCAGTTCCTGACCGAGAACGCTGGGGGTCGGATCAGAAATGATCAAGTGGAAACCGTAATCCGTATAACATTTGCCATCTGCCTCCTTGTGATAGTCCACAACGCTGGCGCGGAGCGACGCACCGCGCGGCTGAAGCGCAAACGGAAGTACGGTCGTATTCCCCCCCGCGATCGCCGAACGCGTTCCGCTTTCGAAATCATCAGCCATGGCGGGTCCACCGAACGCCGGCTGCGAAAGATGAACGTGGCTGTCGATACCTCCCGGCATCACCAACATGCCCGATGCGTCAATCTCCTTTCGACCACCTTCGATCTTTGCGGCGACGGAAGAGATTCGCCCGGAGCTTATGCCTACGTCTGCCTTGACCGTATCGGCTGCCGTAACAACCGTGCCCCCGCGAATGACCAAGTCAAAATCGCTCATCTGCTCGTCCTCTTGTTCTTACTTTGATGTCATTGGATACGAATGCCACATCAGGGCATCACACGGCGATGCCGCGAAGTCCGTCAATCGCAGCGGTTCTTGAGTCGCCCAACGATCGATCTTGCATTTCCGTACAACCCATCGCTCAGGTTCGTCCGTCGCCGCACGCTATCCACACGACCTGACAGCGTAAAGCCGTCCAAAACGCTTTCGGATGTGCGTACGCTAAGGCATGCCCGTATGGACGGATTTTGATTCAGACGCCGGGGCGGCGCGACAGGGGCAGCGCAACAGGTTTGGGCCCGCGCAAATGGCACTCATGTCCCATCATCCTGATGCAGCTCTTTCGGCATCGCAACAAAAGTGAGGCCGATCCGGTTCTGCCGGATCCAGGCAATTCTGCATTCGTAGACCGAGGAGTCGTTTGCCATCACCAGGCGAAAGCGCGACGGTACGAAGGTGGGGTTTTCGATATCGATGGCAGCACCCTCGGCCGAGATATTTCGAACCACACAGCTCATGACCGAACCGCCTGACGACACGTAAGCCGGCTCACTGATCTCGGTCCGTGGGTACTTCCGCTTTTCTTCCATCGACGAGTCCCTGACTGGCAATTGCGGGCAATAATAGCGGCAAACGTTAAATAAATCAGGCCGATCGCGTTCGTCGAAGCGAACTAAGGCCCATGACGCGAAACCCGAGACACCAAACAAAGGTGGAACTCGCCGAGCCGCCCGCCGGCCATCTTGCCAATGACCGCACCTGTCGGCCGAGTTCCGGCCTCTATCCGGTCCGGTACACGGGATCGCGGATTTTCGTTTGCGATCCCTGTTGGATACCGGCATGCCCTCGCGTTTCCGAAAGGCGGCATGCTTCCGTTCGTAATGTCGACGAGGTAGCTTTGCCGGCATGATCGGCCGGAAGGCGAAACGCCCGCTCAAAACGAACAGGCTCCAAGGGAGAAACGCCGTGTTCGAGATTCTCGATGCCGTCGCTACCGACTTGACCTTCGTTTAAGGAGAACTCCCATGCCACTGGCCGGGCTGCAGCATTACACCATCGAACCCTCGGATCTGGAACGCTCCAAGGACTTCTATTGCGACGTGCTGGGGCTGGAGAACGGCGATCGTCCGCCGCTCGACTTCCCCGGCTATTGGCTTTATTCGGGCGGCGCTGCCACTGTGCACCTGATGGGCACCCGCAAGCCCCGCGAGGGCATCGTCGTGCGCGGCACCGAGAAAAAGTTCGACGACACCGGCCGCCTCGATCATATCGCCTTTGCCGCGACGGATGTTGAGGGTATACGCAAGCGGCTGCAATCCAGGAATGTGAAATTCCGCGAAAGCATCGTGCCGCGCACTGGCGATACCCAGATCTTCCTCTACGATCCCGACGGCGTCGGTGTGGAGCTGAATTTCCCCGGCGCCTGATCCGCCATTCGGCGCTTCCGGATGGCCCGCAACGGATGACGGTTCTCCATAAGGTCACGACACAGCCATCGCGGCGGCGCGAAACGGTCAGCTTTTTCACAATTTTGCATGACGAGTTGAAGGGCCGCGCCGCTGCGGCAGGATAGCCGGGTGCCGCGCCTTTCAACCTACCCCAGGGCATGTGTGCCCGGCTATTCGCGGCCGGCCGAGCAATGGCCCGCAGCCTGCCCTCCGCTCCAACTCAATCGGAACAGGGGCCCCTCATGCTTGATTTTGAAGCACTCGCGCCGGAAAGCGGTCTAGTCGAGCCCGCGCTCATGACTGAGACGGACCATTTCCTGGATGAAAATGGCCTTTTGCTTGTCGTCGAGGCTGCCGAATAGCGGCTCGGCGGCATCGGCGACATTGCGCTGATCCTGCGCACGATCATTGAGAAACTGGGCTTCGTTACGCATCTGCTCGATGATGTCGTCCGGCGGGTCGCGCTTTGCGCGCGAGATTCTCAGATTGAGGCGGTCGGCGCCGTTGTGGCCGAGATAGTGCATTGCGCTATTGAAGCCGGTCCAATTCTTCTCCTGCTCCGGCGTGAGGTTCAATTCAGCCTTAATTCGATCGATGTTCGCATCGCTAGTGGCGACGATCTGCTCAGCGCTTAGTTGCGGTTCGCCTTCCTGGGTCAGCACCGCCGGCGTCTTGGCTGCCTTGTCGCCCTTCCCGCCCTTGCCGGCCTTGGCCGTCTTCGGGGAACCAGGCTGCCTGCTCCCGTTCGCTGCGGGCGCTTGACCATTGTTCGGAACGCCAAGCACGCCGGTGAACACGCCGACGACACCGCCAATTGCGCCACCCAACACGCCACCGACCGGCCCAGCCGCCTTGTTGCCCTCGTGGGCTCCCTGCTGAACGCCCTGAACCACCCCTTGCGCATCCACCGCCGAAGGCGGGCTGAGAAGCATCGCGACAAATACCCCAAGCGCGAAACGCAATGCTAGCTGCGCAAGCGCGGTCGGTGTCATGCTGATCATTATTTGGTCTCCATAGTCGAACTGGGATAGGCCGGGTGGACGATCTTGGGGCGACGAGCCTCTGGCTGATCAGGACATTATCGTTTTCGGCCCGAGCAAGTCCACCGAGGCACCGCACCGTCCAGATAAAGAAAAATCCGACACCCGCGCGTTGATCGACCGAGGCGGAACCCGCAGTACCATAGGCCTCGCGAACCCATCCATGTTCCGGTGTGCAGCGCAGTATCTTTCGTCAAACTGACGGCAGGTCGGCTTAAGCATCGCGATCTCGACGAAGCCTGAGGAAATTCCGCTGCCGCCAATTTGATCAGAACGTCGTTTCAAAATTCGAGGACCTGATTTCTCGACAGCGGCCGACAATTCTGCTCTGATCGTTGCCAAGAAATCTTCGCCCAGTGTCGCAGCGCCGTTTCCGGCCTGCCCGACCACCAAGAATGAACAACAACGAGATTTCTGTCCTACGACGGTTGGCTCACCAAGGAGGGAACGCCATGTCACGGAAGAGCCTTTCTCGACGGCAATTCGTAGCTGCTAGCGCGCTGTCGTCGGCGGCGTTGATCACCTCGCCGTTTGTTCGAACCGCTCATGCGGCCGGCAAACTCACGATGGGCTTTTGGGATCACTGGGTGCCCGGAGCCAACAAGGTTTGTTCCGATCTGGTCAACGAATGGGCCGACAAGGAAAAGGTCGAGGTTGCGATCGACTTCATCACTAGCCAGGGCAACAAGATTCTGGTGACCATCGCCGCCGAAGCTGCCGCGAAATCCGGTCATGATATCCTTGCCATGCCGACATGGTGGCCCCACGCCAATTCCGACATGTTGGAGCCCGTGAACGACATCATGGAGCCGCTGATCCAGCAGAACGGCGAAGTGAACGGCACGGTGAAGTATCTCGGCCAGTTGGACGGCAAGTGGCTCGCCGTTCCCGCCAGCAGCGGCAGCCAAATCAAGGGTCCCTGCTCCCGCATCGACCTGATGAAAAAGTTCGCCGGGATCGACGTCCAGGAAATGTATCCGGCCGGCAGCCCGCCCAAGGCGGACGGCTGGACCACCGAAACCTTCCTGAAAGCCGCCGAGGCCTGCCACAAGGGCGGCGTTCCCTTCGGGATCGGGTTAGGAGAGACCTACGACTCTGTCGATACCGCAGGCGCGTTTTTCCTGGCGTTTGGCGCCCAACTCGTCGATGCCAAGAGCAACGTTACGGTCAAGACCGACGAGGTGCGGCAGGCGCTGGAATTCTACAAGAAGCTGATCCCTTTCCTGCCGCCGGACGCGACGGCGTGGGACGACGCGTCGAACAACAAGTGGCTGATTTCCGGCCGCGGCGCGATGATCATGAATCCACCGAGCGCCTGGGCGGTTGCCAAGCGCGATGCGCCGCAGGTTGCGGAGCAATGCTGGACCCACGGCTTCCCGGTCGGACCGAAAGGTCGATTTGCACCGTTCCTGCCCTTCTTCTGGAGCATATGGAAATTCTCCAAGAACAAGGAAGCCGCCAAGAGCCTGCTCGTGCATCTGTCGCAACCGGCTTCGATCGAGAGATTTGTCGCAGCCAGCGGCGGTTTCGATCTGCCGGCGTTCGAGAAGTTGACGACCTTAAAGACATGGGCTGAGGAAGGGCCGCCGAAGGGGACGCTCTTCCACTATCCCAATCCGTACAAGCATCAAACCCTGTCGATCGCCGCGTCGCCGGCGCCTCCGAAGGTCGCCCAGCAGATCTATGGGCAAGCCATCCTGACAAAAATGTGCGTGAGGTACTATCAGGGCGAAGCGATGGAGAAGACGTTGTCCTGGGCGGAAGGCGAATGCGAAGGCTATATGCGGAGCTGACGTGCAGGAATTCGCCGGGGTATGAGTAACGATCGTGATGTCAACGCGACGCACGGAGATTCGCGATCACTATGCTCAGGTGATCGGTCCGGAAAGATTTCCGGACGCCGGCTCTCCGACATGAAACGGACGAGGAAGATGCACCATGGTTGATGTCGTATTTCAACCGAACAACGCGGCTCAGGCGCGCGTTGTGCGCAAGCGTTCCAGTTTACGAGCCACGCTCAGGCGAAAGTCGACCGCGGCCTTTCTCATGACCCTGCCGCTGATTCTCTTGATCGGCATCCTGGTGCTCTACCCGGCGTTCTACTCCCTGCATCTCGCTACCCTGAACAAGTCGATGCAACGCTTCGTCGGCCTCGGCAATTTCGAGTTCCTGTTCAAGCGCGAAACCTTCTGGCTGGTGGTAAAGCAATCCTGCATCTTTGCGATTTCAGCCGTCATCTTCAAGGCGCTGATCGGTTTCATTGTCGCCCACTTCGTCCACAACATCCCCGCCAAGGGACAACGCAAGTGGCGAGGAATGCTGCTGGTGCCGTGGGTAATTCCGCCGGCGATGAGCACGCTGGCATGGCTGTGGCTGTTCGATCCATCCTACAGCGCCTTCAACTACGCGCTTTCGTTTTTCGGTATCGGGCCGATCGCCTGGACGGGCGACGCCAACTGGGCTCGCTTTTCGGTCATCCTGGTCAATATCTGGTACGGCGCCCCGTTCTTCATGATCATGTATCTGGCGGCGCTGAAGTCAGTACCCGATCAACTGTATGAAGCTGCCGCTATCGACGGCGCCAATTGGTGGCAGCGGATCTGGTACGTGACGCTGCCGATGATGCGCAACATCATTGCGATCACCACGCTGTTTTCACTGATCGTGACCTTCGCGAATTTCGATATCGTACGCATCCTCACGTCCGGCGGACCTCTCGACCATACCCATATTTTCGCGACATGGGCGTTCAGGGTCGGCATCGAGGGCAGCGATATTCCTCTCGGCGCCAGCGTCTCGCTGTTCATGGTGCCGATACTCGCCGTCGCCGCGATCTTCATCCTGCGAGATATCAACAAACGCGGGAATGAAGCGTGATGAGCAGTACGGTAGTGATCGACAAGGCGGCACCGACCCGCGCTGCCAGATATGGCAGCATGAGCCGCGACCGGACCTGGGCGCTCCGATGGTCGTACTTCTTCCTCACGCTGTTTGCGATCTTCTCGCTGGTGCCGCCGCTCTACATGCTGATCACGTCGCTCAAGAGCAGTGCCGAGATTTCGGCAGCGACCAATCCGTGGTGGGTGTTCCACCCGACATTGGAGAACTACGTCGGATTGCTGACGTCGAACCAGTTCCTGACTTTCTTCCGAAATTCGGCATTGGTTTCGATCCTGGTGGTGACGATCACCATGTTGATCAGCGTACCCGCGGCGTTCGCGCTGGCAAGGATGCGGTTCTGGGGATCCGCGACACTCGCGACCGGGGTGTTCCTGACCTACCTCATTCCTGACTCCCTGCTGTTTTTGCCGCTGTTCAAGATGTTTGCGGTATTCGGTGATCTCACCGGGATTCAGCTGATCAACAAATGGTATGTGCTGGTGATCGTGTATCCGACGCTGACCGTACCGTTCTGCACCTGGATCATGATCGGCTATTTCGCGTCGATCCCGAAGGAACTCGATGAAGCCGCCATCATCGACGGCGCGTCATGGTTTCAGACGCTCACCCGCATCTTTATTCCGGTGGCGCTGCCCGGTCTGATCGCCGCAACCATCTTCGCGTTCACGGTCTCGTGGGCGCAATTTCTCTATCCGCTGGTTTTCACGACGGCGACCGATCAACTGGTGCTGCCGGTAGGCATCATCACCACCCTGATCAAGGGCGATGTATTCAACTGGGGACAGATCATGACCGGCGCCCTGCTCGGCGCCGCCCCGCCGCTTATCATCTACGCCTTCCTGATGGACTACTATATCGCAGGCCTCACGGCCGGCGCGACAAAGGGTTGATGCTCATGGCAGACGTTACGTTGCGTAAGGTTATCAAGCGTTACGACGACGTCGAGGCGGTGCGCGGCATCGACCTTGACATCGCCGACCACGAATTTGTCGTGCTGGTGGGCCCGTCAGGCTGCGGAAAATCGACCACCTTGCGGATGATCGCAGGGCTCGAGGATATCACCGACGGCGACATCATGATCGGAGGCGATGTCGTCAACGACGTGCCGCCGAAGGACCGCGACATCGCGATGGTGTTTCAGAATTACGCGCTTTATCCGCATATGACGGTTGCCGAGAACATGTCATTCGGATTGCGCCTGAAACGCTATCCGAAGGCCGAGATCAAGACGCGGATCGACGAGGCCGCCCGCATGCTGGACATCGCCGAACTGGTCGACCGGAAACCGAAGCAATTGTCGGGCGGCCAGCGCCAGCGTGTCGCGATGGGCCGCGCCATCGTTCGCAACCCCAAGGTCTTTCTGTTCGATGAGCCGCTGTCCAACCTCGATGCCAAGCTACGGGTCCAGATGCGGATCGAAATTAAGAAGGTGCATCAGAAAGTCCGCACCACGACCGTCTACGTCACCCACGACCAGGTCGAAGCGATGACGCTTGCCGACAGGGTGGTGGTCATGAACCACGGCCGTATCGAGCAGATCGGAACGCCCAACGAACTCTACCACAACCCGGCCACCCGCTTTGTCGCCGGCTTTATCGGCTCGCCTGCGATGAATTTCGTGCCGTGCCGGCTCCAGGATGTCGCCGGCAAGCTGCACATCCGATTGACCGACCGTGTCGCCTTTCCGCTGCCGGCCGATCGCGCGGCCAGATATCAGGGCATTCCGCGCAATGAAAAATTATTACTCGGGCTGCGGCCGGAGCACATCGCCGAAGCCAAGGCGCATCCGGAGCCGGGGGTGGAGGCCTTCGACTCCGTATTGGACGTGACCGAACCGATGGGGATGGAGACATTTGTTTATTTCACGCTTGAGGGAGCGCAGATCTGCGGACGGGTAAGTCCGAATGCCGGGGCTCGCGATGGCAGCCCGTTCCGATTGGCAGTGGACCTCAACAATATGCACCTGCTAAACGAGGTTACCGGCGCCGTCCTTTGACGGACGCACAACAAAAAGATCAAAGGGATCGGGAATGGCGGCCAACAAGAAGAAAATTTTCATTACTGAATCGATGTCGCAGCAAGGACGATCCCTGCTCAGGGAGCGGGACGACATTGAGGTCGTTGAATTCCCCAATATGATTTCCGCCGGAGATTTCGAGGCGATGCTTAAGGCGCAGGCGCCGGTTCATGGCGTGGCGCTTGGCCCGACCCGTTTTGGCGAGTCGGAGCTCGTGGCGTCAAAGGACATGCAGGTGGTGACCCGGATGGGCGTCGGCTACGACGCCGTCGACGTTCCGGCGCTGAGCCGCCGCAAGATTCCGCTGATGGTGGCGGGCACCGCCAATTCTCCGTCGGTGGCGGAACAGGCCTTGTTCATGATGCTGACGCTCGCCAAACGCGCCGTCGAGATGCATGCGCTGGTAAAAGAGGGGAAATGGAGTACCCGGCTCGGCAAGCTGCCCTATGATCTGTTCGGCAAAACCGTTCTCATCCTCGGCTTCGGCCGCATCGGCACGCGAACCGCCAAGCGTTGTCTTGCCATGGAAATGAACGTCCTGGTCTATGATCCCTACAAACCGGCCGCCGAGATCACGGCCGCCGGCTGCGAGCCGGTCGCGGATCTCGATGCCGCGCTGCCGCGCGCCGATTTTGTCAGCATCCATTGCCCGAAGACGCCCGAGACGGTCGGAATGTTCAATGCGGCGCGGTTGAAGCGCATGAAGGCGACGGCCTATCTGATCAACACCGCGCGTGGTGGAATTATCGACGAGCGAGCGCTGCATGACGCGCTGGTATCCGGCAATCTCGCAGGCGCCGGCCTCGATGTCTTCGAGCAAGAGCCGCCCACGGTCGGCCATTCGCTGTTCGAACTTCCCAACGTCATTGTTGCGCCGCACGTCGCCGGGGTGACCCGGGAAGCGGTCGACCGGATGAGCGAGCAGACCGCGCGCAACATCCTGAGCGCGCTCGACGGCGAGCCGATTCGTCAGAACGTGATCAATCAGGACGTGCTCGGTTGATCCGACCATGACGGCTTACTGCTTCGCCGCATGAAACGTTCGCAACGCAGGTATCGCTATGGCCTTCCGGGAATACGGCAATTATGACGGCATCGGATTGGCCGATCTCGTCCGCAAGAAGCAAGTCAGCGCCGCGGAGTTGCTGGACGAGGCGATCGCCCGCACTGCCAAAGTCGACCCCGAGATCAACGCGGTGGTCGTCAAGCATTACGACTACGCCCGGCGGCAAATCGATCGCGGGCTTCCCGATGGCCCCTTTACCGGCGTGCCGTTTCTGCTGAAAGACCTGGATCTTCTCGAGACCACGCGAACGACTTTCGGCGCGAGTGTTTTCAAGGAAAACGTCGCCGATCATACCGGCACCCTCGCCCAGCGTTTTCTCGACAGCGGGGTCACGATCTTTGGAAAAAGCTCCAGTCCGGAATTCGGATTGCTGCCGACCACCGAGTCCCGTCTGTTCGGTCCGACCCGAAACCCCTGGAATCTGGCGCACTCGTCCGGAGGTTCTTCTGGCGGCGCGGCGGCTGCGGTCGCCGCGCGCATTCTTCCCGTGGCCCATGCCAGCGATGGCGGCGGTTCGATACGCATTCCCGCCTCGGCATCCGGCGTGTTCGGAATGAAACCGAGCCGCGCGCGCAATCCGCTCGGCCCCGATCGCGGCGAAGGCTGGGGTGGCTTTTCCTGCGGTCATGTCGTGAGCATCAGCGTACGCGACAGCGCGGTCATGCTGGATGCTATCCATGGGCCCGAAGTATCGAGCCCCTATATCGCACCACCGCCGGAGCGGCCTTTTTCCCAGGAGGTCGGACGCGATCCCGGCCGGCTGCGCATTGCCTTTACCGACAGGTCGCCTTATGGCGATGCCATCGATCCCGAGATTGCGGCATCGGTCCGGGACGTCGCCGGCCTGCTGGCGGGCCTCGGCCATCATGTCGAGGAACGGGCGCCGGAACTGGCCGCCGATCCGGCAGTCGTGATCGCGACCATTGTCGCCGCCAATACCGCGCTGAGCGTGCGGCTTGCCGAACAGCGGCTCGGCCGCGAAATGACGGACAGCGACTTCGAGGTGTTGACGCTTGCGAGCGCACACAACGCGCAAAAGGCGAGTGCAACCGACTATGTGGCCGCGCAACTCGGCGCCTTCTCGATTTCGCGCGGCCTTGCCAGTTTCTTCGAGACTTGCGACGTGTTCCTGTGTCCGACGCTTTGCTCGCCACCCCTGCGCATTGGCGAGATCAACTCAATGTCCGAAGACCTGTCTCACATCGCCCCGATCTTGCGGCGTTACATGCCCGCAACTTCCATGTTCAATATGTCGGGCCAGCCCGCCATGTCGGTGCCACTGGCCTGGAATGCGGCCGGGTTGCCGCTCGGCATGATGTTCGCGTCGCGCTTCGGCGACGAGGCGACATTATTCCGGCTGGCGGCCCAACTCGAGCAGGAGCGCCCCTGGCGTAATAAATTACCGCCGGTTTGCGCCTGAACTGACAAAACTCAGCCGCATTCAAGGCCGAGGAAAGAGAATGAGCGCACGGCCGTGGAACTTATTTCATGCCGATGGCGTCATGTTTTGGGGCTGAATATCTGGAGGCTGAAGTTTTGAGCGACCCGACCGATCACGCGCTCGCGGCCATCGCCAGCATCCTCGATCAACCAGAAGCCCATCCCGAGCCGGAAAAGGCTGCGGTCGAGGAAAAGTCGATTCCTCCCGAGTTGATTGAGGCCGATGGCTATCACAAGGTCGGGCCCGGCCCGATGGCAACGATCCGCATCAAGTGGACGGCCCGCCGCGAGGATGATGGCGACTATTATGTGGATGAGACGATTGGCGAGAACTCAACGCCCATCGTCAGCGGACCAATGGCGGGGGATGCCGCGATCAGGTTTGTCGACGAGCGCGAGAGGGAGGCGCGGCGGCAATTTGAACAATTGAAGAGCGAGATGAGCGGCCGAAGCGCCGCTGCCAATTTGGTCCGCAAAGACGGCGGCGAGATGTAGTCGCTGCGGTCTTGTCGCATCGCGGTTTGACGCTGTGCTAAAGCAGGCCCGATGGTTCGAACCCTGACCTACCTCACCGCCGCCTTTTTCCTGGTGACCGTCTCGGCTCATGCCCAACAGCCCTCTCGCCTCGACGACATCGCCAAGCGCGGGACGTTGCGCGTTGGCATGACCGGCGACTATTTGCCGTTTACCTATCTCGACAAGGCGATCTCGAAATTCCGCGGCTTCGACGTCGATATGGCCGAGGCGCTGGGCAACGCCCTTGGCGTCAAGGTCGAGTATGTTCAAACCGCCTGGCCGCGGTTGATGCAGGATTTTGACGCCGACAAATTCGATATCGCGATGGGCGGGATCTCGATTACGCCCGATCGGCAGCGGCACGGGATTTTCTCCGCACCCGTCATGCGCGATGGCAAGACCCCGATCGCGCGCTGCGCCGACAAGGGCAGATACGAAACCATCGCCGATATCGACAAGCCCGGCACACGGGTGATCGTTAATCCCGGCGGCACCAACGAGCGCTTTGCTCGCGCCAATATCAAGAGGGCCGAGATCAAAACCTACAACGACAATGTCACGATCTTCGACGAGATCGCCAAAGGCGATGCCGATCTGATGATGACGGATTCATCGGAGACGCGATATCAGCAGAAGCTTCATCCCGGCGTGCTATGCGCCGTGCATCCGGAAAAGCCGTTCGACGTCGCCGAAAAAGCCTATTGGCTGCAGCGCGACGCCGCCCTTGCAGCTTTTGTCGATCGATGGTTGCAGACCGTTCGCGACAACGGCAGCTTCAGGCAGATCTACGCTGCCTGGTTTGAATAAAATCAGCCGCGTCCGCGCCCTCAACCGGGTCTGACGAAAACGTGTTGAACCAAAGCGACCAATACAAGACTCATATTGTGAAAGTGATGCAGCTCATGCTGCAAGAAATTGTCGAGGCGTTAGCTCGGGGCTGAGTTTCCACTGCTCAGGAGGTCATGATGAAGGGGCTTTTTGCATTCGCCGTTATTCTGCTGGCGAGTTCCGCGGCGCAGGCTCAATATACTTTTGATTATGGCGGCCGTACCATTCGGATTGATCCGGATCGTGGAACGGTGTCGATACCGGGCGTCTATGACAATAGCGGCCCGCGAAGCAGGCGCTCGCACAACGATCAGGATATCGACCGTCCGCGCAAGCAGCCGCCTCAGCAGACAAAAATCGATCCACAAGCGCCGGATGCAGGCGTTGCGCGGACCGAACAGGCTCCTGCGCCCATGAACCCCTCGCCGGAGCCTTCAACCGCCACAGCCAATGTCGTGCCCGCAGATACCTCGACGTCGACGCAGCCTCCAGCCAGTGCGCCGGCGCCGCAAGTCCAGCAGGACACTACCCCTGCCGCCACGCCGGCACCGGCGCCTGTTGTTGCAGCAGCGCCGGCGCAGCCGACACCGGCTCCGACGACATCGGTAGCTCCATCAGCCACCTCGCCGCTCGGCCTTTGGCTGACCGAAGAGAAAGAGGGCAAGGTCCGGATCGAGCCTTGCGGCCCCAATCTTTGCGGGTATTCCGTCGACGCCAAGTCGAGCCAGAATGGCGAGCAGGTTCTGATCAATATGAAGCCCGGCAAGGATTCCAAATGGCATGGACGTATTCACGACCCGAAAACCGGCAGCAATTATGATTCGACGATCGCGCTGAAAGGCCCGGAATTCCTGCGCGTCCAGGGTTGCGCCTTCGGCGGCATGTTCTGCGGCGGCCAGACCTGGAGCCGGCTGAACTAGCGCGCAAGAACAAGCGCTATTCCAAGGCCCCGTCCTCACTGGCGGGGCCTTTTTGCTCTTCACCTCAATCGCCTCTCGCTATCGTCAGTGTGACAATCCTCACAGTCCCCAAAATGCCGACGTGAGATTTTATTCGCGTCGAAACAAAAGGAGACGTCATGGCAAGCCTTCGCAAGACAATCATCGCCACCCGCATCTTGTTGCTCGCGGGAGCGCCCGTTACCACACCTGCTGCGGCCGCAAGTTTTGACGGCGCCTGGAACGTCCAGATTGCCTCGACGAGCTCGACCTGCGGCGACGGAGCAAGCGTCTCAATCGGGATCAATAACGGCCAGATTGCTTCAAACGATGGGATGATGATGGCGTCGGGTCATGTTGCGGAAGCCGGCAGCATCCGCGTGACCTTGATCAGCGGGATCAAGCGGGCCGTCGGCTCCGGCCGTCTCACCGGCATGTCTGGGGCCGGTACTTGGCGCGGCGCCCTGTGCTCGGGCACCTGGACCGCCCGGCGAATCTAGTCGCTGCTACGTCGAAGTAGCTACCCCCCGACTTGTGCGGAATATTCCGCATCGGTCACCTGTTCCATCCAGGTCACATAATTTCCGTCCAGCGATTCCTGCATTGCGATGTGGACCATGCCGTTGGTCGGCGAGCCGCCATGCCAGTGTTTTTCGCCCGGCGGAATCCAGACCACATCGCCCGGCCGGATCTCGCGCGCCGGTCCGCCCACGGCCTGAACCCGACCTACTCCCGAGATCACGTATAGCGTCTGGCCCAAAGGGTGCGAATGCCAGGCCGTGCGCGCGCCAGGCTCGAAGGCCACACGGGTCGAGACAATCCGCGCCGGCGCTTCGGCTACGATGATGGGATCCTGCCAGACCGTGCCGGTGAAATACTCCTTGGGCGCGCGACGTGTCGGTCGCGAGCCGGCGAGATGGATATCCATGGCGGTACCTCCTTTTTACCGGCGCAGCGCCAGTTCGCCGCGATTATTTCTTTGAAGCCGCGTAACGGGCCTTGGTTTCGGCATTCATCGGATAAAGCCCGGGCAATTCCGCGCCGTTGTTGACCTGCTCGACGATCCAGCCCTCCATTCGCTCCTGTTCGGGGCCTTCGGCCAGGATATGATCGAGCAGCGCCTGCGGGATCAACACTGCGCCATCCTGATCGGCAACGATAATGTCATTTGGAAATACTGCAACGCCGCCGCATCCGATCGGTTCGCCCCAGCCGACGAATGTCAGCCCAGCGACCGACGGCGGAGCCGCGAAGCCGTCACACCACACGGCAAGCCCGGTGCCGAGCACGCCCTCGACATCGCGCACAACGCCATCGGTCACCAGCGCCGCTACCCCGCGCTTGACCATACGGGCGCACAGAATGTCGCCGAAAATGCCGGCATCGGTGATGCCCATCGCGTCAACCACGGCGATGCAGCCTTCCGGCATGGCCTCGATCGCGGTTCGGGTCGAGATCGGCGAGGACCATGATTCCGGTGTCGCCAGATCCTCCCGCGCGGGCACAAAACGCAACGTAAAGGCCGATCCGACCCGCCGCGGCTGCCCCTGCCGCAGAGGACGCGAACCCCGCAGCCAGACGTTTCGCAGACCCTTCTTGAGCAGAACGGTGGTGATGGTAGCGGTCGACACGCGAGAGAGGGTCGCAATCGCTTCGGGGGTCAGGGGCATCGAGAGAGCAGCTCCGCTAGGGATTGATCGGGCGTGCGCATCTTGCGGGGGTTCGGCATCGCGTCAAGGGCGGCTCGGCGATGGTGGCGTGACAAGTACGATATATTGAGCGAAAAACCCAAGATCAGCCCGACGAGTCC
>Ga0207930_1000237_pt1 | contig 16195 bp, 11 predicted proteins | sample NGESurshal092012_7_FD_184477 | JGI IMG/M metagenome (GOLD analysis project Ga0207930, IMG submission 184477) | Arctic peat soil microbial communities from Barrow, Alaska - NGEE Surface sample 210-3 shallow-092012 (SPAdes) | ecosystem: Environmental > Terrestrial > Soil > Wetlands > Peat ... | reverse complement strand
CTCGTCGAGCACGGCGCCGAAGATGATGTTGGCGTCTTCGTGGGCGGCGCTCTGGATAATGGTCGAAGCCTCGTTCACTTCGGCCAGACGCAGCGAACTGGAACCAGTCACGTTGATCAGGATGCCGCGGGCTCCATCGATCGCTCCGGCTTCGAGTAGTGGCGAGGCGATGGCGGCCTGGGCCGCGGCAGTAGCGCGATTTTCACCGCGCGCGGTCGCGGTTCCCATCACCGCATAACCCATGCCGGCCATGATGGTCTTCACGTCGGCAAAGTCGCGGTTGATGATGCCCGGGATGGTGATGATGTCGGAAATGCCCTGCACGGCCTGACGCAGAATGTCGTCGGCAACGCGGAACGATTCGAAGAAGCCGGCATCTTTGGCGACCGCCAGCAGCTTCTCGTTAGGGATGACGATGGTAGTGTCGACCGAGTCGATCAGCTCCTGCAAGCCGCGCTCCGCTTGATTTTGGCGGCGCTTGCCTTCGAAGGCGAAAGGCTTGGTAACGACTGCGACGGTCAGCGCTCCCATTTCGCTGGCAAGCGAAGCAATAATTGGCGCGGCCCCTGTACCCGTGCCTCCGCCGAGACCGGTGGTGATGAACACCATGTCGGCGCCCTCGAGCGCTTCAATGATTTTGTCGGCGTCTTCCAGCGCCGCCTTGCGTCCCACTTCGGGGTTGGCGCCCGCACCGAGCCCGTTGGTGAGCTTTACTCCGAGTTGGATCTTCACCGGTGCATGCGAGAGCTTGAGCGCCTGCAGATCGGTGTTCGCTACCACGAATTCGATGCCTTCGAGGTGCGACTCGATCATGCGGTTAACGGCGTTGCCTCCGCCCCCGCCCACGCCGATGACCTTGATCCTGGCGCTGTTCAGCGTCTCTTCGTTGAATTGAATACGAATGTCATTTTCCGGTTGCGTCTTGTCGCTGAAGTCTTCGATCATCACTACTCCACTTGCGCCCCCAGGGCGTGTTTGAAATTCAGAATTGCCTATACGTTTTGCCTGGCGAACAACGCCTTGAGCCTGGCTCCAAATCCACGATCGCTGTTGATGCGCCCTTGCCGAGCCCGATGGCCGTAAAGCACCATGCCAATCGCTGTGGAAAATTCCGGTTCCAGCAGGTTCGACGGCAACTTGGCGATGGGTACGGGATACCCCAAGCGCGCCGGACGTCGCAACGTCTCTTCCGCAGTTTCCATCAACGCGTTCATTCGGGCGCCGCCACCGGTGAACACTACTCCCGCTCCCAGCAATTCATACACGCCCGCCTGTCGCAAATGCTCGCGCAACAGTTCCATCAATTCCCGCGCGCGCGGCTCCAGAATCTCGCCTAGCATGCGTTGTTGCACCAGTCGCGACGGGCGGTCGCCCACCGATGACACCTCAATCTCATTGCCCGCCGGAATGCGGGTCACGATGGCGCAGCCAAACATCTTCTTGATGTTCTCTGCGTCGGGAATCGGGGTGCGAAATCCGACCGCAACGTCGTTGGTGAAATGGTCGCCGCCGATGGGGACCGCTCCCGTGTGAATCACCACGCCTTCGTAGTACACGATGAGGTCGGTCGATCCAGCGCCGATATCGGCGAGGCACACGCCGAGTTCGCGCTCGTCGGTTTGCAGCACGGAATCGGCGCAAGCCAGCGGTTCGAATACCGTGTCATCGACGTGGATGCCGGCGCGGTTCGCCGCGGTCACAACGTTCTGGGTTGCGGTGGTCCCCGCGGTGATGACATGCACCCGCACTTCAACCTTCTTGCCCATCAGTCCCGCAGGATCATGTACGCCGGGCTGTCCGTCGACGATGAACTCCTGCGGCAACAGGTGTAGGGGTTCGTGGTCCTCCGGCAACGGAATGGTGCGCGCCTTCTCGACCGCAGCGCGAACATCGTCGCGGCTGATCTCGCGCGAGCGCCCTCCCAGCGTAATGCCGCCGTGACTGTTGACGCCGCGGATGTGCGATCCCGCGATGCCCACGAGGGCGTGCTCGACCGGCGCCTGGGCAACGTTTTCGGCCTCTTCGACAGCTTTCTTGATGGAGTCAACCGCCTTATCAAGATCGGCGATCACTCCCTTGCGCATGCCGCGCGAGTCGGCGATTCCGTGTCCGCGATAACGCAGAGCGTACTCGTTGACTTCGGCGACCATGACGCAGGTCTTGGCGCTTCCAATGTCAATGACCGTAAGCAGGTTTTCCTTTTGACTTCCCATTTTGTCAGTGCTTCTTGGCCTTCTTCTGGGCTGCAATTTTGTTCTTTGAAGCCGGAACCGGCGCAGGCGTAACTGCGGCGTCTGGCGATGTTTCGCGTTGCTTCACGCGAGGAGCCGACGATTCAGGATTCACGATTACCTGGCCTGCATACCGCAGGTCGATCGCATCCAGCCGGCTAAATTGCGATCTCCATTCCTGAACGTGGGCCACGTAAACCTGGAATCGCTCCAGGAAGTTCGACGATCCCAAGTGCACCAGCACCGCGCCCTTGGGGTCGGAGACGGTCGCCTTCACGTCATCCGGATCGGAGAGATCGACTTCACTTAAGCTCTGGGAGTAATGCGTGCCAGTAGAGTCAAGTTCCCTGATCAGTTCGGCGTAGATCTTCATGCGGGGAGCGCGCGTCGATAGCGGCTCGTTGTCATTCATGCCGACGATCACTGGGAAGGAATACGTTGTCTGAGCACCAAGCGGCAGATCCATGATGACGCCGTGGGCATCGATGAATGCGATGTGCGAATTGACCGCCACGAACGCCACTGGCGTGCGCTCACGCAGTTCGATCCTCACGCGGTTGGGATATAGCCGCATCACCGCGGCCGATTCCACCCAGGGAATGTCTTCCAGTTGCTTCTTACGTTTCCCGAGAGGGACGAAAAATATGTTGCGGTCGATGTCGCCGCCCATCACCTCGAGCACTTGCGTACGCGTGACGTTCTGGTTGCCCAGCAGCGCGATGTTGTCGCTGGAATCGATGCGGAATCGCCACGACTGCGTGCCGTAACGATACAGCGTGACGCCGACCAGTCCCACCACGCCCACCACCAGCAGCACGATCAGCAGCAGCTTGATGCGGCCGATCGCTTTGCGGGGCAGCGCTCCACGACGCACCGGAACGCGTTTCTGTCCGCGCAGAAACGGCGACTCGCCCTCATCGTCGAGGTCGAGCATTCGAGCATCGAGCGGAGACTCGTCGAACCCGCGGACCGAGGGTCGCGATTCGGCGACCGCTTCGAATTCCTCCTCCGGCAATGTGGAAGTCGTTTTCCGTGCCATGAATACGGTGGAACTACCGAGAACTTCGGCTATTGGCCTCAATATATCCGGTTTCTTCGGCAACGCGGTCACGCTTTTTACAGGATTTCTGAGGACGTACTGCATTTGAAAACATCGGACGCGCCGTTGCAGACCATGTGCTGCAATATTCGGCGGGATTCGCGCTGATTGTGAAGAATTCGCAGAGCGCGAGGAGACGATTGAGGAACCAGAGAAGTAACCGGTGCTCGGCGGTTCCCTATCGGCTGAGACTTTGAGCGGCGCGCGATTCCAGGGCTTCCAACACCTGGGGCGCTAGTTGAACCACGTTGCCCGCACCAAGTGTGAGCACCAGATCGCCAGACTGCGCGGTGGTGCCCGCCGACTCGGCCGCGTCGGCAAACGAGTTTGCGTAGATGGCCACCGTTCCCCCAACGCGGCTAATTCGTTCAGCGAGTAGTTCTCCGTTCACGCCTGGAATGGGTGACTCACTTGCCGCGTATATGTCGAGCACGGTGACTGAGTCGGCATCGCGAAACGCAGTGGCGAAATCGTCGAGCAGCAACTGCGTGCGGGTATAGCGATGCGGCTGAAAGATGACGTGGATCTTTCTGAATCCGCATTGACGCGCCGCCGCCAGCGTGGCACGAATCTCCGTGGGATGGTGCCCATAGTCGTCGATCACGGTTACGCCGTTGGCGCGGCCCTTGACCTGAAACCGCCGGTCTACGCCGTTAAATTTCTCCAGTCCTTCGCGGATCTTCTCCACCGGGATGTCGAGTCCAAACCCGACGGCGATGGCGGCGGCGGCATTGCGCACATTGTGCTCGCCTGGAACGTGCAGATGAAATTCGCCCAAATCCTTGCCGTGATAGTGCACGCGAAAAACGCTGGTCGCCAGCCTTCCTTCGGTCGCAGTCCCGCTCTGCATATCGGTGATCAGGAAGTCGGAGCCCTCGCGCGTGCCGTACGTCACAGTCCTGCGCCGCACGTTAGGCAAGAGGCGCCGTAAATCGACGTTGTCATTACAGGCGACCACCATGCCATAAAACGGAACGTGGTCGAGGAACTCGACGAAAGTCCGCTCCACGTCGTCCAAGTCGCGATAGCAGTCCATGTGCTCACGATCGATGTTGGTGACGACGGTAAGAATCGGCCACAGCTTAAGAAAAGACCGGTCGCTCTCGTCGGCTTCGGCGAGGAAATATTCCGACTTTCCCACACGCGCATTCGAGCCCATGGTGTCAACACGTCCGCCAATCACGACCGTGGGATCAAGGCCTCCAGCTGCCAGTACAACAGCCACCATCGAAGTTGTCGTAGTTTTGCCGTGCATTCCGGCGACGGCGATTCCATACTTCAGGCGCATCAACTCGGCCAGCATTTCGGCGCGTGGAATCACCGGAATATGGCTTTGGTGGGCCGCTGCCACTTCGGGATTGTCGCGCGCTATGGCAGAGCTGGTGACCACGACCTCAGCTCCTGCCAGGTTCTCCGCGCGATGGCCCTCGAAGGTGATCGCGCCCATTGCGGCCAGGCGATGCGTGATGGGCGAGGCCTTCAGGTCAGATCCGGAAACCTTGTAGCCGAGGTTCAGCAGCACCTCGGCAATGCCGCTCATGCCGATGCCCCCGATACCCACGAAATGTATGCGCTGAATTTTGGCAAACATGGTAGAGAGAAGACTCTCTAGGCTACCGTGTGCGGGGCCCTTACGCCAGCGATGCGCGTGGCAAGGGCTGCGATTTCTGCAGCCGCATGGGGGTGCGCAAATTTCCGGGCAGCGGCGCCCATCTGAGCCAGGCGGGCGCGGTCCCCCAATAGCGATGCGATTTCTAGCGCCAGCCGGTCGCCGCCCAGCTCAGCCTGCGGCAGTAATAATGCGGCCCCCGCATTCGCGAGGGTCTCGGCATTGTGGCGCTGGTGGTCGTCCGCCGCTGTGGGCAATGGGACAAAGATTGCTGGCTTCCCTGCCGCCGAGATTTCAGCCACCGTGCTGGCTCCGGAACGGCACACCAGCAGATCGGCGCGGGCGAAAGCTCCGGGCATGTTGTCGATGAAACGCGACACTTCGGCGGAAATTCCTGCGCACGCGGCAGCGGTCTGTACCGCTTCGTAATCCTTTTCACCGGTCTGGTGAATGAGGTGAATTCCCGGCACCGCCTGCGTCAGTTGCTTTAGGGACTCGATGATCGCTGCGTTGATGGCGTGCGCTCCCTGGCTTCCGCCAAACACCAGCAGTGTAGGACGAGAGTCCGATGAACGTGCAGGGACATGAAAAAATTCGCGCCGCACCGGAACTCCGGTGACCACCACATTGCGGAAGTATCGTTTCGTGGCCGGGAAGTGCACAGCAGCAGCGCGCACCATTGGCGCAACCAGGCGGTTGGCAATGCCAGGAACGACGTTGGGCTCGAACGCCACCATCGGCATGCTCATGAAAGAAGCCGCGAGCATCGCAGGGCCCGAGGCGTAGCCTCCCACACCGATCATCACGTCGGGCCGGAAGTCCGTGATTATGCGTGCCGACTGCGCGATCGCACGCGGCAGATCGAACAACGTCTTGACGCGCGTCGCCAGATCGACGCGATTGAGCGCTCCCACTGTGATCAGTTTGAGCTGAAACCCTGCCGCCGGCACGAGTCGAGTCTCGATTCCACGGGCCGTCCCGATAAACAACACTTCGGCGCTGTAGCGAGATTGCAATTCCTGCGCGATAGCCAGAGCGGGTATGACGTGTCCCCCCGTGCCTCCTCCGGCAATGATGACGCGCATCGCTAATCCGTTTGTTGCGTGATGTTGAGCAGGATTCCGACACTGGCGAGGGTGATGAACAACGACGATCCGCCGTAGGAGACGAAAGGCAGCGGGATGCCCTTGGTCGGCATCATTCCCAGGACTACGCTCATATTGATGAGCGCCTGCACCACCACCATAGCGGTGATTCCCGTCGCCAGGAATCGCGCAAAGGGATCCTGGGTACGCAGGGCCGTGCGAATGCCACGGTACAGAAAGATGCTGAACAGTATGACGACCAGCGCTGCGCCCCACAGCCCGAGCTCTTCTGCGATGTTCGCATAGATGAAGTCGGTGTGCGGCTCCGGCAGGTAAAAGAGTTTCTGCTTGCCCTCCATCAGGCCCGCGCCCATAAGCCCGCCGGTGCTGACCGCGATCATTGACTGGATGATGTGGAACCCGTGTCCTTGCGGGTCTTTCCACGGATCGAGGAAGGCGATGATGCGGTGCCAGCGCCACGGCACGCGCACGATCAGAAAGTAGAGCGGGAGCAATGACGCCAGCAGCCCGTAGCCGAGATAGCGCATCTTCATTCCGGCAATGTAAAGCACAGCTGTTGTGATCGCCATGCATGCGACGGCGGTGCCGAGGTCGGGTTCTTTAATGATGAGCGTCGCCAGCAGAAGACTTGGCGCAGCAGCAGGAAGCAATACGTGTTTCCAGTCGGAAATCTGCTGCCAGCGCGACTCCAGAAAGTATGCGAGATACAAGATGATGGCAGGCTTGGCCAGTTCCGACGGCTGGAACGAAAGCGGCCCCAGCTTGATCCAGCGGTGAGTGTTGTGCGAATCGTGAAACAGAAACACCGACACCAGCAGCAGGCACGTCAGACCAAGGAACGTGAACACGATGGACGACCGCCGATACTGCTTGTAGTCGATGTTCATGACCACCAGCATGGCAGCGATTCCTGCGGCGGCCCATCCCAGTTGCCGCAGCAGGAAGCTGTACGACGAACCGAAGCGCTCCCTGGCCATGACCGCCGACGCGCTGAACACCATAATCAGCCCGAGGAAAACCAGCAGCAGGATCACCGTGAACAGCCACTTATCGACGCTGACACGCTTCGCCATTATTCTTTGCCTCCGGCGCGGCTGCCTGCGGGTTGCACGTCCCGCGCCTCCATCTGCTTGACCAGGTCCTTGAACACGCGTCCTCGATGTTCGTAGCTGACGAACTGATCGAAGCTGGCACACGCGGGAGCCAGCAGTACGGTGTCTCCCGGCGTCGCCGATTCGCTGGCGCGGCGCACCGCGTTATCAATCGTGCCCGCGCTGACAACCTGCGTTCCTTTCACTTGCGACTCGATCTTGCCGGCGGCTGAGCCAATGGTGTACACGCGCTTGACCCGCTTCTCCAGCAGCGGATTCAGTACGCTATAGTCGCTGCCCTTATCCTTGCCGCCAAGGATAAGGTGAATTCCTCCCGGGAACGATTCCAGCGCCTTGATGGTCGCATCGACGTTAGTAGCCTTGGAATCGTTGTAGTACTGAACGCCGCGAATCGTCGCGACATATTCCAGGCGATGCTCGACCGCCTTGAAGTTCATGACCGCGCGTCGAATGTCAGCCGGATTAACTCCCGCGAGCATGCCCGCGCAAACTCCTGCCAACACGTTCTCCACGTTGTGCGCGCCCTTCAGTGAAATCTCGGAGACGGGCATGATGGTTTGATCACTGTCGGCATCGCGCCAGATGACGTTGTCACCGCCGACGAATGCTCCGTTCTCGACGGCCCGCTGACGGCTGAACCAGTACACGGCGGCTTTGGTCTTGTCCGCCATGGCAATGCAGTTGTCGTCGTCGGCATTCAAAACCGCGAAGTCACGGCTGGTCTGGTTCTCAAAAATGCGTACTTTGGCGGCGGCGTAGTTCGCAAACGTATGATGCCGGTCGAGGTGATCGGGCGTTACGTTTAACACCACCGCTATCTTGGGATGAAACTTCTCGATCGTTTCCAACTGGAAGCTGCTGACCTCGAGCACAATCCACGTGTCATCCGTGGCGCTCCCCACAAAACTAATGGCAGGAGTACCAATATTGCCGCCAACCAGCGTCTCTCGCCCGCTGGCCTCGATGATCTCGCCCGCCAGCGTAGTTGTCGTGGTCTTTCCATTCGATCCGGTGATGGCGACGATCTGGCCTTTGAGGTAACGTGCTGCCAGCTCGACTTCGCCAATCACGGGAATGCCAGCTTGCCGCGCCTGCAGCAACTGCGGCACGTCCGCAGGTACCCCCGGGCTGATAACGATAAGTTCCTGTTCTTTAAAGGTACGTTCGCCGTGATATCCCGCCTCGACTACGATGCCGTGGTCAAGCAGCAGCGGAATCTCGTGATGAAGTTCCTCCGCCGACTTGGTATCGGAGACAGCCACGCGCGCGCCGCGATCCGCCAGAAAGAGGGCGCTGGCGATTCCCGATTTTCCCAGCCCGACCACCAGTACGCGCTTGCCTTTTACATCCATGAGAGCTTTCCGTCCGAAGGGTCATTGTGCCACGTTTGCCGCGCCCCTAGCGCAACTTCAAGGTGGTGAGAGCAAAGAGTGCAAACACCAGTGAGGCAATCCAGAAGCGCACGATCACTTTGGACTCGCTCCAGCCCATCAACTCAAAGTGATGGTGGATGGGCGCCATCTTAAAAATGCGCTTCTTGCGCAGCTTGTACGACCCCACCTGCAGGATCACCGAGAGCGCCTCAATAACGAATACGCCCCCGATGAACGGCAACAGCAGCTCCTGTTTGATCAGCACGGCCACGGTGCCGATGGCGCCGCCGAGGGCAAGCGATCCCACGTCGCCCATGAAAACCTCGGCGGGATGGGCGTTGTACCAGAGAAAGCCAATCGCGGAGCCGACCATCGAGCCGCAGAAGATCGTCAGCTCCGAAACCTGTGGAATCTTCGATATCTCCAGGTAGTCCGCGAAAAGCGCATGCCCGCTGATATAGGTCAGCATGGTTAGCGCTCCGGCGGCAACTACCGTGCACCCAATCGCCAAGCCATCGAGCCCGTCAGTGAGGTTCACGGCGTTGCTCGATCCCACGATGACGATCATCACGAAAATCAGGAAGGGCAGAAAGGCCAGCGGCCAAAGTGGAGTGTGCAGCAGGCGGCCAATCACCAGGTCGGGCCGGAAGTGCTTGAGAAACGGCACGATCAGACGCGTGGAATACAAACCATAGTGCTGCAACGCGATGAGTGTCAGGCCGATCACGAGAGCCGTCAGAAATTGGTAGAAGAGCTTGGCGCGGCCGGTTAGCCCGAGATTGCGGCGGTGGACGACCTTTAGATAGTCGTCGGCGAACCCGATGCCGCCGTAAGCCAAAGTCGCCAGTACTGCGATCCACACAAATCGGTTGCTCAAATCAGCCCACAGCAATGTTGGCACCACCATGGCTACTACGATCAGCACACCGCCCATCGTCGGCGTGCCGGCCTTCCTCTGGTGGGCCTGCGGACCGTCTTCACGAATGTACTGGCCGATCTGAAAGTCACGCAGGCGCCGCACCACCGCCGGGCCGATCACCAACCCCATAAAGAGTGCGGTGAGACTGGCGAAAACCGTGCGAAAAGTCAAATAGCGGAAGATTCGGAACGGCCCGATGTGTAGAACGACAAAACCTTTTTGATAGAGCAACCAAAAGAGCAAAATCTTCCCCGTAGTTAAAGTATCGTGCGACCCAAAGCCTCAGTGTGAAGTGTCAGCCGTCTTACCCATCCACAATTCCAGCGCGCGCTCCAGGCGTACCCCTCGCGATGCCTTCAGCAGTACCAGGTCGCCGACCTTCACGTTGCGCTGCAGCCATTCTGCAGCCTCTTCCGGAGTGTCCACGAATTCCGCTGCTACGTTGGCGGCATTCGCGCCTTCAACGATGAACCGCGCCAGTCCGCGCACTCCGAGCACGAGATCCACTCCGTAAGTGCCCATAAGCTGTCCGCAGTCGCGATGCATGGCCTCGGCACTTGCACCCAGCTCCAGCATCTCGCCCGCCACCACCATGCGACGTTGCGCTGGCATTTGGGCCAGCGACCGAACCATGCTGTCGAGCGCCATCGGGTTCGAATTGTAGCAATCGTTGATGATCGTGGCTCCGGCGTATTCGAGCACCTGTCCACGCTTGTCGCCCGCGGACAGCGAGGCCAGCGACTCGCCGGCTTCCTGAAGCGTAACACCGTATTGCAGGCCCACGGCGACGGCCGCTAGTGCGTTGTAGACGCTGTGTTCACCCAGCAGAGGTAGAGTAGCGCGTACGCGCTCGCCGTCGCTGACCAGATCGAACGCCGACCCCATGGGTCGCAGCGCCTCGATGCCTTCGGCCCTGACGTCAGCGGACTTCTGCAACCCGAACATTACGACTTTGCCCTGGAAATCGCGCCCGAACTCCGACACGTAGGCGTCGTCGGCATTAAGGACGGCGATGCCACCGGCCGGTAATGACTCGATCAACTCATACTTGGCACGGGCGATTCCTGCGATGGATTCGAAGAACTCCAGGTGCACGGGAGCGACCATGGTGACCACGCCGCAGTTGGGCTGTGCCAGTTTCGCCAGCGCAGTGATCTCCCCCGCGTGCGACATACCCATTTCGATCACGGCGATCTCGTGTTCGGGTTCCAGCTTCAGCAACTGAAGCGGCAATCCGAAATGGTTGTTCAGATTGCCTAGCGATTTCAGCACGCAATACTTCGTCGCCAGAACATGCGCGACGATTTCCTTGGTCGTCGTTTTGCCGGCTGAACCCGTGATTCCAACGAGTGGCTTGCCCCAAAGTTTCCGCACGGATGCAGCCAGCTTTTGCAGCGCGATGAGAGTGTCATCCACCGCCAGCAGCGCAGCTTGCGCGGGAAAGCGCGCCAACTGGTCCCGGAGCACGACCGCTGCCACCGCGCCCCTGGTCAACGCAGCTTCCACGAAGTCGTGGCCATCAAGACGTTCGCCCTGCACCGCAAAGAACAGCTCGCCTGGCTGAATCGCCCGGGAATCGATGGAATAGCCGTCAGCAACGGCACGAGGATCGAACGCACCGCTCGCCTGCATAAGCTCGGCAGCGCGCGCGAGGTTCAGCTTCATGATTCGACCGGACGCGCGGTGGCGTATCCGGCTTCTTGCAGAGCTTTTTGAGCGACCTCAACGTCGTCGAAGGGAACCACGCCCTCCCGCGTCACTTGGTGTTTCTCGTGGCCCTTTCCCGCAATCAGAACGATGTCTCCAGCCTCGGCCTCATGGATCGCCGACTCGATGGCCTTATGCCGATCAGGCTCCAGCGTGTAGCGGGCGCCCGTGCGCTGCAGTCCAGGCAGCGCGTCATTCATGATGGCGATGGGATCTTCGCTGCGCGGGTTATCGCTGGTCAGGATCACGAAGTCACTGCCTCGTCCTGCGGCTTCGCCCATAAGTGGCCGCTTGGTGCGGTCGCGATCGCCGCCGCATCCGAAAAGAGTGATCACGCGCCCCGGCCCGCCGCGCTGCTGCAGAAAATCGTGTGCCACCGCTGTCAGGTTGCGGATGGCATCGTCGGTGTGCGCGTAATCCACTATCACGGTGAACGGCTGGCCGAGATCGAGTCGCTGGAAGCGGCCCGCGACATGAGCGATCTGGTCCGCAGCTTCGGAAATGGCGTTGGGCTCGACGTCGCGCGCATAAGCCGCGGCGGCGGCGGCCACCAGGTTGTACACGTTGACCCGCCCCAGCAGAGCACTCCAGATGGGAATCTCGCCCTGCGGCGTAACCAGTTGGAAGCCAACTCCATTGCCGCTGACTTTCAGGTCCCTGGCGTGAAAGTCGCCGCACTCGATGCCGTAGGTGATCACTTCATGATGCTTCTTGCACAGCGGCAGCAGGCGCTGGCCATATTCGTCTTCGATATTGATGACCACGAATCGCGGCGGCTCCACTCCCAGCCCTTTAAACAGAATTATCTTCGACTCGAAATACTTCTCCATCGTCCCGTGATAGTCGAGATGATCGCGCGTAAGGTTGGTGAAAACCGCCACTTCGAATGGAATGCCGAAAACGCGCTGCTGCTCCAGACCATGCGAGGAAACTTCCAGCACGGCTTCCGTGCATCCGGTGTTCACTGCCTTGGAAAAAATCTGGTTCAGTTCGAGAGCTTCGGGCGTGGTGTGGGGAGCGAGAAAGGTTTCATTTCCGATGCGGTACTCGACGGTACCCAACAGTGCAATCTTGCGCCCTGCGGCCCGCAACATCCGGCTCAGAATGAACGACGTCGTGGTCTTTCCATTGGTGCCGGTGATCCCGGTGATCGTGAGTTTTTCCGCAGGATGCCGATAGAAGTTTGCGCTGAGACGGGCCAAGGCTCGCCGGCCATGTGGCACCTGTGCCCAGGCAATCCCGTCGCGCCGAGCAACCGAGTCGCTCACAATTGCTACCGCTCCGTTGGTGATCGCCTGGTCGATGAAACGGTTGCCGTCAGTGCTCTCGCCGCGCATGGCAACGAAACACCATCCGGGCTTCACCCGCCGGCTATCGTAATCCAGCCCTGCAATTGGCGGATTGCCACTCTCGTCCAGATATTCCGCACCGTCAAGCAACTGTAGAAAGTTCATTCTAACCGCATTATAGCTGTGCTCCAGAAGACCCGCGTGGCTGTTTGCGTCGCTGGTAGCTGCCTTTCCAAAACGGTACAACCGCGCTGACTAGTGACTGAACCGAATCGTGACCTTCTGCCCAGGTGGCAGGTGGCTACCCGGAAGGGGCATTTGCTGGCGCGCGATTCCACTTCCCATAACGTTGATTTCGAGGCCGCGTTGTTGCGCCACTTCCACCGCCGAGCGCAACGTCTTTCCCATGAACGAAGGCACCACGATGCCACTATCAACATCGAGCACCACGGTACCTTTTCCAGCCGCCGCTTGCGCAGCAGAAATTCCCGGCGATGGCAGGGCTTCGGGCGCGTCGGCATCTGTAGCTGCGGGCAACGGTCCGACATTTCCAACCGAAACGCCAACCACTTTCGCACCGCCCGGCTGAGTCGAATCCGGAGTGGCAGGCACATGCTGGTCAGCTTTCGCCGCGGTCTTCCCCGTCGCCTCGTCGGCGTCGGAAATCAACGGCGCGCCCAGCCGGTCCGAGCCTTCTTCTGCAGCATCGTCTTTCTTAGCGGACGCCATCATCGTCTGCCGCAGCGACTGGTTCTTCGGCTCGATGTCATGCGGCACGTGCATGTACTCCAGCACCTGCTCGGCGATTCGCTTAAACACCGGCGCGGACACCTGACCGCCCTGGTGCAATCCTTCCGCCGAATCCAAGATGACAGCAATGGTGATCGCCGGATTGTTGACCGGCGCGAAGCCCACGAACGAAGCCACATACTTCGTCTTGGAATAGGCACCTGTGGCCGGATCGACTTTTTGTGCGGTGCCGGTCTTGCCGGCAACGGTGTATCCATCGAGAATGGCGCGGCGCGCGGTGCCGTCGAGTACGACGGCTTCCATCATTTTCTTCATCTGTACCGCGGTCATAGTCGAAATGACGCGGTGTTGCTGCGCGGGATGAAACACCACCGGCTTTGGTGCGGCGTTGGGGGGCAACTCCCCGGCCACAATGCGCGGCGGCGTGTAGACGCCATCATTGGCGATGGTCGAAACCATGGAGACCACCTGCACGGCCGTGACACCAATCTCCTGCCCCATCGACATGGCGCCGATCGACACCTTCGACCAGCGATTGAGGGGTTTCTTCAAGCCCCGGCTCTCGCCCGGGAGCTCGATGCCGGTCTGCGCTCCAAAGCCGTAGGAACGGATGTACTCATCGAAGCGAACGTCGCCCAACTTCATTCCTGTCTTGACGGCCGCAACGTCACTGGAGTGTGCATAAGCCTCGGCAATCGTCAGCACTCCCATCTTATGGGCATCATGTATGGTCATGCCGAAGATGGTGATGGAGCCGCCCTGGCAATCGACATGGTCTTCCGGTGTCACTACTTTCTGCTCAATTGCCGCCGAGTACGTCACCGTCTTGAAGACCGACCCGGGCTCGTACACATCGCTGACTGCACGGTTCTTGAGCGCTTCCTTGGGAACACTGTTGAAGACGTTGGGATTGAACGTCGGGCGGTTGACCAGCGCCAGAATCTCGCCGGTCCGCGGATTCTGCACAACCACTGTGCCCGCTACGGCCTTAGTCTCCTCCATCGCCGCCGCGAGTTCTTTCTCCGCGATGTACTGGATGGTGGAGTCGAGCGTCAGCACCAGGTTCTGTCCGGGATCGGGTTGCCGCTCCACGCGCCCGTACCACTTGCGTCTCGCATCGACGAAAATCATTTCGCGGCCTGGCATGCCGCGCAGATCGTCGTCGAACTTCAGTTCAATGCCGCCCAGCCCTTCATCGTCAACTCCCACATAGCCAATGGTCTGAGCCGCCAAGTCGCGCTTGGGATAAAAGCGCATGGGCTCCTTGCGGAAGTAGATCCCACGAAGGTTCAGGTTTCGGACGCGGTCGCTGGTTTCGGCATCGAGTTTGCGTTTCACCCACGCGAAATTCTTCTGTGCGCGGAGATGCGACAGCAGTTCCTGGGCATCGAGATCCAATACCTTGGCTAGGATTTGCGCGGTCGTTTCCTGGTCGGGGATCTCACTGGGCACGGCGAACACCGAATCGACATCAATCGACATCGCCAGTTCGGCGCCGTTGCGGTCGTAGATGGTGCCTCGCCGCGGATCGACGTCAATGGTGCGTCCGTGCTGGCGCGAGGCGAGATTCAGGAAAAACTGGTACTTGATGACTTGCAGGTAAACCAGGCGCCCGAGCACTGCCGCCACCCACAGGAAGAGCACGGCCGCAAGGATGTACAGCCTCTTGCTTGGCGTCTTCGCCGGTGCGCTTGCCCTCATCCCCCGCTCTCCCCATAAGCGCGATCCCGGAGCCGCCGAATCGCAGTCTCACTCTGTGGTACAGCTCTTACACTGTGGTACTGACATGCAGAAAGCGGTCCGACCTGGGCGGACCGCTACTCTCAACTCTCATCCGGATTCAGCCCGTCGCGCTGTGACCGGAGGCTACTGCAGCATCGAAACAACCATGATCCCGCTGGGATTCGCTTTCGCCATCACTGGCACAGCGCTGTCCCCGTTCCCGCTCTCGATGGTTTGAATCTGTCCGGCAACCGGCGGTATCATCCCCAGTTTGCGCGCCTCGATATCGATCCGCTCCAGGTCCTTCAGCGACGATTCTTCCAGCTTCAATTCGCGGTTGCTTTCGACGATCGATGTCTGCTCTGCCTTCGCCTGCTCGATGCGATAGCCGTATTCAATAGCGCTGAGGTGCTGCAGCAGGTACACCATCACCAGCAGAAAGAAGACAGCCAGCGTCACGCCGAACGACTTCATTTCGCGGCGCCGCCTGGGATCGACCATGCGCACCACGCGTGAATTGTCGATGCGCTTGGTGAAATAGATCTCAGGCGTGCCCATGAACATGCCACGGGTCTCCGATACTTGATCGCCCCAGCTGCCCGCATCGGCTGCGGTTGGATAAAGAATTCCGGCTGCCATCGCTTTCTCCTGCCGGGCGGCCTTATACCTGGCGCATCGCCGGCAAACTCCCACAATGTCGCAGTCCAATTCTGTCGGACTACAACTTATTCACATTTCCCACAACCTTTTCCGCAGGCGTTGTGGATATACCTGAGGAAACTGTTGATAAGTCTCGCAACCCATCGACTATCTACTTCCCGCAAAACTCAAATCCGCTCTGCGGCCCGCAGCTTTGCGCTGCGTGACCGCGGATTGCGATCGATCTCTTCCTGTTCAGCGGTCACCGGCTTCTTGGTCAGCACGCGGTAGGTCCCGTCGTGCGCTCCCTCGCGCAGCGCATCTTTCACGATGCGGTCTTCCAGCGAATGGAAGCTGATGATCACCAACCTGCCGCCCTTCTTCAGGACCTGCGGCGCCGCGCCCTTACTCAACAGCGTCTGCAGGTCGTCAAGTTCACGGTTCACCAGAATTCGGAGAGCCTGAAAGGTCTTCGTCGCCGGATGAATGCGCCGCTCAGCCTGGTTCATTGGCCGGGCCGCAGCCGATACCACCTCCGCAAGATGTGCGGTGGTACGAATCGGCCGCGCCCGAACAATGGCTCTGGCGATTCTCCGCGACCTCCTTTCCTCACCGAATTCGTAAATCGCGTCGGCAAGC
>Ga0207930_1000236_pt1 | contig 16207 bp, 16 predicted proteins | sample NGESurshal092012_7_FD_184477 | JGI IMG/M metagenome (GOLD analysis project Ga0207930, IMG submission 184477) | Arctic peat soil microbial communities from Barrow, Alaska - NGEE Surface sample 210-3 shallow-092012 (SPAdes) | ecosystem: Environmental > Terrestrial > Soil > Wetlands > Peat ... | reverse complement strand
GCGCCGAGCTCGCACAGCACGCCAACGGGTCGCTTTCGGCCGAGCGGGCGGGCTCGCCGGGCCCGGCTCCCGCGCACACCAAGCAGGTCCTGCTCGCGCACGGGCGCAACGAGCGGTGGATGCAGGCGGTCGCGCTCCTGCTCGAGCAGGCGGGAACGCACGAGCTGACGATTCTCAACGAGCGCCCGAGCGTGCACGGCGCGCTGGCCGAGCATTTCGGCGAGCACACCCCCGGCGCGCGCTATGCGGTCGTGCTGCTCACGGCGGACGACATCGCAGCACCGCGCGTGGAGTCCGAGGACGAGCCGTACTTCTCGCCCCGCGCGCACCAGGCGGTCGTGTTCGAGATGGGCTTTCTGGTCGCGGCGCTTGCGCCGGGCCGGGTGTGCGTGCTCTACGAGGAGGGCGTGCAGCTGCCGTGCGATCTGCAGGGCATCGCCTACGTTCGCCTCGATCCCGCCGGCACGTGGCAGCCAAAGCTCCTGCTGCAGCTGCGCAAGGCGGGCTTCGACTACGACCTGAACAAGCTCGTCGCGGCGTGAACCGGGCGCCAACACCGGCGGTGCGCTGAAGCTCGCGCGAGTGCCGCGCTTGACACAGACGGCACTTGGCAGATAATGGAAGCGATGCGTTCGGGCAGCTCGAACAGGCCACGCCGGCACGAACCCCGCGGGTGGCGGCCCGACCGGGGCTGAGCCGCTTGCAGATTCACTTCTGCGGCGTGCGCGGGTCGCTCCCCGCGGCCGGCCGCGATTACATCCGCTACGGCGGGCACACGTCGTGCCTGGCGCTCGTGCCCGACGGGGCGAGCGAGCCATCGCTGATCCTCGATGCCGGCACGGGGGTGCTGCTGGCCAGCAGGCTGCTCGCAGGCGCGCCGTTCGACGGGACGATCCTGCTCAGCCATCTGCACTGGGACCACACGATGGGGTTGCCGTTCTTCGCCGCCGGCGACCGCGCCGACGCACGCGCCACCGTGATCCTGCCCGAGCAGGAGAGCGGCGCCGACGCGGCGGCGGTGCTGGGCGGGTTGATGCAGCCGCCCTACTTTCCGATCGGCCCGACCGACCTTCGCGGACGGTGGTCGTGCCAGACGATCGCGCCGGGCGAGCACGAAGTCGAGGGCTTTGCGGTGCTCGCGCGGGAGATCCCGCACAAGGGCGGGCGCACGTTCGGATACCGGGTGAGCGACGGCCACTCGACGCTCGCCTATCTGCCCGATCACAACCCCACGGCGCTCGGTCCGGGCGAGGACGGCTTCGGCGAGTACCACGCGGCGGCGCTCGAGCTCGCGCGCGATGTCGACGTGCTCGTGCACGACGCGCAGCTGCTGCCCGACGAGCTGGCCGCCGAAGGCGACTTCGGGCACGCCGTGGCCGACTACCCGGTGGCGCTCGCCGAACGCGCCGGCGCGCGCTCGGTGGCGCTGTTTCATCATCGCCTGGACCGCAGCGATGACGCGCTGGATGCGCTCGCGGCGCGACTGGACCGCGACATCCCGGCGGTCAGCGTTGCGGCCGAGGGCGTGGTGCTCCACCTGTAGCCGGCGCCGCTAAGGCCGGGTGCGCGGTGCGAGCCCGGTCACGGCGCGCCGGCGGCCCGCGGGGCCGTCGGGTCGCCGGCTTCGCCGGCTGGGTGCTCGCGAGCGAGGAAGTCCTCGATGTCCGCCGCGTCGGCGCCCGAGCGCTCGGCGACGCGCAGCAGCGCGCTCATCGTCGCGACCTCCTCGATCTGCTCCTTGATGAACCACTGCACGAACTGCTCGGAGGTGTAGTCGCCGGCCTCGCGCGCGGCTGCCGCGAGCGCGTTGATCTGCTCGGAGACGCGCTGCTCCTGTTCGAGCGCGAGCGCGATCGGCTCGACGAGGTCGGCGAAGAACGAGCGCGGCTCGGCGACGCCCGGCGTGGTCACGTCAGCGCCGGTGTCGAGCAGGAACTGCACCATCATCATCGCGTGGCCGCGCTCCTCCAACGCCTGGCGGTAGAAGAAGCGTGCGAGCTGAGGCAGCGCCTCGGAGTCGAAGTAGACCGCGCACGCGACGTACTGCTGGTGGGCGGCGAACTCGTTGGCGATCTGCTGGTTGAGCTTCTGCGCGAAGGCTGGTGCGGGGGGCATGGCCCAACCCTACCGAGCGCCGCAGCGCCAGCTCGCGGCGCGGGTGACGCTCATCGCACGAGGTAGCGCTCGGGCACGGCGCGCTCGGTCTGCCTGGGCGGGCGTCGGTACTTGCGCCGTTGGCGCGCGGGCAGCTTGACCGGCCTGGCCCGGTCGAGCCGCTCGTAGGGCACGAGCGACAGCAGGTGGCTGATCAGGTTCAGACGTGCGGCTCGCTTGTCGTCGGCCTCCACGACGTACCAAGGGCTCACATCGGTGTCGGTGCGCGCGAGCATCCGATCCTTGGCTTCGGCGTAGTCGACCCAGCGCGCGCGGGCCTGCAGATCGGTGCGCGTGAACTTCCAGCGCTTGAGCGGATCGGACAGCCGTTTCTCAAAGCGCTGCTCCTGCTCGTCGTCTGAGACCGACAGCCAATACTTGACGAGCATGATCCCTTCGTTCTGCAGCGTCTGCTCGAACTGGGGGCAGAAGCGCAGGAACTCCTCGTACTCAGCCTGCGTGCAGTAGCCCATCACGTGCTCGACGCCGGCGCGGTTGTACCAGCTGCGGTCGAACAGCACGATCTCCCCCGCGGCGGGCAGGTGCGCGACGTAGCGTTGGAAGTACCACTGCGAGCGCTCGCGCTCGCTCGGCGTGGGCACGGCCACGATGCGACAGGTGCGCGGATTCAGGTAGGAGGTGATGCGCTTGATCAGCCCACCCTTGCCCGCCGTGTCGCGGCCCTCGAACAGGACAACCAGCCGTCTGGCGTTGGCGACGATCCACTCCTGCATGAAGACAAGCTCGGTCTGCAGGCGCAGCAGCTCCTTCTCGTACTCCTTGGCGGTAAGCGATTGCGTGGAGGGCATCAGCGAATCTTCCCAGCTGATGCCCGTGCCAGCTGGCGGCGCGTACGCTTGCGCGGTGAGCGACGAAGGCCCGACAGATCAGACGGCACAGGCGGCGAGCGAGCCGACGCTCGACGAGGAGCTGCTGCTGTGGCTCGGCGACGAGCCGCCCGGCGTGCGCGCCGCCGACGCCGAGCGCGTGCGCGAGATCGCCGCCGAGTTCGCGCGCGGCTTCGACGCGCTCGCGCAGATCGGCCCAGCGGTCAGCGTGTTCGGCTCGGCGCGCACGCCGCGCGAGCACCCCGATTACGCGCTCGTGCGCGAGGTCACCGCGTGCCTAGGGCGCGGCGGCTACGCAATCATCACCGGCGGCGGGCCCGGCTTGATGGAGGCCGCCAACCGCGGAGCGCGCGACGCCGGCGCGACGTCGGTCGGCTGCAACATCGAGCTCCCGCGCGAGCAGGCGCTCAACGAGTACCTGGACATCGGTCTGCGCTTCGGTCACTTCTTCGCGCGCAAGGTGATGTTCGTGCGCTACGCCAGCGCCTTCGTGATCGCCCCGGGCGGCTTTGGCACGCTGGACGAGCTGTTCGAGTCGCTCACGCTGATCCAGACGGCGACGATCCGCCACTTCCCGGTGATCCTGATCGGCGGCGAGTGGGACGGGCTGCTGGCGTGGCTGCGCGAGCGCGCGCTTGCCGACGGGCGCATCGCCAGCGGCGACCTGGACCTCCTGCGGATCGCCGGCGACCCCGACGAGGTCCGGGAGATCGTCGACGCCGCGCGCGTCCACCAGCGCGCGCAGGCGCGCGGGCAAGCGCGCCGCACGGCCGGCCTGTAGGCGACGGCGGCAGCGTCGCTACGTGCTCGAGCGGTCGCTGAGCGCCGGCTCGGGAACGGCGGTCGACTCTTCAACGTGCGCCGGCACGCCGGCCGCCGCGTAGGCGTCGAGCGCGTCGAGCGTCTCGGCCTGCAACAGCGCGTGCGCGAGGTTGTCCAGCTGCGGGCGGTGCCCGGTGAGCAGGCGCGTGACCTCGCTGTGGGCGCCGTCGACGAGCCTGCGCACCTCGTCGTCGACCAGCCGCTGGGTCTCCTGCGATGTTTCGCTGAGTCCCGGCAGCAGCGGTCCCTGGCCGTCGGCTGGGAGCACGGCTATCGGCCCGACGGCGTCGCTCATCCCCCAGCGCCCGACCATCTGGCGCGCGATCTGCGTGAGCTGCTGGATGTCGGACTCGGCGCCGGATGTGATCGAGCCGAAGACGACCTCCTCGGCCACGCGACCGCCGAGCGCCACGCGGATCTTCGTTTCGAGATCCTCGCGCGAGTAGGACACGCGATCGCTGTCGGGCGTGGAGAGCGTCACGCCGAGCGCCATCCCGCGGGGGATGATCGAGACCTTGCGCACCGGGTCGGCGCCGCGCGTGAGCATGCCGACGAGCGCGTGCCCGGACTCGTGGAAGGCGGTGCGCTCGCGGTCTGCCGGGGACAGCAGGATGCCACGCGGCGAGCCGAGCATGATCTTCTCCAGCGAGTCGGTCACGTCACCCATCTCGACCTTCTCGTGACCGCGGCGCGCAGCGAGCAGCGCTGACTCGTTGGCCAGATTGGCCAGGTCGGCGCCGACCATGCCCGGAGTGCTGGCCGCCACAGCATCGAGATCGACGCTGTCGGCGAGCGGTATCGAGCGTGTGTGGACTTCGAGGATTTCCTTGCGTCCTTTGCGGTCGGGCGCCTGCACCGCCACCCGCCGGTCAAAGCGCCCGGGTCGCAGCAGCGCCGAGTCGAGCACGTCGGGGCGGTTGGTCGCGGCGAGCACGACGACGGCCTCAGAGCTTTCGAAGCCGTCCATTTCGGTGAGGATCTGGTCGAGCGTCTGCTCGCGCTCGTCGTTGGCGCCGGTGACCGATACCGAACCCTGGCGCGAGCGCCCGATCGCGTCGAGCTCGTCGATGAAGACGATCGCCGGCGCCGCCTCCTTGGCCTTGGCGAACAGGTCACGCACGCGCGAGGCGCCGACGCCGACGATCGCCTCGATGAACTCAGAGGCGGAGATCGAGAAGAAGGCGGCATGCGCCTCACCGGCGACCGCCCGTGCCAGAAGCGTCTTGCCGGTCCCCGGCGCTCCCGACAGCAGCACGCCGTGGGGCATGCGCCCGCCGAGGCGCCCATAGCGCTCGGGGTCGCGCAGGAAGTCGACGATCTCCGACAGCTCGGCCTTGGACTCGTCGATTCCGGCGACATCGGCGAAGGTCACGCGGATCTTCTCCGGGTCGACCTGTCGCGCCTGGGAGCGCCCGAAGTTGCCGAGCGCCCCCATCCCGCCGCCGGCTTTGGCGGCGCGGCGGGCGATCAGCACGAACAGCCCGACGATCAGCAGCGTCGGCCCGAAGCCGAGCAGCAGCTCGGCGAGCACCGATTTGCTTTCGCTCGTGGACTTCGCGTTGATGTTCACGTTCTGTTCTTTCAGCAGCGCTGCGAGCTGGTTGTCGTTCCAGAACGTCGGGACCTCGGTGGCGAACAGCGCCGTCGGCGTCGCCTTCTTGTCATGTGCGGGGTAGCGCACCTTGGCCTTCAGCGTGCCCTGGATCGTGTCGCCTTTGGTCGAGATCGACTTGACCTTGCCGCTCTGCACCTGCTGCAGGAAGAACGGTTTGAACGGCACCGTGATTCGCGGCTGGCTGGAGGTCGGCTGATACAGCAGCAGCGACAGCCAGTTGACGGCGATCAGGATCAGCACGAACCACAGAAAGCCAGGGCGCCGGTGCGCGGGCGGGCCGGTCGGGGCCTGCTCGGGCATCCCCCGCCCGTCGGGCGCGGGCGCAACCTGCCAGCCGCGCTTGTCGCGCGGCATCGGCGGGTGGGCGTCGGCGCGGGCGGCGCCCGGTGGCTGTGACTCTGGCGCTTGCTCGTCTGGCACTGCGTCCATCCTACGCGCGTCGCGCGTGCAGTCGGTCGGCGGTCGGTCGGGTGAGCGGGATCCCTGAACCCTTCACAGCGACCAGTAGCGCCCGAGCTGCGCCACGGCGCGCGCGGTCGGCGGCTGCTGCGCCGAGACGGACCTCGGGGAGCGCTCGTCGCCCAGCGCCAGCAGCGTCTGGCGCACAGACTGTGCGAGCGCCACGGGTTCGTAGCCGCCCTCGAGGATCGCGCCGAGCGGGATGGCGCTCTGCTGCGCGAACGCACGCACGTGGCGGGCGAGCTCGCCGAAGGAGCCGGCCTGCAGCGCGCAGCCGGCGAGTGGATCGGCGTGATGCGCGTCGAATCCCGCGGAGATCAGCACGAGATCGGGCGCAAACGCGCGGGCGGCCGGGAGCACGACGTGCTCGAGCAGCGACAGCCACTGCTCCTCCTGCGAGCCGGCGGGGACGGGAAGGTTGAGCGTGTAGCCCTCGCCGGCGCCCGAGCCAGCGTCGCGCAGCGCCCCGGTGCCGGGGTAGATGCCCTCCTGGTGGATGCTCGCGTAGAGCACATCGGCGCGCGCGCGAAACGCCTCGGCGGTGCCGTTGCCGTGGTGCACGTCCCAGTCCAGGACGAACACGCGACGGGCGCCGAGCGCTGCGATCGCCAGCGCGGCGGCGATCGCGGCGTTGTTGAACAGGCAGAAGCCCATCGCGCGATCGGCTTCGGCGTGGTGGCCGGGCGGTCGCGCGGCGCAGAAGCCGAGCGTGGCCTCCCCCGCCAGCAGCGCCCTTACCATCTCGCAAGCGCCGCCGGCCGCGTGCAGCGCCGCGCGGAAGGAGGACTCGCCGACGACGGTGTCGAGGTCGATCGATCCGCCGCCGGCGGCGGCCAGCCGCTTGACCTGGGCGATCTGCTCGGACTCGTGGATCAGCTGCAGCCAGCTCTCAGGCGCCGCCGGCGCCTCGCGCCGCTCCCAGCCCAGCCAGTCCTCTGCGCCGAGCAGCCGTTCGATCGCCAGTAGCCGCTCGGGGGTATCGGGGTGCGCGGGCATCACCGCGCGCGGGTCGTGCAGCAGCGAAGAGGGATGTGAGAAATAGAGCCCTGTCGTGTCGGCCATGCCTATACGCTCCTGCGAGGTCTGTAAGGGGAACGGTCTAGCAAAGGGGGAAGGGATGAGAGGTTCACGAGCAGCCGTCGTGCGCTCGGCGCGACGGATGACGATCACAGCTGTCCTGGTCGCGCTGGCGCTGGCGGCGCTGGCCACGGCGGCGAGCGCGGCGAGCTACACGGCGCTTGGCGACTCCTATTCGTCGGGCGTCGGCACGCGCAGCTTCTACAACGACGGCACCGAATGCAAGCGCAGCCCGCTGGCCTACCCGGCGAAGGTTGCGGCAGACAGGAAACTGACGCTGACGTTCGCCGCGTGTTCGGGAGCGAAGACGAGCGACGTGCTGAGCAAGCAGCTCGGCAGCCTCAACAGCTCGACCGCGGAAGTCGAGGCCAAGCTCTAGCTCAGTCAGGCGGCGCGGCGACCGCGTCCTAGAAGACGACGGTCGTCGCGCCGGCTTGCAGCACGCGGTCTTCGCAGTGCCACTGCACGGCGCGCGCGAGGACCGTGCGCTCGATGTCGGCGCCGAGGCGCATCAGCGCGGTGCGGTCCTCGCGGTGGGTCACGCGCACCGTGTCCTGCTCGATGATCGGGCCCTCGTCGAGGCCCTCGGTGACGTAGTGGACGGTCGCGCCGATCAGCTTCACCCCGCGCCGCTTGGCCTGCTCGTACGGGCTCGCACCGGCGAAGGCCGGCAGAAAGGAGTGATGGATGTTGATCACGGGAACGCCGAGCGCGTCGAGGAAGTCGCCACTGAGGATCTGCATGTAGCGGGCCAGCACGACCAGGTCGACCTCGTCGCACAGCAGCTCCAGCAGGCGCCGCTCGGCCTCGGACCTGCGCTCGGAAGCGACGGGGACGTGCGCGTAGGGCAGCCCGAAGGACTCGACGTCCTTGCGCAGGTCGGGGTGATTGGATGCGACCAGGCCGACGTCCATCTGCAGCTGGCCCCTGCGCCAGCGCCACAGCAGGTCGAGCAGGCAGTGATCCTGGCGTGAGACGAGAATCGCGACGCGCTTGGGTATCGCGGCGTCCCACATCCGCCACTGCATCTGCAGCGGCTCGGCGACGTCGCCGGCGAAGCGCCGCTGAAGCTCGGCGCGCTGCTCGCCGCTCAGCTGCAGGTCGAACTCCATGCGCATGAAGAACGTGCCTCCGCGCGGGTCGGTCGTGTGCTGGTCCGAGCGCACGATGTTCGCCCCGAAGTCGGTCAGCAGACGCGAGGTTGCGGCGACGATGCCCGGTCGGTCGGCGCAGGAGATCAGCAGGCGCGTGATCGCGCCCGGGGCAGCCTGCTGCAGGCTCCTTGGGGACGAGCTCGTCGATCGTTTCGCCGACTCGGACACGATCGCAGGATAGGCGCGAGCGAGCGCAGCGGATTGGCCTTTCAGTCCAGCGGGGCGCGGCGGGGGTATTCGTGCACGGAAACGAGTCTGACTGGCCCTCGATCACGCGATAGCTGTGCGAGCGATCGGCACGGAAGCTGATCAGGTCTCCCCTGTTGAGGACCTCGCTGAAGGAGTCCGTGCTGATCTCCACGCTGCCGGCGGCGACGGTGATGTGCTCGAACAGACCGGTCACGTGGGCGTCGGCGTGACGCACCGCGCCGTGCTCGAGGACCAGCGACATCTCGTCGGCCGGCGGAGAGCGTCATCTCCCTGGTCATCCTCCAGCGGCGCAGGTTTCGCGCGATTGGCTCAGTAGCACCGGGCGCCGCGCTGGTTGTATGGCTCTCGGTCATAGTCAAATCAGCCGACTGGATGGGATGCCATCCGTTCGCGCCCGGCGACTGTGTGGCGTCGTCTTCGCTCGTTGCGGATCGATCTCGAGATGTGCGACGATGCCGCGGCTGTGCCAAAGCTTGGAATGGGGCCGATACGACGCGAGCAGATCTGCCGAGCTGCGACGACGGTCATCGCTCGGGAGGGCCTCTCCGGGACGACGATGCGGGTTGTCGCCGAAGAGGCGGGTGTGAGCACGGGGATGCTCAACCACTACTTCGCCAATCGCCAGGACCTGCTGATGCACGCGCTGACGTTCGTCTCCGAGCGCGCGCACGGTCGAATGGTCGCGGCGATCGACGGAACCCCACCGGGGCGCCCGCGGCTGGAGGCGCTGCTGGACAGCATGCTCGCCGACGGCGATGACCAGGACGCCGGCGAGACGTGGCGCGTGTGGATCAACGCCTATGGCGAGGCGGTGCGCCTGCCCGAGCTGCGCCACACGATCGAGTCGCGGCTGAACGGCTGGTATGCGCTGATCGACCACGCACTGGAGGGTCTCGTGCCGGCGGAGACAGAGGGGGAGATCCCGTGGAGCTGGCGCTTGGACGCTCTGCTCAACGGCTTGGCGATTCGCGCGCTGACCTCAGAGACGGCGCTGAGCGCCGAGCAGATCCGCGATGGGGTGATCCGCACGCTGCTGCGCGAGGTCCCCGCCGGGGCCTAGCGAGACCCCTAGCCGGCGCGCTCGGCCGAGGCGAGCCCGCGGCGCGCCCACAGCGCGGTGAGCACCGCGCCGCCGGCGAGCAGCGCGAAGGACAGCGCGACCTTCGTCGGCGAGCCGGCGATCAGCCCGCGAGCCGCTTCCAGCGTGGCGGTCGCCGGGTTCAGGCGAGCGACGGCGTGGACCCAGCCGGTCAACAGCCGCAGGGGGACGTAGACGGGCGCGAGGAAGAGGACGATGAACACGGGCATCTGGATCAGCGCCCCGGCCTGTTCGGTGCGCAGGAACATCGCCACGCCGCACGCCCACAACGCCGAGCCGAGGTTCATCATGATCCCCAGCCCGATCAGCCCGACAATTTCGATGCCGCCGCCGGAGACGTTCATCCCCGCCGCCAGCGCGGCGATCGTGATGACCACCGCGGTGATCAGCCAGCGCCCCAGCGCCCCGAGCGCGTAGCCGGCGATGATCCCGCTGCGCCGCGGCGCGGTCAGCAGCAGGCGCCTGGCAAAGCCCGAATCGAAGTCGCGCGCAACGGCAAAGCCGGTGAAGACCCCGCCGAAGGCCGCCGATTGCAGAAACACGAAGGCGAACTGGAACGCCGTGTAGCCGGGCTTGTAGTCGAAGTTGGGAATGTCGGAGATGCGCGACAGGCCGCCGGCGAACGCCGCCAGAAAGAACAGCGGGAAGATCAGCGAGGGAAGCAGGATCGCCGGGCTGACGAGCGTGTTGTGGACCGAGCGCCAGGCGACGCCTTTGGCGACGTAAACAAAGCGTCTCACGTGCGCACCAGCCGGTTCTTCATCGCCGTCCCCGCGAAGCCGAGCGTCAACACGCACAGCAGCAGCGCGAAGCCAAAGCCGAGCGCGAGCGCCTGGGCGTCCCAGCCGGTGATGATCAGGCTGCGAATGCCCTCGATCAGGTAGGAGACGGGGTTGTAGGTCGCCACTTCGTGAAACCAGGAGATCTGGATGAGGTTGCGCGGCAGGCTCGAAGAGCTGAGGAAGACGGTCACGAACAGCAGCGGGAAGAAGCCCTGCACGGCTTCGCCCGTGCCGAACCGCAGGGCAAGCAGTGCGCCGAGCCCGGCGAAGCCGAAGGCGATCAGGATCGACAGCACGAGCAGCACGAGCGCGCCGCCGAAGCCGCTGGCGATCCCCACGCCGCTGGCCACGCCGACCGCGAGGTACACGACCGACTGGACGCAGGCGACGACCACCGATCCGCCGAGCTGGCCGGCCAGCAGCGCACTGCCGCGCAGCGGCGTCAGCGCGAGCCGGTCGAAGAAGCCCGACTCGATGTCGCGTGCCAGATCGGTGCCGGTGCTGACGGCTACGAACAGCGCCCCCTGGATGAACGGCACGGCCAGCGCGAAGTCACGATAGCTGACCGGCGGGAAGCCGCGGATCTTCCTCGCCGCGCCCAGCGCGCTGCCGTTGATCGCGAACAGGATCAGCGGGAACAGCAGGGGAAACACGAGCAGCCCGCGCTGGCGCACCGTGCGCATGACCGACCGGCGCGCGACCGCGCCGACCTGCTCGAACAGATGCGGCGGCGCCAGCGCGACGGCGCTAGGGCTGGCGCTCATCCTGATCCTCGCCGGCGCCCTCGAGCTTGCGCCCGGTCTTCGCCAGGAAGACGTCGTCGAGCGACGGCTGATGCAGTTGCAGCGAGGCGACCTTCAGGTGGGCCTGGTCGAGGACGCGGACGACCTCGGCGAGCTGCGACTCGCCTCCGGGAAGCTGCACCGTGACGGCGCCGCGGCCGTTGCGCGCCAGCTGGCCGAAGCTCGCGAGCCGCTCCGCCAGCGCGTCACCAGCGCCCGCGTCGGCGGGCACGACTTCGACCGTGGGGCTGCCGATCTCCTCCTTCAGCTGCGTGGGCGTTCCCTCGGCGACGATCTTGCCGTGGTCGATGATCCCCACGCGGTCGGCCAGCGCGTCGGCCTCCTCGAGGTACTGCGTGGTCAGGAAGACCGTCATGCCCTCCTCCTTCGCCAGCCGCGCGACCTCCTCCCACAGCGCGCTGCGGCTCTGCAGGTCGAGGCCCGTGGTGGGCTCGTCGAGGAACAGGATGCGCGGCCCGTGGACGAGCGCCAGCGCGAGGTCCAGCCGGCGCTTCATTCCGCCGGAGTAGCCGCCGACGCGCCGGTCGGCGGCTTCGGTCAGGCCGACACGCTCGAGCAGATTCTGCGCGCGGCGGGTGCGATCGGCCTTGGGCATTCCCTGCAGCGTCGCCTGCAGCATCAGGTGCTCGCGACCGGTGAGGATCGCGTCGAGCGCGGCCTCCTGCAGGGCGGCGCCAATCGACGCGCGGACCTGCGAGCCCTGGCGCAAGATGTCATAGCCGCCGACGCGCGCGCGCCCGCTCGTGGGCGGCAGCAAGGTGGTGAGCATCAACACGGTCGTCGACTTGCCGGCGCCGTTGGGGCCGAGGAAGCCGTAGATCTCTCCGGGGGAGACGGCGAGGTCGATGCCGTCGACGGCGCGCGGCCCCTTGCGGAACTCGCGCACGAGCTGCTCGACCTCGATTGCGGGGGATGAACTGTTCATCGGTGGGCTAGCGTAGCGATGCCCTTATGACGGGGCTGGCGGCGGAAACTCATCGCTTCGCGCCACGAGCGGCGCGCGACTCCCAGGCTTGCTTTGGATTTAGAAGCTAAAGTGTCTGTTTCGATTCCCGAAGCGAAAGGACAGCCATGCCGGAGATCGCACAGAGCCCGCGGATCGCCCCGCTGGAGCCTCCGTACACACCTGACATCGACGCGGCGCTGCGCAAGTGGATGCCGCCGGGCGCCGAGCTCGAGCCGCTGAAGCTGTTTCGCACGCTGAACGTCCACGAGGAGCTGGCCTCGCGCATGCGTCCGCTCGGCGCGGGCATCCTCGGACACGGGCGGGTGGCGCTGCCGACGACGCCGCTTGGAGCGCTTCCGATGCGCTGCTGATCGAGCTCTCCGACGAGCTGTATGACACGGCGACCGTGTCAGACGAGCTGTGGGCAAAGCTGGCTGCGAGCTTCGCCGAGGATCAGCTGCTCGAGCTGCTCGTCACGGCCGGCTGGTATCGACTGATCTCTTACGTGATCAACGCCGCCGGCGTGCAATGCGAGCCGTGGGCGGCGCGTTTCCCGGCGGCGTGAACCCCGCGCGCGACCGGCTTGGCGAACGGTTAGAGCTCGCGAATCCCGTCGTCGGCGACGCGCCCGCCGAGCTCGATCACACCGTCGCCCAGCGGTCGCGCTTCGATCAGACAGCCCGGCCCCTGCTCGATCGTGATCGCCCGGTCGAGCGCCGCGCAGAGCGCCACGGTGGCCGAGCCGGTGGCCGGGTCCTCGGGCACGCCGAGGTCCGGCGCGAAGACGCGCGCGCGGATGCGACCGCGCGCTTCGTCGCTGAAGGCCCACGCCTGCAGGCTGCCGCTGGCAGGCGCCGAGAAGGCATCGACCTCGGCAGCTGTGGCGAGCTGGCGACGCTCAAAGCGCGGGCACCACTGCGCGCGCGCGAGCACCCACGCACGATCGCCCTGCACACGAGCTCTCACGTCGCCGGCCGGGACATGCAGCACCGGCCGGCGCAACAGCCACGCGCTGCCGACCATCGGATGCCCGGCGAAGGGCAGCTCGGCCGCCGGGGTGAAGATCTGCACGTGCGTGTCGCGCTCGACGAACACGGTCTCTGAGTAGCCGAGCTCGGCGGCGATCGCCTGGCGGCGCGCTTGGGAGATCTCGGCGGCGTCGCACACGACGCCGAGCGGGTTGCCCGACTCGCCGGCTTCGCCGGTGAACACGCGCAGCACGCGCACGGCGGTCATCGCTCGATCGTAGTCGGCCCCTGCCGTCGCTCGCTGCGAGCGCGGCGCACGAGCTGTGGCGAGCGTCGATGCCCGTTCAATAGGCTCCCGGCGATGGAGCACGTGAGCGTGAGCGAGCACGACGAGGGCCTTTTCGTGCTCACCGTCGACCGCCCGCCGATGAACGCGATGGATGTGACGTTGCTGCGGGAGATCGTCCTGGCGATCAAGCAGATCGCCAGCGAGCCTCCACGCGCACTCGTATTGGCGGGGCGGCCGGACTGCTTCTCGGCGGGCGCCGACCTCAAGGCGGTGCCCGGCTACGGGCCGGCGCAGCAGCGCGAGATGGTGTCGGGCATCAACGCGATGGCGCTGGGCGTCTACGAGCTCGAGTTCCCTGTCGTCGGCGCGATCACCGGTCATGCGATCGCCGGCGGCCTCGTGCTGGCGCTGTGCACCGACATCCGCGTCGCGTCCAGCGCGGGACGCTACGGGCTGACCGAGGTGCAGGTCGGCGTCCCCTATCCGCAGGCGGCGCTTGGCGTGGTGCGCGCAGAGTGCAGCCCGCAGGCGGCGCGCGTCCTCGCGCTCGGCAGCGAGCTGACCGACGCCGGCGAATGCGAGCGCCTGGGCGTGTTCGACGAGGTGCTCGCCGCGGATGACGTGCTCGCCCGCTCGTTGCACGTAGCCGGGCGGTTGGCCGCGCTCGTGCCCGAGGTCTACGCCCGCACCAAGCGCGATTTGCGCGCGCCGGCGATTGCGCAGATGCGATCCGGGGCGAGCGCAGACCCGCTGCTGGACAGCTGGGTCGACTGACCCAGCGGGTCCGCCGCGGCCCTCGCGCGCGCGTGCGCGCGCGTGCGCAACAACAATTGACACCGTGAGCGATCCGCAGCGCATCCTCGTCGCCGAGCTGGGTCGGCCCGCTGCTGGCGCGCCCGAGCGACGTCGTCGTCCAGCGGATCGCCGCCACCGTTCGCGCGCTCGACCCCAATCCACCGGATCCCGGCGAGCTGAGCTAACCAGTCAGCGAAGCGAGAGGACCACTACCGGGATCTCGCGCTCGGTTTTGGCCTGGTATTCGTCGTAAGCGGGCCACACCTCGGCCATCAACGACCACAGCCGAGCGCGCTCCTCGCCCTCGACTGTCGAAGCGCGGACCTTGAGCACGTCTCCCTTGACCTGGATCGTCGCGTCCGGGTTCGCTTTGAGGTTCTCGTACCACGACGGGTTCTCCGGCGTGCCGCCCTTTGACGCGACCACGACCCAGCGCTCGCCGTCGGTGCGGTGGATCAGCGGAGTCGTCCGCGACTCGCCCGACCGGCGCCCCTCGGTCGTCAGCAGGAGGATCGTCGTCCCGCGCCAGTGATAGCCGTGCTCGCCGTCGGTCTCGCGATACGCGCGGACATGCTCTGCGCCGAACAGCTCATCGGCTGCCGTGGCCATGCGCTCGAGTCTAGCGACGCCGACCGTTGCTGCTCTGAGCGCGGCTACAGACCGGCGGCGGGCGTGGCCGCAACGCTCGCCCGCAGCTGCGCGCGAGCATCGTCGGCGGGTCCGCCGGCTGCGGCCGCGAGCAGCTCGGAGATCGCCTGCGCGGGGAGCGGATGGTGCAGCAGAAAGCCCTGCGCGAGCTCGCACTGCAGCTCTCTGAGCGCCGCCAGCTGGCCCTCTGTCTCGACCCCCTCGGCGATCACGTCGACCGAGAGCGCCTGGGCCATACGCACGATCGCCGTGGTGATCGCCGTGCTTCGCCGGTCGCTGCCGAGGGCGTCGACGAACGAGCGGTCCACCTTCAAACCGTCGATCGGCAGCTGTGTGAGGTACGCCAGCGACGAATAGCCGGTGCCGAAGTCGTCGAGCACGAAGCGCACGCCCAGCCGCGCCACGCGTCTGATCGTCTCTGAGACGCTGGCGGGCTCCTCCAGCAGGACCGACTCGGTGATCTCCAGGCAGACGCTCGAAGGCTCGATGCCCGTCAGCGCCAGCGCCGCGGCGACCGTCGCCTCGAGGTCGCGCTGTGTCAGCTGGCGCATCGAGAGGTTCACCGAGATGCCAACCGGACGTGCGTCGGGCCTGGCGGCGTGCCATTCGGCGGCCTGCATGCATGCCGCCTCGAGCACCCAGCGCCCGATCGGATCGATCAGGCCGCTCTCCTCGGCGACCGGTATGAACTCGTCCGGGCGCACCAGCCCGCGCTCGGGATGCTGCCAGCGCAGCAGCGCCTCGACGGAGACGATCGAGCGATCGTGCAGCGAGACGATCGGCTGGTAGGCGATTCGCAGCTCGCCTCGCTCCAGCGCCCTGCGCAGATCGTTCTCCAGCGACAGGCGGGCGACGGTGCGCAGTCGCATCGCGCGATCGAAGACCTCAAAACGGCCGCGCCCGCGGCTCTTGGCCTGATACATCGCCGCGTCGGCGTCGCGCACGAGGTTCGCCGGCAGGCGGTCAGAATCGCTGGCGAGCGCGATCCCGAGGCTGGCCTTGGCGAAGTGCTCGCCGGCGCTCAGCTCGAAGGGCAGCTCGAAGACCGCGACCATGCGCTCGGCGACCCGCGCCGCCGCCGACTCGTCGGGAATCTGCTCCAGCAGCACGACGAACTCGTCGCCGCCGAGACGCGCGATCGTGTCGCCGGGGCGCAGGGCGCCCTGCAGCCGCGGCGCGATCTCCATCAGCAGCTCGTCACCGGCGCCGTGGCCGAGGCTGTCGTTGACGAGCTTGAAGTTGTCGATGTCCAGGAGCACGACGGCGACGTCGGCTCCCCGACGCGAGAGCGCGTGCCCCAGGCGGTCCATGAACAGCACTCGGTTGGGCAGGCCCGTCAAGGGGTCGTGCAGCGCCTGATAGCGGATGTCGTCTTCGCTGGCTCGCTGCTGCAGGGCGTCGGCGAGGATATTCGCGAGCGCCTGCACGAAGTCGGCATCGGCGTCAGCGAAGCGGGGCTCGGCCGCGGCGGCCAGCGTGATCCATGCTGCCCGGCGCCAGGGACGGCTCAGCCACGGAGCCGCGGCCACGGTAACCGC
>Ga0207930_1000235_pt1 | contig 16227 bp, 14 predicted proteins | sample NGESurshal092012_7_FD_184477 | JGI IMG/M metagenome (GOLD analysis project Ga0207930, IMG submission 184477) | Arctic peat soil microbial communities from Barrow, Alaska - NGEE Surface sample 210-3 shallow-092012 (SPAdes) | ecosystem: Environmental > Terrestrial > Soil > Wetlands > Peat ... | reverse complement strand
AAGAAAACCCGATGCCGTCTACCGAGCGCCGACCCGAAAGCAAGGCCGAGAAGGTGCGAGGCGCGCGGCCGCAAATGAACTGATACGCTTCGCGAAAGCTCGAGGAGGCATTATGAAACGCGTCGTCACTCTCGGAGCCGCCGTGGCCACCGTCGTGTGTCTTCTGACCTTTGCCAACGCCACCCGCGCAGCCTCAACGGCCGAAGACGCGCGCTTCATGACTGAAGTGAAAAAGGTCACGCAGAAGAAGGACCTTCAGGGATTGCTGGCCATGGTGTGCTGGGATCAGGTGGACGCTAAGACGAGAAAAATGGTGGAAGGGCACCTCAAAGACGTGCTGAAGGCACCAGTGAAAGACGTTGCGTTGGAGGACTACGCTGACTTCCCGTTCAAAGCGAATCTGAAGGTCATCAAGAGGCTTCGATTCGTCGCCAACGACAACGAGAGCAGCTTTGTGCCCGTGGGAGAGAAAGCCGAAAAGCTGATGATCGCCGTCACCGTGGAGTGACGGTCTCTTCTCCCGCGTCAACCCACCGCCATCCACTCGGGGATCCTTCAGGAAAAAGGGTCGATTCCCCGAACCTAAATCGCCGTCCGGACGGAATCCCCGGCTATGGGGCTGGATCGAGAAAAAAACCGGATGCGTGACTCTGGTCTCTACGCGCCACAGCCCCCGTCAATTCCCATTGCACCCCGACGGGCATAGTTCCAGTCGACCCACCTACGAGCTCAGGTACAGTCAGATCGTGAACTTCTTTTCGTCCATAGGAGACGACGTCGAGACGCTTGATGCGGTGTTAACCGCCCGCTCCGGAGATGCTCCCACCCGACTGGCTTTTTCCGCCGCCGCGGAAACAGTTACTTACGCGGAGCTGCGGGCCGAGACCGCGGCCCTCGCCAGTGGCCTGGCCCGCCTTGGCGTCGCGTGCGGCGACCGAGTCGTCCTCGTGCTGCCCGCGGGTCTGACCTTCATCCGCGCTTTCTTCGCCTTGCAGCGCCTGGCGGCGGCTCCCTGTGCTCTGGATCCTAACGTCCCGCCTCGGACGACTGCCGCCCGAGCCACTCGGGTGCGGCCACGACTCGTGCTGACCGCCGGTGCCGGAGCCGAAAGGGTCGCAGCGGCTTGTGGTGCAGTCGGGCTGCCTGTGGTTGACCTCGCCACGGTGCCGCGAACCGCACCCTTCCGCGAACAGCGAGGTTGTGGAAATGACGTCGCTTTCCTGCAGCTGACGTCGGGGACGAGCGGCGAACCAAGGGCCGCAGTCATCACCCAGAAAAACGTTCTCGCCTCGCTCCGCGCCGCCCGCGAGCTCTTGGCGATTGAGCCGAAGGACATCCTCGTGAGCTGGGTACCTCCTTGGCACGATCTCGGCCTACTCCGTTTTGTCCTCGGCCCCGTGTACTTCGGAACGCCGTGCCATCTGGTGCCGCCCGCCATCCGCACCCTCGGTCAGTGGCTCGCCAAGGCGTCGGAGGTCCGCGCAACGATCCTCGGCGCACCGGATTTCGCCTACCGGCTGGCGGCCCGACTTGTAGATCCACACGGACTCGACTTGTCGTCACTGCGCTTCGCCACCGACGGCGGAGAACCGGTTCGGCAGAGCACGATCGTCGAGTTCGAGGAGCGCTTCCGTGTACCCGGCGTGATCCGTCCCGGTTACGGTCTGGCGGAGGCCACCCTCGGTGTGACCTGCCTGCGTCCCGGAGAGACGCTGCGCGTTGACAGCCACGGCAACGTCTCCTGCGGCCGGCCTTTTCCGGGAGTCGAAGTGCGCATCGCTGGATCGGACGTCGTCGAGACCGGCCGGGTGGGGGAAATACTCCTGCGTGGCCCGGCTTGCTTTGCCGGCTACTTCGATGCGCCCGAGGCGAGCCATCAGATTCTAAGAGGCGGTTGGCTGCACACCGGCGACGTTGGAGTTCTCGACGCAGACCGGCACCTGTACGTCCTCTCCCGCGAGCGCGCTCTCCTCAAGAGAGGGGGGGTCCCCCTGGCACCTCGAGAACTGGAAGAGCCGGCGGAGCGCCTGCGAGGAGTACGGGTTGCCGCTGCCGTCGGGTTACCGCCCGCAGGCGAAGGAGCGAGTGAGGAAATCGTGCTGGCGGTCGAGGTCGATCCCGCTTATGACTACTCGCCCTCGCAACTTGCCGCGGCTGCCGCAGCTACGGTAGAGAGGACCGTCGGCTTCCCGGTCGAAACGGCGGTGGTCCTTGCGCCGCGAAGCATCCCGCGTACCGCCAACGGCAAGATCCGCTACCAGGAACTGCGCCGCAAGCTGGCCGATGGCGAGCTGGACCGAGAAGGGGCGATCCTCTTCACCATGCGTCGGTCGCCGTGTTGACGACCGTCGGGCGGCATACTCACCCCACGGGTAGTCCCGTCGAACGGATAGGCCGGGAGCTACTTATCGCTGGATAGGACGAGCCGGTGGAGCAGGCCCAGTCCCATCTCGCCAGGATCGCTCCGCAAGTAATTCTCGAGCCAGCCGGTCGCGGCTGTAGCCAATTTCCTCTCACAGATCTCGGGGCTTGAGAAGCCATCCGCGACCAGCTCGTCACCGACCTCGACCTCCACGGTGCCGCCGTACCAGCGCGCCGCCAGCGGTACCAGCGGAACGCCAGCGAGCCGCGCCATGGCAAAGGGTCCCCGGGCCAACTCCAATGAGCGGCCGAGAAAGGGCACCGTCAGACTCGGGCCAGATACGAAGTCCAGGGCCGAAGCGACGACTCCGCAAGCCCGCAGATGGGCCATGGCACGGGAGAACACGAGCGCTCGCTGTTGGGTGCTTCCCTCGATTGTCAGCACAGTGAGCGTCGGGACGGCTGGCCTTCGAAGGCCGAGGCGCAGGGCGAGTACCGGTACCGGTAGCCACTCGAAAACCGCCCCGAGGGCATGCGGAGCACCGACGTGGAAAAAACCCAGGATGAGTGGCGGATGGAGACGTGAGAGCACCGGGGCCGGTCGAGGCATTAGCCCCGGCAACATTCGGTCTCCGTCTTTCTCCAGGTACCTGGCGAGGATGCGATTCCGGGCCTCAATCCCTCCGATTTTCCAAGCAACCGTTGCCGCTTCGTGCCGGCTAAGCGACGGGAACAGGGTGTGGACCTGTTCCGGACTCGGCCAGCGCTGCGAAAGGCGATTGCGCAGGCGTCCGACGTGACCGCCGGCGGATAACGAGAGCTGCGGCCAATGTTCGGCCACGTGGCTCAGACAACGCTCCAAGAAATCAAAGGAGCGCCGAGCCGCCTGGCTCACCGGCATGCGCTGGCTCGAACGTGTTCCGCCAGGAGGCCGACAGTCAGCGGGGGGCCATCGAGGAGCGCCAGCGGTGGTGGGAGGCGAAAAAGCCGTTCACACTCGAGGAGCAGTTCGACGAGAGCGATCGAGTCCAGTCCGAGGCCGCCCTCCCCAAGCTGCAATTCATCCGGCAGATCGTCGAGGTCCTTGGCCCGCGGGACCCGTTTTCGCAGGATTTCCCTTACGCCGTCGGCAGGCGTAATCTTTGCCTTCATCGGAGGCATTCTATGGGCTCTGTGTTTGCCGCCCGCGGATATCCTCCCCGATTCCTCGTGTTCTTTTGCCTAGAAGCCCCTTACGCCGAATTGCCAGAAGAGGAACGCGAAGACGTCAGCTAGCTGCTCGTAGGCCTGTTTCTTGGTCGAACCGATGCCATGACCGGCATCGTAGTCGACGCGCAGCAGGACCGGCTTGCCGCTGGTCGACGCCGCCTGCAGCCGCGCCGCCATCTTCCCGGCTTCCCACGCGTCAACGCGAGGATCGTTGATGCCTGTCGTGACGAGCGTGGCCGGATACGCGGTCCCGTCCTTGACGTGGTGGTAGGAGCTCATCGCGTACAGAGCCTTGAACCCCTCCTCGGTTTTCACCGAGCCGAACTCGGGGATGTTGGGCACGCCGTTCGCCGAAAGTTCCACCCTCAGGGAGTCTGAAACGGGGACCATGTCGATTGCGGCGCCAAAAAGGTCCGGGCGCTCGGTGATGGAGCGGCCGACGAGAATGCCACCGGCACTGCCGCCCATGATTGCCAGACGCGGTGTTGCTGTGTACCTGTTGGCGATCAGCCATTCGGCGCAGGCGATCGCATCCTTCCACGTGTTCGGTTTCGTCGCCTTGTAGCCGCCCTTGTACCAGTCCTGACCGTACTCGCCGCCACCACGAACGTGTGCAAAGGCAAGGATCCCGCCACGCCGGAACCACGGCAGAAACGTCGGGCGGTAGACCGGGGTCTGCGAGATCCCGTAGGCGCCGTAACCGTAGAGGATCGTCGGATTGGCGCCGTCGAGCTTGAGGCCCTTCGGATAGACGATGGACAGTGGCACGAGCGTCCCGTCGCGCGACGGCACCTTGACCTCGGTCGCAACGAGCTCGTCCAGATTGTCGTAAGGCCCCTGCGGCTGCAACCCGGTGTCGGTGATCCTGGAGGTCCGCGGATCATAGGAATAGAAGCCGCCGTAGCGGGTCCACGCGCCGGCTTCGTAGATCACCCCCTGAACGCGGGCATCGGCGGCGAGCGCGGGGATGTCGGCGTCGAACGGCAGCGTCACGGCGATCGGCTTGGCGTCCGCCGTGTACGGCACGCGCAGCAAGTCGCTTGTCGAGCCGTTCATCCGGCGGACATAGAGCGCGTCCTTAGCGGCGGCGAGGCCGGTGACGACCGACTCGCTCGGCGGTACCACCATGCTCGCCTTCGCGAGGTCGGGCTCCTTGAGATCGAGCTTCAGCACCTTGAAGCGGGACGCGCCCTTGTGGGAGAGCAGGTAGAGGTCGTCGCCGATCAGCGTCAGGTCGGTCACGTCGTCGCTCGGATCGACGACTTTCTTCCAGTCTGGCTTGCCGGCGGCGAGCGACTCGATCGTCGCGACGTAGATCGTCTGCTCGCGCTCGACGCCATTGGCGACCACGCCAACCGCGTGGCGGGATCCGGGGATGGTGGCGGCGGACGGGATTGAAGCGGGGTCGATCGTGACGCCCGGCGCGACGCCCGGGCCGAGGATCGCGACGTCTTTTTCGGGATCGCTGCCCAGTGGATGCAGATACACACGGCTGTTGACGTACTTCTCGGCCGGCGGCGCGTCGGGTGCCAGCTTCTGCAGCCGGTTGTAGAGCAGCCGATTGTCGCTCGTCCAGCCGGGCGGGCCGAAGTTGGCGCGGTCGATCAGGTCACCGGTTTCCTTCCCGGTCGCGACGTTCTTCACGTGCAGCACCGACTGCTCCGAGCCGCCGAGCGAGAGGCCGTAGGCGATGTACTTGTTGTCGGGTGACGGCGAGAACCAGTCGATCGCGTAATGCTGGCCTTCCGGACCCTTCACGGCTTCCGGATCCACCAGCAACCGCTCCTTGCCGCCGATCCCCTTGCGCACGTAGAGCTTCGGAATGTTCTCGCTCGCGAGGCGCTTGTAGTAGTAGATGTGGTTGCCGTTGACTTGGATGCCGAACGTGCGCGACGGCGCGGCGTCGCCATATTTCTGAATCTCGGAGAGCAGCACGGCACGCTGCGGAATCCGGTCGATAACGACGCGCGTGTAGTCGGCCTGCGCCTTCATCCACGCGACCACTTCCGGGTCCTTCACGTCCTCCATGTAGCGGTATGGATCGGTTACCGCGACGCCGAAATAGGTGTCCGTGACGTCCTTCACCGGCGCGACGTGCGGTTTCGTCTGCGCGGTCGCGACGCTGGCCGTGAGCGCGCAGAGCAGGGCGGTAACCCGCGGAAAGGGAATCGAGCGGCGCAACGACATCGGAACCTCCGTAGAGACGAAACGTGCGCGCAATCATATGACTCTTGGCATAGCGGATCCTCTGCCTGCCGAGGGCGGCCTTCCTGTTCGGGGCCCCGCTTGCGCCCACCGCTAAACCCGACCATGAAAATTCCTATAGGGCCGAAATGGAAATTGCGGGGGTTTCGTGTCTAAAGCCCGTGTAGTCAGAAGGGTTTCCGTGTAGTGCGCCGATGGCCTACTGCCTGTCGTAAACGAGCACGGCCCTGCTTGGCTCGCCCTTTCCGTCCGTCTTGTACGAATCGGTGAAGCTCTTGCCGTCTGCCGCAACCGTGTGCGTGCCGGTCCACGCTGTCTTGCTGTCCCGCACGGCGCCGAACCCGTCGACCCAGGGCGACGCGAGCAGCGCGCGCACTCTGAACGCGTACGAGCGGCCGTCCACCGGCGTGATCGATATCGTGTAGGCGACCTGCGCGCCGCGGACGGCGTAGGGGTACGGCTTCCCGTCGAGGCGCGCCTCGAATTCCATGAACGTGGGGTTGCCATGCGCGTCCGTGCCTTCGTAGCGCGCATGGAGGAGCCCGCCCCCCCGGTCCTCGTAGACGCGAGTCTGACTCTTCGCCGTCCACGCTTCGGTCTTCGACTTCTCGAGGTTCAGCTTCCACGTCCCGACGGCGGACTGGACGTGGATGTCCTCGGCCCCCGTGACGGAGACAGAGCCAAGGAACGCGGCGGCGACGGCGAGCTTCAGAAGGCGGCGCATGAATCCTCTCTTTCCTAGGGCAATTTGACGCGCAGCTTATGCCGTGCACGGACCGCTCGGCAACGGATCGCGCCGGCCGCCACGTGACGAATACGGGCGCTGAAGGGGCGCAAAGGGAATTGCCGGGGGCTGTGGCGGGTAGAAACCAGGGTCACGCCCTCGGTCTATTCGTCTCCGAGCGCCAGGAGGGCCGCAACCCCCTCCGCACGCCTACAACTCATCGCACCGCTCGCATAGGCACCGACCGTCCGGTAGCAGCGTGTGACCGTCGATCGCAAGCCGAATGCGTTGACCGCAGGTTGAGCATAGGGTCGGCCTAAACGACGGTGGGTTCTCCAGCTTTACGAAGTTCCACTGGTTTGTCCCGTCGGCTCGCCGCGTAGGTCTGGGCGCCTAGCGAAGGGTCTGGAGGGGATCGACGAGTGCGCTCCTGGCAGGCATACCACGACGAGACCTCTGGTTTGTGCGCGCCAACGAGCATCGCAATTCCCATTGCGCCCCTACAGGCGGATGCATCTGCATCGTGGCGGCGTCCCCGCCGGCGCCCGATCCTCATAGGTCCCGAACATCCGGAGGAGTGTCCCATGCCAACAGAAGCGAAGAAGCAGACCCCGAAAAAGGCCCCCGCGAAAGACGTTTTCGTCTATTCGAACCCGTTCCCGAAGGCCAAGGACACGATGAAGTACCGCCTCGTCTCGGGTCCGAAGGGTTTCGTCAAGAAGGCGAAGTTCGCCGGCAAGCCCGTCCTCGTCGTGGACCCGAAGGCCCTCACGATCCTCGCGCACGAGGCGATGCGCGACGTGTCGTTCCTCCTCCGGCCGAAGCACCAGCGGCAAGTTGCCGCGATCCTCCAGGATCCCGAGGCCTCGCCGAACGACCGCTTCATGGCGACGGCCCTCCTCCGTAACGCCGTCGTCTCCGCGAAGTTCGAGCTGCCGTTCTGCCAGGACACCGGCACGGCGACGGTCGTCGGCTGGAAGGGCCAGCAGGTCTGGACGGGAGCCGACGACGCCGCGCTCCTCTCGAAAGGGATCTGGAAGACCTACACCGAGGAGAACCTCCGCTACTCGCAGACGGCCGCGCTCACGATGTACGACGAGGTCAACACCGGCAATAACCTGCCGGCGCAGATCGACATCTTCGCGACGCCGGGCATGGAATACAAGTTCCTGTTCGTCGCGAAAGGGGGAGGCTCGGCGAACAAGAGCGCTCTTTTCCAGGAGACGAAAGCGCTCCTGAACCCCGCGAGCCTCGAGGCGTTCCTCGTCGAGAAGATGAAGAGCCTCGGCACGGCGGCGTGCCCGCCGTACCACATCGCGTTCGTCGTCGGTGGGACGTCCGCCGAGGCGTGTCTCAAGACCGTCAAGCTCGCCTCGACGGGCCACTACGACTCGCTCCCGACGACGGGCGACAAAACCGGTCGCGCGTTCCGCGATCCGGAGCTGGAGAAGAGGCTGCTCGAGAGGGCGCAGAAGCTCGGCCTCGGAGCGCAGTTCGGCGGAAAGTACTTCGCGCACGACATCCGGGTCATCCGTCTGCCGCGGCACGGCGCGTCCTGCCCGGTCGGGATGGGCGTCTCCTGCTCGGCCGACCGCAACGTTCTCGCGAAAATCGACGCGAAGGGCCTCTGGCTCGAGGAACTGGAACGCCATCCCGAGGCGCTCCTCCCCGTCCACACGGGCGCGAAGCAGCACGCGGGCCTCGTGAAGATCGACCTGAACCAGCCGATGAAGGAGATCCTTACGGAATTGTCGAAGTACCCCGTCTCGACACCGCTCGCGCTCACGGGCCGCCTCGTCGTCGCGCGCGACATCGCGCACGCGAAACTGAAGGAGCGGCTCGACGAAGGAAAGGACCTGCCGCAGTACTTCAAGGACCATCCCGTCTACTACGCCGGCCCCGCGAAGACGCCGAAGGGCAAGGCCTCGGGCTCCTTCGGACCGACGACGGCCGGACGCATGGACTCGTACGTCGATCTCTTCCAATCCAGGGGCGGCTCGATGGTCATGATCGCGAAAGGCAACCGGAGCCCGAAAGTGACCGAGGCATGCAAGAGGCACGGCGGCTTCTACCTCGGCTCGCCGGGCGGCCCGGCCGCGCTCCTCGCCGAGGAGAACATCAGGAAGGTCGACGTCCTCGAGTTCCCCGAGCTCGGCATGGAAGCTGTGTGGGCGATCGACGTCGTCGACTTCCCCGCGTTCATCCTCGTGGACGACAAGGGAAACGACTTCTTCCAGAAGATCGCGTAGCTCAGGGCCGGAAGCGGGCCGCCTCGATCCCGTAACGCTTGAGGCGGTAGCCGAAGATGCGCTCGGTCGTCTGCAGCAGGCGCGCCGCTCTCGCTCGGTTTCCCCGCGCGATCTTCAGGCTGTCGAGGAGCAGGTCCTTCTCGTACGCTTCGACCGCCGCTCCGAGCGACTGGCGCGGCAGCGTCCCCGAGACCTCGGCGGTCTGCAGCGTCGGGGGAAGGTGGTGGGCGTGGAGAACGCCGCCGTCACACACGAGGACGGCCCGCTCGATGCAATTCTCCAGCTCGCGAACGTTCCCCGGCCAGTGATAGCTCATGAGGACGTCGATCGCCGGCGTCGAGACACGCCTCACGTCCTTGCGATGCCGCGTCGCGTACTTCTCGACGAAGTGGTCCGCCAGGAGGGGAATGTCGGGGCGCCGGTCCCGCAGCGGCGGCATGAAGATCGTGAACACGTTGAGGCGGTAGAAGAGATCCTCGCGGAACTTCCCCTTCGCCATCGCGGCTTCGAGGTCCCGGTTCGTCGCGGCCACGAGGCGGATGTCGACCGAAACAGGATGAGTGCCGCCGAGCCTTTCGAACTCCCGCTCCTGCAGCACGCGGAGGAGCTTCACCTGGGTCGCGGCGGACAGATCTCCCACCTCGTCCAAAAAGAGCGTCCCCTTGTCGGCGAGCTCGAAGCGCCCTTTCTTCTGGGTCCGCGCGTCCGTGAAAGCGCCCGGCTCGTAGCCGAAGAGCTCGGACTCGATCAGGCTCTCGGGAAGCGCCGCGCAGCTCACCCTCACGAACGGCTTGCCCGCGCGCGACGAGTTGTAGTGGAGAGCGTGCGCGACGAGCTCCTTGCCGGTTCCCGACTCTCCGCGGATGAGGACGGTCGTATCGCGTGGGGCGGCCTGTGCGACCTGCTCGTAGAGCTCCTTCATCGGCCCGCTGTGGCCGACGATGTTCTTCAGGTCGTAGCGGCCCTTCAGCTCGCGCTTGAGCTTGAGGTTCTCGTCGAGAAGGCTCTCGTGCTCCGCCTCGATGAGCCGGCCGACGTGCATCGCCTGCCCGAGGAGCGAGGCCACGACCTTCAGGAACGACGTCGTGCGGGCGAAGTCGCGCGCCGGGTCGTACGGCAGCGCGAGCCCGAGGGCGCCCACCGTGCGGCCGTCGAGCGCGAGAGGGACCGAGACGAAGCTCAGCTCGTGCCGCGCCGCAGCCGAAACGGGAAGAACCTCGTGCGGCGTTCTGAGAAGCGGCTCGCGCGTCACCTGGGGAACGACGACCGCCTTTCCGCTCGCCACGACGCGGCCCGTGACTCCCTCGCCCTGGCGCAGCTTCACTGGGGGCCGCCGCCCGGGGGGAAGGCCGGCGGAAGCCTCGAGCTTCAGCTCGCCGGTCGCCTCGTCGACGAGCGCGGCTGTGACGACGCTTCCGCCGTAGCTCTCACGCAGGATGGCCAGAGCGCCGTCCAGCGCCGCACGGAAACCTCGTGCCGACCCCAACATCTGCGAGAGCTCCAGGAGGGCGGGGAGCTCGCGCAGATTTGCAGTCGGGCCGTGACGGGAGCGCGACATTCTCGGATCCTACAGGAATGTCGGAACCGAGGCCGCCGGCAACAGAAATGTAGAACCGGTCCGGGCGGAAAGGCCGAGAGCTCTTGGGCACCGGCTAGAACAGATAGATCACGTTCAGGAGGACCGTCGGCTGGTTGCCCTTGAAGACGCCGCCCTTCTTGCTGAAGACGTCGGCGTCGGACCAGTCGACACGCAGATCTCCCCGGAAGATCAGGTGCGACGACACCTTGACCTCGGGGGTGACCGTCAGCTCTTTGAGCTTCTGGATGGTGCCCGTCCGGGCGCCGTCCGCGTCGTTGAAATACTCGGCCCTCAGACAGAAGGCAAAGGCTTCGCTGAGCCCGAGGCGGGCGTAGCCGGCGATCGCCGACCACGAGGCGGTCGCGCCCGGCGTCACCGCTCCCTTCTCGCTGCCGTAGACGGCGTCGAGCGTGAAGACGGTCAGGTCGCTGAGTTTCCACTGCGCCACGACGTTGAATAGGGTCCGCGGATCGGAATTGACGTTCGTCCGTTCGGGGCCCGTCATGAAATTCCCGTAGACCGTCACCGTTTTCGACGGTGTCCAGGCGAGCTGAGCGCCGACGCTCTTCGAGCTGTTGTTGTCCCGTGCGTCGTCCCAGCCGTTGCAGATCTCGAACATCCCGGCGAGCTGGTCGCTGAACGTGTACGACGCCTTCAGACCGGTGTGCGTGAACGGAATGGTGTAGCCGAAGAGAAGCGAACGGGTCGCGTTGTCGTTGTAGCCGTCATATCCGTCGATCACCTCGTAGCCGAAGTGCGTGACGAATTTCCCCGCGTCGAGTCGGAGGCCGCTCCCGACCGGCGCGATCCAGCTTACGAAGGCCTGCTGGAGGTCGACGTCCTGCCCCTGGAGGAGGCCGTAGGAGGACGAGACGCGGGGGATCGACGAACCGGCCGCCAGGTCGACGCGAAACCCGGTCTCGCCCGGCTTGCTGATCGCCTTCTGGAGGACGACTTCGGCGACATCCACCTTGAAGCTATTGTCGTCGAAGTCGAAGACCCGAAGCTGATTCGTCCCGGAGTCCGGCCGGTTGAAATTGTAGGAGTAGCTCGCGGAGAGGAAGGCGTTGACCGCGATCTCCTCGTACCAGAGTTTGGCGGCTGGTGCGGGCGCCGGGCTTGGCGCCGGGGCGGGGCCGGGCGTCGGCGTCGGGGCTGGCTGGCCGAGCGTCGGACGGGCGGCGCCGAAAGCGGCCGTCACGGCGAGCGCGAGCGCAAGGCGGGTACGACACGGGCGGGCCCGGCAAGGTCGGGTCATCTCAGGAACTCCTTTCACAGAGGGCTCCTCGCGAGGAGGAGCCCTGCTGCGCGTCTTCCGTTTTTTCAGAATGTCTTTCGGCTACTTCTTCTCGGCCCGCATGTGGACGGGCGTGACGGCATCGCGGTCGAGCTCGCCCGTCCTGATCCTCACGACCTTCTCGATGGGCATGACGAAGATCTTTCCGTCGCCGACCTGACCGGTCTTGCCCGCTTTGACGATCGCCGCGATGGTCACGTCGACGAACGGCTCCGAGACGCCGATGTCGAGCCGGACCTTGTCGTGGAACTCGTAGACGAGGGGATGCCCCCGGTAGCTTTCGAGGACCGTCTTTTCGCCTCCGTGGCCGGAGACCCGCGTGATCGTGAGTCCCTCGACCTCGGCCGCGAAAAGGGCGGCCTTCACGTCGTCCAGCTTCTCCGGGCGGATGATGGCAGTGATCATTTTCATGGGATCGTCGCTCCTCTCACTTTCCGCCGGCTGGCGAGGTTCGTGCCACGAGCAGCGTGGAGGCGACCTTCGCAGGCGCGCTCGCGAAAACCGGGAAATGGACGGGCGAGCCTTCGCCGGGGTAGGCGGGCGCCGAGACTTCGTTGAAGTCCAGGCCCTGCATCTCCTGCTCCGGCTTCACGCGCATCCCGATCGTGAGGTCGAGAATCTTGAAGAGCGCGAAGCTTGCGCCTCCCACCCAGAGGAGGTTCGCGCCGATGCCGATGACCTGCGCCACGAGCTGCTTCGGATCTCCATAGAAGAGACCCGCGACGCCAGCCTCCGGGCCGCCATTCAGCCCGCCGCCGTATGTGCCGTCCGCGAGGAGGCCCAGCGCGATGAGACCCCAGGCGCCGTTGACCCCGTGCACGGCGATCGCGCCGACCGGGTCGTCGATCTTCAGCTTGTTCTCGATGAAGAGCGCGGCAGCAACCACGAGGACGCCGGCTACCGCGCCGATGAGGACTGCCGACGGAGCGGTCACGAAGGCGCACGGCGCCGTGATCGCGACGAGGCCCGCGAGCATGCCGTTGATGGCCATCGACAGGTCGGGTCGGCCGAACTTCCTCCACGTATAGAGGAACGCGAGAAACGCGCCCGAGGCCGACGCGAGCATCGTGTTCACCGCGACGACGGAGATCCTCAGGTCGGTCCCCGCCAACGTGGAGCCCGCGTTGAAGCCGAACCAGCCGAAAGCCAGGATGAAGCATCCGAGGACGGCCATCGGGAGGTTGTGGCCGGGAATCGCCTGCGCCTCGCCTTTCACGTACTTGCCGATGCGTGGGCCGAGGACGATCGCGCCGGTCAGCGCCATCACGCCGCCGGTCAGGTGCACGACGCCGGAACCCGCGAAGTCGACGTACCCGTGCCCCAGGCCCGTGTACTTGCCCAGCGTGGAGAGCCAGCCGCCGCCCCAGGCCCAGCAGGCGAAGATGGGATAGATGAGGGCCGACCCGACGAACCCGTAGATGACGAAGGCCGAGAGCTTCCATCGCTCGGCCATGGCGCCGGTCGGGATCGTCAGTGCGGTGTCCATGAAAACCATCTGAAAGAGAAAAAGAGCGAACGCGGCGACGTCATAGGAGACTCCCGTCAGGAAGAATCCCGTGCCGCCGAACAGCCCCCACGCGTTGCCGCCGAAAACCGGACCGATGAGTTTGTTCATCGTCTCCGGAACGGTCAGGGACGCCCCCATCGGCGCGCCCGACCCGCCCATCTGCAGCGCGAACCCGGCCACCCAGAATCCCAGAATCCCGACCGCGTAGACCATGAAGTTCATCATCATGGTGTGGGCCGCGTTCCGGGCCCGGGTGAAGCCGGTCTCCGCGAGCGCGAAGCCCGCCTGCATGAACATCACGAGGAAGCCCGCGATGAGGGTCCAGACGAAGTTGAGCGACACGCGCGTCTGGCCGACGGCCGCTCCGATCTCTTCGAGCGTGGGCTTGCCCGCGACCTTCGCAGGCACGTTTGCGATCCCGCCCGTCTTGTCGCCGGTCGCGTCCGCGAGGACCGCCCATGACACGAGGAGCAATCCGGCCAGCGCGAGGAAATAAATCGTCTTCTTCTTCGTCATACAGTCACCCTCCCGTGGCCGGCCCTTCGCACGGCGCGTGCCGCCTCGCGTTTCTGCCGCGGACGGCTCGGAAGTCGTTCCAGTAGCGGGGCTAGGCGCCGCGCAGAGAGGGCACGGCGGAACAGTGCTTTGGCTACAAGAAAGTAGGATGAAGCTTTTTAAGCGACATTATCGTATGAATCTGTAAGGCCGCTCGGGTCCGGAGCACCTCTCTAGCCAATGTCCTTCAGCGCCTCGGCCACCTCGGCCGCGTGCGTTTTCGGCGAAACCGACTCGTAGACCTTCGCGATCTTCCCTTTCGAGTCGATGAGGAACGTCTTTCTTTTCGCGATGCCGAAGGCGAGGTCCACGCCATAGCGGCGGATCACCTCGCCCCTGGAATCCGCGAGGAGCGGAAACGTCAGGTCGTTTTTCTTCGCGAACTTCTCCTGCGCCTCGACGGTGTCTTTCGACACGCCCACGACGGCCACGTTCTTCGGAAGTTTCGGGCCTTCGTCCCGGAAGGCCTTCGCCTCGATCGCTCAACCGGGAGTGCCGGCCTTCGGAAAGAAGTACAGAACGACGCGCTTTCCGCGAAGGTCGGAGAGGCGCACCTTCTTTCCGTGCTGGTCGGGGAGCGTGAAATCAGGCGCAACCATGCCGGGTTCGAGCGACGTGGACGAAAAAAGAGCCATTGCCGCCTCCGCCGCCTGAGGTTAGCAGCGAGAGGCCCGCTTGACTCGAACCGACCGTCCCGTTATCTTCCCTCTCCCTGACGCGGGGTGGAGCAGCCTGGTAGCTCGTTGGGCTCATAACCCAAAGGTCGCAAGTTCAAATCTTGCCCCCGCAACCAGAAGAATCAACGGGTTAGCTCTCATGGGCTAGCCCGTTTTTCTCTCTCTGCTCAGTCAAACGCGATCGACTTGACCTTGATCATCCCGTCGGACATCTCGATGAGAACGATTCTCGCCACGGGTTCAGTTTACTCCCGCTCCTGCCGGGTTTACGACTAGGGCGCCGGGTCCAGCCCGATCACGACGCCGTGCCGCTCGGGGACGCCGCCCTCCGGCTCCGACCCGAAGACGAGCGGAGGCAGCTCCCACTCGATGAGGTACCCGAACTCCTTGCGGAAATCCGCGAGCGACATGCCCGCCGTGGCCGCGAACTTCGCGAGCTCGTGGGGGTCCTCGAAGTCGTCGCGACGGAGGCGCAGCATGTATCGCCGCGCGATGGCGTAGCGCGTGGAGTGAATGTCCACCATTCGGATCTTCGCCCGGCCCGTCGAGGGGTTGATCAGCTCCCCGAAAGGAATCGGCACGAAGTGGCCCCCCTGCATCGAGATCATCACGGAGTGTCCGCCCGAGAGGAGGCACTTGGTCGCGCAGTAACCGAGATCGCGCGTGTACTCCAGGTCGAACGGGATCGGGTCGGCGCAGCGCAGCTCGTAGCCGATGTTCTTGGCGACGACGGTCGTCTTGATCCCGAACTCCTTCAGCCGCTGCTGGACGGCGGCCTTCAGAATCTCGCCGATGTTCACCTCCGCGATGCGGACGTTCCCGTGCGTGTCACGCTCGACGTCCTGGAGGCCCTCGAGCTCCGAAGGGTCGAGGCCCTCGACGAGCCCTTCGGCGATCACGGCGACGCCGTCGCGCCGGCCGTAAGAGAGGCGCTTGAGGATGGCACCCACCAACGTGTCCACGATGGCTTTGAAGCGGATCTGGTGCCCGAGGAACTCCTCGGGGATCAGCGTGAGCGAAGCTCCCGCGGCCTTCCCGATGCCGAGCGCCAGGTGGCCGGTCTTCCTCCCCATGGCGACGATGAAGTACCAGCGGGAGGTCGTGCGCGCGTCCACCATCAGGTTCTTGACGATCTCGACCCCGTAGTGGCGAGCGGTCTGGTAGCCGAAAGTGTCTACGTGGGCGGGCAGGTCGAGGTCGTTGTCGATCGTCTTGGGAACGTGGACGACCCGGATACGCCCCTCGGCCTTCTCCACCAGCTTCATGGCCGAGTACGCCGTGTCGTCGCCGCCGATCGTGATCAGGCGCGAGACGTTCAGGCGCAGGAGCGAGATCACCGTGTTCTCCAGGTGCTGAGGGTCCCGGGTGGGGTTCGCCCGCGAAATGCCGATGTAGGAGCCGCCGCGGAAGTGGATACGGCTGACCTCCTCGATCGTGAGGGGAGAAATGTGCTCGATGTTCCCCTTCATGATCCACTCGAAGCCGTCGCGGATGCCGGTCACCTCCACGCCTTCCAGGACGGCACGGATGGTGGCCGAGCTGATGACGCTGTTGATCCCCGGGGCCGGCCCGCCCCCCACGAGGATCGCGAGGTTCTTCTGCTGACTCATTGGTCGACCCCTTCAGCGGGAGACGTGAGCCTCCTCCAGGGCGCGTGGAAGCGTGAGCGCGTCAACGAGGCCGCGGGCGCCGTAGAGCGCGGGCAGGATCCGCTCGGGCGCGTGCTCGCGCCTGAGGCGCGCGACGAGCTCCGTCCCGGCCCGGTACGCGGGGAGGTACATGCGGCCGAGAAGCGGGTGGCGGCCCCACGCGCCGGAGAGCTTGTCGGCGCGCTCGGGAGAGACGAGGAAGGCCTTCCGGAGCG
>Ga0207930_1000234_pt1 | contig 16233 bp, 18 predicted proteins | sample NGESurshal092012_7_FD_184477 | JGI IMG/M metagenome (GOLD analysis project Ga0207930, IMG submission 184477) | Arctic peat soil microbial communities from Barrow, Alaska - NGEE Surface sample 210-3 shallow-092012 (SPAdes) | ecosystem: Environmental > Terrestrial > Soil > Wetlands > Peat ... | reverse complement strand
GGCGTCGATCGCCACCACGATGCATTGATCGCCGAATTTCTCGGCCGCTTCCTTGACGAATTCGCGGCGGCTGACGGCGGCACTGTTGATCGAAACCTTGTCGGCGCCGGATCGCAGCAGGACGCGGATATCGTCCACGGTGCGCACGCCGCCGCCCACCGTCAGCGGCATGAAACAGGCCTCCGCCGTGCGCCGGACCACGTCCATCATGGTGCCGCGATTTTCATGGGTCGCCGTGATGTCGAGGAAACATAGCTCGTCGGCGCCCGCGGCGTCATAGGCGATGGCCGCCTCTACGGGATCGCCGGCATCGCGCAGATCGACAAAGTTGACGCCCTTCACCACCCGGCCGTCCTTGACGTCGAGACAGGGAATCACACGCACCTTGAACATTAAGGAAACTCCTAGGCCGCGGCGCGTGCGTTGCGGATCAGCGCCAATGCGGCGGAAGAATCGAGCCGGCCATCATAGAGCGCGCGGCCTGCGATCGCTCCGGTCAATTTTTTGGCGCGCGGCGCCAGCAGCGCTTTCACATCGTCGAGCGAAGCAAAGCCGCCAGACGCGATAACGGGAATCGAGACGCGTTCGGCGAGCTCGATCGTCGCCTCGAAATTGAGGCCCTTCAGCAGGCCGTCGCGCGCAATGTCGGTGAAGATGATCGCGGCGACCCCGGCATCCTCGAACCGCCGCGCGATTTCGAGGGCGGTGACCTGCGACGTCTCAGCCCAGCCTTCGACCGCAACCTTGCCGTCGCGGGCGTCGAGACCGACCGCGACGCGGCCGGGAAATTTCCTGGCAGCGCCTTTCACAAGCTGGGGATCGCGCACCGCCGCGGTGCCGATGATGACGCGCGCAATGCCCTTGGCGAGCCAGGCCTCGACCGTGTTCAGATCGCGGATGCCGCCGCCGAGCTGCACCGGCATGGTGACCGCCTTGAGCATCGCCTCGACGGCCAACGCATTGACCGGCTTGCCGGCGAAGGCGCCGTCGAGATCGACCACATGCAGATATTCGAAGCCCTGCGCGGCGAAGCTCCGCGCCTGCGCCGCCGGGTCGAGGTTGAACACTGTGGCACGCGCCATATCGCCCTGTTCAAGGCGCACACACTGGCCGTTCTTCAGATCGATGGCTGGAAAGAGAATCACGGCTTCCATTTCAAAAAGTTCGAAATCAGCGCCAGCCCGAAACGCTGGCTCTTCTCCGGGTGAAATTGCGTGCCGATCGCGGTGTCCCGGCCGACGATGGCCGTCACCGGGCCACCGTAATCGGCACGCGCCAGCACGTCCGCCTCGTTGGCAGCGTTGAGGTGATAGGAGTGCACGAAATAGGCATGGCGGCCCTTCGGCCCCAGGCTCAAGCGCTCGAGCACCGGATGCTCACGGAGCACATCGAGCGTATTCCAGCCCATGTGGGGAATCTTCAGGTTCTCCTCGCGCGGCGAAATCTTTTCGACGTCGCCGGCGATCCAGTTGAAGCCTTCCGTAGTGACGTGCTCCTTGCCGCGGGTCGCCATCAACTGCATGCCGACACAGATGCCGAAAAACGGCCGCGCCTTTTTTCGCACCGCTTCCGTCAACGCCTCGATCATGCCGTCCAGCGCATCGAGACCATGGCGACAATCGGCAAAAGCGCCGACGCCGGGCAATACGATTCGATCGGCGCGAAACACCGCTTCGGGATCGCGGGTCACAACGATCTTTTCAGGTTGCTCCATGCTTCGCGCGGCACGCTCGAAGGCTTTCGCGGCGGAGTGCAGATTGCCGGAGCCGTAATCGATGATGGCAACGCTCACCGCGAGGCTCCCGGTTCCGGAAACAAGCCGATAATCTCGCTTTGCGATGCAGGCGCCGGCCGCGAAAATGGCTGCCCCGGAATATCCCGGGTCGGCGGCGGACCGCCGCGATCGACAGCCGTTTGATCGTTGCTCAGATTGCGCTGCTTGGCGGTCCAGCGATCGAAAAAGCGGCGCTCGGCCTGCTCCTCGTCGTCGGCCACCACGATATCGAGCTGGCGCCAGTTGCGCCGCGACAAGGTCCAGCGCCGCAGGCTGGCGGCTTCAAATCCCATCAGCAGCGCCAGCAACACATCGACGAGAAAGATCGCCGTCGGACTGACGCCGAGCCGCATCATTGCGACATCGATCGCGGCCATCAGGACGATGCAGCCGATCAGCGCCAGCCACAGGCGATGCCAGGCCAGCCACACCACGCCTAGAAGCGTGGCCCAGACGTAAAACCCGTCGCGAACGAATACGAACTTGTCGGTCGCGGCAATGCCCGCATTGCCCGTCACCGGAGCATGAACTGTGTAAACCGGCATCGCACCTCTCCGCCGATGAACCAAAGACTCAGCCGCCGAGCTGGCCCTTGGTGGATGGCACTTCGCCCGCGGCGCGCGGATCGATCGCAACCGCGGCCCGCAGCGCCCTTGCCAGACCCTTGAAGCAGGATTCGGCGATATGATGGCTATTCTCGCCATATAGGGTCTCGACGTGCAAAGTCACGCCGGCATTGATCGCGAACGCGTTGAACCATTCGCGAACCAGCTCGGTATCGAAGGTGCCGACCTTGTCGCGCGGAAACTCGACCTTGAACACCAGGACCGGGCGCCCCGAAATGTCGATCACGACGCGCGACAGCGTCTCGTCCATCGGCATGTGGATGCTGGCATAGCGGGTGATACCGGCCATGGTGCCGAGCGCCTGCTTCACTGCCTGGCCCAGCGCAATTCCGACGTCCTCGGTGGTGTGATGGTGATCGACATGGAGGTCGCCGACGGCCTTCACCGTGATGTCGAACCGCGAATGCCTGGCGAGCAGATCGAGCATATGGTCGAAAAAGCCGATGCCGGTCGCAACCTCGGACACGCCGGATCCGTCGAGGTTTACGGCCACCTCGATGTCGGTCTCCTTGGTCTTGCGCTTGATGCTCGCCTGACGCATGAAACGTGCTTATCCCTCGCTGAAAACGCGCCCTTTTAACAGGCTGATGTCGCCTTCGCTACTGCGGGATGGCCCGCCAAGGGCTGAACTTCGGCCTATGGTGACCGGAATCCGGCATGGGTCCTATGTTTGAAGGATGCGCGAACTGGCGTCTGTTGCGCGTAAAAACGCGCTGGACACCATGATTGCAACCCCGCGCGGCAATCCCTAAATCTGGTCGAACCTGAGGTTTTCCATGCACGCATCACAGACGGTATCGCCGGCCTGGCACGGCACCACCATTTTGACCGTCCGCAAGGGCGGAAAGGTCGTGATCGGCGGTGACGGGCAGGTGTCGATCGGCCAGACCGTTATCAAATCCAACGCCAAAAAGGTCCGTAAGCTCGGCAAGGGCGACGTGATCGGTGGATTTGCCGGCGCCACCGCCGACGCCTTCACGCTGTTTGAGCGGCTGGAAAGCAAGCTTGAGCAATATCCGGGGCAATTGACCCGTGCCGCGGTCGAACTTGCCAAGGACTGGCGGACCGACCGCTATCTGCGCCGGCTGGAGGCGATGATGATCGTCGCCGACAAGGATGTATCGCTGGTTTTGACCGGCACCGGCGACGTTCTGGAGCCGGAGGCTGGCGTCATGGCGATCGGGTCCGGCGGCAATTATGCCTTGGCGGCTGCCCGCGCGCTGGTCGATTCCGACAAGGATGCCGAGACCATCGTGCGTCGCGCGCTCGATATCGCCGCCGATATCTGCGTCTACACCAACCGCAATGTGACCATCGAGACGTTGCAAGGCGGCTGATCGATGGCGCCGGACTACGTCTTCCGCCCGATGTCCACCGGCGATCTTCCCCTGATCCGGCAATGGCTCGAAATGCCGGCGGTGGCGCGCTGGTGGGGCCACGCCGACGAACAATATGCGCTGGTGAGCGGCGATCTCGACCATCCGGACATGGATCAATTCATTGTCGTCTTCGGCGAGCAGCCGTTCGGATACATCCAGTGCTACCTGCTCAGCACCTGGAATCAGTGTTTTGGTCCGCAACCGTCGGCGACACGCGGCATCGACCAGTTCATCGGCGAGCCTGACATGATCGGGCGTGGCCATGGCTCGGGCTTCATCCGGCAATTCGTCGACGCCTTGCTGGGACAGGGAATTCCGCGCGTCGTGACCGATCCCGACCCGGACAATATTCGCGCGGTGCGCGCCTATGCCAGGGCCGGTTTTCACAGCGAACGGCTGGTCGATACGCCGGACGGTCCGGCGCTTTTGATGGTCCGCGGCACATGACGCTGGAGCGCAATACGCCGGTCGTGGCTGGTCTTTCGACGTGGCAGTGGCTGGCGATCGCTGTCGGACTGATCGCGCTTCAAGCATCGATCCTGTTTGCGATGGGCCGGCTGCCGATCTGTGCCTGCGGTTATGTTAAGTTCTGGCACGGCGTTGTGCTGAGTTCGGAGAACTCCCAGCACCTCACCGACTGGTACACATTTTCCCACATCATCCATGGCTTCCTGTTTTATGCCGCGACCTGGCTGCTGTTGCCGCGACTAAGTTGGCCCGGCCGGATGATGATAGCGATGCTGGTCGAAGGCGGGTGGGAAGTCGCTGAAAATTCCAACTGGGTCATTGAGCGCTATCGTGCCGCGACCATGTCGCTGGACTATTTCGGCGACAGCATCGTCAACTCGGTTTCCGATACGCTGTCGATGGTTGCGGGCTTTCTGCTGGCGAGAAAGCTTCCGGTCGGGCTTACCGTCACGCTCGCGCTTTCGTTCGAGATTCTCGTCGGGCTTCACATTCGCGACAATCTCACCCTGAACGTTATCATGCTGATCCATCCCTTTGAGGCGATTCGGCAATGGCAGGCGGGGCCCCCGATCATCTAAGACGCTTGTTTCTCGCCACATTCCAACCTAGCTAGAGCCCATGACCGACTTCTCCCCCCGTGAAATCGTATCCGAACTCGACCGCTTCATTGTCGGTCAGTCCGACGCCAAGCGCGCCGTCTCCATCGCGCTGCGCAACCGCTGGCGGCGGCTGCAACTTACCGGCAGTTTGCGCGAGGAAGTGCTGCCGAAAAATATCCTGATGATCGGGCCGACCGGCGTCGGCAAGACCGAGATCGCGCGACGGCTCGCCAAACTCGCCGGCGCGCCGTTTATCAAGGTCGAAGCCACGAAATTCACCGAAGTCGGTTATGTCGGCCGCGATGTCGAGCAGATCATTCGCGATCTCGTTGAAATCGCGATCGCGCAGACCCGGGAACGCAAGCGCAAGGACGTGCAGGCCCGGGCGCAACTCGCCGCCGAGGACCGTGTGCTCGATGCCCTGGTTGGCCCCGGCTCGAGCCCTGCGACCCGCGATTCGTTTCGCAAGAAGCTGCGCGCCGGAGAACTTAATGACAAGGAAATCGAGATCGAGACGCAATCCTCGGGCGGAATGCCGATGTTTGAAATTCCCGGCATGCCCGGCGCGCAAATGGGCGCCATCTCGATCGGCGATATCTTCGGCAAGATGGGCGGCAAGACCAAGACCCGCCGCCTGACGGTCGAGGATTCCCATGAGCTATTGGTCAACGAAGAATCCGACAAGCTGCTGGATAGCGATCAGCTGGTGCAGGAATCGATCCATGCGGTCGAGAACAACGGCATCGTGTTTCTGGACGAGATCGACAAGATCTGCGTGCGCGATGGCCGCAGCGGCGGCGACGTCTCGCGCGAAGGCGTTCAGCGCGACCTCCTGCCCCTGATCGAGGGCACCACCGTATCGACCAAGCACGGCGCGGTGAAGACCGACCATATTCTGTTTATCGCCTCCGGCGCATTTCATATCGCCAAGCCGTCCGACCTGTTGCCCGAATTACAAGGCCGGTTGCCGATCCGTGTCGAACTGGAGGCGCTGACGCGCGATGACATGCGCCGCATCCTTACCGAGCCTGAAGCGTCGCTGATCAAGCAATACGTCGCGCTGATGCAGACCGAGGGCGTGACGCTCGACATCACCCCGGAGGCGATCGACGCGCTCGCCGACGTGGCGGTCGCCGTCAATTCGTCGGTTGAGAATATCGGCGCGCGGCGGCTGCAAACCGTGATGGAGCGCGTGCTCGACGAGATTTCGTTCGTGGCCCCGGACCGCAATGGCGAGACCATCCGGATCGACGCCGCCTATGTGCAGAAACACGTCGGCGATCTCGCCAAGAACGCTGATTTGAGCCGATTTATTTTGTAGTTCTGTAGTTCAGACCGTCGACCCCGCGAAAGCGGGGCCCATACGGCGCGGATATTCCGTCTCGGCAGTGGAGCAGATGCCTTCTACAACGATCAACGCCACGGGTTATGGGTCCCGGCCGGCGCCGGGACGACATCGAAGATAATCCGGCGTTGCAAGCCGCGTATCCCTCGTGTGATAGTTGGCCCTGGCCGCCATTTCCGGGTGCTGAATGAATCTTCGTATGCGGGAAAACCCCTGGCGCCTGATGCTTGCCGTCAATGCCGCCGTCCTGATCGGGGTTTTTCTCTACAAGATCACCCGCGAGCCCTACGTCCCCTACATCCATCTATTGGTGGATTACCATTTCGGCTTTACCAAGCGCGCGCTGATCGGCGCGGTGATATCGTTGTTCTTTGCGAAGATACCGGTGTGGCTGGTGTTCGCGCTCGCCGGCGCCGTCTGGCTGGTCACACTGGCTCTGTTCGCCGAGCTGTTCCGGCGGACCTTCGGTTTCGACGATCGCCACATGCCGCTGTTCCTGTTCATGGCCGGCTCGCCGTTCTTTCTGAAGAATTTCATGCACACGCTGGGGCATTTCGACATCTACGGATGCGCGTTCGCGCTTTGCCTGCTGCTGGTGCCAGCGCGCTCCGTTGCCTTTGTGTTGCTCGCAGCCTTTGCCTCGATGATCCTCGTTCTGATCCATCACATTCATGTCTTGATGTATGTACCGACCATCACGGTCATCGTGGTGCTGCGTTATTATCTGGTTCAGGGTTTCAGTCGGCAGAATGTCCTGATCGCGATCGCGTCGGTAGCCGGGATCGGCGTTCTGTTCCTGGCTGCGCAATTCTATGGAACGATGGCGGTACCGCAGGAAGAATTCATCCGTTATCTGCAGGGCCGCATGGCCGATCCGTCACGGACCGAACTGCTGAATTTCAGCTACATCTGGTATCAGCCGCTGGTGAAGGAAATCCACGATACCTGGGAGCGCATGCCCTCGAACCTGCTGGGTATTCCGGTGTTCGCGCTGCTGATCTGGCTGCATGCCCCGCTCTGGCGATATTTTGCGGAATTGATCCGATTGTTGTCCGAGCCATTTCACCGCCGCGTCGTCATCGCCGGCATTGTCGCCGTGAGTATGGCCTATCTGGTGATCTTTGCGATGGTGTTCGACTATTCGCGATGGATTTCGAACTGGGCGGTCTGCATGTTCCTGATCCTGCATGCGGTGAAGGCCCTGCCTGCCTCGCAGGCTGCGTCGCCTGTGTCAGCGGACGATAAGAAGACCTCTGTTCTCGGCTGGATCGTGACCATCATCCCGAGGGTCGGGATTGTAAGGCCATTCTGATCGGGTCAGATTCGCGATCGCCTGATGCGCACATACAACGCACCCTCGCCGCCATGGCCGATATGCGCTTCCTCAAACCCGACCACCAGCGAGCGGAATTCCGGCAGGCCCAGCCATTGCGGCACCTGGCGGCGCAACACCCCGCGTTCGGATTCAACTCCCATTTTGCCTTTGCCCGTGATGACGAGCACGAACGTCAGGCCCTCGCCATGGGCGCGTTGCAGAAATCCGAACAGCGCACGGTGGGCGCGCGTTTGCGTCATGCCATGCAGGTCGAGCCGGGCATCGATCTGCTTCCGGCCCCGTGAAAGCTGCGAGCGCTCACGACGCCCGAGCGGCGCCAGCGGCGGCGCGGCCGACGGCAGCTTCGGCGCGCGTGCCATTTCGGCAGGCGAAAGCGGCTTTGGCGGCGCGACAGGTTTGACGGCATCCGTTCCCGAATCCGGTAAAACTGCCGGCGCCTTGGCGGCGCGAGGTTTCTTGCGCAGCGGTCTGATTTGTTTCGCAACACTTTCCCACAAGGCGTGCTCTTCCTCGCTGAGCGCACGCTTGCGCCGCGATGACGCCGGCAATTCCGGATGCGTGGGGGATGGCTGGCGTTTCATCGACGGCGGCGATACCGATCATGATAATAATAGTGATATCGATAGCGGTGCACGCTCGGGCTGGGTTTAATCTCCGGCCGGGCTTCCGGCAGCGGCACGGCTGGCGCGGAAGCCGCTGGAGTCGTTGAAGTTTGCGCAGCGGCGGTCGCGGGCTGTGCTGTGGTGGGCGTTGCGTTCTTGGCGGGTTCCGTGACGCCGACAGGGCTCTTTGCATCAACTTGCGGAAACAGTTTTGCGATCTTCTCCGAGGGCCGCGGATCCGGCAACGGCATGTTGCGGCCGCGGGCGACCGGATCGAGGCTCTTCGGCACCAAAATGATGAAGCGCGCATTGTTCCGTAGACGGCCCGATACCCGCCCGGCATCGGCGCCGGCGCCGAAATAAATGTCGGCGCGCGCCGGGCCGACGATCGCCGACCCGGTGTCCTGCGCCACCATCAGCCGACGGAACGGTGTCTTCGATTGCGCGGACTCAATCGGCAGTTCGCCCTCGATAAAAAACGGTGTGCCGTAGACATGCAACGCCTTGTCGACCGCGATCGACCGTCCCGGCGTCAGCGGGACACCTTGCGCGCCCACCGCTTCATCCTTGTCGGAGAGCTGCACTTCACGAAAGAAAACATAAGCCCGGTTTTGCCGCCGCAATTCGTTGGCTCCGTCAGGGTTTTGATCCATCCATTCCCTGATCCGCTGCATCGACATCTGCTCTTTCGGGATGATGCCGCGATCGATCAGGATGCGGCCGACCGCCGTGTAAGGATAACCGTTATGCGCGTCGTAATTGATGCGGATGGTCGAACCGTTCTCAAGGCGGACCCGCGCCGAGCCCTGGATTTGCGAGAACAGCAAATCGGTCTGGTTCTTGAGCCAGCAGATTTCGAGGCCGCGGCCGGCGATCGCGCCGTCTTCGATTTCGCCGCGATCGTAATAGGGCACGAGCTTGCGCCGGCCGATCTTGCGAAACACCTCGCCCTTGTTGGGCAAGCCATGGTCGCTTTGCTTCTTGCCGCGGACGAACAGGTTAGAAGGACGGCGATAGACCGGCACGGTGTAGACATCGGTCCGCGTCCGGGATCCGTCGATGACGGGTTCATAATAGCCGGTGACGAAGCCCTCGCCTTCCCCAAGCCGCGAGATTCGCAAGGGAAGAAAATTCTCCTCAAAGAAAGCCCGCGCCTTTGCGGCGCCGGAAATGTCGGCAGCCTTGGCCGCGCGGCAGGGATCGCGCAACGAACTGCCCAATGCCTTCGGATCGGGGGATGGCGCCGGCTCCGCCGATATCGACTTGCAGCTGGTGCGGAACGCCTTGTACGCCTCCAGATGGTTGTCATCGTTCCAGCCCGGGATATCGATCCATGCGACCGGGGCATATTGGCTGCCGCTGATCTCGACCGGCCAAGGCAGCCGGGGATATGGGATCGTGCGAGAGGAAGAAGGCGGGCTGTAACGCGCATGACGCGCAGCAAACGCCACCAGCGGAGCCAGCGACAAGACGGCGGCGATCACGAAAAACGCAGCGGCGTAGGGTCTGCCGCGTGCGTTAGTGAGCGCTTCCCGTGCCAACCAGCTTCCAGTTCGGATCGCGTGACGCAACGTCGCGGGCAAATGTCCAAACATCGGTGATATCGGTGACCTTATCCGGATTCCCGTCGACGATCGTGCCAGCCTTGTCGCGGGTGACCGAAACCATCTGCGACACAAAGCGGACGGTCAGCTGCGCCGCCCGATCCCGCGTTTCCGCATTCACCAGTTCGGCCTTGTCGATCGAGACAAAGCGCGTCTCGGTCTTTTGCTCGTGCTTCTCGCGATCCTTGATCACAGTCTCGAAGCTTTCATAGACTTCGGACGACAGCAGATCTCGCAGCGCGCGGCGATCACCGTTGGCGAACGCCAGCACGATCATCTCATAGGCGCCGCGCGCGCCGCTGAGGAAATGCCGCGGATCAAACGAGGAATCCTGCGCAACAATGGCATCAAGTCCCTGAGCCAGCGGCGTGCCGGGCTCAGCCAGGCCCTTCCACCGATCGGTCGGCGGGATCACATCTGCCGTCGGCGCCAGCGGCGCCTGATCGATCACCGCGCCCGGCATTGGAACCACGTTATTGTCCTGTGCTCCCTGCACAACGTTGCGCGCCGGGCGATCGTAGGGCGGCCGCTCGTTCCCGGTGCGTTGACCGAGTACATTGCGCAGACGCAGGAAGATGAAGACCGCCAGCGCCAGGAAGATGATGGTGTAAATATCCACGTCGTATTCGCTTTCTGGTCTGCGCCGGCAATGGCTCCGGCGGTAGAACGTTCCCGTCGGGAACGGCGGAGATTACCTCATGGATGGGTCAGCTGCATGTAGGCACGAAACTTTGCCCCACCAATGGCGCATCTTGGCATGAAAGGCCGTGCGTCACGGAAATAGGCCAAGCCAATGCTCCCGCCTGTTTGCGGCCAGTGAATTGTAGCGCGTTTTGGCTGCGAGGGGAAACCCGATAATGCCCGGAAATCGCGCATATTCAACAATTTAGGGGCCGCCTTCGGTGGCGGCATGGCGCGTGCTCTCCAGATCGATCGGCGGGCCGATGCCAGAACCCGCCGCCCGGCCGTCGGCTCGTAATTGTCGTCCTTGTGGAATGAGGCGGGGCTATGATAGCCACTCGCCCGACACAGGCATTTTCGCACCTCACGAGCGAATTCGGACGTAAAGCCGGTCCACGCTCGGCGTTCCAGGAGAGATTCCATGACCAACGGCAACGGCGCGCCTCCCGAGGCGGCCCTTCCTCCCCAGTTGAACGTGCTGGCGCAGTATACCAAGGACCTTTCCTTCGAAAATCCGAACGCCCCGGCCTCGCTGGCGCCGCAGCCGCAGCAACCCTCGATCAATATCCAGATCAACGTCAGCGCGAATAATATCGCCGAAAACGAATTCGAAGTGACGCTTCTGGTCGAAGGCAAGGCGGAAAACGGTGGCAAGGTGATGTTTAGCTTCGACCTTGCCTATGCCGGCGTATTCCGCATCCTGAACGTACCGAAGGAAAACCTTCATCCGCTGGTCATGATTGAATGCCCCCGGCTATTGTTCCCGTTCGCCCGCGAAATCATCGCAACCTCGGTGCGTGACGGCGGTTTCCCGCCGCTGATGCTCGATCCGGTCGATTTTGTCGGTCTGTACCGTCAGAATATGGAGCGCCAGGCTGCTGCGGCACAGGCCGCACAGGTCAAACCGAGCTAAGCGCGCCTCGCATCGGCAAATACGGCATTCCTCCTCGGACCCGTCCGAGGGTGGGCGGCAACCTTGCCGCAAGCAGCGCTGCTCAGGCGTTGAGGAAATCGTTCCAGATTGCCTTGTCGCCCAGGGTAGCGACAAAGTCCCGATGCGCCAGGCGATCGGCCTCGGTGATTCGCGGCGCAAGCGGCAAGAGACGTTGCCGCCGCTGCATTTCGCCGGTTCCGCCGGCGCGGTTATCGCGGGCTTCGCTCGCCAGGATCAATTGCGACTGCCGGGCCCCGATCAGATCGATGTAAACCTCGGCCAGTAGCTCGGCATCGAGCAAGGCGCCGTGCTTGGTGCGGCGGGAATTATCGATCGCATAGCGCGAGCAGAGATCGTCAAGACGGTTCGACACGCCCGGATGCTTGCGCCGCGCCAGCAGCAGCGTGTCAACCAGCCGGTCGCACGGAATCGGTGGCAGCTTGACGCGGTCAAGCTCGGCATTGATGAAACCGATATCGAACGACGCGTTGTGGATCACCAGCGGGGCGTCGGCGATGAATTCCAGGAAGTCCTCGACCACTTCATCGAACAGCGGCTTGTCGGCCAGGAATTCGCTGGAAAGACCATGCACGGCGAAGGCTTCGGCCGGCATGTCGCGCTGCGGGTTGAGATGCCGGTGAAAGGTCTGCCCGGTCGGCATGCGGTTGAAAATCTCGACACAGCCGATCTCAACCAGCCGATCGCCGCGCAACGGGTCGAGGCCGGTGGTTTCGGTATCAAGAACAATTTCGCGCATGACAACAAACCGCAAAAGCGGCGAATCAGACTCGCCGTTGCGGCATCTTAACAACCTCGGCCAGAATGTCCCGGATTCGGACGCGCACGGGGTCAAGACCGTGCGAGGTATCCACTACGAAATCCGCGCGCCGGCGTTTTTCGGCATCGGGCGTTTGTCGCGCCAGGATCGCATCAAGCATCTCGGCGGTCATGGTGCCTCGGGCCAGAATGCGCTCGCGCTGAACTTCCGGCGCCGTCGTCACTACCACCACAGCATCGACGCGTTTCTCGCCGCCGGTCTCGAACAGCAACGGCACATCCATCACCACAACCGGTGCACCGGCTTGCTCGGCGTCTTGAAGAAATTTTTGGTGATAGCTGCGCAGCATCGGGTGAACGATCTGCTCCAGCCGTTGTATCGCGGCTGGATCATGCACCACTGTCGCCGACAGCTTGGCCCGATCGACTTTGCCATTGGACGTTGTGCCCGGAAACGCCGCTTCGATGGCCGGCACCGCCTCGCCTTCATAGACCCTGTGAACGGTCGCATCGGCGTCGTAAACCGGCACGCCCGCCTCCGCGAACAGCTTCGCGGTGGTTGATTTCCCCATCCCGATCGAGCCGGTCAGCCCAAGAATCATCATTGGATGAATTATCATTTAGAGAATCATCATTTAGAGGGTCTTCATTTAAAGGATTGCATTTGAATTTCGCCATTGGCGGCTTGCAGGGATTTGCCGTCACACACCAAGCAGCCGTTCGCTTCGCAGAAATGCCAGTAATGGCAGCAGCGGCAGGCCGAGGATGGTGAAATGATCGCCTTCAACACGTTCGAACAAATGCACGCCAAGCCCCTCAAGCTGATAGGCGCCGACGCTGGTGGTAACCGCCTCTCCGGCTGCATCGAGATAGGCGACAATTTCAGGCTCGCCAAGTTGCCGCATTGTCATTCGCGCGATGAAGACGCCTTCGAACAGTATCTCGCCATCGCGCGCCACGGCAACGGCCGAGTGCAGTTCATGGCTGTCGCCGGCAAGAGCATGTAATTGTTCTGCAGCCTGCGCCCGGCCGGCCGGCTTGGCGAAAAGCCTCGCGCCGCGCGCCAATGTCTGGTCCGCGCCGACAACAAATCTGCCAGGTTGACGTAACGATACCGAAAGGGCTTTCCGGCGAGCCAGTAATGCTGCGATATCGCCCGGCGTGGAAAGGCCAGAGGCCTGTTGAATCTCCCGCTCATCGATGTCGGCTGGAACAGCTTCGAAAGCGATACCGGCATTGGCCAGCAGCGCCTGCCGAGCGCGGCTCTGCGAGGCGAGTATCAACGGATATTTTCCGCGCCAGAGCGTCATTCCGCAAGCCGTTGCCGCTGCCTGTCGCTGAACAATTTCATCACCGCAGCAGCGGTTTCCTCGATCGATCGCCGCGTGACGTCGAGCAGCGCCCAATTGAACTTGGCACTCAACCGCCGCGCATAGGCGACCTCATCGGTGACGGCCTGGCGGTCGACATAGGTATCGTTGCCAACACCAGCGCCCATGCTCAACAGCCGGTTCTGCCGGACCTGGATCAGGCGTTCCGGGGTAGCATGCAGGCTGACCACCAGCGGTTTTTTCAGCGTTTCCAGTTGATGCGGGATCGCGATGCCCGGCACCAGCGGAACATTCGCGGTCCGGATGCCGCGGTTGGCGAGATAGATCGAGGTCGGCGTTTTTGAGGTGCGGGAAACCCCGACCAGCACCACATCGGCCTCTTCCAGGCCTTCGACATGCTGGCCATCGTCATGCATCATGGAATAGTTCAGCGCATCGATCCGCTTGAAATATTCCGCATTCAGCGTGTGCTGGGCGCCGACCCGTCCGGTGGTGGCTGCGCCGAGATAAGCCTGAAACAGTTGCATCACCGGGCCGATAATCGAAAGACTCGGGATGTTGATTTGCTGGCACTTGGCTTCCAGCCGGCCGACCAGGTCCTTTTCCAGCAAGGTGAAAAGCACGATGCCGGGTGCTTCCTCGATTTCATCCAGCACGCGATCGAGCTGCTTCTGGCTACGCACCAGCGGATAGACATGTTCGACCGGCGTCACGTTGGCATATTGAGCAGCCACTGCACGCGCCACCGTGATCAGCGTTTCACCCGTCGAATCGGAGACGAGGTGGAGGTGGAAATAGTTGCCGGTCGTGGGCACCGTGACCTCTGTGTATCCTGTGAATCGCTGTGGAGCTTACCTGCAAGAATCGTATGCGCGTCGACCGCTCAGGGATAACCCGGTTTTTTGTTCACAGGCCTCGCAGGAGGATAAGTCCGCTCGACGCCGGCGATGATAGCGAGGTTATGTGGACTTGTCTCTTCATAAGCTGACGATGACGCCGTGCAAGTGCCTGAAGTGCGTAGCGTTATTCGCATAGCCCGGATTGTCGCGTAAATTGTTGATGAATGTGAACAAGCCCGGAAAATTGCGGGACAGTTTTGCGTGGGCCTAATCCACCGCTACTTAGACTCAAACCTAAGATTCTAAAATTATTGTTTTAGAAAAGACCTGCTTGCGGATATGTCTTCATTCAACGAGATATCAGAACGCTTGGCAGCGCTGATGCCAGCCCGAATGTTCCAGCGTTGGGGATGACAAGCCAGCCCTTCGCGAATGAGTGAGACGTCCACGATGTACGAATGGATCGAGGCGCTGCACGTGATCGCGGTGATCTCCTGGATGGCCGGCATGCTCTATCTGCCGAGGCTGTTTGTTTATCATTGCGAATCGGAAACCGGATCGAGGCAGTCCGAGACGTTCAAGGTGATGGAACGGAGGTTGCTGAAGGCGATCATCAATCCGGCCATGATTGTGACGTGGCTGGCGGGGCTTTACCTCGCCTGGGCCGGACACTGGCTCTCGGCCGGCTGGTTGCAGGTTAAGCTTCTGCTGGTGCTGGCATTATCGGGTATCCACGGTTTTTTTTCCCGCTGCGTCAGGGATTTCGCCGCCGACCAGAATACCAGAAGCCAGAGATTTTTCCGTATTATCAATGAGATACCTACTGTTTTGATGATCGGTATTGTGATCCTCGTAGTGGTCAAGCCGTTCTAGGGAAACTGCCGCCAACAGCTCCAGCTTTACGCCTGCTTGCGAAAGGGCGACCGATTTTCTATATTGATCAAATCCCACCCCACGCAGGCGGATGTGGTTGTGTTCCGGCTTCCTCGTTGAACCGGCCGCTACGTCAGGTTTGAAGCCTCACCGGCACCTTCCTTGCTCAAGACTTCTGCGGACTTTGGATAATGCGTCCGCATTTTCTTAAAGCCACCTCGCAATCCCTCCCCCGTTATTCCACAGGACCACCCCAATGCGGGAAATGAAACTTCAAGACCTCAAAGCTCAAACGCCAGCCGAGCTCGTCTCGTTCGCGGAAGAGAAGGGGGTCGAAAACGCCAGCACGATGCGCAAGCAGGAGCTGATGTTCGCCATTCTCAAACAACTTGCGATCCAGGAAACCGATATTATCGGCGAAGGCGTTGTCGAGGTTCTCTCCGACGGTTTTGGATTTCTGCGCTCGCCGGATGCCAATTATCTGCCCGGACCGGACGATATCTATGTCTCACCGTCGCAGATCCGCCGGTTCGGGCTTCGCACCGGCGATACCATCGAAGGCCATATTCGCAGCCCGAAAGAGGGTGAACGCTATTTTGCGCTGCTCAAGGTCAATACGCTGAATTTTGAAGACCCGGAAAAATCCAAGCATAAGGTCAATTTCGACAATCTGACGCCGCTGTTTCCGGATCAGCGGTTCCGGCTCGAGCTGGAAGACCCGACCAGAAAGGACCTTTCTGCAAGGGTTATCGACATCGTTGCCCCGATCGGCAAGGGCCAGCGCGCGCTGATCGTGGCGCCGCCGCGCACCGGCAAAACCGTGCTGATGCAGAATATCGCCCATTCGATCACGGCCAATCATCCGGAGTGTTATCTGATCGTGCTCTTGATTGACGAGCGGCCGGAAGAAGTCACGGACATGCAGCGCTCGGTGAAGGGCGAAGTCGTTTCATCGACCTTCGACGAGCCCGCGGTGCGTCACGTCCAGGTCGCCGAGATGGTCATTGAGAAGGCCAAGCGGCTGGTCGAGCACGGCCGCGACGTGGTGATCCTGCTGGACTCGAT
>Ga0207930_1000233_pt1 | contig 16258 bp, 10 predicted proteins | sample NGESurshal092012_7_FD_184477 | JGI IMG/M metagenome (GOLD analysis project Ga0207930, IMG submission 184477) | Arctic peat soil microbial communities from Barrow, Alaska - NGEE Surface sample 210-3 shallow-092012 (SPAdes) | ecosystem: Environmental > Terrestrial > Soil > Wetlands > Peat ... | reverse complement strand
GCTTCGCGGCTCACGCCTGGAGTTTCTTGGATGGACTCCCGTATCTGTCAAACTTCGGGTGCCTCCCCGGCAGAGCCGGGGGAACTCCCATTTCATTAGCCGGCCAGTTCGGTCAGGCCACCGGCTTGCGCCGCGCCCTGCGCGAGGCCATCGGTACCTGGGACGGCGACAAATGGGTGCGGCAGGTTCCGAAGCCCGCTGACTATGGCAAGACTACTGAGCCCCACGCGCGTGGTGCTCTCGTCGTCGCGGCCATCTTCGATGCGTTCCTCGCTATTTATGAGCGCCGCACCGCCGACTTGCTCCGTCTGGCCACTTCGGGAAGCGGCGTCCTCGGCCCCGGGGCCATTCATCCCGACCTGGTCGAGCGCCTGGCCCGAGAGGCCACCAAGTCCGCGCGCCACGTCCTTACCATGTGCATTCGCGCTCTCGACTACTGCCCACCCGTCGATATCACCTTCGGCGAATATCTGCGGGCCATCATCACCGCCGACGTCGACCTCGTCGAGGATGACCGTCTCAGCTACCGGGTTGCCTTCATCGAGGCCTTTCGCCGCCGCGGTATCTATCCGCCTGACGTCCGCAGTATGAGCGTCGATAGTTTGATGTGGCGGCCCGACAGCGGCGACGGCTCAGAAGCCCTGTGGACGGTGCTGAGCGCGCTCAAGAACGAAGTTGCACTCTACCTGCTCACTCCAACCAAAAAGGACCGCAACAAAGTCTCGAGAGATGTCTCTGAGCGGCAATTCCTTTTTGAACTACAACGCCAGCTCCGCAGGAAGCTTCACGGATTACTCGAAGGACGCTTTATTACCGCTGGCCGAATCGCCGCCGATGGGCGCAGCGCCGCCGAGTACTTGAGGATTAACCCCGAACGGCGCTTCGAGGTGAACATCGCCCGCATCGCGCTGCGCAGCCGGCCTGATGGCGGCGTCGTTCCGCAACTCCTTTTCACGGTTCTGCAACGCGACGATCTTCCGGTGGACGCCAGCGATCCCAACGGACCCAAGATGCCTTTCGAGGCGGGGTCAAGCGTGGTAGCTGATTTGCGCAATCAAGAGATCAAGTACCGAATCTACAAGAGTCCCCAAAGTGGAAGCAGGCTGTCACAGCAGCGGAGCTTCTGTATGGCCCAGATGACCAGCGCCCGCTCCACCTATGTTGACACCAATAGCAATCGCGCCGAGCGCGAGCCGTTTGCGCTCTTGCACCGCGGACTGTGAGCGAGGTCAACCATGCCAACTCCTCCACGTAAGGCAACAAAGAAGAAAGCGGGATCCCGGCGGGTTGCCCGGTCGCGTCCGACTACGCGGGTTACAGCGGTGCGCAAAAAGAAGACGGCACGCATTAAGGTAGAGACGCCCGCTACAGGAAATTTGCCCAAACTCCGCGTGCGCATGTACCGCCAGGGCCTCGGCGACTGTTTTCTTCTGACCTTTAATCCGGGCGGCGACGAGAAGCACGTCCTCGTCGACTGCGGCACGCTGGGTGTGACTGAAGGCGTCAAGATGTCAGACGTAATCGCCGACGTCGACAGTACCACCAATGGGCATCTCCACCTGGTGATCGCTACCCACGAACACCAGGACCACCTCTCGGGATTTTCCAGGCTGAGTGATCAATTCAGCCCCGTGAAGAACAAACAGATCGATCACGTCTGGCTGGCCTGGACTGAAGATCCCAAAGACAAGCTCGCCAAGCAGTTGGGCAAAGTGCGCGACGACATGGGCATCGCCGTAAAGGCCGCTGCGAAGGCGCTGCGAGCCACCGGCGGCGACCGCGATACCGTCAGCGCGATTGACTCGCTGCTCGGCTTCTTCGGCGAGACATTGGGCGCCTCGGGAACAGCCGATGGCGCTGCCTTTGCTGCGGCAGCGAAGAACTCTATCGACCGCGTGCGCGGACTGGCGAAACGGACCGAATATCGCAATCCCGGCGAGAAGGTTATCGAACTCGACTGGCTGCCGGGTTTCCGCTTCTACGTTTTTGGTCCCCCGCGCGACCTCAAAGCTATCCATGACACCGGCGCGCACGGAAGCTCCGAACTTTACGCCTTGACCTCCGTCACCAGCGCCGCCTTGCAGCGGTGCGACACCGACAAGAAGCCTGGCGCAGGCGGCGATTCCGACGCGCCGTTTGACGGGCGTTTTTGGTGGACAACGGGCGATCCGCGAATAAAGGAGGCGTTTGGCGATACATATTTTGACCCCAAACAGTCGTGGCGCAACGTTGACACCGACTGGTTAAATGGCGCATCCGACCTCGCCATCCAACTCGACAAGTTCACCAACAACACCAGCCTGGTAATCGCGATCGAGCGCATCGGCGACGGCAAGGTACTGCTCTTTCCCGGCGACGCGCAGGAAGGCAACTGGCTGTCTTGGCTCGATTCGTCCATCAAGTGGGACGTGTCAGGTCCGGATGGCAAGATGGTGACCGTAGTCGCGGAGAATCTGCTGGCCCGCACGGTGTTCTATAAAGTTGGACACCACTCCAGTCACAACGCAACGGCAAAAGCCAAGGGGCTCGAGATGATGGCCTCTCAATCCGAGCTGATTGCGTTCATTCCAGTGGATCGCGATGTCGCGCTGGGACGCAGCCCTAAGGGCACGTGGAAGATGCCGGCCCGCCAACTTTATCTGCGGCTGCTCGACAAATGCCAGGGACGGGTCGTCCGCTCAGATATCGGATGGGCTACCTACGTGAAGCCCGGAACCCGGGGCACGGAAGCTGAGTTCGCGGGCATGGGAACTGTGCCTAATTGGTCAGAGTGGACCAAGGCGCAACAAGCGGCCAAACACGTCCAGATCACGCCATCGTACATTGACTTCGTGCTGGAGTAATTCAGACCTCGGATTCTGTTGGCCTCGTGCTGTCTTCTTTCTCGCAGACGTGAGCGCTCGTCGCACCTGTCGTAGAATAAGGCCTCTTGGCGCTGCCTATTGAACTCGATCGCTTACGCGTTGTGCTGGTGGGGGCGCGCAATCCCCTCAACATCGGCGCTGCCGCGCGCGCCATGAGCAATTTCGGATTCCTCCGGCTGCGCGTGGTTAATCCCTACGAATTGGCGTTTCGCGAAGCTCGCTCCGCCATGGGTGCCGCGGAGTTGTTGGCCAGCGCCGAGGAATGTAACACTGTGGCCGAGGCTATCGCCGATTGCGCGATGGTGGTTGGCACCACCTCGATCCAGCACCGCGATTTGCTGCACCCCATCCACAGACTCGACGAAGGCGCAGCTCTCATTAGCCAACAAATGGTGTCAACACCTGTCGCGTTGCTCTTCGGATCGGAAAAGTTTGGGCTAAGCAATGACGATCTGAGCCACTGCCACTGGCTGATCAACATTCCAACCCGCGACGAACACGTATCGATGAATCTCGGCCAGGCGGTCGCCATCACTCTCTACGAACTGGTGCGCGATAGCAAGACAATCGAGGCTCCCGAGTTGCCGGAGACGGCGACTGCGGGCGATGTCGAGCGCGTCACCACGTCCTTGCTGGAAGCCTTGAGCATCAGCGGCTACGCCACTCCTGCCACGATTACAGCCACCGAAGAGAAGGTTCGCCGCATGGTTCGCCGCATGAATCTGAGCACGCGCGACGCTGAGCTGTGGCTCGGCATCCTGCGCCAGATCTTGTGGAAGCTGCGCTCAGGACAAAACAATTCGCCATAGCGACCAGAACATCATTCTAGTCGGACGCAGCTGATCGACAAGGGCCGTGTGACCCAAAAATAACGCACTTGTTACAGCTCACTTGGCTCACTGCGCTGGCTTTCACCAACGTGCTACCCTCTTGCTTTGTTCTCCATCTACAGCAAGGGCGTGCGCTCTGAGGCAGCCGCCCTTTGGAGCGCTATTTATGAGTTTCATCCAGTCCCTGAAATTTGCCATTCAACTTCTTGGAGTTTGCGCTTTCAGTCTGGCATCGGTGGCCTTCGCTCAAGACACTCCGGTACAAGCTACCCACGGCATCGTTGTCGCCAATATGGACCGTTCCATCAAGCCTGGTGATAACTTCTTCGAGTACGCCGACGGCGATTGGATTAAGCGCACAGTCATTCCGCCGGACCGGGCGCGGATAGGCGTCTTTACCACGCTTGGCGACTTGAGCGACAAGCGCACCGCGGCTTTGATCGAAGAGGCCGCCAAAGGCAGCACACCCGGCGCGCGCAAAATCGCGGACCTCTACAACTCGTATATGGACGAGGCTGTTATCGAGAGCAAGGGTCTCGCACCTCTACACCCTCGTCTCGAAGCCATCGCCGCCATCAAGAACAAGAGCGAGTTGGCCACTGCGCTCGGGGAAAGCCTGCGCGCTGACGTCGATGCGCTGAATAACACCAACTTCCACACGCCGCACCTCTTTGGACTGTGGGTGGCTCCCGGTTTCAACGATTCCGAGCTCTACGCCGCGTACCTGCTGCAGGGAGGAGTGCAACTCCCCGATCGCGAATATTACATCTCCACTAGCGACCGCATGCGCGAGGTCCGCAGCAACTACCAGGTGCACGTCTCAGCCATGCTCAAACTCGCCGGATTCACGGATACCGACGCCCGTGCCGAGCGCATTGTCCAGTTGGAGCACGCCATCGCGGAAAAGCATCTCAGCCTGGCCGACAACGACGACATTCATAAGGCCAATAACACCTGGACGCAGGCCGACTTCGGCACGAAAGCGCCGGGCCTGGATTGGTCCGCCTATTTCAAGGGCGCGGGCCTCAGCAAGCAAGCCAGTTTCACCGTGTGGCAACCCTCGGCCTTTGCTGGCGAGTCCGCGCTCGTGGCTTCTACTTCGCTGGAAACCTGGAAGGACTGGCTCGCCTATCACCTGATTGAAGAGTCTGCTCCAGTGCTGCCCAAAGCATTGGCCGAAGAGCGCTTCGCTTTTTTCGGCAAGGTGCTGCAGGGGACTCCAGAACAGCGGCCTCGTTGGCAGCGCGGCGTGGTGATCGTCAACCGTTTCCTGGGCGACAACGTAGGCCAAATCTACGCGCAACGCTATTTCTCTCCCCAAGCCAAAGCCCAGGCACAAGCCATGGTTGCCAACATCGTCGCGGCTTTCCGGCAGCGCATCGAAGCGCTTTCGTGGATGGATCCTTCCACCAAAGCTGAAGCGCAAGCCAAGCTCACCACACTGTACGTCGGCGTCGGTTATCCGGAGACCTGGACTGACTATTCGGTTTATGAAGTGAAGTCGGATGACATCTTCGGCAACGTTTGGCGCGGTGACCTTTTCAAGTATCACCGTCAGGTCGCGCGACTGGGGACGCAGGTTGACCGCAAGGAATGGTCCATGACTCCGCAGACGGTCAATGCCGTGAACCTGCCGCTACAAAACGCGCTCAACTTTCCCGCCGCCATTCTCCAGTCGCCGTTCTTCGACCCGCTGGCGCCTGCGGCAGCCAACTACGGCGCGATTGGTTCCGTCATCGGGCACGAAATCAGCCATACCTTTGACACCGAAGGTAGCGCGTTCGACTCCAAGGGCAGCGTGCGCAACTGGTGGACACCCGCCGACCTCAAGCATTTTGAAGCCGCAGCCGCAAAGCTCGCCGCGCAATATAACGCCTACAAACCCTTCCCCGAGCTCTCCCTTAACGGTGAACAGACGCTCGCCGAGAACATCGCGGACGTTGCGGGGATTTCGGCAGCTTATGACGGATACCACGCTTCACTCGCAGGGAAAGCCGCGCCCGTGCAAGATGGCTTCTCCGGAGACCAGCAGTTCTTCATCGCTTTCGGACAGAACTATGCGTCGAAGATACGGGAGGCTGCGCTTCGCCAACAGGTCGCAACTGATTCGCACTCCCCGGCGGAGTACCGCGCCGACACGGTTCGCAATATCGATGCCTGGTATGCGGCCTTCGATGTCAAACCCGGAGAAAAGCTGTACCTCGCCCCGGCGCAACGCGTACGCATCTGGTAATCGACCAAGGACCCAAGCGGTCGGTCTGCATAGAGCATCGTCTTCTGATAGCATTCCTGCGCTATGGCAACTCGTAAGTTCTGCATAGTTCTGGTCTTCAGCGTGTTCATGGCGGTGCTGGCTCACGCGCAAGTACAGCCGCAGACTATCGTGCTGCACGCAGCACGTTTGCTTGACGTGGAGAATGGAAGCATCGTTAGTCCTGGCGAAGTGCTTGTCATAGGAGAACGAATTTCCGAGGTGGGACCGAAAGTCACGCATCCGGCGAATGCGGAAATTATCGATCTCGGTGATGTGACGCTGATGCCGGGATTGATCGATGCCCACATTCACTTGTTCCTGCATCCCGGAGCGGAAGACTTGCAGACCGTGGAAGAGTCGGTGCCGCAACGCACCATTACGGCGACACTGGCGGCCAAGGCTGATCTGATGGCGGGCTTCACCGCCGAGCGTGATATGGGGACCGAGGGTGCAGGTTCCGCCGACAGCGCGGTGCGCGACGCCATCAATGACGGGCTGATCCCTGGCCCCCGGCTTCGAGTCAGCGGCAATGCCATCGACATTCTCGGCGGGCACGAGGACGCGAACCAGTTCAATCCGGCGCAGCATGTGCTCTCCAACGCCACCTACGCGAATGACTCCGTGCAACTGGTGGAAGCAATCCGTGGACAAGTTAAAGAAGGCGCGGACTTCATCAAGATCTACGAGACTGGCAAAGACTCGCTGGTGAACGGGAAGCTGTCCACGCCCTATCAGTACACCGAGGCGCAACTGGCCGCAGCCGTCGCAGAAGCCGCGCGGACTGGGCGGCGCGTGGCCGTACACGCCACCGGCGAACCGGGCGCCCTCTATGCCGCGCAAGCGGGCGTCGCCTCCGTCGATCACGCCTACCAACTCAGCGATGAGACTATGCGCATCATGCGCGAAAAGAAGATACCTGCAGTTCCTACCTTCGCGATTGCGGAATACTTTGCCGAACATGCTGCCACGCCAGAGGCGGCTGATCGCGAACGCAAGCTGCAAGACCTTCACGCAGCGGAATTCAAGAAACAACTAGCGGCAGGTGTTCCGATGGCAGTTGGGTCGGATGTTGGTCCCTTCCCGCACGGCACCCAGGCCCGCGAATTCGAGCTGATGGTGCAATACGGGATGAGCCCGGTTGCGGTTTTACAGGCGGACCTGATCAACGGCGCGCAATTGCTTGGCTGGGAGGGACAGATCGGTGCGCTGAAACCTGGCTACTTCGCCGACGTAATCGCGGTGCCCGGCGATCCGACAAAAGATTTGAGTGTGCTCAAGCGGGTGAACTTCGTGATGAAGGGCGGAGTAATCTATCGGACACCACAAAACAGCAGCACATCCACAGCGCTGCAATAGGTTCCCATCAGACGCGACCGGCCAAACTCAAGCGGCGTCACGCCAGCGTTGACCGGAGGCCACACCGCGGTACGCGGGTGCATCCGGGAGGACGGTTCGCGATTGTTGTTGATTTATTTGGTGGCGGCGGTAGGACTCGAACCTACGACCTACGGATTATGAGACCGTCGCTCTAACCACCTGAGCTACACCGCCAACGGTCAGGAGCGGCACTTGGCGTGCCACACAAAAGGCAGGAAACCTGCTTGCGCCGCAAATGTCATTGCAGCATCCACACGAAAGGCCGGACGTGACTGCGTCCAGCCCTTCCTTCATAGTAGAGTCGCGGTTCAACCCTGTCAATTCGCGCAGAAACCTCAACTTCCGCGAATTCCCGCATGCCGACTTGCCCGGAGCAATTCCTAAATGAACCACTCAAACGACAAAATCGAAAACGGTTTTGGGCAGGCTCCTAGCCAACGTGAGTCCAGTCCAGAATGACCTTTCCCGCCTGGCCCGAAATCATCGCGTCGAATCCCTTTTGAAAGTCCCGATAGCTGAATCGGTGGGTAATGACCGGTGAAATATCGACTGCCGACTCGATCATGACGGTCATCTTGTACCAAGTCTCATACATCTCCCGTCCGTAGATACCTTTGATTGTCAGCATATTGAAGATCACCGCTCGCCAATCCATCGTCATCGGTTTAGCGGGAATTCCGAGCATGGCGATCTTGCCGCCGTGACTCATGTTCGCAATCATCTCTTGCAGGGCCGCAGGGTTCCCAGACATCTCCAGTCCCACATCAAATCCTTCCCGCATACCGAGTTGCTTCTGTACCTCCCCGAGAGGCGAATCTTTGGTGTTCACCGCCAGGGTCGCCCCCATTTTGCGCGCCAGTTCCAAGCGGAAAGGATTCACATCCGTGATCACGATATGACGTGCTCCAGCATGCCGTACTACTGGAATTGCCATGATCCCGATTGGCCCAGCGCCGGTAATCAATACATCTTCGCCGAGCACTGGAAACGACAGAGCGGTATGCACCGCGTTGCCAAAGGGGTCGAAGATAGCCGCGACTTCCTGATTGATGCCGGGATCATGCCGCCAGATATTGGTCATCGGGAGCGCGATGAATTCAGCGAACGCCCCAGGTCGATTTACACCAACGCCTGATGTGTACGCGCACAGATGACGTCTCCCTGCCAGACAATTGCGGCACCGTCCACAGGTGACATGCCCCTCACCGCTCACGATGTCGCCGGGATAGAAATCGTTTACGTTCGATCCAACCTCGACAATCTCTCCGACAAATTCATGCCCGATGGCCATCGGCACAGGAATCGTCTTCTGTGCCCACTCGTCCCATTGATAGATGTGAACGTCGGTTCCGCAGATACCGGCATAGCGGACGCGGATCAGCACATCATTGATCCCCATCGTGGGTTCTGCGATATCGTCCAACCACAATCCGCGTTCCGCGCGGCTCTTTACCAAAGCTTTCATGAATGCCTCAACCGTGAATGTTTTGTCGTGCTCTGCAATGATACGAGAGCGATGGTACCAGTGAAGTCTGTTCCGTTGAAACACCCAGCTCCCTAGGACGTTCGATTCCAAATCGGGATCAAATATTCCCACGCGTTACAATCTTCCTACGCAGCGAGCATGCTCATAGAAATCGGACACGTGGATGCCATCTTCCGGTATCCCGTAAAGTCAATGGCCGGCGAAGCACTCGAGGTCGCCAACCTCGATTGGCACGGCCTCGAGGGTGACCGGCGCCTGGCATTCCGGCGGATGAATGACCACAGCGACTTCCCGTGGCTAACCGCCAGCAAACTTCCCGACCTGCTCTTGTTCGCTCCGCACCGCGATACAGGCGCTGCTCAGGCAGACCTTCCCACGCATATTCGCACGCCGGATGGCGAAGCGATGCCTGTCTTCAGCGAGAACTTGGCCGCGGAGATCGGACGTCGCTATGGGGCTCCCGTGCAGATGATGCAGATGAAGCATGGAATCTTCGATGAAGCGAGCATCTCCGTGATCGCCTCCGATACGGTGAGCGAGATCGCGCGACTCGCAGTTCGGAGCCTGGACGTGCGACGATTTCGCCCGAATGTTGTGGTTCGCTTACTGCGATCGGGTCCCTTCCAGGAGGACGAGTGGCTGGGCGGTGTGCTCTCGTTCGGCGAGGGGGACGACGCTCCCGCCATCACCGTCACCCTGCGCGACGAACGCTGCTCGATGGTGAACCTTGATCCCGACTCAGCAAGCCCCGCGCCAGAAGTGCTGAAGGCGGTCGTTCGTGCCCACCAGAACACTGCGGGAATCTACGGCGCGGTCACTCGCATCGGTCGACTGGCGGTCGGACAGGCCATATTCGTCCATGCGGCTGGAATCTGAAGCGAATAGCGATTACGGTCGATAAATTGCCGGGTGCCCCAGCCAGCGTTCCCCATCCGAAGTTCCCCACTAGCCGCATTGTTCAGCGCAATCAAAATGGGCCGCCGAAGCGGCCCACTCTGCAGATTGAGAAACGACTCCACTCAACTTAGTGGACTTGATTCACGACTCCGTTGACGAAAGCCGCTCCGTACGGTGTCCCTACGCCCGTGACATTGTCCCATCCGTTGGTCACAAGCAGCGATGAGTCCGTACCGAAGGAAATGGCGTACCACCGGGTCGAGGTGCCCTGGTAGAACGCGCTGGTGAACTGGGTGTTGATATCGGGAGTGGAGATAGCGACTGCCGACTCGTACAGAGGAGCCTTGCCGGCCTGCATGATAATGCCGGTGAGGTTCGTGCCCGTATAGGGCGAGGACTGTTTCACGTCCTTGATGGATCCGCCGGGCATGCTGTACAGGTATGGCGCCGCCAAACCTGCCGGCTTGCCATGTACCTGCTGGCTCTTCTGGTTCACGATGGCCCACACGCCCGAGAACATCGGGCAGGAAGCGCTCGTGCCGCCAATCACCGAGACCGAGTAAGTTCCCGGATTGTTGTACGAATAGACGATTGTCAGACCGGTGTATGGATCAGCCGTCATCGAAATGTCCGGTTGCTGCCGTCCCGCGCCTGTCAGGCTGCTTTGCCACGATGGCTTCGCGAAGTACGTACTCTGCCCGCCTCCTGCGCCGAAGTAGAAGCAATAGCCCGGCTGAAGGGTAGATGCGCAGACCAGCGGGATTGTAGGTGGATTGGTTCCATTCGGAGCTGCGATACGGGTGAGATCGGTGCCCCAGCCGGTCTGGAACTTCATGCTGTAGTCCGGATTCAGGAAGTCACTGGTTCCGCCCACCGCGGTTGCGTGCGGAGAATCGGAGGGAACGCTGACGGTGTACGCTCCAACGGCACGGTAGAAATCGCCGTTGTCTCCGGTCGAGAAGTTGATGGAGACACCCAGCGCAGCGCCTTCGGCATTCAGATCGTCCCATGACTGCATGCCGGCGGCATCGTTCTCGTATTCGTCCGAGCCGTAGCTGTTGGAAATCTGGTTGCCCAGTTGATTGTCCAATGCGTACTGGATCGCATTCTGCAGGTTATTGTCGTAGTTATCGATGGACCGCACCAGAGCGACGCCGGCCCCTGGCGCCATGGAGTGGGACCATTCGATATCCAGAGTCGTTTCAGTGGCCCAGTTGGTGTTGGTGGTGTCGGCCCCAAAGGGATTGTGATCAGTGAAACCCCCGGTAGGCAGCCCGAACGTCGCCGAGAATACGCCGAAGTCAGCGGTCGCCGTGGGAGATCCCCAAGCATCAACGATCACAACCGTCTGACCCGTTCCATCGTTGCCGGCGGAGATGAGCGGGTTCAAACCATAAGCGGTTTGCATGGCCGCAGGTTCATATCCACAGGGAGGATAGTGCCCGGCGCCACCGTGAATGTCGCCACCATAGCGGTTGCCACTGTAGTAGGCAGCCGGCAGATGACCACTCGTCGTGAAGGCATGGGTTTCGACGCCGCGATAGCATTGATTTTCATAAAAGAGGCTCGGGGCCGGCCCGGTTAAGGGGCCCTTCTGAGCGGTTGCGCCCAGTGGCATTTCAGGAAATGGCTGACCGGTCTCGGGATCGACCGGACGCACCGAGCGGGGCTTCATCGCTACCGGATGCAGTCCCTGCACCGAACTAACAAAAGCTCCAGCAGGTCCGGCGACGGAAGCATTCGATGTATTGGAGTAAATCGTTTTGCCATTCACATTGAATCGGTTGATCTGTACGTTGAAGGCCTTCTGCACGTCTGCGACGCTGCCCTGTGCATTCACATAGAAGTGATTCTGATGGGCCGAGGTAACCACTAAATTATGGGAAGCGAGGAAGTCTTTGACTACCGTTGCTTCCTGGGCCGTCGGGCCGAACCTGGCGGCATACTGCGCCGGGGTCAGCCAATGCTGATACAACGGAGACTTCGGGTCGTAGAGCTGCTTCAGTAGTGCATCGCGTTCGGCGATGTTGTGCTCCTGCAACCGTACCGTGATGTTGATGACTTTCGAAGGGCTCTCTGGTCCGAGGTTCTGTGCACTCTGCACGAACCGCGGCGTGCTGTTGGCGAGTACCTGGCCGTTGGCGGCGAACGCCGAGCCGGCCACTGTGAGCATCAGCAGAATGGCAACGCCAATAAGCGCGCCAGTCCGCCAGCAATCATGACGTATGGACATGATGAATCATTCTCCTCTAGGCTACGCAGCCCGCGCCGATCGGCGCATCAAGCTGCTGGATAATCGTGGGGCCGTTAGCCGGCAACCGCCGGCCATTCCCGCTAGACGGCGAGTGGCAATTCCGGCTTACATCGTCAATTTGCGGCGCACCACGCCGGCTAGACCAATTAAGCCGGAGCCAAGCAGCAGGATGCTGGAGGGTTCCGGAGTGGTGGAGAAGAACGCGGTGCTTGCCCCACCATTGGTGGTAAGGATCGAGAACCACTCCGACCCTGCACCTCCGGGAGCAGTCTGGGCCAGGACAATGCTCAAGTTATAGCTGCCGGCGCCATAAATCGGGGCGAAGAAAGCAGTACCTGTAACGGTGTACAGCGTGCTGCAGTAGTTGCAGTCCTGCAGTAGGAAGTACCCGACGAAGTTGCCGTTGATGTAAACGTCGTTCTCGTAAGTCGCACCGGGGATTCCGCCAAAGTCATCCACGACACCCCAATTAGCTTCAAGATTATTCACCCAGGGCACCGTGGAAAAAAACGTCTCGGTGATGAAATCACCGGCCGTCCACATGGGCTTCGTTAGACCACCGTTGTTGCCCATGAAATCGCACGGCGGATTGGTCTGGCTGCAGTAGAAAGTGGTGTTGCTGGGAAACGGCACGCCGAATCCGCTGTTGGCAAATGCGCCGGGGGCCAGAATGCATAGCGCCAAAACAGTCATAGCGCTAAGGTATGTAATTCTTCTCATGAGGATCTCCTTTGATTGGCGCGGAGGAAAGGTCAATAAGTTCCGCGAACGAAGCGTATATGACGTAGGTCAGGAATACTAGTAATTTCACTGCATTATCGGAGGTTTTTCCCATTTTTAAACCTATCGCAGTAGTAGTTGCCATCGGTACGAAGGCTACAAAATGTCGTGCAATGGCCCCGCTCATGCTGAAGACAGCCGCCAATCCCGCTGGCCTGCCGATAGACGCCTTCGATACGCTGCGCTCCGCAGTCCAAGCCGACCGCTCGCAGTTCTTCGAAGACCTCAGCAGACGGCGGAGACGGCTACTTAAGATAGGCCCGCACAATAGCCAGCAAATCGTCTGTGACTTCTTCAGAAGCCTTCCCTCGGCCCAGGTGTTCGCGGATGTGCTCCTCCATAACCTCGGCCATAAGGCCGTTGATCGCTCCGCGGCAGGCCGCCAGCAGTTGCAGCGTGTCCGCGCACTCCTCTTCCTCGTTCGACAAGGCGCGTTCTACCGCCTCGATCTGGCCACGAATTTTCCTCACTCGGCTGAGTTGCTTGTCGCGATTGCGATGAACGATCTTCTTCGTCATAAAGCTTGCCTATACCCTACCCCAGTATGCTATAAACTTTATGGTGATGCAATCACGGCTATGCACCCTTTCGCCCCAGCGAAGGCTGTAACCAGCCTGTAACAAAATCGTGTGACACTGAAGTGATTGCCGTTTGCGCATGAATCTTGTTCAGCGGCAGAAGGCAAGTGGGAGACTTATCAAGTGAGGCAGGCCAGTCCAATTCGGTCCGACTCATGGGCGGCAGCCGTCGGTCTCGCGAGGTCGACGCTGCTCCGCACCATCGGCGCATTGCTCTGCCTCGCCGCCCTGTCCATAGCTACACGGGCACAGGACCCACCTGCGGACGCCGGTACCCCGGACGCCCCAACGCCACGTGACACATTCTTCGAGCATTCCAACACGGCGAAGTGGTGGGTCTCGGGACAGGCCAACTTTGTGTTTCAGGCGCACGGAGATTTCTATGCCGCCTACAGCGGTACCAACAGCCTGCACGACACCGCGGAAAACGCCACTTCGCGCGTACTCACTCTCTTTACGGGATACGAATTCACCCCGAGTTCCATTCTTTATCTCGACGTCGAAGAGGCAGGATGGGGAGGCATCAGCGGCGCTCTTGGCTTGGCGGGATTCACCAACCTCGATGTAGTGCGTAATCCTCAACTCGGCACCCAGCCCTATATCGCGCGGCTGATGTTCCAGCAGATCATTCCCTTTTCCAAGGAGAAGATCGAAATCCCGCGTGGTCCGCTTACTCTGGCCACTCAACTTCCAGCGCGGCGTCTGGAAATTCGCTTCGGCAAATTCTCCATGGCCGATTTTTTCGACAATAACGTCGGCGGATCCGACAGCCATTACCAGTTCTTGAATTGGACCGCCGCCAACAACGGCGCATGGGACTACGCCGCCGACACCCGTGGTTACACCGTGGGAGCGATTTTCGATTATGAAGATCGCAACTGGGGTCTGCGCTTCGCGGAGGCCCTGATGCCCAAGGTCGCCAATGGCCCAAACCTTGACGCTGACGTGGCGCGGGCGCGCGCCGAAAACGTCGAGTTGGAGCTGCGCTACAAGCTGCTGAAGAAAAAAGATACGTCAGTCCGTTTCCTCAGCTACGTCAACCACGCCAACATGGGCACGTATCGCGACGCCATTGCGATCTACCTCGCCGACCCCACGCAGCCGCCCGATATCATCGCCACCCGCAAACAGGGGACGATCAAGTACGGCTTCGGCATCAACTTTCAGCAGGAGTTTTCCAGCGATGTCTGGGCCTTCGGGCGCTGGGGATGGAACGAAGGCCAGCACGAGTCGTTCGCCTACACCGAGGCCGACAGCACTCTCCAGTTGGGCGTCTATGCCAAGGGGACACGCTGGCATCGCAGCCTCGATCGCCTGGGCGCATCTTTCATCTCGAACGGAATTGGCGCGTACCACCAGACCTACCTGGCCGACGGCGGATTGGGATTCATTCTCGGCGACGGCGGCCTAAACTACGGTCGCGAGACCATCGAGGAAGCCTTCTACACCATCCACGCCTGGCGAGGATTGTATTTCGCCGTAGATTACCAGCACATCAACAACCCTGGCTACAACCGCGACCGCGGCCCCGTCAGCGTGCCCGGACTGCGGGTCCATCTGGAATTCTGAGCGGTCTATCTCCGACTGTTAGAATGAGTAGGTGATCCTCCCGTTCGTCCGCGAGATTTTTGCGGACGTGGAAAAGTCTCCTGCGTTTCTGCGTGCCATAGCCCAGGTGAAGGGCGGCGCGGGGCGGATTCGTGTTTCCGGGCTGACCTCCACCGCCAAGGCCCTGTTTTATTCCCTCCTTCCTCGCGCCAGCGCCCGCCCTCTGATCGTCGTGGTGACCGACAACCGCGCCATCGACGAACTGCTGCCCGTGGTCCGTTCGCTGGCGGAATTGACGGGAGCGGTTTCGCCCGAGTCCGTCATCGGTCTTCCCGCCTACGACGTACTGCCGTTTGAGAACCAGTCTCCGCACCCTGAAATTCAGGAAGTGCGGGCCACCGCGCTATGGAAAATTGCGACCGGCGCAGCCACTGTCGTCATCACGCCTTTTTCCGCGGCCAGCATGCGACTGCGCGAAGCTTCGTTTTACGCCGAACTCGCGCGCATCGTTCGCCGGGGCGAAATGATGGATCCCGAACGCCTGGTCGAGCACTTGCGCCTGGCTGGTTACAACCAGGTCGATGTAGTTGAGATGCCCGGCGAGTTTGCCCATCGCGGCGGATTGCTCGACGTGTATCCGCCAGAGTCGGAGCGGCCTTTGCGCATCGAGCTGTTTGGCGATGAAGTCGAATCGATTCGCAGATTCGATCCAGCGACCCAGCGCTCCGCTGCGGCCACGGAAGAGGCGGTGTTGCTGCCTCTGACGGAAACTCCGGTGGACGAAGACACCCTCGCCGCCATCAACGCGCGCCTCTCAGGCCATCGTCTCGATGGCGACGACGCAACCATCGAGAAATCGGTCCGCTCCACCGGGATGAGCGTATTTCCGGGATGGGAACTCTACGCGCCGGCGGCTGGCACAAAAGAGAACTTTGTCGACGATCTGCTGCCGGGCGCGACCATCGTTCTCGACGAACCCGATGCTCTGAAACTCGCGCATGACACGTGGTGGGCGAAAGTGACCGAGGCCCACGAACGCAGCCTCGTCGGCAATCTGGTTCGTCCGGAAGATCTATATCTTACGCCGGAACAGTGGAGCGAGCGCCTGCAGTACGCGGCAACCATCGCCGTCGAGCAACTGGGAATCGAGTCCGCCGCCAGCGACGAAGAACATCTCACGCTGCAAACCCAGTCCACGACGCGCTTTCACGGCTCTGTCGCTGCCATGACGGAAGAAGTTGGCCGACTCGCGCGGGAAGGCAAGCGAGTCATCTTTGCCGTCTCGAGCACTGGCGAGGTCGAACGTCTGGCCGACGTCTTCAACGAATACAACTTGTCGTTCCGCATCGGCAGCCGCACCCCCAAGCCGGGCAGCGAAGTATATGTGGAC
>Ga0207930_1000231_pt1 | contig 16278 bp, 18 predicted proteins | sample NGESurshal092012_7_FD_184477 | JGI IMG/M metagenome (GOLD analysis project Ga0207930, IMG submission 184477) | Arctic peat soil microbial communities from Barrow, Alaska - NGEE Surface sample 210-3 shallow-092012 (SPAdes) | ecosystem: Environmental > Terrestrial > Soil > Wetlands > Peat ... | reverse complement strand
GGGATGTGCGATTCGAGCACAAGCTCTGGCTTCAGGGGGACGGGCGCCCACTCCATCGCCGCCTTTTTGCCCTTTCGGGGCGTTACGACAGCATGGGAGAGGACACGCGTAGCATCATCTGAAACTCGCTGCTAGGCTCTCCGCCATGAAGTACACGACCCTCGGCCGCACTGGAGTCACCGTCTCGCGGTTGTGTCTCGGCTGCATGAGCTACGGAACGCCGCAATGGCGGCCGTGGGTTCTCGACGAGAGCGCCGCACAGCCGTTCTTTCGCCGCGCGCTCGAGGCCGGCATCAACTTTTTCGACACAGCCGACATGTATTCGCTCGGCGTCAGCGAGGAGGTCACCGGACGCGCCCTGCGCGAGTACGGAAGGATGGAGGAGATCGTCCTCGCGACGAAGGTCAACTTCCCGATGTCGTCCGGCCCGAACATGGGCGGGCTCTCGCGAAAGCACGTCGTGCAGGGCTGCGAGGCGAGCCTGAAGCGCCTCGGCGTCGAGACGATCGACCTCTACCAGATTCACCGCTTCGACCACGCGGTGCCCCTCGACGAGACGCTCGCGGCGCTCGACCTCCTCGTGAAGGGGGGAAAGGTGCGCTTCATCGGCGCGAGCTCGGGCCCGGCGTACCGTTTCGCGAAGGCGCTCGCGCTCTCGGACGCGAAGGGATGGGCGCGTTTCGCCTCCATGCAAAACCACTACAACCTTCTCTACCGCGAGGAGGAGCGCGAGATGCTTCCTCTGTGCGCGGGGGACGGCATCGCGGTCATTCCGTGGTCGCCCCTTGCGCGCGGCCTCCTCGCGGGCACGCGAAAGGGCGCCGCCGACACCACCGCGACGCCGCGCGCCGCTTCCGACGACTATGCGCGGAACCTCTACGACCACCCGTCCGACGACGGCGTCATCGAGGCGGTGAAGAACGTCGCGGCCGCGCGCGGCCTGCCGCCCGCGGCCGTCGCGCTCGCCTGGCTCCTTTCGCGCCCGGCCGTGACGGCGCCGATCATCGGGGCGACGAAGCTCGCGCATCTAGAGGTGGCCCTTTCCGCGCTCGACGTGACGCTTGCCGACGAGGAAATCCGCGCGCTCGAGGCACCTTACCGCCCGCACGCGGTGCGCGGCTTCAAGTGACCCTCTCCGCCGGGTCGGCCTGGCTCGGCGGACTCGCCCTCCTCGCGGGCGTCGGGATCGGATGGGCCGTGCGGGCTTTCCTCGCACGCCGGTCGGCCGCCTCCGTGCGCGCCCTCGAGGACGAGCTGAAGCGCCGGGACGAGGAGCTGAAGGACGCGCAGAGGCTTCTCGCCGAAACGTCGCTCACGGACGCCCTCACCGGCGTTCACAACCAGCGCTTCGTCGACGCCGCGATCGGGACCCTCCTCGCGCCGGCCAGGAGGCAGTCGCGGGGAGGCGATCCGCCGCCGGAGCATGTCGCCCTGATGCTGGCGGAAGTCGACGACTTCGACCGGATCGACGCGGGCGGGCGCGAGGTGGGAGACGCGCTCCTGCGCGACACCGCGAGCGCCCTCCTGCCGGTCGTGCGGGGAGGCACCGTCGTCGCGCGCTGGACCGAGATCGCGTTCCTCGTCATCGCGCGCATCCGGTTCGCCGGCGAAGCGCGCTCGCTCGCCATGCGCCTCAGGGCTTCCGTAGCCGAGAACGTGCGCACGCCCCCCGGCGCCGGCGGCCGTCCCGTGTCCCTGTCTCTCGGCTTCTCGATCGAGCCGCTTTCGCGCGCGCATCCCCATCTCGCCTCGTTCCGCGACCATCTCGGCCTCGTCGACGCCGCTCTTCGGCGCGCACAGGCGCAAGGGGGAAACCGGGCCGTCGGCTGGCGCGTGAACGAAGACGCGCTCGAGCTCGCGATCGCCGCGCGGGGCGAGGCCGGCGTGGCGGCGCTCCTGCGCACGAACCCCGACGGCGCCGAGGCGGAAGGACTGCTCAGCCAGACCGTCGAACGCCGCGACCCGGGCTGATCACCCCGGCAGGAGCAGCACCTTTCCCGAGGTCTCGCGCGCCTCGAGCGCGCGGTGCGCCGCGGCGGCCTCGGCGAGCGGAAACGTGCGGTCGATGCGAAGCGGCAGCGAGCCGTCCTTCACCCACGCGAGGACGTCGCCTGCCCGCGCGAGGAGCTCCTCGCGCGAAGCGACGTAGTGGAAAAGCGAAGGCCGCGTCAGGAAGATCGAGCCCTTCTGGTTGAGAATCTGGGGATCGAGCGGACCGGCGGGGCCGCTCGACTGCCCGAAGAGCACCATCGTGCCGCGCGGCGCGAGGACGTCGAGCCCCTTCTCGAACGTCGTCTTCCCCACCGAGTCGTAGACAACCTGGACGCCCCTGCCTGACGTGAGGCGCTTCGTCTCGGCGACGAAATCGCTCCGGCTGTAGAGGATCACGTCGTCCGCCCCGGCCTCCCGCGCCCGCGCCGCCTTCTCCTCGGTCGAGACCGTCCCGATCACGCGCGCGCCACGGTTTTTCGCGATGCGGCACAGGAGCAGGCCGACTCCCCCCGCAGCCGCGTGGACGAGGCAGGTATCGCCCTTCTTCAGAGGATACGTGGACGTCGCGAGGTAGTGGGCCGTCATGCCGTGGAGCATCATCGCCGCGGCCTGCCGCGTCGAGACGCCGTCCGGAATGGCGACGAGGCGGCTTTCGGAGACGAGCGCCTTCTCCGCGTACGCGCCCTGCGCGTTCACGGTCGCCACGCGGTCACCCGGCTTCAGAGAGGTGACGCCAGGTCCGACGCTTTCCACGACGCCCGCGACCTCACCGCCCGGCGTGAACGGAAATCCGCCGGCCTTGTAGAGGCCGACGCGGAAATAAACTTCGATGAAGTTGACGCCGATCGCCTCGACGCGGACGAGCGCTTCGCCGGCTTTTGGAGACGGGTCGGCGATCTCCTCGAAGCGGAGCACCTCCGGACCGCCGGGAGCATGGATGCGGATGGCCTTCATGGCCGCAAGTCTACCCGCAGGTGCTATACGAAAAAGCGCGGGCAAGACTAAGATCGTCTCGCCCGTTCCAGGACGTGAGAGGGACGCCTTGCCGACACGCATCGAGAAGGACACGATGGGAGAGATCGCGGTCGCGGCCGACCGCTACTGGGGCGCGCAGACGCAGCGCTCGCTCCAGAACTTCGAGATCGGCGAAATCCGGTTCACGCGCCCGATGATCAAGGCCTTCGGCATCCTGAAGAAGGCCGCCGCCGAGGTGAACCAGGAGCTCGGCCTGCTGCCAGAGGATCGCGCGGTGCTCATCGCGGCCGCCGCGCAGGAGGTCATCGACGGCAAGCTCGACGGGCACTTCCCCCTCGTCGTCTTCCAGACCGGGAGCGGCACGCAGACGAACATGAACGTGAACGAGGTCATCGGCAACCGCGCGATCGAGATGGCGGGTGGCGCCATGGGCTCGAAGAAACCAGTGCACCCGAACGACGACGTGAACAAGTCGCAGTCCTCGAACGACACGTTCCCGACCGCGATGCACATCGCCGCGGTCTCGGAGATCGAAGAGCGGCTCCTTCCCGAGGTGAAGAAGCTGCGCGACGTGCTCGACGGCAAGGCGCGTGAGTTCAAGGACATCGTGAAGATCGGCCGCACGCACCTGCAGGATGCCGTGCCGCTGACGCTCGGCCAGGAGATCTCCGGCTGGGTGTCGCAGCTCGACCACGGGATCGCGCACGTCCGGCAGGCGCTCCCCCACCTCCTCGAGCTCGCGATCGGCGGCACGGCCGTGGGCACGGGACTCAACACGCATCCCGAGTACGCGGTTCGGGTCGCGAGGCGCGTCGCGGAAATGACGGGCCATCCTTTCGTCTCGGCGCCGAACAAGTTCGAGGCGCTCGCGGCGCACGACGCGCTCGCGTTCGCCTCCGGCGCGCTCCGCACGCTCGCCGGCTCGCTGATGAAGATCGCGAACGACGTGCGCTGGCTCGCCTCCGGCCCGCGCTGCGGCATCGGCGAGCTCCGCATCCCCGAGAACGAGCCGGGCAGCTCCATCATGCCGGGCAAGGTGAACCCGACGCAGGCCGAAGCCCTCACGATGGTCGTCGTCCAGGTTTACGGCAACGACGTCGCCGTCGCGTTCGCCGCGAGCCAGGGCAACTTCGACCTGCACGTCTTCAAGCCCGTGATGATCCACAACGTGCTCGAGTCGACGCGGCTGCTAGCAGACGGCTGCCGCAGCTTCCGCATCCATTGCGCCGAGGGGCTCGAGGCCGACCGCACGCGCATCGACGACCTCATGAAGAAGTCGCTCATGCTCGTCACGGCCCTGAATCCCCACATCGGGTACGACAAGGCGGCCGCGATCGCGAAGACGGCCCACAAGGAAGGCCTGACCCTCAAGGAGGCCGCCCTCAAGCTCGGCTTCCTCACGTCCGAACAGTTCGACGCGTGGGTCGATCCCTCGAAGATGGTAGGGCCTGGCGGCGCGGGCTAGGACCATCACCCGGGCAGTCCATAATCCCGCGTTCCCGTGGCCATTACCGCCGGTTCCAAGCTCGGGCCCTACGAGATCGTCGCGCCGTGATACCTTTTCGCGCATGAAAAAACACTTCGCCCTCGCTCTCGCCGGAGCGCTTCTTCTGACCGCCACCCTGAAGGGAGAACCCCCCGTGAAGAACCCGACCGTCGTCATGAAGACCTCCCTCGGGAGCGTCACGATCGAGCTCTATCCCGACAAGGCGCCGGAAACCGTCAAGAACTTCCTGCAGTACGTGAACGACAAGTTCTACGACGGCACGATCTTTCACCGCGTGATCAGCAATTTCATGGTTCAAGGCGGCGGCATCGACGCGGCCATGAACAAGAAGCCGACGCGCGCCCCGATCAAGAATGAAGCCGCGAACGGCCTCAAGAACAAGCTTGGCACGGTCGCGATGGCGCGGACCTCCGAGCCGAACAGCGCGTCATCTCAGTTCTTCATCAACGTAAAGGATAACGGCTTCCTGGACTACCGCGACTCCTCGCCGCAGGGCATCGGCTACTGCGTGTTCGGCAAGGTGACGGCCGGCATGGACGTCGTGGACAAGATCAAGGCCGTGCCCACGGGCGCCCAGGACGTCCCTACCGCTCAGGTCGTCATCGAGTCCATCCGCGTCGCGCCCTGATCGGGGCGCGTTCTTCGTGTCGAGCGTCCCGCCCCCGATCGGGTATCCCCCGCCCCCTCCGGCCGCGAGGCGGCGGGGCCTGTTCGGGCCGTTCCTCGTCGCTCTTCTCGCGGGTTGGGGAGTGTTCTTCTTCCTCAACGGAGGCTTCGGGCGGCGGGACGGCATCGGTCCGGCTCCCGCGAAGGTCTCGGGCGGCCCGGCCGCCGAGCCGCGGGTCGTCGTCGCGCGCGGCGATCTCGCCGAGGACGAGAAGTCCACGATCGCGCTCTTCAAGGGCGCGAGCCCGTCCGTCGTCTACATCACGACGCTCTCGCGGCGCGCGGTCAACTTCTTCGAGATGACCGACGTGCCGCAGGGCACGGGCTCGGGCTTTCTCTGGGACCGGCAGGGACATGTCGTCACGAATGTTCACGTCCTCGCCGGGGACTCTTTCGTCGTCACGCTCTCGGACCAGTCGAACTGGAAGGCCACCGTCGTCGGCGTCGAGCCCGACAAGGACCTCGCCGTCCTCAGGATCTCGGCTCCCCCGGAGAAGCTGCCGCCGATTCTCGTCGGCACGAGCAAGGGGCTGCAGGTGGGGCAAAAAGTGTTCGCGATCGGAAATCCGTTCGGCCTGGACGAGACGCTCACGACCGGCGTCGTGAGCGCGCTCGGACGCACGATCGAGTCACTGACGGGCCGCAAGATCCAGAACGTCATCCAGACGGACGCCGCGATCAACCCCGGCAACTCCGGCGGCCCGCTGCTCGACAGCGCCGGGCGCCTCATCGGCGTGAACACGCAGATCGCAAGCCCGTCCGGCGCGAGCGCCGGGATCGGCTTCGCGGTGCCCGTCGACACCGTGAACGAGGTCGTGCCCGAGCTCATCGCGCACGGCCGCATCGTGCGCCCGCGCCTCGGCGTCGTGCCCGCGCCCGAAGGCGTCATGCACCAGATGGGCGTCTCGGGCGTTCTCGTCCTCGCCGTGCAGGACGGGACTGGAGCCGCGAAGGCCGGGCTGCGCGGCACCGAGCGCGACAAAGACGGGTCCTTCGTTCTCGGCGACATCATCGTCGGCGTCGCCGGCAAGGACGTCGCGAGCTACGACGACCTCGTCACCGCGCTCGAGAAACAGAAAATCGGCGACACCGTGCCCGTGAAGCTCGTGAGGAACGACCGCACGATGACCCTGAACGTGACGCTCACGGCGTCGCGCTGACGTCCGCGGGGGGCGGAGGGGCCAGCGAGGCGGGCGGAGCCGAAACCTCCATCACCGCGACCTCGACCCGCGCCGCCAGCACTGCCGAGCGCTCCACGACGCGTCCGACGGACACGATCCGCCGGCCGCCTGACGGCAGCTCCTCGGCGCGCACCTCGATCTCGCCGCCCTCCACCTTCAGGCGCCCCGGCGGAAGCTGCCCTTTCTCCATGAGCCACGCGCGCGCCCAGTCCACGCCCGAGCGCGCGAGCTCTACGGCATAGCGGTCGTTCGCGCGCCGCCGCGTCTCGCGCAGATCTGTCAGGAGAATCGAGGCGAGGACGCCGAGGACGAGAGCGAGGACGACGAGGATCCCCATCACGAGAAGGAGCGAGCTTCCCCGTTCGCGGCTCCCGCGGCGGCGCGCGGCGGACCTCATGGCGCCTTCTCCGTGGGGCGACCGCAGGCAAGCGCGATCAGCTCGGTCTCTTTCCCCTCGTTCCAGCGCAGAAGGAGGCGCCCGTTCGCGAGCTCGCCCGGGTCGAGGGAGAACGTGCCGGGCAGCGTCCAGGTCGAGATCGCGCTCACGACCTCTCCGTCCGGTTTCTTTCTCGTGCTCGTCCTCTCCACTTTGCTCCCGTGCATCGCCCACGAGACCTCCGGATCCTCCTCGCGGAGCGGCACGAGGTCCAGCCGGAAGGCGGGCGAAGGAAACGGCGGCGAGACGGCTACCGCCGACGCACGCGCGAGGTCGGCGGAGAGGCGCTCCCAGAGCAGCGGGAACATCTCGACGGACAGCCGCTTGGCATCGAGGCCCGCCTGCTGCCTCAGGAGACCCAGGGAAACTGGCAGCAGCGAGAACAGCAGGACCACGCCGATGAGGACGACGACGCACAGCTCGGCGAGCGAGAAGCCACGCGCTCTCACGGCGGCGGTCCCGCGCCGCGGAAGACGTAGCCCTCCTGCACGATCCGCTTCGCCATCTTCTCGCCATAGCCGATCTCGAGGTGGACGAAGCAAAGCCCGTCGACCTCGGTCGACTTCACCCTCAGGAACGGATTTCGCGCGTCGAGCGCGTCCACGAAATCGCCAGGGCCCACGAACGGCCGGCGGTCCTTCGGAAACACGTCGTTCCGGAACGACGTGCGCAGGTAGATCCACTCGCTCGCGAGCGCGCGCACCACCCGCTCGCGGTCGAGGCGATCCCGCTCGAGCGCGCGGCGGCGCGCGAGGAAGCTCGCACCGAGCGTCAGGACGATCCCGAGGATCGCCAGGGAGACGAGCGCCTCGAGGAGGAAGACCCCGCGGGAGCGCCGCTCGCCCATCCTGTCCCGTGCCAGGGGGCCGGTCAGCGCAGCGACGAGACGAGCTTTTTCACTGCGCGCTCGGCGGCGTCCTCGGCGGCCTGGGCCTCCGCCTCCGTATCGGCGGCGCTCACCTCGGCGGTGCTGTTGCGGCCCGTGACGTCGATCGTCTTCGCGGCCGCGCCGGGCGCGGTCACGATCGAGACGCTGACGGAGCAGTCCGCCTCGTACGAGACGACGATGTCCCCCATGCGCACGGGCGTTCCCGTCCCGGGGTTCGTCTGCCGATCGTAGACGCGGCCCTCGTGCCGCCGGATGTCGCACGGGGCGAGTAGGATGCCGAGGTACACGTCGCCGGGCCACGCTTTGCGAAACTCCGCGCCGGCCTCGCCGGGCATCGCGACGTCGGCGAGACGCGCGCCCGAGAGCCGCGCATCCACGATCGCGCCGAGGCCGCGGTCGCTCGCGGCGGAGAGAAAGCGCGGAACGAAACGCTCGATCTCCGGTGCGGCCCCTTTCGCCTCCACGAGGACGATCGCCTTCTTCGGCGCCGCGTCCGGCGCCGCGCCCGATGCGGCGGGCGTCGAAGCGCAGCCGAGGAGCGGGAGGGAAGCGGCGACGGCGGCGAGGCGGCACAGGACCTTCATGGCGTCAAAGTGTACGCTTGCCTCCCGTATCCTCCCGTCATGGAAACCGCGGCCGCTCCCCTCGACCTCCTCGTCGTCGGGGCGGGACCGGTCGGCCTCGCGTGCGCGCTCGAGGCGGCTCGCCAGGGCCTCTCGCACGTCGTGATCGAAAAAGGAGCGCTTCTCGACACGCTCGTGAACTGGCCCACGCACACGATCTTCTTCTCGACTCCCGAGCTGCTCGAGATCGGCGGCCATCCGTTCGTGACCGCCTCGGGGAAGCCCACGCGGCGCGAGGGCCTCGTCTACTACCGGAAGGTGGCCGAGCGCGAGGGGCTCGCGATCCGCCTTCACGAGCGCGTCCTCTCGGCCGAGCGCGACGGAGGCCTCTTTCGCGTCAGGACGGCGAGCGGCGTGGAGGCGGCCCGCGCCGTCGTCGTGGCGACCGGCTTTTACGCCAACCCGAACCTCCTCGACGTTCCCGGCGAGGACCTTCCGAAGGTGTCGCATTACTACACCGAGCCCTTCGCGCACGCGCTCACGGACGTCCTCGTCGTGGGCGGAAAGAACTCCGCCGTCGAAGCGGCGCTCGACCTCCACCGGAACGGCGTCCGCGTCACGATGGCCGTCCGCAAGAGTGCGTTCGGGGTGAGCGTGAAGTACTGGCTGAGGCCCGACATCGAGAACCGCGTCAAGGAGGGCTCCATCCGCGCGCATTTCGAGACGACGGTCAGCCGGATCGAGGAGCGCCGCGTCGTCCTCGAGACGGCCGGGAAAACCTTCGGAATCCCGAACGACTTCGTCTTCGCCCTCACGGGCTATCGGCCCGATTTCTCTCTCCTCGACGCGTGCGGCATCACCGTCACGGACGACCTGCACGTCGTCCACGATCCGGACACGATGGAGACGAACGTCCCCGGCCTCTATGTCGCCGGCGTCGTGGCCGCGGGCAAAGAGATCGGCAAGCTCTTCATCGAGAACGGCCGGCTCCACGCCGTCGCCATCGTGAAGCACATCCTCGCGCGCCGCGGCACGGCTCCCGCGGCGCCGCTCACGGCCCCCCGGATCCGCAGGTTCCAGGACGGGGACTAGGTCTCAACGCGGGCGATCACGATTGGCCTTCAGCGCCGGAGGCGCCGGCGCGGCGTCCGGGAAGGAGTTCACCTTGTTCTCGATCGGCGCGAGGGTCTCGAAGTAGTCGTAGAGCATCCCGAGGTCGCCCTCGGTGAGGCCCGAGAAAGGCAGCCAGGGCATGATGGTGTTGCGGCCCTTCGGCGCGACCGGCGCGTTGTCGCCCGTGAGCGAGACGAAGGACTTGAAGCGCCCGATGAACTCGGCCTTCGTGGCTCTGCCGAGGTACGCATCGGGATGCGGCGTGAGATTGGGCGTGATGTTGCGCCCCCACGGTCCTTTCATCTCCCAGCCGCCCGAGTAGTCCTTCCCGGCCAGGAGCTTTCCCTTGCCGTCGTGCGGCGTGTGGCATTCGCGGCACCCGCCCACGACCGCGAGGTAGCGCCCGTATCCGATGCGGTCCGTCTTCGGGTCAGGGGCCGACACGGAGCCTTCGAGCGGCTTAGGCTCGAGCTTGATGAGGAGGTTGACCGGGAAATCGAGCTTTCTCGCCGGCACCGCGTGCTTCACCGGGGCGAGCGTTCGGATGTACGCGACGACGGACTTCGCGTCCTCGTCCGAGAACAAGCGATACGCCTTGTACTGCATCATCGGGAAGAGCGCATTGCCGTTCTTGTCCACGCCCTCGCGCACCGCGCGCAGCACTTCGCCGTCCGTCCACGTGCCGATCCCGTTCTCGGGATCGGGCGTGATGTTCTGGGCGCAGACGACGCCGGGAACCGCGAATTCCTTGCCGAACGGGAAGCCGCCCTGCCCGACGGTGCCGGGCTTGATCGGCATTCCGTAGCGGTCGGCCCGGAGGTCCGAGTGGCACGTGAGGCAGTCCGCGAGGTGTTCGACGAGATACGCACCGCGTGCGAGGCGCGCGGGCGTAGGCTCGATGCGCTCGGCCGACGGCGGCCGCTGCGCGGGACGGCGGAGGGCGAGCGCCGCGACGGCGACAGCCGCGACGACGACGAGGCCGAGGGCCAGGATGAGCACCACCCGCACCAGTTTTTTCATGGGCGGTGATTATGCCGCGAAAGCGGCAGCCTGAGGATCACGACGTCCTCGAGCTTTTCGGCGGCCAGAGCTCCATCCGTGATCGCGTCGGACTGGCTATTCGCGATGAAATAGAACGCGCCGTCCGCCACGACGCCCCTCGTGGGCTGATGGAACGATGGGTGGCAGCATTCGAGGACTTCGCCCTCCTCGAGCGCCCTGCCGTCTCCCGCGAGCCGCCAGCGCGCAACGCGCCCGGCGCTCACGACGTTCATGATCCCGATGATCCATCCCTCGTGGAGGACGAGGCCATCGAGGCCCGCGGGGAAAAGGCCCGCGGGCTGGTCGAGCGGCTGGACCTCGCCCGTCGCCGGGTCCACGTGGAAGAGGCCTTGCGCGACGTCGGCCACGTAGAGATGCTTCCCGTCCGCGCTCAAAGCGATGCCGTTCGGCGCGACGAAAGGGCCCTTCGGGACGAGCGTCTTGAGCTCTCCGTCGCCGGCCTTCAGAACGTGAACTTCGCCCGACTCGGTGTCGGTCACGTAGACGTTGCCGGCCGCGTCGATGACGAGGTCGTTTAAGAGGTGGGTGAACGTTCCCGGGAGGGTGATTTTCCTCACGAGCGTTTTCGAAACGAGGTCGTACTCGTAAAGCGCCGAGCGCCCGTAGGTCTCGGGCGTGAAGCCCTTCATTTCCGGCTCGGCCGCGCTCACGGCCCACAACCGGCGGCGCTTCGCGTCGACCTTCATGCCGAGTACGGCGTCGAGAGAGTCCGCGCCCTCGCCCACGAAGTCCGAGGTGACGGCGGGTGCTCCGGGGCCGGCGGGCTTCACCCGGACGATCTTCCGCTTCCAGAGGCTCGAGAGGTAGAAGACCTTCTCCACCGGGTCGTACGCGATGCTCTCCGGCACGAGGTCCTTTTCCGGCACCGTAAACGCGACGGCCGCGCCATGTTCCTTCGCGGCCTGGGCGCGAATGATGGCGTCCGCGTCCTTGAAGCGCGGGTCGCTCTCGATCGCCGCGAAGGACTTCGCGCTGGGCGTCAGGCAGCTCCCCATCTGCCAGAGCCGCTGAAGCCACTCGAACGCCGCCTCGGGTCTTCCCGCGCGCACCCAGGTCGCCGCCGCGAGATAGACCGCGATGTCGTCCTTCGAGTTGACCGAGTACACGCGGTAAAACCCGTCCGTCGCGCTCTGCCAGTCGCGTCGGCTGAAGGCGCGGTTGCCCGCCGCGTAGCCGTTCTCGATGATGCTCATCCTGGCTCGGCCAAGTAGTGGCGACGCCGAAGAGGAAGCGGAAGGACGCGACCCGGCGCAACCCGAGGCCTCCCCGAGCAGGGCCGAAACGAGAAGCGTCAGGGCAGCGCGGCTACGCGGCGTCATCGTCCCCATTCTCCCAGAGACTCCGCTGCATCTCTTTTTCGGGATGCACGCGCTTCGGCTTCTTAGGCGCGGGGGGGTCCGCGAGGTCGAAGACCGACGGGTCGTCGACCTCGGGCGAGTTGACCCGGGACGACACGTCGAACGACTCGAGCGCACCTGCCCGAAGCGGACGAAGCACCTTCGCGAGCGACGCGGCGTCCTCGACGCGGGGGTCGAGCCACAGCTCTTCGGCGCCCGGCTCGAGGATGACGGGCATGCGGTCGTGCACGCGCGCGACGTCGGCGCTCGCATCCGTCGTGAGAAGCGCGAAGGTGCGCAGCGGCGGCCCTTCCGGCGGGCGCCACTCGTCCCACAGACCCGCGATCGCGAACGGCTCTCTCGACTTCACGCGGAATCCGAACGGAACGGCCACGTGGCCGTAGCGCTTCCACTCGTAGAAGCCGTCCGCGGGCACGAGGGCGCGCCGCCGCCTGAACGCTTCGCGAAAGCTCGGTTTTGTCGCGGCCGTCTCGGCGCGCGCGTTGATCGGCCGGCCTGCGTCCGCGGGGTCCGAGGCCCACGCGGGCACGAGACCCCAGCGCATCGGTTCGAGACGGCGCACTGCGGTTACCGCGAGGTGGATGACCGGCAGTTCCTGTCCCGGCGCCGCGTTCCAGCGCGGCCGAAGCGGGATCGCCTCTCCCTGGACGCGAAAGCGCGAGATCAGGATATCGGCAGGCGAGGTGATCCAGTATCGGCCGCACATGAGCTGATTCCGCGGCGCCTCAGCCCGCCGCGGCGGCCGGCGGCGTGATGCGCGTCCGGGAGTCGGCCTTGCGGCACGTCCGCGTCATCGGCCTATTCTCCCATCGGAGCCTGCGCGACGCCCGTCCAGCGCATCGTCTATGCCGACAACGAGACGAACTACTGCCCGGCGTGCCAGACGGGAGGCAAGCTCCTGGCGGACCGCTCTCTTTCGCGCCTTCTCCACGGCGACTGGCCGAAGAGCCTCGAGGAGATGGAGGAGCGGAAGAGCAGTCGTAGAATGCCCGCAGTCAGGCCGACGGGCGAACCGCGCTCCAGTCGTACTCGCGCACGACCTTCGCGCGCGCCGCGATGAACGCGACGACGAGGAGCGTCCCGACGCCACCCGCGACGACCGCGACCGACGCTCCGAGCGCCGCCGACGCGAAGAGGCTCGCGACGAATCCGGCCTCCAGCTCACCGAGCTGCGGGCCGCCCATGAAGAAGATCATGTTCACGCCCGTCATCCGGCCGCGAAGCGCGTCGGGCGTGACGAGCTGCCGCACGGTCTGGCGCACGACGGTGGAGATCATGTCCGAGAGCCCGACGAGGGCGAGCGCGGCGAACGTGAGGGAGAAGCTCCGCGAAAGGCCGAAGACGATCGTCGTGGCGCCGTACGCCGCGACCGCCCACAGGAAAACGCGCCCCTGCCGGCGCGGAACGCCGTGCACAGAACTCCACACGGACCCGAGCAGCGCCCCGATTCCCGGCGCCGCGCGCAACCAGCCGTATCCGGCCGGGCCCGCCCTCAGGATCTGGTCCGCGAAGATCGGAAGAAGCGACATCGAGCCCGCGAAGAACGTCGCGAAGAAGTCGAGCGTCATCGTCCAGACGACGATCGGCGTCGTGAAGACGAAGTGCAGACCCTCTTTGAGGGACGCAAGCGGATTTTCGGGCGCTCCTTCCCCGCGCACCACCTCGCCCGACGTCTTCAGCGTGACGAGCGTCAGCAGGACGGCGAGGAACGACGCGGCGTTGAGGAAATAGATGAGCGCGAGGCCGGCATGCGCGTGCGACGGCGGCCCCGGCCCGGCCCCTGCGGCTCCGGCGAGCACAAGGCCCGTGAGCGCCGGGCCTCCGATCGACGCGAGCTGAAAAGTCGACAGCATGATCGAGAGCGCGCCGGGCAGGTCGTTCTCCGGTACGAGCCGCGGGATGAGGGATTGGCGGGACGGGTTGTCGAACGCGCCGGCGGCGGAGGTGAGCGCCGTCAGGAGATAGACGAGCCCGACGGAATCGCGCCCAAGAAGCGTCACGGCGCCGAGCGCGAGCGCGACGAGCGTCATCGTGGATTGCGTGACGAGCAGGACGCGGCGCCGGTCGCGCCGGTCGGCCACGAGGCCGCCGACGAGCGAGAGCACCACGATCGGCACGATGCGCACGAGGCCCACGAAGCCGAGCGCGAGCGGCGAGCGCGTGAGGACCCAGACGTGCCAGTCGATCGCGGCGTTCTGCATCTGCGTGCCGACGAGCGACACGAGCATCGAGATGGCCATGCGGCGGAAGTCGCGGTGCCGGAGGGCCTCGTAGGGTTTCTGCCTCAGATCGTTTGCAGCCAGTCCGACACGTCGCCGACCATGCTGTCCCACGACGGTGACACGAAGAGCGTCTTCTGATACTGCGTGGGGTCATAGGGCGTGCGCGACGCCACCTCGAGATCCAGCGGGACGAGATTCGGATGCCTCTGGAGGTCGCCCAGCTCGCCGAACGAAGACAGGAGCCCCGCGCCCCACGCCTTGAGCTCCCCTTTCTCCTCGATGACGCCGAATTCCACGGTGTACCAGTACGCGAGCTCGAGACGCTTCATCGTGGCCTCGCCGGCGCGCCGCGCGGCTTCGCCGAAGAGGCGGGAGAGCCGGACGATGTCCGGATGGAAGAGGCCGGCGGCATGGCCGACGAGCTCGTGAACGACGTCCGGCTCGGGCGTGTAGAGGGGCACGCTGTGGTGCCTCACGTATTGCGTCGCGAGGAACACGTTCTCGGCCATCGCGCTGAGGAACCCGCGCCCCGAGATGAGGCCCGCGACGGGAATCATCCGGAACCCGGAGCCCGCCCGCAACGTCTCGCTCACGTCCGCGAGCTGCGGCACGCGCGTCCGGTCCAGCGACAGCGCCTCGGCGCTCTCCCTCCACGGGGCCGCCGCGAGGCGCTCGTGCAGCGGCGTGAGCTTTTCCCACACGGCGCGCCAGACCGCTTCCTCTTCGGGCGTGTACGAGACGCGCGGCAGGGGGTCGCCCTCGCGGTACGCGAGCGCCATGCGGGCGATCTCGTTGCGGCGCGCACGGTAGACCGCGTCGCGGAAGCCGGGATGATCGGGGTCGAGGGGAACGAGCTCCCCGGCGCCCGCGGCGATCGGAGACTTCGGCGGGGCGGGGGCGTAGCGCGTCACGGACGCAGGTTCTCCCAAGTGCCGATCTTACCGCCCTCACAGCTCCTTGATGAGAGCCTGGCGCTTCTCCTGGTATTCCGCCTCGGAGAGGACTCCCGTCTTGTAGAGCCGCTCGGCTTCCTTGAGCCGTTCCTCGACCGAGGCGCGTGAGGGCTGCGCGGTCGCGGAAGGGCCGCCAAGCCCGTCCGTCCCGGTCTGCGGGCGCGTGTGCGTGAACAGGACGTTGCGGAACTCTTCCGGGTGAAGGATGCGCGGAAAGACCACGGTGCTGTCGCTCCCGGCAGTTTGTAATTCCACGTCGCCATAGGAGAGCCAGCGGCCGCCGAGCGTCGACCGGACGTTCACGTCCTGCACTTTCTCGAGCGGGATCTGGCGCACGGTTCGCGTAACGAACCCGCTCTTCTTGATGACACGAAAGGACGTGATGGCGAACTCATCGAAGGAGTCGACGAGGGCGCGCCAGGCCATGCCAAGGACGCCGGCGAGGAAAAGGACGCCGGCGACGACGAAAAGCGGGGACCTCAGGCCGGACTCCGTGCCTCCCGACGCGGCCGGGAGCAGCAGGCCGCTCGCCGCCGCGAGAACTGCCCCGAGGGCTGCGACCGACGCGCCCGGGACGAACCTCACCCAGTGATACCGCGCCTGGAACAGGATCTCCTCTCCCGGCGCCAGGTTCTTCACGACGTACGACATCGGGGACCATCATACGAGAGGTTACGGGACCACTCAGCAAGCGCCGCGCCCGCGTCTACCGGATCTAACGACTCATCGGGATGTAGCTGCCGTCGGAGTTGTGCTGGTCATTGAGGACGCCGTACGCGGCCCAGCGGGACGAGCCGGAGAGCCTCTCGATCTTCGCGGCGCCTGCCGTCGCCCCGCGCGAGGCGAGCGGCCCGTTGAACTGTTTCCACTCCCCCGGGGCCAGAGTGGCCGTGTCGGGGCTCGCGAGCGCCGTGCCGTCGGGACCGTAGTACGTGACCCTGAGTGTGATCGCGTCCGACGCGTCGCCTCGGTTGACGACAGCGAGGTTCGAGCGCTGGGCGGCGTTCTGCTGCAGGCCGTTGACGTACGCGAGCGCCGTGGCGCTCTCGCCCAGCGTCAGGCCGGGGTAGAAGAGCCCGAACATGCCGCCACCCGCGGCGTTCGTGAAGGTGCGCGCGCCGGCCGCGAGGGAGGACGCGGACGTTCCCGCCGGGGCCTTGACGAGCAGCGCCCCGCCGACGTTGCCAGTCGTCGGGATCGCGAGACCAAGATTTCTCAGAAAGGTCATCGCGTCGGATTCAATTCTCTGTTCGCCGGGCTGTCCGAGATGTCCTCCTCGTCCGCGTCCTGGAAGCCCACGATGATGTTGCTTCCGCGAGCGGCGATCGAGCTCGTGCTCTGCGTGTGGCCGAGGACGTCCG
>Ga0207930_1000228_pt1 | contig 16323 bp, 14 predicted proteins | sample NGESurshal092012_7_FD_184477 | JGI IMG/M metagenome (GOLD analysis project Ga0207930, IMG submission 184477) | Arctic peat soil microbial communities from Barrow, Alaska - NGEE Surface sample 210-3 shallow-092012 (SPAdes) | ecosystem: Environmental > Terrestrial > Soil > Wetlands > Peat ... | reverse complement strand
CGGGGCTCGGGCGCCGAACGGGCAGGTGGCGTGACGGGGGGCGGCCGTGGACCGAGCCGACTGTGGACGACGCGGCCGAGGTGTCTGATCTGAGAGTCTGGCCGCACCCGGCTGCACTGGCTTGGCTGAAGCTGACCGAGCGGGATCGTGCGGCACCGGGCGGTCACGCTAACGTCGGGATCCGTGCTCAGCTACCGCAGTTTCTGCCTGCTGGCGGGGCTCGAGGTCGACCGGCGGGAGGCTGCCGGGGCACTACTGTGGCGCGGCAGCCCGTGGGGCGAGCTGGGCTGGAGCGGGTGGGGCGAGCCGGCTGCGCTGCGTCGGCTGCTCAATGCCGAGGGCGCGGACGGGGTGAATCTGCCCACCGACCTGGCCGAGCGGCTCGCCGGGTTCCGTCCTCAGACCGGCTGGACCTGGCACACCGTGGACGCGCCGCTTTCGCTGCGACCCCGCGAGGCCGAGGTGCATTGGCTCGAACGATCGGACGAGTCGGAGATCACCGCGCTGCTGCAGGTTGCCTTTCCGGATGCTGAGGCGAAGCCTGGCGATCCGCGGATCGCGCGCTGGTGCGGTGTGCGCGCGTCGGCCCCGCCCGGGCTGGTGGCGGTCGCGGCCGCGTTGTGGGTCGGGCCCAGCGCCGGGTTGCTGAGCTCGCTTGCGGTCCACTCGACCCATCGGCGCGAGGGCTTGGGTGCGACCGTCACGGCCTGGTTCGTTCGCCGAGTACTCCAGCAGGGTGCCGAGGTGGTCGGGTTGGGCGCGTATGCGACGAACACCCACGCCCGGGCGCTCTACGCGCATCTCGGCTTCGCCGAGGAGTCTTGGGTCTGGGGCACGCTCGACCGAGCCTGGCGTCAGTCGTCGCCGTGAGTGCCGACGTCGGCGGCCGGGCTCGGCGCCGGCGGCCCGACACCGACGTGCAGCTGGCCGCCTCGGACTGCGACCGGGAGGACGCCGAGGGGGGCCGGCGGAGGGCCGCTGACCACGGCGCCGGTGGCCGCGTCGAAGACGCCGCCGTGGCACGGGCAGCGAAAAGTCCCGTCGCCACCGAAGTCGACGGTGCATCCGGCGTGCGAGCAGACCGCGCTAAACGCCGCAAAGCGCTGGGGGCTGGGTTGCACGACGTACGCCGGGAGGCGGGTGCCCGGGTCGAGGATGGCCACCGCGCCGCCGACCGGCACGGTCGCCGGATCGACCACCAGCTCCGGTCCGCCGGGCGCGGAGCCCGACCGCTGCTGTCGCCGGCGGCGATCCCGGCCGACCAGGGCTGCGGCCGTCGCCACCGACCCGCCGACGGCGGCCAAGGCGGCGGTGGCCCCAACGCCGCCCAACACCCCGCGACGGCGGGCATCCGGCTCCCTTGCCCGGCGGCCGAGCACGGTGTCCAGCGACAGCACGCCGCCGGCGCCGGCGCCGGCGATCACCAGTGACAGCCAGGCGGCCAGGAAGACGACGTCGGAGCCGTAGTAGTACGGCCGAGTGCGCCAGCTGACCGTGAGGAAGAAGCTCAACGCGAGCAGCGCACCCCCCACCGCGGCCAGCCGGGTCCACAGCCCGACCAGCGTGCCCAGCCCGACCGCGATCTCGGCGACCGCGATCGTGCCGCCGACGAGCTGCGGCTGGTGCTGCGCGAGCCCGACGAGGGCGGCCACCGGACTGGTCGTACGAACGGCCGCCAGCTGCTGGGCGATCGAGGTCGGCGCCGCTGGGTCGAGAAAAGCGGGGTCGAGCAGCTTGGTCAGGCCGGCGTACAGGTAGGTGCCGCCGAGGAAGAGCCGCAACGGCAGCAACGCCCAGCCGGGCCGTTGCCACCAGCGCACCGCCGGCGGGTCCTCGGCACTGGCCGACCCGCCGGCGACCTTGGCGGCAACCGGGCCGGCCGTCAGCGACCCGCCTTGGCTCGACTCCGGGTCGCGCCGCGAGCGGCCGGGGCAACCCGGACCCGGTCCCCGAGGACCGGACGCAGGAACGTGGCGGTGTGGCTCTCGGCCACCGTCGCCACCAGCTCGGGCGGTCCCTCGGCCACCACCAGGCCCCCGCCGTCCCCACCCTCGGGACCCATGTCGACGATCCAGTCGGCGGTCTTCACCACGTCCAGGTTGTGCTCGATGACGACCACGGTGTTGCCGGCGTCGACCAGCCGGCCCAGGACGCCGAGCAGCTTGCGGATGTCCTCGAAGTGCAGGCCGGTGGTCGGCTCGTCGAGGATGTAGACAGTCCGGCCGGTGGAGCGCTTCTGCAGCTCGGCGGCGAGCTTGACCCGCTGCGCCTCTCCCCCGGACAGTGTCGGCGCCGGCTGGCCGAGCCGGACATAGCCCAGACCGACGTCGTTGAGGGTGCTCAGGTGCCGGCCGATCGCCGGGACGGCGGCGAAGAACTCGCACGCCTCCTCGATCGGCATGTCCAGCACGTCCGAGATCGTTCGGCCCTTGAAGTGCACCTCGAGGGTCTCCCGGTTGTACCGGGCGCCGTGGCACACCTCGCACGGCACGTAGACGTCCGGCAGGAAGTTCATCTCGATCTTGATCGTGCCGTCGCCGGTGCAGGCCTCGCACCGGCCGCCCTTGACGTTGAACGAGAACCGGCCGGGCAGGTAGCCGCGGACCTTGGCCTCGGTGGTCTCGGCGAACAGCCGCCGGATGTGGTCGAAGACCCCGGTATAGGTGGCCGGATTGCTGCGCGGCGTGCGACCGATGGCGCTCTGGTCCACGCCGACGACCTTGTCGACGTACTCCAGTCCGCTGACCCGGCGGTGCCGACCGGGCACCAACCGGGCACCGTTGAGCTTGTCGGCCAGTACGGCGTGCAGGATGTCGTTGACCAGCGTCGACTTGCCGGAACCCGACACGCCGGTGACCGCGACGAAGCACCCCAGCGGGAAGCCCACGGTGACTCCCCGCAGGTTGTGCTCGCGGGCGTCGTGGACGGTGAGCCGTCGCTCCCCCGGCTGGCGGCGGATGTCCGGAATCGGGATCGAGCGCCGCCCGGACAGGTAGGCGCCAGTCATCGAGCGCTCACACTCGAGCAGGTCGGCCACGGTGCCAGAGACGACGATCTCGCCGCCGTGCTCGCCGGCGCCCGGACCGATGTCGACCACCCAGTCGGCGGCGGCGATGGTGTCGTGGTCGTGCTCGACCACGATCAATGTGTTGCCCAGGTCGCGCAGTCGGACCAGGGTCTCCACCAACCGCCGGTTGTCCCGTTGGTGCAGCCCGATGCTGGGTTCGTCCAGCACGTATAGCACGCCGACCAGCCCGGACCCGATCTGCGTGGCCAGCCGGATCCGCTGGGCCTCCCCGCCGGCCAGGGTGGCCGCCGCCCGGTCCAGGGACAGGTAGTCCAGGCCGACGTCGAGCAGGAAGCCGAGCCTGGCGTTCACCTCCTTGAGCACTCGCTCGGCGATCTGACGCTGGCGGGCGTCCAGCTCGATCGTGCGCAGGAAGTCGGCGCACTGGGCGATCGACATCCCCGCCACGTCGGCGATCGACCGATCGCCCAAGGTCACCGCCAGCGACTCCGGCTTGAGCCGGCTGCCGTGGCAGACCGGGCAGGCCACCTCGCGCATGAAGCCCTCGTAGCGCTCCCGGGTGGCGTCGCTCTCGGCCTCACGGTGCCGACGCTCCAGGAACGGCACCACGCCCTCGTAGGCGGTGTAGTAGCTGCGGTCCCGACCGTAGCGGTTGCGGTACCGAACGTGCACCTGGGTGGCGTGGCCGTAGAGCACCGCCTTCTGCGCCTTGGCCGGCAGCCGCTCCCAGGGCGCGTTGACGTCGAAGCCCACGCCCTCGGCCAGCGCGGTCAACAGCCGGCCGAAGTACTCGATGTTGTGGCCGCTGGACCAGGGCGCGACCGCGCCGTCGGCCAGCGAGCGCTCCGGGTCCGGGATCACGAGCTCCGGGTCGACCTCGCGCCGGGTGCCCAGCCCGGTGCACTCCGGGCAGGCGCCGTACGGCGAGTTGAACGAGAACGACCGCGGCTCGAGGTCCTCAAAGGACAGGTCGTCGTAGAGGCAGGCCAGGTGCTCGGAGAACGTCCGCTCGCGCTGCGGGTCGTCGGCGGGAAGGTCGACCAGGTCGAGCACCAGCAGACCGCCGGCGAGGCCCAGCGCGGTCTCCACCGAGTCGGTCAGCCGGCGCTGCGCCGACGGGCGGACGACGAGGCGGTCGATGACCACCTCGATGGTGTGCTGCTCGTACTTCTTCAGCGTCGGCGGCTCGGCCAGCGGCACCACCGCGCCGTCTACCCGGGCCCGGCTGAACCCCTTGGTCTGCAGGTCCGCGAACAGCTCGACGTACTCGCCCTTGCGCCCGCGGACAACCGGGGCGAGCACCTGGAAGCGAGTGCCCTCGGGCAGCTCGAGGATCCGGTCGACGATCTGCTGCGGGGTCTGCCGGGCGATCGGGCGGCCGCAGCGGGGGCAGTGCGGTCGGCCGGCCCGGGCGTAGAGCAGCCGGAGGTAGTCATAGACCTCGGTGATCGTCCCCACCGTGGACCGCGGGTTGCGCGAGGTGGACTTCTGGTCGATGGAGACCGCCGGCGACAGGCCCTCGATGAAGTCGACGTCGGGCTTGTCCATCTGGCCGAGGAACTGCCGGGCGTACGACGACAGCGACTCGACGTACCGGCGCTGGCCCTCGGCGAAGATGGTGTCGAACGCCAGGCTGGACTTGCCCGATCCGGACAGCCCGGTGAAGACGATCAGCGCGTCGCGGGGCAGGTCCAGGCTGACGTCGCGCAGGTTGTGCTCGCGGGCGCCCCGCACGACGAGCCGGCCCTCGGCGTGGTGGCTGGCGCTACTGAGATCGGCCACGGCAGGTTAGGACTCCGGGAACGGTCGGCGGAGGGTCGGGCGGGCGTGGAAGCGCGCCAGCGGGGAAGGTCCGGCGACGCCGTCAGGATAACCGGGCGGTGCGACAGTTCCTTTCCATCAGCGGCCTCGGGAGTGGCGATGAGCGCAGCCAGCGACGAAACGGCTGAATACACCGGACAGGTTGAGGTGGGCGGCACCCCCGATGTCCGCGAGCTGCCCGGGCTGCGGGTCACCAAGGTGGCGGTCGGCCCGTACAACAACAACTGCTATCTGCTGCGGGATGCCGCGACCGGCGAGACACTGCTCGTCGACGCGGCCGCCGAGCCCGAGCGGCTGCTGGCTGAGATTGGTGACGGCCGTCTGGTCCGGGTGGTCCAGACGCACCAGCACCCCGACCATTGGCAGGCGTTGGCAGCGGTGGTCGCCGCCACCGGGGCGCCGGTGGCGGCCCATGCGGCCGACGCCGAGGCCTTCCCGGTGGCGGCTACCGAGCTGGTCGCCGACGGCGACGTGGTGACCGTCGGCCGGTCGCGGTTGTCGGTGATCCACCTCGACGGCCACACGCCGGGCGGGATCGCGCTGCTCTACGACGCCGACGGTGCGCTCGCCGACTCCCCGCACCTGTTCACCGGCGACTCACTGTTCCCGGGTGGGCCGGGCAACACCTGGGGCGACGCCGAGCGGTTCACCCGGCTGCTGGACGACCTGGAGCGCAAGGTCTTCGGCCCGCTGCCGGACGCCACCTGGGTCTATCCCGGCCACGGCGCGGACACCACGCTCGGGACCGAGCGGCCGTCGTTGCCGGCGTGGCGGGAGCGCGGCTGGTGACGGTCGCGGGACCGGTGCGGCCGTGATCATGCCCGACCGCACCCACTACGCCCCGCGTGGTCTGGTCTGCTCGGTCGACCACTTGGCCAGCGCGGCCGGGCTGAGCCTGCTGCGGTCGGGCGGCAGCGCCGTGGACGCCGCGGTGGCGGCTTCCGCGGTACTCGCCGTGACAACCCAGCACATGTGCGGGATGGGCGGGGACCTGGTCGCTGTGCTCCATCCCGGCCGGGGCGCCGGGGATCCAGCCGCGCTGGTGGCGGTGGGTGCGGCCGGCTCTGGCGCGGACGCCGCAGCGCTGCGGGCGGAGGGCCATCGCCGGATGCCGTACCGCGGAGACATCCGCACGGTGACGATGCCGGGCTGCGTCGACGGCTGGCTGGCGCTGCACGCCCGGATCGGCCGCCGCCCGCTGGCCGAGGTGCTGGCGCCGGCCATCGGCTACGCCTCGGAGGGCTTTCCGGTCTCGCCGCTGCTGGCCGCGGCCCTGCCGGCGGTCGCCGACGTCGCAGGCGCTGCCGAGCTGATCGGCGACCAACTGCCGGCCGCGGGTGAGCTGCGACGGCGGCCCCGACTGGCCCGCTCGCTGACCGCGATCGCCGCCGCCGGTCGAGACGGCTGGTACGGCGGTGAGTTCGGCACCGGTCTACTGCGCGTGGGCCACGGGCTGTTCGACCGCGCCGACCTGGAGCGGGACAGCGCCCGCTGGAGCGCGCCGCTGGCGGTCCGGGCGCTGGGCTGGGTGCTGCACGCCCCGCCGGCACCGACGGCCGGCTACCTGCCGCTGGCCGCGGCCGCCGTGGCCGAGATGCTCGACGTACCTTCCGATCCGCGAACGGCCGACTGGGTGCACCTGTTGGTCGAGGCGGCCCGGGTCACCGGCTACGATCGCGACGCGCGGCTCCGCGACGGGGCGGCGCCGGACGCGCTGCTGGACCCCGATGAGCTGACGGCGCTGGCCGGTCGGCTGGACGCCGCCCACGCCAGCGACCTGCTCGTCCCCGGCACCCCCGGCGGCACCGTCTACCTGTGTGCGGTCGACTCCGCTGGCCAGTGCGTCTCGCTGAGCCAGTCCAACGCGGCCGGCTTCGGTGCGCACCTGACGGTGCCGGAGACTGGGGTGTTCCTGCAGAACCGGGGGGTCGGCTTCTCGCTGCGCCCGGGCACCGGCAACGAGCTGGCGCCAGGTCGCCGGCCGAACTCCACCCTGGCGCCCGTGCTGGCCACCGCGGACGCCGGTGATCCGGTGGCCGTGCTCGGCACCATGGGCGGCGACGCGCAGCCGCAGGTGGTGTTGCAGCTGCTCGCTCGGTTGCGCGCCGGCGCCACCCCCGCCGCCGCCGTGGCCGCACCCCGATGGGCGCTGGTCGGCCCGGAAGGCACCGGTTTCGACACCTGGGATACCAAACCCGGCGGCCTCTCGCGGCAGGTGGTCCGGATCGAGGACGGCGCGCCGGACGCCTGGTACGACGGCTTGTCGGCGCGCGGCCACCGGGTCGAGCGGGCGGCCGCCGGCGGTGGCTTCGGGAACGCCCAGGTGGCCGTGTTGGCAGACGGCGTGGTCGGCGGGGACGCGGACCAACGAGCGGGTACCGGCGCGGCGGTCGGCTGGTGAGTTTCGCGGACGGGCTGCTGGTCGCGGGCGCCGGGTTGGTGGCCGGTGCGGTCAACGCGGTTGCCGGCGGCGGCACGCTGATCTCGTTCCCGGCGCTGATCGCGGCCGGGAACAGCCCGCTGGTCGCCAACATCACCAGCAGCGTCGGACTAGTCAGCGGGTACCTCGGCGGCTCGATGGCCTACCGGTCCGAGCTGGCCGGTCAGCGCGACCGGGTCCGCGCGCTTGGTCTGGTCAGCGTTCTCGGGGGGATCACCGGGGCGGCGATCCTGCTGGCCACGCCGAGCCACACCTTCGACGCGGTGGTGCCGTGGCTGGTACTGACCGCCGCGCTGCTGCTGTTCGCCCAGCCGCGACTGGCCGGGGTGGTAGCGGCCCGGCGGGAGCGCCGGCCGGCCGGGGCGAGCGGTGACCGCGGCGTCGGCGCTCCCGCGCCGCCGCCGGCCGGTCACGGGATCACGACGGGCGTCCACGTCGGGGTGTTCCTCAGCGCCGTCTACGGGTCCTACTTCGGCGCCGGCCTGGGGGTGCTGCTGCTCGGCGTACTGGGCATCCTGCTCGCCGACGGGCTGCAGCGGTTGAACGCGCTCAAGGGGGTGCTGTCGTTGATCGTGAACGTGGTCGGCGTAGCCATCTTCGTGTTCTCCGGCCGGGTGCACTGGGTGCACGCCGGTCTGCTGGCGGTCACGGCGTACGCCGGGGGACACACCGGCGTCTTCGTCGCTCGCCGGTTGTCCCCGATGGTGCTGCGCTACGCGGTGGTCGTCCTTGGAGTGGTCGTCGCAGCGGTGCTCTTCGTCCGCGGCTGATCTTCAGGCCGCGTCGCCCCTCGCCACCCTCGCTGCGCTCGCATTCGCTGCCTCGATCGTCGCCGTCTTCCGCACCGACAGGACCACCGTGACGCCGAGGATCGACACGATGACCAGCAACGACACGTACACGGGCACGGGCACGACGCTCTCCAGCAGCATCTTGGCGCCGACGAAGCACAGGATGACCGAGAGCCCGACGTTGAGGTAGCGCAGCTTGCGTACCGCGCCGGCAAGCAAGAAGTACAGCGAGCGCAGGCCGACCAGGGCGAAAGCGTTGGAGGTGAAGACGAGGAACGGTTCCCGGGTGACGCCGAACACAGCCGGGATGGAGTCCACCGCGAACAACACATCGGTGGTCGCGATAGTGATCATAACCAGGACGAGCGGAGTGACGACCCGCCGGCCATCGATCCGGGTGAGGATCCGGCCGCCGTCGTACTCCTTGGTCGTCGGCAGCACCCGCTCCGCCAGCTGGAGCACCGGGTTGCGCCCAAGGTCCGGCTCCTCGGCCCGGTGCAGCGCCAGCCGGATCCCGGTGAGCACGAGGAATGCCCCAAAGACGTAGATCACCCAGTGCAGCCGGTCGAGCAGCGCAACGCCGCCGGCGATGAACAGCCCCCGGAGAATCAAGGCGCCGACGATGCCGAAGAGCAGCACCTTGTGCTGGTTGACTGCCGGTACGGCGAACATCGACATGATCAGCACGAAGACGAAGAGGTTGTCGACGGACAGGCTCTCCTCGACCAGATAACCGGCGAAGTACTGTCCGGCGATGTCGCCGCCGGTCAGGATGAGCAGGCCGACGCCGAAAGCCACGGCGATGCCGATGTAGAGCGCCGCCCAGACACCGGCTTCCTTCCGGCTCAGCTCGTGCGGATCGTGGTCGACCACGACCAGGTCGACCAGGAGCAGGACGAGCAGACCGCCGACGACGCTGGCCCAGACCCACAGCGGAACATCCACGCACGAACCTCCGGGTCGGTGAAAACACCGGAGGTCTCTCCCGCTCCGCGGCTGGCGGAACCGGTGACGCCGGGGCGTCCGGCGCAGGGGCCGGGACGGAACCGTGCTGACGACGTCGCCGCGGGGGGATACTCCCCTCCAAGAACCAACGGCAGTTTACCGTGCCTTGACCGCAACCGCGAGCGTGCCAAACCGGCCGGTAGCCCGGGTAAGACGCCGGAGCCGCCGAACCGTCGCTGTCAAGGGCGGGCTAGCGCACCCCGGCGGCGTCCATCCCGCGCAGCTCCTTCTTCAGCTCGCCGATCTCGTCCCGAAGCCGGGCGGCCAGCTCGAACTGCAGCTCGCGAGCGGCCTCGTGCATCTGGTCGGACAGCTGCTGGATGAGGTTGGCCAGCTCGGCCCGCGGCATCCCGGCCAGCTCGGCGGCGTGTCGACCCACGGAGCGGCCGCGGGAAGACAGCCCGGGCACCGGCGCCTTGCCCCGGCTCTGCTGCCGGCCGGAGCCGCCCACCAGCTCGCCGTCGGCCGCGGTCTCCCGAATAACGTCGTCGAGGATGTCGGCGATCTTCTTGCGCAGCGGCTGCGGGTCCAAACCGCGCTCGGCGTTGTAGGCCAGCTGCTTCACCCGGCGGCGGTTGGTCTCGTCGATCGCCTTGGCCATCGACGGCGTGATCGTGTCGGCGTACATGTGGACTTGGCCGGAGACGTTGCGGGCGGCCCGGCCGATGGTCTGGATCAGCGACTTGTCCGAGCGCAGGAAGCCCTCCTTGTCCGCGTCCAGGATGGCGACCAGCGACACCTCCGGCAGGTCGAGGCCCTCGCGCAGCAGGTTGATGCCGACCAGCACGTCGAAGTCACCCGAGCGCAGCTCACGCAACAGCTCGATCCGGCGCAGCGTGTCCACCTCGCTGTGCAGATAGCGCACCCGGACGCCGAGGTCGAGGAGGTAATCGGTCAAGTCCTCGGACATCTTCTTGGTCAGCGTGGTGACCAGCACCCGCTCGTCCCGGTCGGTCCGCAGTCGGATCTCGTGCACCAGGTCGTCGATCTGGCCCTTGGTCGGCTTGACGACGATCTCCGGGTCGATCAGACCGGTTGGCCGGATGATCTGATCTACAACGCCGTGCCCGCGAGACAGCTCGTACGGTCCCGGTGTCGCGGACAAATAGACAGTTTGGCCGATCCGGTCGGTGAACTCCTCCCACTTCAGCGGCCGGTTGTCCATGGCGCTGGGCAGCCGGAAGCCGTGGTCGACCAGCGTGCGCTTGCGGCTCATGTCGCCCTCGTACATCCCGCCGATCTGCGGGACGGTGACGTGGCTCTCGTCGATGACGAGCAGGAAGTCCTCGGCGAAGTAGTCGAGCAAGGTGTTCGGCGCGGTGCCGGCGGCCCGGCCGTCGATGTGCCGGGAGTAGTTCTCGATGCCGGAGCAGAACCCGACCTGGCGCATCATCTCGATGTCGTACGTCGTGCGCATCCGCAGCCGCTGGGCCTCCAGCAGTTTGCCGTGGCGCTCCAGCTTGGCCAGCTGGTCAGCGAGCTCGAGCTCGATCCCGGAGATCGCCCGCTCCATCCGCTCCGGGCCGGCCACGTAGTGGGTCGCCGGGAAGACGTAGATCTCCTTGTCCTCGGTCAGCACCTCGCCGGTCAGTGGGTGCAGGGTGGAGAGCCGCTCGATCTCGTCGCCGAACATCTCGATCCGGACGGCGTGCTCTTCGTAGGCCGGGAACACCTCGACGGTGTCGCCCCGGACCCGGAACGTGCCGCGACTGAACGCCAGGTCGTTGCGGGTGTACTGCACGTCGACGAAGCGCCGCAGCAGCTTGTCCCGCTCGATCTCGTCGCCCACCCGCAGCCGCACCATCCGGTCGACGTACTCCTGCGGCGTGCCCAGGCCGTAGATGCAGCTCACGCTGGCCACCACGATCACGTCGCGACGGGTGAGCAGGCTCATCGTGGCCGAGTGCCGCAGCCGCTCGACCTCGGAGTTGATCGAGGAGTCCTTCTCGATGTAGGTGTCGGTCTGCGGAACGTAGGCCTCTGGTTGGTAGTAGTCGTAGTAGGAGACGAAGTACTCCACCGCGTTGTGCGGCAGCAGCTCGCGCAGCTCGTTGGCCAGCTGCGCGGCCAGCGTCTTGTTGGGCGCCATCACCAGCGTCGGCCGCTGCACCCGCTCCACCAGCCAGGCGGCGGTGGCCGACTTGCCGGTGCCGGTGGCACCGAGCAGCACGACGTCGTGCTCCCCGGCCCGGATGCGCCGCTCCAGGTCGTTGATGGCGCTCGGCTGATCGCCGGCCGGCGCGAAGTCGCTGACGACCTCGAACGGGGCGACGGTGCGGACGATGTCGGTAACTGGTCTCACGACAGCGACACTACGACGAGCCTCCGACAGTTTTCAGCTGCCCGTCGAGCCGCGGTCATGGCGACCACACCGCTGTCCGGACGAGCCGCTGTTCACCCGGCCTGGTCAGACCCGCACCACCTGCAGCCCTGGGACGTCGTCGTACTCGGAGTCCTGGGAGACGACCGGAATGCCGTTGGCGAGCGCTGTTGCCGCAATCCACGAGTCATTGAGCGGCATCCGCGTGCCCGCGTCGCGCAGGGCGAGCCGGAGCGTGGCCCAGGACGCGGCGACAGCGCCGTCGACCGGAATCGGGTCCAATGCGTTGGCGCGAGTCAGCGTCTCCAACCGGCGCGCCCGGGTAGGCCCGTCGCCGGCAGCAAGCACGCCAAGGCGAAGTTCAGCGATGGTGATCACTGAAACCGCGAGGAGCCTGGGTGGAGCGCCCAGGAGCGGCCGGTCCGGCTCGATCGCAACAAACAACGACGTGTCAGCCAGTCCCAGCTCCGCCCGGTCGGGTGCGGCGGCCATCAACGAACGGATGCGTCGTCGGTAGAGTCCGGAATCATCGTCGCCAGGTCTTGGACCAGCCCCGGGTCGGCCCGACCGCCGTCTAGATGGCGCATAAACCTTTCCCAGGTCATGGTCCGGGGGCGGGAACGCAGCGGGACGAGCTCGGCGACGGGCCGCCCGCTGACCGTCACGCGGAGCCGCTCCCCAGCCTCGACCCGACGTAGCACCCCACTGACGTCGTTACGCAGCTCTCGGGCCGGCAGGTCTGTCATGTCCGGGAGACTACCCCTACTGTCGCAGTACTGCTACGGACGGCTCAGGACGGCCGGGTGCGCAGCCTGTCCTGCAGCGCCAGCCATACCGCCTGCACCTGACGGTCGAGGTCGTCCAGGCTGCCGTCGTTGGTGATCACGAAGTCCGCTACTGCCAGCTTGTCCGCCAGCGGTGCCTGGGCGGCGATCCGGCTGCGAGCCTCGTCGGCTGACATGCCCCGAGCGCGCACCAGCCGGCTCCCCTGAGTCTCTGCGGTCGCCGCCACCACGAGCACGACGTCGTACGCCGCTGCCAACCCCACCTCGACCAGCAGCGGTACGTCGTGCACCACGATCGCGTCCGCCAGCGCAGCCGCGAACCGTTCCGCCGTCGCGGCCCCGACCAGCGGGTGCACAATCGCGTTCAGCCGGGCCCTTGCCGCCGGGTCGGCGAACACGATGGCGCCGAGCCGGTCCCGGTCCAGCGACCCGTCCGGGCGCAGCACCTCGGCGCCGAACTCGGCGGCGACGGCGGCCAGCCCGGGTGTGCCGGGCTCGACCACCTCCCGCGCCAGCACGTCGGCGTCGACGACGTACGCGCCGAGCGCCGCCAGCCGGCGGGTCACTTCGCTCTTGCCCGACCCGATCCCGCCGGTGAGCCCAACCTTCAGCACGGCCGGACGCCCTCAGCAGGCAGCGGCTAAACCTGACCGCCGGCCAGCTTCTCCCGCAGCGCCGCCAACGCCTCGTCGGACGCGAGCGCGCCGGCCGAGGGCTGCTCGGTGACGTACTCCCGCGGGCCGGAGGCCTCGGACTCGGACGCGTGCGCCGCCGCGATCTGCTTCTGGTGGGCGTCGTAGCGGGCCTGGGCCTCGGCGTACTGCCGCTCCCAGGCCGCCTGCTGGGCCTCGTTGCCGGGGAGCCAGGCCTGGGTCTCCGGGTCGAAGCCCTCCGGGTAGATGTAGTTGCCGGCCTCGTCGTACTGGGCCTCCATGCCGTAAGCCGTGGGGTCGAAGGCGACCGCCTCCCCGATGGTGCCTTCGTTGGCCTGCTTGAGCGACAACGAGATCCGCCGCCGGTCCAGGTCGATGTCGATCACCTTGACCATGATCTCGTCGCCGACGTTGGCCACCTGCTCGGGGATCTCGACATGCCGCTCGGCCAGCTCCGAGATGTGCACCAGGCCCTCGATGCCCTCGTCCACCCGGACGAACGCCCCGAACGGCACCAACTTGGTGACCTTGCCGGGCACGACCTGGCCGATGGCGTGGGTCCGGGCGAACTGTCGCCAGGGGTCCTCCTGGGTCGCCTTGAGCGACAGCGAGACCCGCTCGCGGTCGAGGTCCACATCCAGCACCTCGACGTCGACCTCCTGGCCGACCTCGACGACCTCGCTGGGGTGGTCGATGTGCTTCCAGGACAGCTCGGAGACGTGCACCAGCCCGTCCACGCCGCCGAGGTCGACAAACGCCCCGAAGTTGACGATGGAAGAGACGACGCCGTGCCGCACCTGGCCCTTCTGCAGAGTGGTCAGGAAGGACTGCCGCACCTCGGACTGGGTCTGCTCCAGCCACTGCCGGCGGGACAGCACCACGTTGTTACGGTTCTTGTCCAACTCGATGATCTTGGCTTCCAGCTCCTTGCCCACGTAGGGCTGGAGGTCGCGGACCCGGCGCATCTCGACCAGCGACGCCGGCAGGAAGCCGCGCAGGCCGATGTCGAGGATCAGGCCACCCTTGACCACCTCGATCACCGTGCCGGTGACGATCTGGTCCTCTTCCTTGAGCTTCTCGATCGTGCCCCAGGCGCGCTCGTACTGCGCTCGCTTCTTGGACAGGATCAGCCGACCCTCTTTGTCCTCTTTCTGCAGGACCAGAGCCTCGACCTGGTCCCCCACCGAGACAACTTCGTTGGGGTCCACGTCGTGCTTGATCGAAAGCTCGCGCGAGGGGATGACGCCCTCGGTCTTGTAGCCGATGTCGAGCAGAACCTCGTCCCGGTCGACCTTGACGATCGTGCCCTCGACGATGTCGCCGTCGTTGAAGTACTTGATCGTCTCGTCGATCGCGGCCATGAAGTCCTCGGCGGACCCGATGTCGTTGACCGCAACCTGCGGGCTGTTCGCCGGAGACAATCCCGCGCCGCGGCCGGCCGCAGTCAGGGAAGGAACAGTCTCGGGTCGTACGTCGGTAACACTCGTCATAGGGGGGTGGGCTCCGGCCGGGGTGGCTCGTCGGGAGCGCGGAAGGCCCTGATCGCCGGCTGACGAGGACGGGCGGACAAGGCGGACCGGACGGTACGGCGGCGGGCGCGCGCACGACGGTGCCTGGACGTGACCCTGGTCGTTGACAGACGAGTGCGCCTGCTCCGGTGAGGCGGCACAGGCCCACAGCGCATTGGCAAGGATACGGTCGGTCGTCGATCAGGGTCAATCGGCTGGATGGGCTACGTGGATGGGCTACGTGGACGGCATACCGGACGAATCGGATGACAGCAGCGCGGTCGGCTACCGGCCGGTCGGGGCGGCCGCGGCGGCCGCGGCCAACCGGCGGTGGTGGGACGGCGATGCCGACGCATACCTTGCCGAGCACGGGCGCTTCCTCGGTGGCGACCAACCGGGCGAGGCCCGCTTCGTCTGGGGTCCGGAAGGACTCGATGAGGCCGACGTCGGGCTGCTCGGTGACGTGGCCGGGCGTCAGGTGCTCGAGGTCGGCTGCGGGGCCGCGCAGTGCGGCCGGTGGCTGGTCGAACGCGGCGCCGCGGTCGTGGGCGTCGACCTGTCCATCGGGATGCTCGGCCATGCCCACCGGTTGGACGCCGCCATCAGTCAGCAGGGCGGCCGGCGAGTCGACCTCGTCTGCGCCGACGCCCGGCGACTGTCGCTGGCCTCGGAGTGCGTGGACCTCGCCTGCTCGGCGTACGGCGCGCTGCCCTTCGTCACCGACCCGGGCCGGGTGCACGCCGAGGTGGCCCGGGTACTGCGTCCGGGTGGCCGCTGGGTGTTCTCGGTGACCCACCCGGTGCGCTGGGCCTTTCCGGATGACCCCGGGCCGGCCGGGCTGGTGGTGGCCCGGTCCTACTTCGACCGCACGCCGTACGTCGAGACCGGCGCCGACGGGGAACCGGCCTACGTCGAGCAGCACCGGACGCTGGGTGACCGGGTCCGCGAGGTGGTCGGCGCCGGGCTGCGGCTGTTGGACGTGGTCGAGCCGGAGTGGCCGGACGGGCACGACCAGGTCTGGGGCGGCTGGAGCCCGCGGCGCGGTCGGCTGATTCCCGGCACCGCGATCTTCGTCACCGCGAAGCCGGGGTGATCCGGACACTCGCACACTCGCAAGCTTGCCGATGTTGAGTACACGTGCGGATCAGCGGCAGGGATCCGCACCTGGGCTCAACATCGGCGGAGGTGGGGCGGTCCGAACGTCTCTTCGCGCTATCCACCAGCTCGGCTGTGCCTGCCGTGGGGGTCGCCGGGATAGTGACCACCGGCGATGGAACGAGCTCTCGATGACGCGTACCTGGTGTCGCAGGCCCAGCGTGGCTTCCTCGACGCCTTCGAGGGCAACCCGCGCGTTCGCGTCCAGGTGCGGGGAGGAGCCCGATGAACCCGAACGCGGATCGCGCCAACCGCGCGCTGCTGACCCCGCTCGCCCTGCTGCTGCTCGTTGGCGCCGGCTTCGGTCTCACGTTGAGGTTCGGCGTGTTCGGCACCGCCCGAGCCAACCAGCCGCTGCTGCAGCAGGTCGGCACCGACCGGGTGCGTGAGCTCGACTTGGAACCCAACACCGGCGCCGGGGCAACCACCGTGTCGACGTCGGCGGTGACCGACGCGGTGACCACCGAGATGGCGGGCTACCGCGGGGTCGAGCGGACATCGGCCCGGCTCATCGGAGACCAGGACAGGACCTCGTGCTCACGGTCACCTTAAACGACCGCGCCGACCTCGACGCCGTACGCCGGCGCATCGAGGAACACGCGGTCAGCCGCACCCGCCAGGCGCTGGGGCAGTCGCAACTTCCGGGTCCAGTTGCACGTCCAACTCGCCGCCGGCTCAACAGGTGCGCTGACCGGCGTCCAGGTCAAGGCTCCCGCCCGTACGGCGTGATGCTCCTATGTTCGTCAAGCCGAGGCCGGAAGATCGTTAGGGCGGTTCCGACTGGGGGTGGTGGGGTTGAGCTGGTGGTAGACCTCGC
>Ga0207930_1000223_pt1 | contig 16395 bp, 15 predicted proteins | sample NGESurshal092012_7_FD_184477 | JGI IMG/M metagenome (GOLD analysis project Ga0207930, IMG submission 184477) | Arctic peat soil microbial communities from Barrow, Alaska - NGEE Surface sample 210-3 shallow-092012 (SPAdes) | ecosystem: Environmental > Terrestrial > Soil > Wetlands > Peat ... | reverse complement strand
GAACCTCTATATCAACAGGAAGTGCACCGGCGCCCTCGTCGGCGTCCACCCGTTCGGCGGCTTCGACATGTCCGGCACGGACAGCAAGGCCGGCGGACGGGACTATCTCGGGCTCTTCCTCCAGGCCAAGTCGATCTCCGAGAGATTATGAGGGCGCAACCCATGTTGGTGCACTCTGGTGCAAGATGGTGTATCGTCCCGCTGTGAGCGCGTCCCGGGTTCCTGTACGCCAGAGCGTCAGCCTCCCGTCGGGAGTCGCCCGGCGTGTCCAGGCGCTGGCCAGGCGCCGGCGCACGAGTGCCAACCGCGTCATCGTGGAGCTCATCGAGGACGGCCTGGACGCGCGGGAGCGGGAGAAGAAAGAGTTCTTCGAACTCGCAGAGCGGCTCGCCCGCTCTCCCGACCCGATAGAGCAACAGCGACTCAAGGAAGAGCTCGCTCGAATGACCTTCGGTTCGTAGTGCCGAAAATCCAGTGGACGGGCCTCCCACCCGTCCTTCGCGACCACCTGTTCGATCGACTCCGCGACCGGAAGATCACCGTCGAGGACCTGTATCAGCTGAAGTCGTGGAGAGAGTCGGAGCCGGAGGCTCCCGACGGCCCGTGGTTCAAGGACTTCGGTTCCTTCAAGCTCTGCGGCGACGGCAGATTCCCGAAGACCTTCCTGCTGCGCCGCCAGGCGGCGAAAGGAAAGAGGCTGTAGCTCAGTTCGAGACCGGCAGGTTCAGCTTCTTCAGCATGGCCGTGTAGCGCGGGTCGCCCCGGAGCTTCGCGACGAGGGGATCCCATGTGAGAGTGGGGAGCTGTGAGTTGCGCTGCGCATAGGCACGATCGAGCCACTCGAAAGCCTTGTCCCGGTCTCCACGGTACGCGTACACCTCCGCGACGTGGTAGGCCGACGTTTGACCGTGCGCCGCGATCAGTTCGTCGAGCGCCCGCTGGGATTCCCGCTCACGACCGAGGTCGTGCAGAGCCAATGCCATCATCGTCTTCCGGAAAACTGTGTTGGGCGGCTCGAGACCTGAGAGCGCATCCTTCGGATTGCCTTCAAGGAGGGCGGTCACCCCCAGGAAGAACCGTGCGTACTCATTCTCCGGACTGATCTCGAGCGCGCGGGAAAGTACCTTCCGCGCTTCTGAGAGCTGCCCTGTGGCATAGAGGTACGCCCCAAGGATGTTCTTCCCCCCGACCCAGAGCGGCTCGAGCTCCGTCGCCTTCCTTGCCTCCGCGACCGCCTCCGGAAGACGGCCCAGTCTCGACAGGAGACGCGCGAAGTGCGCATGCGTCAGGGGGTCCCCGGGGTCGAGCGAGAGCGCCCGACGGAAGTCCGCCTGCGCGCCTGCCCAGTCCCTTCCGATATACGTTCGGACATTTGCACGGGCCGCGTAGCTCTCCGCGAGCGCAGGATCGAGTTCGGCCGCCCTCTCCGCTGAAGAGAGCGCCTTTTGCTGGATTTCCGCCTGCTCCGCTGCGTTATCAACAAAGTCCACGAGCTGGCTCAACGATCTCGCGAGTCCTGCGAAGGCTGCGGCGTAGTTTGGGTCGAGTGCGACCGCCTTCTCGTACGCCGCCGCCGACCGGCGGTAGCCGTCTCCATTGGAGCGCCCGTAGAACTGCCGGCCCAACAGGTACTGGTCATACGCTTCCGTGTTCGACGTTCGGTGCTGGGTGACCAATGGTGGGGCAGACCTCAGCAGCTTGACCTTGAGCGCCGATACCACCGCCCCCGCGATTTCGTCCTGAACCTCGAAGACTTCCGTCATCTTTCGGTCGTACGTCTCGGACCAGATCTCGTACCCGTCGGCGACGTTGACGAGCTGCGTCGAGACGCGGAGCCTGTCGCCCGACCGACGAACGCTTCCCTCGAGGACCGCCGCCACGGCGAGCTTCTCGCCGATCGTGCGCAGGTCACCGGTCTTCCCCTTGAATGCGAAAGAGGATGTGCGCCCGGCTACGTGGAGCTCTTTCACCTTCGCGAGGAGTCCGATCAGCTCCTCCGAGAGGCCGTCGGAAAAGTACTCCTGGCTCTTGTCATCGCTTAGGTTCCTGAAGGGGAGGACGGCGATCGAAGGGCCGGTCACGGACGGCGACGCCCCGGGACGGCGTTTGAGCAGAACAACGGCTCCGACGCCGAGAAGCACCAACGCGCCGGCCGCGATCAGGAGCGCCCTGCCTCGTTTCGGGGCGGCAGGCGTGGCGAGCTGGCCTCCGCTCGCGGCCGTAGAGGCCGAGGCCTCCGAAAGCGCAAACACGATGTCGCGCGCCGACTGAAATCGATGCTCCGCGCTTTTCTCCAGGCAGTGGCTGACGATGCGGTCGAGAGCGGGCGAGACGTTCCGTCCCGACTCCGACAGCTCCGGCGGCTCTTCCTTCATGATCGCCGCCATCGTGTCAGCGGCCGTGTCCCTTTTGAACGCTCTCTTTCCGGACAGCAGCTCGTAGAGGATCGCGCCGAAGGAGAAGATGTCCGACCGATGATCGACGGGAAGGCCACGCACCTGCTCGGGCGACATGTAGCCCGCGGTTCCCATCACGGTCCCGGGCTGCGTGTGGCCTGAGGCCGTCGGCGCGCTCGTCTCCTTTCCCGGCGGAACCTGCTCGACTCGTTTGGCCAGGCCGAAGTCGAGGATCTTGAGGTGGCCGTCCTTGCTGACGAACAGGTTCTCGGGCTTCAGGTCCCTGTGGACGATTCCCTTCTCGTGTGCGGCGGACAGGCCTTTGGCGATCTGCAGTGCGTAGTCCACCGCCTGCCTTTGGGGGATCGGCCCGGCGTCCAGCTTGCCCCTGAGCGTCTCGCCCTCTAGAAGCTCCATCACGGCGTAGGAGACGCCGTCCTGCGTTCCGAAGTCGAAGATCGAGAGGATGTTGGGGTGGGACAGCGCCGCGACCGCCTTGGCCTCGCGCTCGAACCGGGCCAGCGAGTCCGGATCAGAGGCGACCGAGTCGGGCAGGACCTTGATCGCGACGTCCCGGTCCAGCTTCTTGTCCCGCGCCCGGTAGACCTCCCCCATCCCGCCCGCGCCGAGCGGCGCGAGAATTTCGTAGGGGCCGAGGCCAGCACCCGGCGACAGGCTCATTTGGTGACACGTCCATTATGGCACCGGAATAAATTGGCTCGCCTCGGCGTTGTCTCGGTCGCATCAAATAGTCGTCGGAGGGGGCGCGACCCGTGAGGCCGCATCCGCTCCTGGTCGGAGCCCCGATGATCACGATCCGCCTCGCCGCCGAGCGCGGCCACGCCAACCACGGCTGGCTCGACACCTGGCACACGTTTTCCTTCGCCGACTACCACGACGAGCGACACATGGGCTTCCGCTCGCTGCGCGTCCTCAACGACGATACCGTCCAGCCCGGAATGGGTTTCGGGACCCACGGTCACCGGGACATGGAGATCGTGTCGTACGTCCTCGAGGGCGCGCTCTCCCACAAAGACAGCATGGGGAACGGCTCGACGATCGTGCCCGGCGACGTCCAGTACATGAGCGCGGGCACGGGCGTGCGCCACAGCGAGTTCAACGCGAGCAAGACCGAGCCCGTCCACTTCGTCCAGATCTGGATCGTCCCGGACCGCGCGGAGTACGCGCCGCGCTACGGGCAGATCCGCGTCGAAAAGGCCGACAAGACGGGCCGGCTGCGCCTCGTCGCCTCGCCTGACGGCGTGGAGGGATCGATTGCCCTCCGACAGGACGCACGGATCTACGCGTCCGTCCTGGAGCCGGGAACGGAGACGTCGTTCGCACTCCCGAAGGGCCGCCACCTCTGGGTCCAGTCGCTGCGCGACACGGTCGAGGTGAACGGCCACGCACTGTCGGCCGGCGACGGCCTCTCGGCGTCGGATGAGACGGCGTTCACGTTCAAGGCGCCGAAGGACGAAACCGAGTTCCTCGTCTTCGACCTCGCCTGATCAGAGCGCGGGCAGGTCGCGGCAGCAGGCCTCGCGGCAGCGGTCGTAGACCGAGCCGCGCTTGACGGGCGTGAAGCCCGCGTCGCGGATGAGCGCGAGCATCCCCTCCTCGCCCATCTTGTTGTGCGAGCCCGCCGCGGCGACGACGTTCTCCTCGATCATGATCGAGCCGAGGTCGTCCGCGCCGAACGACATCGCGACGCTGCCGATCTTCATGCCCTGCGTGAGCCATGAGCCCTGCACGTGCGGCACGTTGTCGAGATAGAGGCGCGCGATCGCGAGCGTGCGCAGATAGTCCGTGCCACCGGCCGTCTCGACCGCGCCGTCCATCGCCGTGTTCTCCTCCTGGAACGTCCAGGGGATGAAGGCCGTGAAGCTCTCGACGCCCTCGGCGAGCGACGCGTCCTGCACGCGGCGCACGACGTCGAAATGCTGCAGGCGCTGCTCGTGCGTCTCGCCCACGCCGAACATCATCGTGGCCGTCGTCGGCATGCCGAGGCGGTGAGCCTCCCGATGCACTTCCGCCCACTTGAGAGTCGGCGCCTTCGTGAGCGCCCAGATGCGCTTGCGGACGCCGTCCTCGAGGATTTCGGCGCCGCCGCCCGGAACGGACTGGAGCCCGGCCTTTTGGAGGCGGGCGAGAACGTCCGTGATCGTCGTTTTCTCCTTCTTCGCGAGAAAGTGAATCTCCGGCGCCGAGAACGCGTGCCTGTGCACCTGCGGGTATTTCTCCCTCAGGAACGAGAGCATCTCCTCGTAGAACGAGAATGGCAGCTCCGCGTGAATGCCGCCCTGCAGGAGGATGCCCGTGCCGCCCAGCGCGATCGTCTCCTCGACTTTCCGGCCGATCTCCTCGAACGGCAGGACGTAGCCCTCCGCGTCGCCCGCCGGCCGATAGAACGCACAGAACGCGCAGCGGTAGATGCAGACGTTCGTGTAGTTGATGTTCCGGTCGACCTGGTACGTGACGCGATCGACGAGGTGTTTGACGCGCCGCACGGCGTCCGCCGCCGCGCCGGCCTCGAGCACGGTCGCTTCCCGGAAGAGCGTGAGGCCCTCGTCGAACGTGAGGCGCGCGCCACCCCGACCGCGCGCGAGCGCCGCGGCGACTCGGCGCGAGCCGCCGAGCCCCGGCACGGGCGCGTTCGGCAGGACGGCGGAATCCGCCGGAACGAGCGGCGCGGCGGACACGTCAGCCTTCCCGGCGCGGCACGAGCGGCACGCCCGCGAAAGGCGGCAGGTCGGGAGACGGGAGAAGGCCGTGGACGTGCGCGCGACGGTAGAACTCGGCAAGGCCCTTCTCGTCCTCGGCCTCGAGGTCGTGATGGAGGTTTCCGTCGAGGTATTCGTGGAGCGCCGCCTGCCCGAGCCCCGTCCGCTGGGAGGCCACGGCGACGATCTCGGCCAGGTGCGTCTTCGCGTATTCGCGCGACCACAGGAACGGCTCCGGCGGCACGGAGGGTCGCACCGCCCACACCGCGAACACGAACGGCAGCCCCGTGAGGCGATGCCAGCCCTCCGCGAGGTCGAGGACGTGAAAGCCGGAGAGGTCCGCCTTCAGTGCCGGATCCCCGATGAGGAGGGCCGCATCGTGGTGCGCGAGCATCTCGCCGAGATCCGGCGCGGCGGTGTGGAATTCGGGTTTCACTCCGAGAAGGTCGCGAAACAGGATTCGCGCCATCGCGGCGGACGAGCGCGACGCGACGTCGAGGGCAACCGTCCTCGCGTCCTCGAGGGGCTGCCGGCTCACGAGGACGACGCTCCGCACACGCTCGCGGGACGCGATCCCCACGCCGCGCACGATCCGGATGCCGGGGATGCGCGCAGCCTCGACCGACGGCACGAGCCCGGCATCGACTTCCCCGCGCGCGAGACGGTCGGCGCACGCCGACGGGATGTCCGTCAACGCCTCGACACCTTCCACCGCCCCGCGCAGGAGACCCCACGTCAGCGGCCAGGCGTTCACATAATCCACGAGCGAGGCGCGCAGCACGGCGGTCATTCCCCTCCTAAAAATACACCACGACGGCGCCCGGGGCGGACTCGGCGACAATGAGCCGTGCCTCCCGACGCCGTCCCTCTGACCGTCTCCGTGGTGATGCCCTGCCTGAACGAGGCGGAAACCGTCGCCCGGTGCGTCGCCGAGGCACTCGCGGCCCTGGAGAGCGCGGGGCTCGACGGCGAGGTCGTCGTGGCCGACAACGGCTCGACGGACGGCTCGCGCGAGCTCGCCGGGCGCGCCGGGGCGCGCGTCGTCTCCGTCGCCGCTCGCGGCTATGGCGCCGCGCTCGCGGGCGGCTTCGCCGCGGCGCGCGGCCGCTATGTCGTCATGGGCGACGCGGATCTCTCGTACGACTTCGGCGCCGTACCGGACTTCGTCAAGGCGCTCGACGCGGGAGCCGACCTCGTCATGGGCACGCGGTTGCGCGGCGAGATCGAGGAAGGCGCGATGCCGCCGCTCCACCGATGGCTCGGGAACCCGGTCCTCACCGGGCTCGGCCGTCTCTTTTTCCGCACCGACGTGTCCGACTTTCACTGCGGCCTGCGTGCCTTCCGCCGCGAGGCGCTCCTGGCCCTCGACCTCCGGACCACCGGGATGGAGTACGCGAGCGAGATGGTCGTCAAGGCGGCGCTCTTCGGCCTCGCGATCTCCGAGATTCCCGTCACGCTCCGCCGCGACGGCCGATCGCAGCCGCCGCACCTCAGGACGTGGCGCGACGGCTGGCGTCACCTGCGCTTCCTCCTCCTCTATTCGCCTCGCTGGCTCTTCCTCGTGCCCGGCCTCGCGCTCGCTCTCGCCGGCGCCACCCTCATCGTGTGGCTGCTGCCAGGCCCGCGCGCGCTCGGCCGGGCCACGCTCGATGTCCACACGATGCTCGCCGGAGCCGCGATGGTCCTCGTCGGCGCCGCCGCGATCTTCTCTGGGGTGTGCGCGAAGATCTTCGGCATCACCGAAGGACTCCTGCCGAAGGACCCCCTTCTGGACCGCCTCTTCGACCGCTGGGTCACGCTGGAAACCGGCCTCGTCGCCGGGGCGGCGTGCCTTCTCGGGGGCGGCGTCCTCGTGGGCCGCGTCGTGAGCCTCTGGGCCGGTGCGGACTTTCACGGCCTGCCGTACACGCAGACCATGCGCTGGATGATCCCGGGAGTCCTGCTTCTCGTCCTCGGAGCGCAGGCTCTTTTCGGCTCGTTCTTGCTGTCGCTTCTCGGGGTGCGCCGCCGCTGAACGCGCCGTCCTCACGCCCTCGGGGTGAGAAGCTCCGCCACCGCAGCCTCGGCCCGCTCCTCGCGCTCGGCTCCCCGCCCTCCTACATCAGCGACGCGCCCACCAGCGTCAGCGAGAGCCGCCGCGAAGAGCGCGTGCATCTCCGCGCGCCGATCGCCCCGGTCGCGCCCCGCATCCGGGATCCACGGAAGGTCCGGGAGACAGAGAAGGTAGAGATCTCCAAGCCTCTCGGCGGCGAGCCGCTCGATCCAGGGCGGGCAGTCGCCGTAGTAGTGACGGGCGTAGACGACGGTCGACAGGAGGTCCTGGTCGAAAAACACGGCCGGCCGGGTGCGCCGGGTCGCCTCGCGCAACGCCGCGTCCGAGGCGGCGATGTGTGCGCGCGCGATGGGCTCCACGTCCTCGGGCCCGAGCAGCCCCGCCTTCGCGAGGGCGGCCTCGCGTGCGGCCTCGGGGACCCAGGCCGTGTCGTGGCGCTCGGCCAGCGCCCGCGCGAGCGTCGTCTTGCCCGTGCACTCTCCGCCCGTCAGGACGATTCTCGAGACGCTCACGCGGGGGCACCCGCACCGACGAGGTTCCGCCGCCACGCCGCGAGGCCGATTCCCGCGAGGACGAGGAAGAGCGCGTAGAGGCCGGCGGTCAAGTACAGGCGTTTCAGGACGTACATCCCGACGTAGATCGTGTCAACCGCGATCCAGATCGGCCAGTTCTCGATCCACTTCCGCGTCTGGAGGAACTGCGCGACGAGGCTGAAAGCGGTCGTCCCCGCGTCCCACAGCGGAAGCACCGCGTCGGTCTTCGAACGGAGAAAGGTCCCGAGTGCGGCGGCAAAGACGATTGCGGCCAGGGCGCAAGCCGCGAGAACGGCCCGGGGCGCGCGCGACACGACGAGCCGCCCGTGGGCTGCCCCTCCGCGCAGCCACGCCCACCAGCCGTAGAGGCACAGCGCAAAGTAGACGCCCTGAAGGCCCATGTCCGCGTATAGCTTCGCATCGCGGAAGACGATCGCATAGATCGCGACGTTCACGAGGCCCACGGGCCAGCACCACACGTTCTCGCGCGCCGTCAGCCACACGGCGAGAGCGCCGGTCGCGGCCCCCAGGATCTCGAGAGGATTCACCAGAGGCCGAGGTCGAGTGTCACGGACACGCTGCGCGTCGCCGAGGCGTAGTAGTAGGGAATCCCGCCCGGCGTGTCCTGGCCCGCGTCGCGCGTCACATAGAGGTACGAGTACCCGCTCGGGAAGATGCGCCGGTTGTCGAGAAGGTTGTTGACGCGTACCGAGAGCCGCGGCTTTCCGGCCGCGACGAATCGCGAGAGGTCGAAACGGAAAGCCGCGTCGAGCTGGAAAAAGCGCGGCGCCTCGAGTCCCTCGGTGTCCGTGTTGTCGAGCCACGAAGCCGCGACGTAGCGGCCCGTGAGGCCGGCGGTGACGCCGGAGAGCGCCGTCGTCTCGGCTCCGACGGTCGCGACGAACGGAGGCGTCAGGAGCGGCGTGACGTCGTGGAACGTGCGCGGCGTCGAGCCAATGAAATTGCCCGCCGTGTCGTACACGTCGTAGAACTGCGTCCAGTCGCGGATCCGGGCCTGGCTCAGGTTCGCGGCCGCCGTGAGGCGCAGCGCCGGCAGCGCTTGCCAGGACGCATCCAGCTCCAGGCCGCGCCGCGCGCTCCGGTCGACGTTCGTGCGGAGGGGAAGCCCGATCGGCGAGAGCTCGCCCGTGAGCGCGATCTCGTCGTGGAACTCCATGTCGTAGAGGTTCGCCTTGAGAACGAGATCCTTCGTCCGCCACTCGGCGCCCAGCTCCACGTCCCACACGCTCTCGGGCTTCACCGCGTTGAAGTCCGGCAGGACCGAGGCGTTGTCCTCGCCGAGCAGAATGTCCGAGCGCGCCGGCTCGCGCTCGGTGCGGCCGATCGACACGTAGGCGCTGGTCCGGTCCGAGACGTCGAAGCGGACTCCCGCCTTCGGGTTGAAGAAGGTCCAGCCGCGCCCCGCCTCCCCCACGTCGCCCGAGTACGTCAGGTGCGCGTACCGCACCTGCGCATCGAGGAAGGGATGCCACGCGCCGAGGTTGCCCAGCAGCTTCACGAAACCGCTGACTTCGTTCTTGTACCCGTGATTGAGGTAATTCCGCTGCCCCGTGTCCACCTCGTCCTGGGTGTGCGTGCTTTCATAGCCGTAGGCGTTCGCGCCGGCCGTCAGGTGAAACGCTCCGAAGTCGCGGGTGTACGTGGCGAGGCCGCCGCCGTACAGCCACGAGAGCCCGTACTCCTGGAGGTCGGTGCGGGTGTCCTCGTCCGCGAATAGCCTGTACCACCCCCCCGCGCCCACGACGTAGGCCTGCAGCGAGAGGCTCGCCTGGTCTCCGAGCGCCTTGGTCCACTGCGTGGTCGTGAGGAACTCGTGGAAGTGGTCCCTTTCCTGGGGCGCGAGCGGGTTGGACCTCAGGTCCTGCGCGAGGACGTCCGCCTCCACGGCCAGGAACGCCTGCTGGATGCGCTCCTCGCCGATGAAGCCCGAGACCCGGAGCGTCGACGTCTCGAAGTCGCGGATGAGCGCGAAGTACATGCTGTCCTGCTTCACGCCCGAGCTCTCGCGAAAGCCGTCCGTGGTTTGCCACGTCGGGCGGAGAGAGAGCCTCCAGCCGCCGCCGAAGTCGCCCGTGTTCCAGTTCGCGCTCGCGCGCGCCGTGCCGAACGATCCGCCGCCGAGCTGGAGGTCCAGCGACGACGCCGCGGTCGGTTGAATGCTTTCGAAGTTGATCGAGCCGGCGTAGGCGGCCGCGCCCACCGTGGACGTCCCGACGCCGCGCTGGATCTGAACGCTCGAGAGGTTTCCGCTGAGATTTGCGAAGTCGGCCGTGTAGACGGCCGAATCCTCCGGCTCGTTCAGCGGCACACCGTCGAACGTCATGTTCAGGCGCGTCTCCCCGATGCCGCGCAGCGACAGGTACGCGTACCCCTGTCCCGAGCCGGTCTCGGAGTAGCCGGTCACGGAGGGCGCCTCCTGGAGCAGCCCGGGAATCTCCTGCCCGTAGTTCTTCGCCTGAAGCTCCGTGCGGTCGATGTCCGTCTTCGTGACGGGCACGACGTCGTCCGCGCGGAGCGCCTTCACGACGACGTTTTCCGAGACGTGAGGCATGGGAGACGGGGTCGGAGTCGGCGTCGGAGCGGCCTCCTGCGCGCGCGCGGCGGCTGCCGCCCAGACGAAGACCAGCACGGAAAGGGCCCTGAGAATTTTCGAAGACATGTGCGCTCTTTCTGCCTTTCCCTACGCCGGTTCGAGCCGGATCAGGTTCAGGGGTTTGATCTCAGGCCCTTTCGGGCCACCCCCAGGCAGTGAATAATGTGTGCCCGAAACGGCCGGGAGTCAACCCGGAAGACCGGCCGGCCGCACCATAATGAAGGCGTGACCGCGAACCTCACGCCGCAGTACCACGACGCCGAGGAGCGCTTCAAGGGCGCGGCGGACCACGCGGAGAAGCTCGCCGCGCTGCGCGAGATGACCGCTCTCCTCCCGAAGCACAAGGGGACCGAGAAGCTCCTCGCCGACCTCCGCAAGCGCCTCTCGAAGCTCGAGGACGAGGCCGCGCACCCCTCGCGCGGCGGGCCGGGGCACCGAGTCGAGGTCGGCCACGTCCGGCGCGAAGGGGCCGGCCAGTGGGTCCTCCTCGGGCCTCCGAACGCGGGCAAGTCGGCGCTCCTCGCGGCCCTCACGCACGCGCACCCGGAGGTCGGCGAATACCCCTTCACGACGCGCGCGCCGCTGCCGGGGATGATGGAGTTCGAAGACGTGCAGGTGCAGCTCGTCGACACGCCCGCGGTCGCAGAGGGTCACACCGAGTCCTACCTCCCCAACCTCGCGCACGACGCCGACGGCATCCTTCTCGTCCTCGACGTGACGGCGGACGACGCCGAGGCCGCGGCGCGCCTGCTCCACGACCTCCTCTCCCGCGCCCGCATCTGGCCGCGGGCGCGGCCGCTGCCTCCGGACGCCCCGCCCTTCCTCCAGCCGAAGCCCGTCCTCGTCCTCGGCAACAAGGCCGAGGAGGACGACGGCACGTTCGCCGCGCTCGCCCGCGAGGCGGTCGGGGCGGACCTCCCCTTCTTCCCCGTCTCCGCCGTCACCGGCGCGGGGCTCGAGGCGCTGCGGGAGATTCTTTTCCGCGAGCTGAAACGGATCCGCGTCTACGGCAAGGAGCCGGGAAAAAAGCCCGACTTCGAGAGGCCTTTCGTCCTGCCCGAAGGCGCGACGATCCACGACCTCGCGGCGCACGTCCACAAGGAGATCGCGGAGCGTCTGAAGTTCGCGCGGCTCTGGGGCCACGCGAAGTTCGACGGCCAGCAGGTGGACCGCCACCACGTCCTCGCGGACAGGGACGTGGTGGAGCTGCACGCCTAGAATCGAGCCTTCCTACCTCGCCCTGCGGCGGGCGTCCGGGGTTGAGCGCTCAGGAGCGCCTTCCCTTACGTTTCGCGGAGGAGTCGGTCGAGGAGGATGTCTTCCAGATTCCTTCGGCCGTCGAAAACGCCAAGGACGACGACGCGCGCCTTCTCGACCCGATAGACGAGCCGGTAAGGTTTCACCAGGAACTCGCGGTACGCGCGAAGCTGAATCCCCAGGAGCTCCGGGACGATGCGGCCGCGGGAGGCGAGCGTCTCCAACGACAAGGCCTTCGCTTCCAGCGCATCAAGAACGCGCACCGCCGCTCCCGGGTCGTCCCGCGCGATGTACTCGACGATCTCGGCGAGATCCCGCGCGGCGATCGTCGCCCATTCGACCCGGAGACGGCGCCTCATTCCCGGCGAAGCCGACGACGAAGCCGCGAGAAGACCTCCGCTTGCGGGACGACCCGCTGCGCGCGCATGTCCGCCTCACCTTGGGCGATCAGCTTCAGCAGCAGTGTGGCCTGCCGTAGCTCCTGGAAGGACTCGAAGTCCATCAGGACGCCCTTCGGCTCCCCGCTCTGCGTGATGATGACGGGCCGCCGCGTCTCGCCGACCATTCTCAGCAGCCGGGCGGCATGCGTCTTCATCTCCGTTACGGGGCGGATATCTTCAGCGGTTTTCATAGTGTAAAATATGGTACCACGTTTGGCACCGGCACAGTAGTTCTCAGCCCGCCGACATCGACCCGAGGAACTCCGCGTTGTTCTTCGTCTTGTCGAGGCGCTCGATGAGGAGCTCCATCGCCTCCACCGTCGAGAGCGGGTTGAGAACCTTACGGAGGATCCACACGCGGTTGAGCTCCTGCTTATCGAGGAGGAGCTCTTCCTTGCGCGTGCCCGAACGGTTGAGGTCGATGGCCGGGAAGACACGGCGGTCGACGAGCTTGCGGTCGAGGTGAACCTCCATGTTGCCGGTCCCCTTGAACTCCTCGAAGATCACGTCGTCCATGCGCGAGCCCGTGTCGATGAGGGCCGTCGCGATGATCGTGAGCGAGCCGCCCTCCTCGATGTTCCGGGCGGCTCCGAAGAAGCGCTTCGGTTTCTGGAGCGCGTTTGCGTCCACGCCGCCCGACAGCACCTTGCCCGAGGGCGGGCACGTAGTGTTGTAGGCGCGCGCGAGGCGCGTGATCGAGTCGAGCAGGATGACGACGTCGCGCTTGTGCTCGACGAGGCGTTTTGCCTTCTCGATGACCATCTCGGCCACTTGCACGTGCCGCGTCGCGGGCTCGTCGAACGTCGAGCTGATCACCTCGCCCTTCACGGAGCGCTGCATGTCCGTGACTTCCTCGGGCCGCTCGTCGATGAGCAGGACGATGAGCGTGATCTCCGGATGGTTCGTCGTGACGGAGTTCGCGAGCGCCTGCAGCAGCATCGTCTTGCCGGTGCGCGGCGGCGCCACGATGAGGCCGCGCTGACCCTTGCCGACCGGGACGATCAGATCGAGGACGCGCGAGGAGAGGTTCGGGGTCTCGAGGTGGATGCGCTCCTGGGGGTAAAGCGGCGTGAGATTGTCGAAGAGGATCTTCTCGCGCGCCACGTCGGGGTGCTCGAAGTTGACGGCCTCGACTTTGATGAGGGCGAAGTAGCGCTCGCCTTCCTTCGGCGGCCGGATCTGGCCGGAGATCGTGTCACCCGTGCGCAGGCCGAACTTCCGGATCTGCGACGGTGAAACGTAGATGTCGTCGGGACCCGCGAGGTAGTTGTACTCGGGGGCGCGGAGGAAGCCGAAGCCGTCCGGCAGCACCTCGAGTACGCCCTCCGAGAAGATGAGGCCGAGGCGTTCGGTCTGCGTCTGCAGGATCCTGAAGATCAGCTCCTGCTTGCGGAGTGACGGCGCGCCCTCGACCTCGAGGTCCTGCGCGATCTTGACGAGCTGCGGCATGGATTGGTTGTGCAGCGTGCGGATGTCGAGCACCGGCTCGGCGGCCAAGAGGGGAGCGGGCGCTTCCTCGACGTCGGCGGGGAGATCGCGAGGATCGATGTCGCGAGCGGCGTAGTCGGCGCCGGGGACTTTGCGTCGGGGCATGGAGTCACTCCTTCGGGGAGGGGGAAGGGAGCGCCGCGCGCAGAAGCCGCGCGAGCTCGGGGAGATGTTCGCCCGTCTCGGACGAGACTGGCAGGAGGGGGCGGTCGGGGGTCTCGTACGCGGCGGCGAGGACACGGCGGCGCCGCACGCGCTCGGAGGGCTTCACGGCGTCCCACTTCGTGGCAGCCACGATCGTCGGGACGCCGGAGTTCTGGAGAAAAAGCACCATCGAGAGGTCGCTCGGTTGCGGCTCGAGTCGTCCATCGACGAGAAGAAGGGCTCCGCCGACGGGTGTGTCCTTGCCGGTGAGCAGCTCCTCGATCATCTCGGAGAACGTCTCCCTCTTCTCTTTCGCCGTTTTTGCGTAGCCGTAGCCCGGGCAGTCCACGACGTCGAATCTCCCGCCCACGCGATACCAGAAGAGAGCCTGCGTACGGCCCGGCGTTTGCGAGACGCGTGCCACCTTCGTGCCAAGCAGGGAGTTCAACAGGCTGGACTTCCCCACGTTCGAGCGGCCGAGGACCGCGAGGGCGGGCACGGCCTCCCCCTTCGGGCGCTCGCCCCTTCCATAAGCCGGAAGGACGAGACGCACCTCGGCGCCCGCGGCGAGCGGACCTCTCAGCGCGCCGGGCCGAAAGCCGGCACCTGATCTCGCGGAAGACAACGTCGTCGTCATGGGAAGGTTCGAAATCCCCCGGGAGGGGGAGAAGAAAGATTTCTTAGAAGGTGGCGAGGGCGCGGTAGCGCCCGCAGCTGAAGCTTATCAGGTTTGCGGCTTTCGCCGGGAGAGGGGTCTCAGGGGGAACCTGGCGAAACAGATTTCCCCTGACTCACGTCAGTGTGCGGTGGGAGGTGTCGTTCCGGCCTCGGGCGCGAGGGCCTTCGGAGCCATGGGCGTGGGCGCGCCCTCGAGCGTGAGGCGGACCACCTCGTCCACGTCCTCGACGAGATGGAACTCCATGACCGTCCGGATCTCCTCCGGCAGGTCGTCGAGGTCCTTCTCGTTCTCCTTCGGCAGGAGAATGGTCGTGATGCCGGCGCGGTAGGCCGCGAGGAGCTTCTCCTTGATGCCGCCCACGGGCAGGATCTTGCCGCGCAGCGTGATCTCCCCCGTCATCGCCAGGTCCTTCCGGATCGGGATCCTCGTGACGGCCGAGAGGATGGACGTCGCCATCGTGATGCCCGCCGAGGGCCCGTCCTTCGGGATCGCGCCCTCGGGGACGTGAACGTGTATGTCCTTCTTCTCGTAGAAGTCGGCGTCCGCGCCGTACAGCTCCGCGCGCGTCCTCACGTACGACAGAGCGGCCCGCGCGCTTTCCTGCATGACCTCGCCGAGCTGGCCCGTCAGCACGAGGTTGCCTTTGCCGCGCATGAGCGTCGTCTCGATGTAGAGGATGTCGCCGCCCGATTCCGTCCAGGCGAGGCCGGTGGCAAGGCCGATCTCGGCGGTATCGCCCTTCTTGTTCAGGCGGAACTTCGGCTTGCCGAGGTACGACGCGAGGTTCTCGGCCGTGACCGTCAGAGGCGTCTCGGCGTCCTTGCCGATGATCTTGCGGGCGATCTTCCGGCACACGGAAGCGATCTCGCGCTCCAGGCTGCGGACGCCCGCCTCGCGCGTGTACTTCTCGATGAGGCCGTACAGGGCCCCGTCCTCGAAGACGGCCTGCGAGGACTTGAGCCCGTTCTCCTTGATCTGCTTCGGCACGAGGAACTGCTTCGCGATCGCGACCTTCTCGTTCGGCGTGTAGCCCGAGAGCGGGATGATCTCCATCCGGTCCTTGAGGGCGGGCGGAATCGGGTGCACGACGTTTGCCGTCGCGATGAACATCACCTTCGACAGGTCGTACTCCGTGTCGAGATAGTGGTCCACGAAGGCGTGGTTCTGCTCGGGGTCGAGGACCTCGAGGAGCGCCGACGACGGGTCGCCCCGGAAGTCCATCGACATCTTGTCGACCTCGTCGAGCAGGAACACGGGATTCACCGTGCCCGCCTTCTTCATGAGCTGGATGATCTGGCCCGGGAACGCGCCGATGTACGTGCGCCGGTGGCCGCGGACCTCGGCCTCGTCGCGCACACCGCCGAGCGACACGCGCACGAACTTGCGGTTGAGTGACTTCGCGATGCTCTTCGCGAGAGACGTCTTGCCGACGCCCGGAGGGCCCGCGAAACACAGGATCGAGCCTTTCGTCTCCGAGACGAGCTGGCGGACGGCGAGAAACTCGAGGATGCGCTCCTTCACCTTCTCGAGACCGAAGTGGTCCTCGTTCAGGATCTTCTCGGCGCGCTTGATGTCCCTCATCTCGCGCGTGGCCTTCTTCCAGGGCACGTTCACGAGCCAGTCGATGTAGTTGCGTGAGACCGTGGCCTCGGCGGAAACGTTCGGCATCGCCTCGAGCCGTTTCATCTCGGCGAGCGCCTTCTCCTTCGTCTCCTTCGGCATCCCGGCCTTCTCGATCTTGACCTTCAGCTCTTCGAGCTCGTCGGACTTGTCGTCCTTCCTGCCGAGCTCCTGGTGAATGGCCTTGATCTTCTCGTTGAGGTAGTACTCCTTCTGCGCGCGCTCCATCTGCTTCTTGACCTTGTTGTTGATCCGGCGATCGATGTTGATCTTCTCGATCTCGATCTCCAGCAGGTCCTGCAGCTTCTGAAGGCGCTCGAGCGGGTTCACGGTCTCGAGGAGCCCCTGTTTTTCGGCCGTGGCGATGGACGTCGGGAGATGCCCGGCGAGCATGTCGGCGAAGGCCTCCGGGTCGTCCATCTTGAGCGACGAAAGCAGCCCCTCGAACGCG